>Ga0182749_1000277_pt1 | contig 51339 bp, 47 predicted proteins | sample eDN3rd37CKraftMG_FD_128875 | JGI IMG/M metagenome (GOLD analysis project Ga0182749, IMG submission 128875) | Enriched Miracle-Growth compost microbial communities from Emeryville, California, USA - eDNA 3rd pass 37_C Kraft MG (version 2) (version 2) ...
GCGGTTTTGGCGTAGGCGTTGAAGCGTCCGGAGGCGGCCGCGATGATCTGCCGCGCGCCTGGACCGCAAAGCCGGGCGCCGGCGGTCTCGGTCCGGTGATCGTTTTTGCAGTGTTTCGAAAGTGCTGGCGGGGTCGCACGCCGAATTCCGTATCAGGAGTAAGGGCTGGCCGGGAACGCCGAACATGCGCATTCATCGTGCGATGAATCTGTTTGCGTTTGCGCTTGCGCTATGCGCACAGCCGGCGTGTGCGTTTCTCGATCCGCCGTACATCACGCCGGCGAATCCGACGGCTGGCGAACTGGTGTCGGTGAATATCTATGGCGGCGACTGCGACCTCGTTGATATGGGCATTGATTGGCCCCCTCCCGTTACGCAACAAGGAAGTGAGATAACAATTCTCTTCACCGGCATCCACGAAGGCGATCCCGAGTTTTGCTATTACGGCATCGGCACATCGACATACCCAGTCGGAGCGTTGCCTCCCGGGAACTACACTCTGGACGTGGAACGTCGATATGGGACGCCCTTCGGCGAATGGGCCCAGGAAACACTGGGCATCATTCCATTTACCGTTTCAGGGGTGCCACAGCAGCGGACCTTCGTAGCGCCGACATTGAGCGGTGCTGGCTTGGTGGGCCTCCTGCTGGCGCTGATCGCTGCAGCGATGCGCAAATTGCGCAGGCATTTGGCCTAGTCGCTCACGATGCAGTTTTTCGAGACACGGCAACGCGTCCTGTCCCGGATTCTGTAATAGGATGAGCCCGTTTCATTCCGAAAGAATTGAAACCATGCGCATCCATCGCCTCAGGAGTCTGCTGATGCTTGCGCTCGCACTGTGTGCGCAGCGCGCGTGGGCGTTTCTCGATCCCCCGTACATCACGCCGGCGAATCCGACGGCTGGCGAACTGGTGTCAGTGAATATCTATGGCGGGGAATGTGATCTTGTCGACTACGGCATCAATTGGCCGCCTCCCGTGACACAGGATGGTAACGAGACAACGATTCTCTTAACCGGCGCCCACGAAGAAGATCCTGAATTTTGCGATATAAGCGTGGGGACTTATACGTATCCTGTTGGCGTTTACCCACCCGGCACTTACGTTCTTCGCGTGAACTGGCGCTACGGCACGTTCAATGGCTGGATTACGGAAACACTAGGCATTATTCCGTTTACCGTTTCTGGCGTGCCGCCACAACAAACTTTCGTAGCGCCGACATTGGGCGGTGCTGGCTTGGTGGGCCTCCTGCTGGCGCTGATCGTTGCAGCGATGCGCAAATTGCGCAGGCATTTGGCCTAGTCGCTCACGATGCAGTTTTTCGAGACACGGCAACGCGTCCTGTCCCGGATTCTGTAATTAGGATGAGCCCGTTTCATTCCGAAAGAATTGAAACCATGCGCATCCATCGCCTCAGGAGCCTGCTGGTGCTTGCGCTCGCACTGTGTGCGCAGCGCGCGTGGGCGTTTCTCGATCCACCATATATCACACCCGAGATACCGATATCGGGGCAACCAATCTCGATCAACATTTATGGCGGCTTCTGCGATGCAATTGTTGGATTGGAAGGTTATCCTCAGATAACCCAACAAGGAAACAATATTCGTATTATCTTTTTCAGCGTCCACTACGAGGATCCCGAATTCTGCAATCTCGGTGTAGGGACGGCGACAACTTTGATCGGGTCCTATCCGGTCGGTGACTACACGCTACAGGTTGAACGACGCTATATCGGTTTCGGCGGTTCTGGGTCCAGGAAACATTAGGCATCATCCCGTTTACCGTGATGGGCGGACCATCGCAGCAGCCCATCGAAGCGCCGACCTTGAGTCTCGCTGGTCTTGGCGCGCTCGTGCTGGTGCTGATCGCCGAAGTGTTGCTCAACCTGCGCAAACGCTTGGCTTAGTACTCAGAGTTGCATCGCCTGTGCACGGCGGCGGCTCGTGCGCCAAAATTCCGTAATAGGATAGGCTCGTTATGTTCTCGGAACGTTGAAAACCATGCGCATCCATCGCCTCAAGAGTCTGCTGGTGCTTGCGCTCGCGCTGTGTACACAGCGGGCGTCCGCGTTTCTCGATCCACCGTACATCACGCCAGCGAACCCAACCGCTGGCGAACTGGTGTCGGTGAATATCTATGGTGGAGAATGCGATCTCGTCGATGATGGACTCGTATGGCCGCCTCCTGTAACGCAAAATGGAAATGAAATCACCATTTTGTTCACTGGAATCCACGAAGGCGATCCCGAATGGTGTTATTACCATGTAGGCACTTCGACATTTCCAGTAGGAACATTTTCTCCTGGGTCCTATGTGCTGGACGTGGAGCGCCGATATGGAACTGTCTTCGGTGAATGGGCGCAGGAAACGCTGGGCATCATCCCGTTTACCGTTTCAGGTGCGCAGCAGCCTATCGAAGCGCCGACTTTGAACCACGTCGGATTTGCCTCGCTGCTACTGGCGCTGATCACTGCGACGTTGCGCAACTTGCGCAAACACTTGGCTTAGTTGCTCGATATTGCGTTTTGCCCATACACGAGTGGCGGGCTCGTGCGCCGAATTCCGTAATTAGACGGCAAGCCATTCTCATGAAGCTGAGACATGCTTGCGCGTCGTTGCGGTGCGTTCTTATTCGTGTTGGCTTTCTTTCTGCGGTCGGCGGCGACCTTCGCTCAGGACGTGCAGCCCGAGCAGACGATCCAGGTTCTGATCACGACGGCGCCCGGCGCGCCGACGGCCGACGATCTGGTGAACTACTACCGCGGCCCGCAGCTCACCAGTCCGCCGCTCCCGAGTCTCACGGTCGGCAGCCCGCAACAGATCGCCTATTTGATGCCGGTGCGGGCGCAGGGCGATTTCCTGGCCCATCTCGAAGCGCATCCGGATTCCGTCCGCGCGCAGCTCGAGCGCTATGTCGTCGTGATCTATCCGCCCGGCGAGGATCTTTCGGATCCACTCGTGGCCTTGCAGGCGGATCCGTACGTGGCCGCGGCGTATCTCGCGCCGATCGGCGATTTTCCGACGCCGTCGTCCGCTCCGGCGTCACCCGAAGCGCCGTGGGCGCCTTCCGCACCCGAAGCGCCATCGACCGACCCGCAGTATGGCCGCGCCGCCCTCAACGTCGATGCGGCCTGGCAGATGGCCGGCGGCTATGCGCTGATCGCGGACATCGACTCGGGTTCGTACGAACAGCATGTTGCGTTGAAGCAGTTCAATGCGGCGGGACAGTACATCGGCGGTGCGTTCGTGCCGGTGCATTCGATGGATATCAGCCTGGCCGGGCTCATCGATCCGACTCCGGTCAGCTACGACGTTGACGAGCGTCGGCCCATGCGAGTAACCAATCCCGCCTGCAATCCCGACCCGCAGAATCATCCCGACATGCAACCGGTGACGGCAGGGCATGGCACTCACGTGGCGGGGTTGATGGCCGCAAACGGTGCCGCCGAACTAGGCGTCCAAGGTACGTGCAGAAAGTGCTCGATAGCGATGTGGAAAACTGCTCGTGCCGTGTGCCAGACCGACATCGGCGAGGTCATCCTCGGCACCAATTCCCTCGCCTGGGGCCCAGCCCTGGGCTTAGCGACCGAGACAGGCGCCTCCATCGCGAACATGAGCTTCGGCGGTCCGGCGTCGGCCTACGGCATCCTGCCGAACTATTGCCAACTCCATCCCTCGAATGGGATATGCCTCGCGATGGCCTATGCGGCCTATCACGACGTCGCGATGGTGGCTTCTTCCGGCAACGGCCGTACGGCGCTCGACTTTCCCGCCTCCGATCCGCGCGTCATCGCCGCCGGCGGCTTCCAGCAGAACCTCGCGATCTGGGACCTGTACCCCAACTGCCCGCCGTGGCCTTTCAGCACGGAATGCGGCTCGAACCTGACCCTCGATCCGGTCTACGGCGCAAAGCAGGAGCTGGTCGGCTCCGCGCAGTCGGTGCTGTCGACGACGTATCCCGGCTTCAACTGGAACCCGATCCTGAAGTGCGGAGACGGCTTCCCGGGCCCGGATTTCGACAACGGCACCGGCTGGTGCACCGGCACGTCGATGTCAGCACCGCAGATTGCAGGGGTTCTGGGGATTCTCAGGTCTATAAATCCACTCGTACGCACAGGCGATGCCAACACAAACGGCACACTGCGCCGCGTCCTTGCATCTACGACGTTCGAGGCGCAGGTGGGCCAGCCATGGAATCAGTTCACCGGCTACGGCCGCCCCGACGCAGCCGCGGCGGTGAAGAAGATGCTCGGCAAAGTCGCCGGCGTGCCGCCGCGCAATCGCGCGACGCCGCTGTTCCGCCTCTACAGCGCCGGCGCGAAAGACTACGCCGACGTCACCTCGCCGCAGATGGCGGTCGGCATGATGATCAACTCGACCCACGCCTGGCAGCCGGTCGCCTCACTGCCGTGGCTGCCGAGCTACCCGGCGTTTCCGCACGATCCTGACGACGGGCCACTGGCCTCGCCGCGTGCCTCGGTGTACGTGATGACCACGGAGTACAAGCCGCGCTCGGAATGGCCCGCGCTCGTGCCGCTCTACCTCATGGACAAGGATCTGCCGGGCAGCCACGACGTCGACGACTTCATGCTGGTCGCGACGACATCGGACATCGAGTACGCGCACAGCCACGGCTACAACCTGCGCGCGATCCAGGGCTATGTGTACGGCCCGTGCTCGCCGGAACCCGGCTGCATCCCGCCCGGCGCGCAGAAGTTCTATCGCGCCTGCAACACCGCGGCGACCGATTGCGCGGTATTCCTCGAGTCGGAGAGCGCCGCGTTCGCCGCAGCCGGCTATGTGACGACCTATCCGCCGATCGGCGGCACGAAGACGCTGCTCGGCTACGCCTATCCCGCGACCGACACGGACGGCGACGGCTTGACGGACGGTTTCGAGTACGTCGTGGGCACGAGCCCCACGCGCAGCGATTCCGACGGCGACGGTCTCGGCGACAGCTACGAATACCCGATGGTCGGCGTTCCCGTCAGCGATCCGTGCGCCGGAGGCGCCGGCGCAAGGTATTGCGGCGCCGATGTCATCTTCAGGAACAGCTTCGAGCTGCCATAGTGCTGCGACGACGTGCTGAAAAAAAGGCGCGGACTGCTCCGCGCCTTTTTGGATTATGCGGCAGTCAACGCTACTTGACGGTGAAATCCTTGCTCGCAACGGGTTGGCCGTCGAGAGAAATTTCCACCTTGTAGTTGCCGGCGGGCCAGCCGTCCGGCTTGCTGATGTGGAATGTCGTCACGGCGGGGCCGGTCGGAGCGATCGTCTGGGACGAATCGTTGACGATCTGGCCGTCCTGATACGTCCACTTCGCGGCGAGCGTCGCGTTCGCGGCGGTGCCGGTGGTCGAGACGGCGGCGTAGATCGTGTCCTTCGGACTGAATGTCGTCGTCGGCTCGGTGACCTTCTGGTCGGCGCCGACGGCGGTGCCAAGATCGACCGACACGACGGAGACAGGCTCTTGCGCAGGCGGAGTCGTCGTCTCCGGCGCAGGTGCCGGCGTGGCAGGTGGCGGCGTTGTCGTGGCGGCGGGTGGTGGTGGCGGCGCGTTTTCTTCCTTCTTGCCGCATGCCGAGAGGACGAGAGCGCCGGCGACGGCGAGCGCGACCAGGGACAGTGAACTGCGTAGTGGCTTCATGGATGCTCCTCCGCGTTATTTGCTGGATTTCGCGCCGGTGGGAATCTTCAGCACCTGGCCCGGCTTGATCAGATCGGGATTCGAGATCTGGTCGCGATTGGCGTCGAAGATCTCGTGCCAGCGATTGGCGCTTCCGTAGAATTCCTTGGCGATCTTCGAAAGCGTGTCGCCCTTGTTGACGGTGTACGTCTGACTCGCAGCCGGCGCCGTGGACGTCACACCCGATTCCACGTTGCCGAAATCCGCTTTTTCAGTCGCCGGAGCGGTGGATGCCGCGCCGCTCTGGACATTCGAGAAATCGGGTTTCTTCGCGTCACCCATATCCGCTCTCCTCGCGTTGCGGGACCGTTAACATTACACCCGTCGGCGCTTAACGGCATCTGAGCGCAGCGCGATTGCGGTTTCGCAGCGCCATGCCGGCGCATGTCGTTGGAGGCGAAGCGATTACTGGCGCGCCGTGCGTTCGTTCGGCGGCTCGGCCGCTTCACTGGAACGCCACGGATTGATATCGAGCCCGCCACGCCGCGTGTAACGCGCATGCACCGATAGCCGACGCGGTGCGCAGCGGCGCAGGATGTCCATAAAGATGCGCTCCACGCAGTGCTCGTGAAAATCGGCGTGCTGTCGGAACGACACGATATAGCGCAGCAGACCTTCGCGATCGATGCGCGGCCCGGCGTAACGGATCTGCACGCTGGCCCAGTCCGGCTGGCCGGTCACCGGGCAATTGGATTTCAGAAGCTGCGAAACGAGCGATTCCTCGGCCTCGCCGGATGAAGTGACAAGGTAGCCAGGGTCGGGTGGCCCGTAGCTGTCGAACGCGATCGGCTGCGCGTCGATCGACTCACCGCCGAGCTCGCTTATCGACACGGAACCGAAACGCTCGGACGGAATCAGCGAAACACCCACCTCGCCGCCGACCGCTACGGAAAGATCGCGCGCGAGGCGATCGCGTAGCGCATCCGCGCTGGCGAGGCGCTCCTGGTTGTAGCTCGCGAGATAGAGCTTGAGCGATTTCGATTCGATGATGTTCGGCGTCGTCGCCGGCACGCGGAATTCGGCAAGCGCGACCTCGGGCTTGCCGCGCGCGTCGAGCCATGACAGCTCGTAGGCGTTCCAGACGTCGGCGCCGTGGAACGGCAGACGATTGCCGACGCCGATCGCCGCGCGCTGCGTGGCGCGCGGGATCGGGAACAGGAGGCCCGGATCGTAGCGATCGGGATAGGCCGCGGCGCGGCCGAGCAGCGAATCGTGCGGCGTGTTCATGGTGCTGCGGTTCGCTGCGCCGCGCGAAGCGGCGCGGCTCCCGTCACGTCTGCAGCACGGCCTCGTCGAGACCGGCTTCGTGCTGCTTCTTCTGCTCCGCGTGGTGGTCGGCAGCCAGCAGCATGTAGAACGCCGGCACGACGAACAGCGTGAACAGCGTGCCGATCGCGAGGCCGGTCGAGATGACGAGGCCCATGTTGAAGCGGCCCGCCGCGCCGGCGCCCGACGCGATCACCAGCGGCAGGACGCCGAGCACCATCGCCGCCGTCGTCATCAGGATCGGGCGCAGGCGCACGGACGCCGCGTGCTCGATCGCCTCGCGCTTGGACATGCCGGCGCGCTGCGACTCGTTGGCGAACTGCACGATCAGGATGCCGTGCTTGGAGATGAGGCCCATCAGCGTGACGAGCCCGACCTGCGTGTAGATGTTGAGGCTTGCGAACAGGTTCACGAAGATCAGTGCGCCGAACAGCGCCATCGGCACGGATACCAGGATCACGATCGGATCACGCAAGCTGTTGAACTGCGCGGCCAGCGCAAGGAACACGATGATGATCGCGAACAGCATCGTCGTGCCGAAGCCGCCGGCTTCCTGCACGAACTGGCGCGACTGGCCCGAATAGTCGAGCGTGTAGCCGGTGGGCGCGACCTCATTCAGCGCATCGCGGAAGAACTGCAGCGCCTCGCCCTGCGACATGCCGCTCGCGCCCGAGATCGTCGCCGAGTTGAGCTGCTGGAAGCGGTTGATCGAGCGCGGCACCACTTCGTTCTTCAGCGAAGCGACGGTAGAGGCCGGAATCACCGAGCCTTCCGGCGCGCGGATGTAGTAGTCAAGTACCTGATCCGGATTGAGGCGATCGGCCTGCAGCACCTGCGGAATGACCTTGTACGAGCGTCCGGCGATCGAGAAGTAGTTGACGTAGCCGCCGCCGAGCGCGGCGCCGAGCGACGCGCCGACGTCCTGCTGCGTGAGGCCGAGCGTCGAGACGAGGTCGCGGTCGACCACGACCGTCGACTGCGGCTTGTCGATCTTGAGGTCGGTGTCCACGAACCAGAACTTGCCGCTGTCCCTGGCCTTCTGCAGCACCGCCTGCACGACTTCGTTGAGGTTCTCGGGCGGCTCGGTCGTGTTGATGACGACCTGGATCGGCGCACCCTGCGCGCCCGGCAGCGGTGGCAGCTGGAACGCGAAGATCTGGCCGCCGGCGATCGAGTTCCATTTTTCCTGCAGTTCCTGCTGGAGCTCGTGCGCGCTCTTGTCGCGCTCCTCCCATGGCGTGAACAGCATGCCGCCGAAGCCGGTGCCGGGCTGGATGATCTGGAACATCATCTCGTACTCGGGCAGCGCCTTGCCGATCTGGAACATCTGCTGGGAGTAGCCCAGCATCTGCTGCGCGGTCGCGTTGGGCGCGCCGTTGATCTGATAGAAGATGAAGCCCTGATCCTCCTCGGGCGCGAGCTCGGACTGCGAGGTCATGCCCGCGAGCAGCGCCGCGCCGAAGATCATCAGGCCCGCCACGATGATGGCGGGATAAGTCGCCAGCATGCTGTGCAGCGCGCGCTGGTAGGTGTGGCGCACGCGCTCGAACTGGCGGTCGATGAACTTGACGAAGCGGCCGCTCTCCTGCTCGTTCGAGAAGAAGCGCGAGCACATCATCGGCGACAGCGTCAGCGCGATGATGGCCGAAACCGTGACGGCGCCGGCGAGCGCGAACGCGAACTCGGTGAACAGCGCGCCGGTGAGGCCTTTCTGGAAGCCGATGGGTGCGTACACCGCGATCAGCACGATGGTCATTGCGATGATCGGTCCGCCGAGCTCGCGCGCAGCGAGCAGCGCGGCCTGCAGCGGCGACTTGCCCTCCTCCTTCATGTGGCGGTCGACGTTCTCGACGACGATGATCGCGTCATCGACGACGAGGCCGATCGCGAGCACGAGCGCGAGCAGCGTCAGGAGGTTCATCGAATAGCCGAGCACGAGCATCACGAAGAACGTGCCGATCAGCGACAGCGGCATCGCGACCAGCGGAATGACCACCGCGCGCACGCTGCCGAGGAACAGGAAGATCACCGCAGTGACGATCAGTAGCGCCTCGATCAGCGTCTTCACCACCTCGTGGATCGACGCGGTGATGAACTTGGTGCCGTCATAGACGATCTCGCCGGAAAGCCCGCTGGGCAGCTGCGCCTGGATGTCCGGCATCGCGTCGCGCACGCGCTGGGCGACATCAAGCACGTTCGCATCGGGCGCCACCTTGATCCCGACGAACACCGCGAGCTTGCCCGAGAACGAGACGTTCGCGTCGTAGTCCTCGGCGCCGAGCACGACGTTGGCCACGTCCTCGAGGCGCACGATGGCGCCGTCCTTCTCCTTGACGGCGAGGTGCTTGAACTCGTCGACCGAGTGCAGGTCGGTCGCCGCCGTCAGGTCGACGCTGACCATCTGGCCCTTGGTCGTGCCGACGGCCGCGAGATAGTTGTTCGCCGCGAGCGCGTTGTAGACGTCGCTGGCTGTCACGCCGTGCGCGGCGAGCCGCGCCGGGTCGAGCCACGCGCGCAGCGCGAACTGGCGGCCGCCGAGGATCTCGGCGGTCTGCACGCCCTGGATCGCGTCGAGCTTCGGCTTGACGACGCGCGCGAGATAGTCGGTGATGCTGTTGGCCGGCAGCACGTCACTGCGGAAGCCCATGTACATCGCGTCGATCGTCTCGCCGACCTGCACGTTGAGCACCGGCTGCTGCGCCTGCGGCGGCAGCTGGTTGCGCACCGAGCTCACCTGCGTCTGGATCTGCGTAAGCGCGCGGTTCGCGTCGTAGTTGAGCCGCAGCGTGGCGGTGATCGTCGAAAGTCCGGTGGTGCTGGTCGACGACAGGTAGTCGATGCCCTGCGCCTGCGCGATCGCCTGCTCGAGCGGCTGCGTGATGAAGCCGGCCATCGTCTGCGCGTCGGCGCCGTAATACGCCGTGGTCACCGTCACGACGGCGTTCTCGGTCTTCGGATACTGGCGCACCGAAAGATCCGACAGCGCGCGCAGGCCGAGCACGAAGATCAGCAGATTGACGACGATCGCCAGGACCGGCTTTCTGATGAAGATGTCGGTGAAGTTCATGCGTGATACCTCACGGGCGTCCCTGCCCGATCAAAAACGTCTGCTCCCGCTCTCCCGCTCGCGGAAGAGGAAACGCGCCCTTTTCGGCCGGAAAAGAACGGCTTAATGCTCCTGCGGTGTCGGGTTCGGGCTGTTCGCCGGCTGCACGCTGTTGTCGATCGTGATCGGCGAGCCGCTCTTCAGCTTGATCTGGCCGCTCGTGATCACCTCCGCGCCTTCTTCCAGGCCCGAGAGGATCGCGACCTGGTCGCCGCGCGTCGGTCCGGTGGTGACGAAGGCCTGCTGCGCGACCAGCTGGTTCGCCGCATTCTTGTCGCCATCGGCCTTGCCGTTCTTGCCGGCATCGCTCTTCGCCTTGGCATCGCCGTTCGAAGCCTTGCCCTTGTCGCTGCCCGCGCTCTGCGCGGCGGCCTGCGCCTTGTCGAACTCGGCCTTGGTCTTGACGAGGTAGACGGTCTCGCCGTACGGGTTGTAGACGATCGCGGTCTGCGGCAACGTGAGATAGCGCGTCGTTTCGCCGATCTCGACGCTGACGTTGGCGAACATGCCGGGCGTCAGCACGCGTTCGTGGTTCGGCACGGTCGCCTCGATCTGCACGTTGCGCGTGTCGTTGTCGACCTTCGGGCTGATCGCGCTGATCGTGCCTTCGAAGGTCTTGTCCTTGAACGCATCCAGCGTCAGCACGATCTTCTGACCGACCTTGAGATCGGAAAGATTGCGCTGCGGCAGGTAGAAGTCGACGTAGATCGGGTCGAGCTGCTGCAGCGTCACGATCGTCGTGCCCGAGTTGAGATACGTGCCCGGATTGATCGTGATGATGCCGGCGCGGCCGTCGAACGGCGCGCGCAGCTGCTTCTTGGAAACGTTGACTCGCTGCTGCTGCACGGCTGCCTGCCTCGCCTTGAGGTCGGCCGCGGCCGTGTCGTACTCGGCCTTGCTGATCGCCTTCACGGCAAGCTGCTGCTTGGCGCGGTCGAAGGTCACCTGCGCGAGCTCGGCGGCCGCCTCGAGTTGACGCAGCTGCGCGACGTCCTCGGTGTCGCGCAGCTGGAGCAGCACGTCGCCCTCGTGGACTTCGTCGCCGGACCTGAGATTGACCTTGGTCACGAGGCCGGCGACGTCCAGCGCGAGATCCGCGCCGCGCACCGCCCGCAGCGTGCCCACCGCGTTCAGCGTCGGCTGCCATTCCTGCATCGTCGCCTTCGCCGTGCTGACAACCGACGGCGGCGGCGGCTTCATGCCGGCCAGCATCTTCTGGATCATCAAGACCTTGATGCCAACCAGCACCGCGACCAGCAGCAAAACGGCGATGATCATGATGATCATGCGCTTGGCGGTGCTCGGCTTGCGTTCGTTCCTATCGACGCGCGTGTGCATGCGCGGCCCTCCTCAATGCGAAACGGTGTGTGTCAGCGTGATGCGTCGACCGGTGCGGCGTGCGCGAGGGCCCGATCCTGCCCTTCCTTCCAGCCGCCCCCGAGCGCCGCGTACAGCGCCGCGGTATCCGACAGGCGCGCCGCACGCGCCTGGATCAGCCCGATGCGAGCCTGCTGGTACTGGCGCGTCGCGTCGAGCACCTGGAGGTAGCTCGCGGCGCCATCCTTGTACTGCGTGCGCACGAGGTCGAGGCTCTGCTTCGCGGACTGTTCGGCTTCCGACTGAGCGCGCAGGTTCTCGGCATCGAGCTCGAGCGCGTGCAGGCTGTCGGCGACGTCCTGGAACGCGCCGAGCACGGTGGTCTGGTAGTCGGCTGCGGCTTTTTCTAGGCCCGCTTCTGCGGCGCGCTTCTCGGCGCGCAGCGTGCCGCCGTGGAACAGTGGCTGCAGGAGGTTGAGGCCAAGGCCCCATACGCTCGTTCCGCCGTCGAACAGATCGCCGCCGTTGAGCGCCTGTGAGCCGTAGCTGCCGGTCAGCGCGATCTGCGGGAACAGATTCGCCGTCGCGATGCCGACCGCCGCCGTCGCGCGATGCAGCTCGGCCTCGGCGGCGCGGATGTCGGGCCGCCGGCGGACGAGCTCGGACGGGACGCTGACCGGCACGTCGCGCGGCAGCGTCAGCGCATCGAGATCGAGCGCCGCGAGCTGGCTCTCGGCGGGGAACTGGCCGAGATACACGGCAAGCTGCGTCTGCGTCGCCGCGAGCTGCTGGCGCAGCGCCGGAAGCTGTGCGCGCGTCGTCGCGAGCTGAGTGCGGATCACCAGCACGTCGGCCAGCGACTTGGCCCCGATCTCGTACTGGCGCTCGACGAGATCGAGCTGCTGCTCGTAGACGCCGATAATCTCCTCGCTGGCCTGGATCTGACCGCGCAGCGAGGCTTCGAGAAAGCTCGTCGTCACGACGTTCGCGGCGAGCGTGAGATAGGTGCCTTCCAGCTGGAACTGCTGGAAATCGGCGAACGCCGACTGCGCCTCCACGCCGCGCCGCACGCTGCCGAAGAGATCGAGCGTGTAGTTGACGTTCGCGCCGGCGTTGTAGACGTTGAACACCGATCCGCCGCCGGGCGCGCCCGCGCCGAAGAAATTCGCGTTGCCGCGTTGCGCGCCCGCGCTCGCGTCGACGCTCGGGAACAGCGAGCCGCGCGCAGCGCTCACGTTCTCCTGGGCCTGGCGCAACGCGGCCTGCGCGGACGCGATCGTCGGGCTGTGCGCGAGCGCCTGATCGACGCGACGGGTGATCTCGTCGTTGACAAACGTCGTCCACCAGCGTTCGGGCACAGCGGCGCCTTCGAGAAAACGCTGCGCGTCGCCGGTGGGCGCATCGGCTGCTATGGTCGATTCGGGCAGCTTGCCCGGCACGTAACCCGCGACGTCCGGCGTTTCCGGCGGGCGGAAATCCGGACCGGCGGCGCAGCCGCTCAGCGCCAGGGCAACGGCGAAGGCCAGACCGATCGGGTGTGCGAGACGATGCGGTGTCAGTCGGGCCGGCTTGGCTCTTGCGGCGTGCGAGCGCCGAAGGCCTCCAATCCTGATCATGAAGCCCATCCTAAAAACTGAACTTGTGAGTACAATAATAAACGGGTAGGGGACCCCGTTCAAGGGAACAGAATTCTGTTTGGCCGACGGGGCACACAACTCATCGTCGGTCGAGAAAGCGAACGATGGACAATCGCCACGGCGGGCGCATCCGACGAAAGTCGGATCAGCGCCCGGTCAAGGCCATCATGGCAGCCGGATAACGGGTGCCCTGCACACCCGATCGCGGAAAGGCCGCTTCGATCGCGGCCAGATCGCCCGCCGTCAATTCTATATCCAAAGCTGCAATATTTTCGTTCAGGTATTTGCGGCGCTTCGTGCCGGGGATCGGCACGATGTCGCTGCCCTGCGCGAGCACCCAGGCCAGCGCGAGCTGAGCCGGCGTGCTGCCTTTTTCGGCCGCGATCGCAGTGACGGTGTCGACCAGCTGCAGGTTGCGCGCGAAATTCTCGCCCTGGAAACGCGGATTGTTGCGGCGGTAGTCGTCCTCGGCGAAGTCGTCGGGCGAACGGATCGCGCCGGTGAGGAAACCGCGGCCCAGAGGACTGTAGGCCACGAAACCGATGCCGAGCCGCCGGCACGCGTCGAGCACGCCGTCCTCGGGATCACGCGTCCACAGCGAATACTCGCTCTGCAACGCGGCGATCGGATGCACGGCCGAAGCGCGCTCGAGTGTCTGCGGGCCGACCTCGGAGAGGCCGAGCCAGCGCACCTTGCCCGCGCGGACGAGATCGGCCATCGCGCCGACGGTGTCCTCGATCGGCACGCGCGAGTCGACGCGGTGCAGGTAATAGAGATCGATCGTCTCCACGCCGAGGCGGCGCAGGCTCGCTTCGCAGGCCTCGCGCACGCGCTCGGGCCGCGCATCGATTTCGCGCTTCGCTGGATCCGCGGGGTCGCGCACGAAACCGAACTTGGTGGCGAGCACGACCTCGTCGCGACGGTCGCGGATCGCGCGGCCGACCAGCTCCTCGTTCGTGTACGGCCCGTACATGTCGGCGGTGTCGAGCAGATTGATGCCGCTGTCGAGCGCACGGTGGATCGTCGCGATCGACTCGGCGTCGTCGCCCGGTCCGTAGAACTCGCTCATTCCCATGCAGCCGAGGCCGATCGCCGAGACTTCTGGACCCTTCCGGCCGAGACGACGTTTTTGCATGACAGAGACTCCGCACAAGCAAGCGAAGCCACTCAGCTGGGAACGCTCGCGCATTTCACAAGGGGGGCCTAGAGCCCGGCGTAAGCCTCGCAATCCGGCGTGCGCTGCGCGATGACCGCGTAGCCCTGCACGTCGTGGACACGCTTGTACGGCATGCCACGCGCGTCGAGAAAACGCTCGACGCGGCCGACATTCCAGTCGTTGACCAGCAGCACGCGGCAGCCTTCGTGCTCCTGCATCTCGCTGCTCATGTCCTGGGTCTGCAGCCGCGACGATTCGCCCGGCAGCTCGAGGCGCTCGATCTCGCTGCCGAGGTAGAAGCGCAATCCGTAGCGCGGATCGGTCTTGATGAAGGCGATTTCGTCCGGCGGCGCCGGCAGCGCGGCGGAAAGCGCCTCGGCCAGCGCGCGGTCGTCCACGGGCACATGCATGTCCACGTACGCGGGCAGCGCGCGGGCGAGCGCGAGCGCGAAGCACCACGTACCGAGAAGTATTTGCGTACGGCGCCGGCGGAGATCGAGCGGCGCCAGCACGCGGGCGGCCATCAGCGCGAGCGGCACGAACAGCGGCAGCAGGTAGAGCGGCAGCCGCGAACGCGCGAGCGTGAAGACCGCGAGCGGCAGCAGCAGCCAGCAGGCGAGCAGACGCGCCTCGTCGCTGCCGCGCACGCGGGCGACGAATCCGGCACGGCGCCGCCACCACGTGTGCAGCAGCAGCGGCAGCCACGGCAGCGTCCCGAGCACGACCGTCGGCAGATAGATCTTGAGGGCGCCGTACCATTCCGCGTTGCGGTGCATCTTGTCCGTGGCGACGCGGTTGACGACTTCCTCGACCAGGAAATAGCGCATCACGTGCGGCTCGTGGATCGCGACATCGACGTACCAGCTGCCGCCGACGACGAGAAAGACGAGCAGCGCGTCCCAGCCGAACAGGCGCCGGAACCCCGGCCAGTCGGCGGAGAGCGCAGCGAACACGGCGCAGGCGCCGAGGATCAGCAGGCCCGGCGGGCCCTTGGTCATGAATGCAAGGCCGGCCGCGAGCCACATGAGCACGCGCCAGCGTCGCGTGAGCGCGGGTGTCGCTGCCCACCACAGCTCGACGAAAGCAAGCGCCTGCAGGGTTTCCCACAGCGTCAGCAGCGTATCGGTGGTGACGAGGTTCGCCGCCAGCGGCGGAAACGCGAAGCTTCCATAGGTCAGCGCCGGAAGCCAGGGCTGTGCCGGCACGAAGCGCCGGCCGAGACGCACCATCAGAAGGATCGTGACCGCGAACGCCAGCGCGCCCGGCAGCCGCGCCGCGAATTCGGTACGGCCGAACGCGGCGATGCTCGCGGCGACGCTCCAGTACGTGAGCGGCGGCTTCGCCCAGTGCTCGACCTCGGGGTGCAGCATCGGCCGCCGCCAATCGCCGCTGTCGAGCATGTTGAGCGCGACGGTCGTGTAACGCCCTTCGTCGGGCGAGTAGAGGCCGCGCGCGCCCTGGAAGGCGACGGCGTACACGAGGACGAGCAAGACGAGCAGCCACGGGCTTGCCCTCACCCACCGCTCGCGAAACGCGAGCGGGGCCGACTCTCCCGCCAATGCGGAGGATGGCGCGTCGCTGCCCGCCTCCCACGGGTTCTCAGTCATTCCGGTGCTCGCGGGCGAGATAGTCTTCGCTCTGCATTTCGATCAGCCGCGACTCGGTGCGCGCGAACTCCGCACGCAGGCGCTCGCCATCGTACAACTCGACCGCCGGCGCCGCCGCGGACAGCACGAGATTGACGCCGCGGTCGTAGACCTCGTCGACAAGCTCGATGAAGCGGCGCGCGGCATTCTCGGTCAGCGGCGTGAACTGCGGAACGTTCGAGACGAGGATCGTGTGGTACGAGCGCGCGAGCTCGATGTAGTCGGCGACGCCGCGCGGTCCGTTGCAGAGATCGTCGAACTCGAACCAGACCGCGCCGTCGGCTTCGAGGCGCGCCCGGATCGGCCGCTCGGCGATGAAAAGCTCCGCATCGCGGCGCGGCGCGCTGCGCGCGACGCGGTTGAAGATGGCGCGCATCGCGCGCTCGGCCTCGGCGCCGGGCGGCGTGTAGTAGACCGGTGCCTGCTTCAGCGCGCGCAGCCGCCAGTCGTGCGGCGAGTCGACGGCGACGACGTCGCAGTGCCGCTCGATCAGCGCGATCGCCGGCAGGAAACGCTCGCGCTGCAGGCCGTCCTTGTAGAGATCGGCCGGCCGCGTGTTCGAGGTGCTGACCAGCGCGACACCGCGCGCGAAGAGCGCGCGCAGCAGGTTGCCGAGGATCATCGCATCGCCGATGTCGCCGACAAAGAATTCGTCGAGCACGAGCACGCGCGTCTCGTGCGCCATCTGCGTGGCGACTTCGTCGAGCGGATTCCGGCGGTTTCCGAGCCCGCGCAGGCGCGCGTGCACGTCCTGCATGAAGCGGTGGAAATGAAGGCGACGCTTCGCTTCGAACGGCAGCGCGGCGAAAAAGAGGTCGCAGAGAAACGTCTTGCCGCGCCCGACCGGCCCCCAGAGGTAGATTCCGCGCGGCGCAGCGGCGCGTCCGCGCAGGCGCTGCCAGAACGACACTCGCGGCGACGCGACGAGTTCGCTCCACAGGCGATCGAGTGTTTCCAGCGCGACGCGCTGCGCGGGATCGTCCTGCCACTCGTCCGCGGCGACGCCTGTGTCGTAGCGCTCGCGCGGTGACCCTGCCGGCGGGCGATTCGCTGCTTTCGCGCGCTCGCCTGGCGCGCGCGCGTCGCGGATCGTGTCCACGCTCACGCGTTGCCGTCGGCCGGAGGCGGGAGGTTGTCGCGCACCGCGTTCTTCACCGCGCCGCGCAGGTCGATGAGACGGCGATGGAAGAAATGGCCGGTCTCGGGCATGCGCACCAGCGTCGGCGGCGGTGTCTGCTCCGCGGCCCAGGCGAACACGGCGGCCGGATCGACGACGTCGTCGTCCTCGCCCTGCACGATCAGCACCGGGCACTCGGGCCACTCGACGGTGGAGAAATCCCAGCGGCCGACCGGCGGCGCGACGAGGATGACCTGCGTCGGCGCGAGGCGCCGGGCCGCGCGCAGCACGACGTAGCTTCCGAACGAGAAGCCCGCGAGCCAGAGCGTCGCGCCGAACCGCTCGCGGCGCACCCAGTCGGCGACGGCGACGAGATCGTCGGTCTCGCCGCGGCCTTCGTCGTGCTCGCCTTCGGTCTGGCCGACGCCGCGGAAATTGAAGCGCACGGTCGAAAGCCCGAGCTCGACGAAGCCGCGATCGAGCGTCGTCACGACCTTGTTGAACATCGTGCCGCCCTGGAGCGGATGCGGGTGGCAGATGATCGCGACGCCAGCGCGCGCGCCGCCTGCGGGAACGCCGCAGGCGATTTCGATGTTGCCGGCAGGGCCCGGCAGCAGGAGGCTGGCAGCCTCCGCCGGAAACGGTGGGCCCGGAGTGGCAGTGCGTGACTTCACGCGCGCAATGATAGCGTGAGGCCCCGAGGCGCCACCCGTGTCTTGCCGATGAACCTGCTCGCGCACGCCCTGCTCGCCGCGCCGGATGCCGAGGTCATGCTCGGCAGCCTGATCGGCGATTTCGTGCGCGGCCGCATCGATCCCGCGCTGCCGCCGGCGGTGCGCGCCGGCATCGCGCTGCATCGCGCCGTCGATGCGTACACCGACACGCACCAGGACGTCGCTGCCGCGCGCGAGCTATTCGTCCCGCCGTTCCGGCGCTACGCCGGCATCCTGATCGACGTCTGGTTCGATCACCTTCTGGCGCGGCAGTGGGCGCGTTACGGTGCGGGCGAGCTCGACGATTTTTCAGCCCGCGTGCGCGATCTCCTTGCCGCGAGCGCGCCGCTGGTGCCGGAGCGGATGCGCGGCTTCGTCGCCTACCTCGATGCGCACGACCTGCCTGCGGCATATCGCCACACGGCCGTCGTGGGGGATGCACTGCGCGGCATGTCGCGGCGGTTCTCGCGGGCCAACCCGCTGGGCGAGGCGCTGCCGGTGCTGTCTGCATTGCGCGCGCCGCTGCAGGCACGCTTCGAGGCGTTCTTCCCCGAGCTTCGCAACTTCACGGCGATCGAGCGGCTCCGGCTCGCCGAATCGCCGCCGTAGAAACGAAAACGCCGCCCACGGGCGGCGTTCGTCGCGAGCGTCACGACGGGATCATTTCACCTGATCGACCATCCAGCTGACGGTGGCCTTGACCTGCTCGTCGGTCAGAGCGGGATTGCCGCCCTTCGGCGGCATGATGCCGCTCTTGCCCGTGTAGCCCTCGATGGCGTGCTTGACCAGCGTGTCCAGACCCTGCGCCACGCGCGCGGTCCATTCGCCCTTGTCGCTGATCTTCGGCGCGCCGCCGGCGCCCGTCTCGTGGCAGCTGTGGCAGAGGTTGCCGAAGATCGTCTTGCCGTCGGTGGTGCCGCCGTAGGCGACCTGCGAGGCCGCGGCCGCCTTGGCCGCTTCCTGCGCCGCCTGCATCGCAGCCCGGCCGGTGTCGCCCGCGTAGACCGCGCCGACCGGCGCGATGCGCGCGCTGACGGTCTCGGCCGCTTTCGGGCTCGGCTCCGCCGGATGCTTCGAATAGATGTATGCGCCGAGTGCGATCAGGCCCAGCGCGACGAGGATCAGGAACCCGATCAGCATCGCGAAATGCTTAAGGAAGATGCGGTCGGTAGGAGTGACGGGGTTGCTCACGAAGACACCTCGCGATCCACCGGCGCCCGGCCGGTCGCTCAAAAAGTCGGATTATACGGAGATGGCGCGCTCGGCGGGATTCGAACCCACGACCCCAGCCTTCGGAGGGCTGTACTCTATCCAGCTGAGCTACGAGCGCGTGAGGCGGATTTTCGCACGGAACCGCCGCAAGTGCGCGGCAGGCGGCGCAGCGCGGCTTCAGGCGAGCTTGCTGTGGCGGATGCCGTAACCGAAATAGATGACGAGGCCGATCGCCACCCAGACCAGAAACACCGTCCAGGTCACCAGCGCGAGCTCGGAAAGCAGCCAGATCGAAAACCCGATCCCGATGAGCGGCACCAGCGGCACCCACGGCGTGCGGAACGCACGCGGCAGATCGGGCTTCCTGATGCGCAGCACGATCACCGACGCGCAGATGACGATGAATGCGGACAGGACGCCGATATTGACGAGCCGGGCGACTTCGCCGATCGGCAGCAGGCCCGCGACCAGCGCGGTGAAGGCGCCGAGCGCGATCGTCGGCCGGTGCGGCGTGCCGTAGCGCGGATGCACCTTGGCGAACCAGCCCGGCAGCAGCCCGTCGCGTGACAGGGCGAACCAGATGCGCGCGGCGCCGAGCATGAACGCGAACAGCACGCTCGCGATGCCGACCACGGCCGAGACGGAAATCGCCCCCGCGATCCAGCCGAGGCCGCGCGCCTTGAACGCGTCGGCGACGGGCGCGTCGGTGTTGAGGCCCGTGTACGGCACCATGCCGGTCAGCACCATCGACACGCAGAGGTAGAACGCCATCGACACGCCGAGCGAGAGCAGCACGGCACGCGGCAGGTCGCGTTGCGGGTCCTTGGATTCCTCCGCCGCCGTCGTCAGCGTGTCGTAGCCGAACACGGCGAAGAACACGACCGCAGCCGCCGTGGCGATGCCCTTGTAACCGTAATGGCCGACGCCGTCGGGGCCGACGACGCGCTCCGGCACGAACGGATGCCAGTTCGCGGGATCGATGAAGAAGACGCCGACGCCGATCACGAGCACGATCGCGAACACCTTGATCGCGACGATCAGCGTGTTGAAGCGTGCGCCCCATTCGGTGCGCATCACGAGCAGCGCCGCAACCGCGAGCGTCACCAGCGCCGCGATCACGTTGAACACGCGCCCTTCGCCGGTGCCGATCGCACCCTGCGCCCAGACCGGCAGCGGCATGCCGGCGGCGTCGAGCAGCGACTGCACGTAGCCCGACCAGCCGATTGCGACGACTGCGACGATGAGCGCGTACTCGAGCAGCAGATCCCAGCCGATCAGCCAGGCCGGCAGCTCGCCGAGCACGGCGTAGCCGTAGGTGTACGCGCTGCCGGTGACCGGAATCAGCCCCGCGAATTCGGCGTAGCAGAGCGCCGCCGCGGCGCTCGCGATGCCCGCGATCAGGAACGAGATCGCGACCGCCGGCCCGGCGTTCACCGCCGCCTGCTGCCCGGCCAGCACGAACACGCCGACGCCGATGATGCCGCCGATGCCGATCGCCGTGAGCTGCCAGACGCCGAGCACGCGGCGGAAATCGCGGCGCTCGCCGGCTTCGCGCTGAAGTTGTTCGATGGACTTGTGGCGAACGAGGCGGGCAAGGCTCATGAGCGGCTCCACGGACGGACGCGCGATCATAGCCGCTCGCGAGCGCCTGTCCGCGTGCGGCGCAACACGGTTGGCCGGAGCGGGCGCAACGGCCGATCGCATCGACGCTCCGCCCGTGCCGCGTTTGCGCTAACCTCGCGCAGCGCCGTCGCAGCACAGGGGCAGGTCATGAGCCGGGTGAGCATGTCTTCGCCGGATTCCCGCCGCGTCGCGTCCGTCGATCTCCTGCGCGGCCTCATCATGATCGTGATGGCGCTCGACCACGTGCGCGATTACTTCTCGCCGTTTCCGTGGGATCCGACCGATCTCTCGCAGGCCTCGGCGGGCCTGTTCCTGACACGCTGGATCACGCACTTCTGCGCGCCGATCTTTGTGTTCCTGGCCGGCACCAGCGCCTGGCTCTACCGGCGCAACAGCGGCTGCTCGATACGGCACCTGCAGTATTTTCTCGTCACGCGCGGCCTCTGGCTGGTGCTGCTCGAGATCACGCTGGTCAGCTTCTTCTGGCAGTTCGGTTATCACGGCATGATTCTGCAGACGCTGTGGGCGATCGGCTGGTCGATGGTCGCGCTGGCGCTCCTCCTTTATCTGCCGCTGCCGGCGATCCTCGCGATCGCGTTCGTGATGATCTTCGGTCACAACGCGCTGGACGGCATGCACGCGCAGGAATTCGGCCCCTACGCGCTGCTCTGGGGCATCGTCCACGAGTTCTATTTCGATCAGGTCACGCCGAACTTCTTCATCGCCGTCGGTTATCCGCTGGTGCCGTGGATTGGCGTGATGGCGGCAGGCTACGGTTTCGGCGCGCTGCTCGGTCTCGAGCGTGCGGAGCGCGACCGCTGGCTCATCCGCGTCGGCCTCGCGCTGATCGCGCTGTTCCTCGTGCTGCGGCTCACGAATCTCTACGGCGACGCGCGGCCCTGGGCGCCGAACCCGCGCGGATTGCTCTATTCGGCCCTGCAGGTGCTCAACACCACGAAGTATCCGCCGTCGCTGCAGTACCTCCTGATGACGATCGGGCCCGCGCTGGTCGTGATGCCGCTGCTCGAGCGCTGGCGCGGCGCGGCGGCCGATCGCGTCGCGGTGTTCGGGCGCGTGCCGTTCTTCTTCTACGTGCTGCACCTGCCGCTGATCCATCTTGCCGCGTTGATCTGGACCGAGCTCGCGTTCAACGCGTCGACGCTCGGCGACTTCTTCCACAGCGAGTTTCCGGCAGGCTACACGCCGAGCCTGTTGCGTGCGTATCTGGTCTGGATCGCGGTGATCCTCGTCATGTACCCGCTCTGCGCGTGGTACGCGGCGTACAAGCGCGCGCACAAGGACAACAAATGGCTGAGCTACCTCTGAGCGGGTCGGCGTCTGCCGGCGCGCCTCAGGCGAGCTTCGTCGCGCGCCGCGCGAGCATGTCGGGCGACGGCGCGAACGTGTCCGGCCGCGCGTCCTTCCAGAAACGCTGGAACACCGCGTGTTCGGACACGCCGCCGATCAGCTCGCCGGGCCTGACGAACTTGTAGAGCGTCGCCAGCGAGCGCACCTCGGTCGACGAAACGCGGCGGATCAGGTGCTCGGGTCCGAGCTCGCCCGGATGCGAGAGTCCGCTCGCCTGCACGAGCTCCTTCAGCGCGATCAGCGTGTTCTCGTGGAAGTTGCGCACGCGCGCGGCCTTGTCCTCCACGTCGAGCCGCTTCCAGCGGCGCGGATCCTGCGTGGCGACGCCGGTGGGACAGCGATCCGTGTGGCAGCTCTGCGACTGGATGCAGCCAAGCGCGAACATGAATCCGCGCGCCGAGTTGCACCAGTCCGCGCCGAGCGCAAGCATGCGCGCGATGTCGATGGCGGTGACGATCTTGCCGCTGGCGCCGATGCGGATCCGCTCGCGGAGATTGAGGCCGACCAGCGTGTTGTGCACGATCATCAGCGCCTCGCGCAGCGGCACGCCGACGTGATCGGCGAATTCGAGCGGCGCGGCACCGGTACCACCTTCGCCGCCATCCACGACGATGAAATCGGGCAGGATGCCGGTCGTCGTCATCGCCTTGGCGATGCCGAACCATTCCCAGGGATGGCCCAGCGCGAGCTTGAATCCGGTCGGCTTGCCGCCGGAGAGTTCGCGCAACCGCGCGATGAAGCGGAGCAGCCCCTCGGGCGTGTCGAATGTCGAATGGCGCGGCGGCGAGATGCAGTCCTCGCCCATCGGAACGCCGCGCGTCGCCGCGATTTCCGCGCTGACCTTCGCGGCCGGCAGCACGCCGCCGTGGCCGGGTTTCGCGCCCTGCGAGAGCTTGAGCTCGACCATCTTCACCTGCGCGAGCTTCGCCTTGTCCGCGAAGCGCGCCTCACTGAACACGCCGGCACGCTCGCAGGCACCGAAATAGCCGGAGCCGAGCTCCCAGACGATGTCGCCGCCGTTCTCGCGGTGATAGGGCGACAGCGAGCCTTCGCCCGTGTCGTGATAGAAGCCGCCGCGCCGCGCGCCTTCGTTCAGCGCGCGGATCGCGTTCGGCGAGATCGCGCCGAAGCTCATCGCCGAGATGTTGAATACGCTGGCCGAGTACGGCTGCCGGCACTCGGAACCGCCGACCAGGATGCGGAAGTCGTGGCTCTCGATGCGGCTCGGCGCGATCGAGTGATTGATCCACTCGTAGCGCTCGGCGTAGACGTCGAGCTCGGTGCCGAACGGGCGCACATCGAGCGCGTTCTTGGCGCGCTGCTTGACGATCGCGCGCTGCACGTTCGAGAACGGCACTTCCTCATTGTCGGATTCGACGATGTACTGGCGCAGCATCGGCCGCACGTATTCGAAGAAGAAGCGGATGTGCGCGAGCAGCGGATAGTTGCGGCGCAGCGTCGAGCGCTTCTGCGCGAGATCGACGACGCCGAGCGCGGTGAGGACGCCGAAGGCCACCGCCAGCACCTGCCAGCCCGTGCCGTCCCGCCAGCGCAGCGCGGCAAGCACGAACAGCGCCGCCGCGACCGCGAAGCCGAGATAGCGGGACGGCAGCCACTTCTCCATGGAAGGACCTCCGGGAAGACGCGCGCACAGCGGCGCTAGCGCGCGCAAGCATAGCGGACCGCACGCCGCGTAATGTTCCCGAGCCGCTAAACTCGACGCATGGAAGACACCGATCGCCCGAAGCCGCGGCGGAGGCGCGCACCCGCGGCCGATGCTTCGGATGCGTCCGCCACCGGCAGCGCGACGGTGCCCGCGAAGCCGGCTCGCCGGCGTGCGGCATCGAGCCGAAGCGGCACGCCGTCGCCGGCGGCGGAGCGCAAGGCCGATCTGCCGGCCGGCGAAAAGCCGCAGGCGCCGCGACGCGCTCGTGCGCCGGCAGCGTCCTCAGCCCGGACATCGCCGATGGCCACGCCGCCGGAACCGTCAGCGCGCGAGACCACCGCCGCACAGGCGCCGGCGCGTGCGCCTCGCGTTCCGCAGCAGCCGATGCCGGCGCGATCTGCCGAACCGGAACCCCTGCCGTCGTTCCTGCGGGAAAAGGCGCCGCCGCGTGCCGCGCCGTCGGGCGGCGAACCGCGCCCGGCCGACACGTCGCCGCGCTCGCGGCGCGTCATCGACCGGCTGGTCGCGCTACTGCCGCCGCAGCATCGCGATCGTGCGCTCAATTATCTCGTGTTGATGCGCATGGATCGCCCCGTCGGCGCGCTGCTGCTGCTCTGGCCGACCTGGTGGGCGCTCTGGTTTGCGGCGAACGATTTTCCGCCGATCGGATTGCTGCTCGTTTTCACGCTCGGCGTGTTCGTGATGCGCAGCGCCGGCTGCGTCATCAACGACTATGCCGATCACGAATGGCTCGACGCGCACGTCGAGCGCACGCGCGGCCGTCCGATGGCGGCCGGCCGCGTATCGCGGCGCGAGGCGCTGCTGCTTTTCGGCGGATTGCTTGCGCTCGCCTTCGCGCTCGTGCTGTTCACGAACGCGCTGACGATCCGGTTGTCGTTCGTCGGCGCCGCGCTTGCGGCGATCTATCCGTACACCAAGCGCGTGACGCATCTCGCGCAAGTCGTGCTCGGCGCCGCATTCGGCTGGTCGATCCCGATGGCGTTCGCGGCGGTCACAAACTCCCTGCCGCCGCTCTGCTGGCTCCTGTTCCTCGCCAACGTGCTGTTCTCGACGGTCTACGACACCGAGTACGCAATGGTCGACCGCGAGGACGACATCCGCGTCGGTGCGAAGTCGACCGCCATCCTGTTCGCCGACGCGGACCGCGCGATCATCGGCGTGCTGATGGCGACGTTCCTGCTCGCCATGCTGCTCGCCGGCACGCGCGCCGCGCTGCACTGGCCGTACTTCGCCGGACTTGCCATCGCCGCAGTGCTGTTCGTCTGGCAGCAGTGGACGATCCGCGACCGCGGGCGGGTACATTGCTTCGCGGCGTTCCGCAACAACAACTGGGTCGGGCTGGCGCTGTGGGCGGGCCTCGTGCTGGCGCTGGCGATACGGTGAGCTTGGGGGGGCTGCAAGGTGACCGCCGCGTGACCTCGTTACCGTTCTTCACGGCGCCCGCGCGAGCGCCCATGCGTCGACACGTGCCACGCCTGCGCGCCGCAGCACGCGCGCGCATTCGCGCAGCGTCGCCCCGGTGGTCATGACGTCGTCGACCAGCGCGACGTGCGCCGGCAGCGCGCGGTCCGGCGCGACGGCGAACGCGCCGCGCAGGTTGCGGCGGCGCGCAGGTGCGTCGAGGCCTGTCTGCGGCGAGGTTGGGCGCGTGCGCAGGAGCAGGTCGCGATCGAGTGGAACGTCGAGCGCCTTCGCGAGCGATTTCGCGAGTTCGAAGGCCTGGTTGTAGCCGCGCTCGCGCAAGCGCGAGACGTGCAGCGGCACGGCCACGATTGATGACGGGCGCGCCGGCGCGTCGCTGCGTGCGCGCTCGATCATGAGGTCGGCGAGCACGCGGCCGGCGGCCAGGTCGCCGTGGAACTTGAAGCGCGTTTCGAGCAGGTCTAGCGGATGGCCATAGCGAAACGGCGCCCACACGGCGGCGAACGGCGGCTCGTCCGCCAGACATTCGCCGCAGAGCGGCGCCCGGCTCGCCAGCGGCAATGCGCAGCGCGGGCAGCACGGCCGGTTCAGGGCGCAGTCGCCCGCGCAGCCGGCGCAGAGATCGCGGCCGTGGGTGCCTGGCGCGCCGCAGAGCAGGCAGCGCAGCGGAAGGATGGCGCGGACGAGGCGCGCCACCCATCCGTCAACCTTGCGGGTGGTGATCAAGTTGACAGCCTTTCTTCCCTTTGCGATCGTCCCGGCCGCCGGACTCGCACGCGATGCCCTGGCCGAATTCCGGCTCGTGCCCCCGAGAGGACTCATCCGCATGCTACGTCACGACTGGACGCGCGCCGAAGTCGCCGCGCTCATGGACCTGGCCTTCGCCGACCTGCTCGCGCGAGCGCACGCGGTGCACCGTGCGCACCACGACGCGAATGCAGTGCAGGTCTCCACGCTGCTGTCGGTCAAGACCGGCGGCTGTCCCGAGGACTGCGCGTACTGCCCGCAGGCCGCACGCTACGCGACCGGCGTCGCCGCCGAGAAACTGATGAGCGTCGACGCAGTGCTCGCGAAGGCGAAGCAGGCCAAAGCCGCGGGCGCGACGCGCTTCTGCATGGGCGCGGCCTGGCGCTCGCCGAAGGACCGCGACATTCCGAAGATCGCCGCGATGGTCGCTGCCGTGAAGGCGCTCGGCATGGAGACCTGCGCGACGCTCGGTATGCTGACGCAGCCGCAGGCCGACGCGCTGAAAGCGGCCGGGCTCGATTACTACAATCACAATCTCGATTCGGCGCCCGAGTTCTACGGCGAGATCATCCACACGCGCGAATACCAGGACCGTCTCGACACGCTCGAGTGCGTGCGCGCGGCGGGGCTCAAGACCTGCTGCGGAGGCATCGTCGGCATGGGCGAGACGCGCGAGCAGCGCGCCGGGTTGCTGCAGGCCCTGGCGAATCTGCCGCAGCATCCGGAGTCGGTGCCGATCAACCGTCTCGTGCAGGTCGAAGGCACGCCACTCGCAGGTACGCGGCCGCTCGATCCCTTCGAGTTCGTGCGCACGATCGCCGTCGCGCGCATCCTGATGCCGAAGTCGATGGTGCGGCTGTCCGCGGGCCGCGCGGAGATGAGCGACGAGTTGCAGGCGCTGTGTTTCTTCGCCGGCGCGAATTCGATCTTCTACGGCGAGAAGCTCCTGACCACCGGCAATCCCGATGTCGAGCACGACCGCGCGCTGTTCGCACGGCTCGGCATCCGGCCGCTCGAAGTCGAAATCGAAAGCGGCACCGTGCACGCCGGGATCGCGGAGTCGGCGGCGGCCTGACGCAGGAATTTCTTGCGAGGCGCAGGATGCGCAGGCCGATCTCAGAAATTCGCCGCTCGTGCTCCGCGCTTCGCGCGATCAGCGACGTCCGCCCCGACTCCACGATGCCTTCGCGAACGCAGCCATTGCAACGCCTTGCCGCCGCACACGCCGAGCGGGCGCGGCGCGGCCTGCTGCGCCGCGTGCGCACGATCGAGGCCGTCGAGGGCGCTCATGTCTGGATCGGCGGCCGCAGGCTTTTGAGCTTCGCGAGCAACGACTACCTCGGCCTCGCACAGCATCCGGCGCTGTGCGAAGCGCTCGTCGCCGCCGCGGCGCAATGGGGCGTCGGCGCGACCGCGGCGCACCTTCTCGGCGGCCATCGCGAAGAGCATGGCGCACTCGAGGACGCGCTTGCGCGCTGGACCGGTCGCGAGCGCGCGCTGCTGTTCGTGGACGGCTGGGCGGCCAATCTCGGCGTCGTCTCGGCGCTGCTCTCGCGGGGGGATGTCTGCGTGCAGGACAGGCTGGATCACGCCTCGCTGATCGACGCGGCGCGGTTCGCCGGCTGCGAGCTCAAACGTTATCCGCACGGCGACGCCGAGGGAGCGCGGCGCCAGTTGCGCTCGCGGCCTCACGCCGCTGCGCTGGTCGCGAGCGACGGCGTCTTCAGCATGGACGGCGACGTCGCGCCGATCCGCGCCCTCGCCGCGGTCTGCGCCGACGAGAACGCGCTGCTGATGATCGACGATGCGCACGGGCTCGGCGTGCTCGGTCCGGACGGAGCGGGCAGCGTTGCCGAAGCTGGATCGACGCAACACGAAGTTCCGATCCTCATGGCGACGCTCGGCAAGGCGCTCGGCGTTGCCGGCGCGTTCGTCGCCGGCCGCGCGGAGCTGATCGACGCCCTCGTGCAGCACGCGCGCACTTATATCTACGCGACGGCGATGCCGCCGGCACTCGCCGCGGCGGCGCGGGCCGCGATCGACGTCGCGCGATTCGAGGGCTGGCGGCGCGATCGGCTGGCACGGTTGATCCGGTACTTCCGCGCCGGTGCGGCGACATCGGGATTGATGCTGACCGACTCGCGCACGCCGATCCAGGCGGTGCTCGTCGGCACCAGCGCCGCCGCGCTTTCCGCGTCGACAAAACTCGAGGACGCCGGCTTTTACGTGCCGGCGATCCGCCCACCGACCGTGCCGGAAGGCAAGGCGCGCCTTCGCATCACGCTGACGGCGCTGCATTCGGAAAGCGATGTCGATCGACTGATCGACGCGCTCGGGACGGCGCTCGCCTGATGCACATCGAGACGCAAGGCCACGGCCCCGATCTCGTGCTGATCCACGGCTGGGCGATGCACAGCGGGATTTTTGCGCCGCTGACGCGCGTGTTGTCGGCAGAGTTCCGCTTGCACCTGGTCGACCTGCCGGGGCACGGGCTGAGCCGCGACGATGCGTCTTCGCTCGACCCCGCCGCATGCGCGCGCGGCATCGCCGAAGCGACGCCACGAGCGATCTGGCTCGGCTGGTCGCTGGGAGGCCTCTGTGCGATGCGCGCAGCGATCGAGGTTCCGCAACATGTGCGCGGACTGGTGTTGATCGCTTCGAGTCCGCGCTTCGTCGTCGCCAAGGACTGGCCGCAGGGCGTCGCCGCCCACGTCTTCGCGGAATTCGCCGCCGGGCTCGCGGGGAACTATCGCGCCACGATCGAACGGTTTCTCGCGCTGGAAGCGCTCGGCTCGGAGCACGCGCGCAGTGAGCTGCGCGAGCTCAAGGCGCACGTCTTCGAGCGCGGCGCGCCCGCAATGCCGGCGCTCGAAGAGGGCCTGCGCGTTCTCGACACGGCGGACCTGCGCGGTGAGATCGCGCGTATCGCTGTGCCCAGCCTCTGGATCGCAGGCCGTCGCGACCGCCTGGTCGATCCTGCCGCGATGCGCTGGGCGGCCGGACAGGCGCACGGCCGCTACGTCGAGTGCGACAGCGGCCATGCGCCGTTTCTCGGCCACGCTGACGCACTCGCCAAAGCCATCCTCGATTTCGCCGGAGCGCCCGTGCCATGAGCGCCGGCCTCGACGCGCGCCACGTGCGCCACGCGTTCGCCCGCGCGGCCGCGACCTACGAGGCTCACGCGGTGCTGCAGGCGGAAGTCGGTGCCCGGCTCCTCGAGCGGCTCGACGGCATCGCGCTGCAGCCTTCGCGCGTGCTCGATGTCGGCAGCGGTCCCGGCGCGGGCAGCGCGATGTTGCGCGCGCGATATCCTGAGGCCGACGTCATCGCGCTCGATCTCGCGCTGCCGATGCTGCGTGCAGCGGAGCGGCACGCCGGGCGGCCGCCGGTGTTCGCGCGGATCTGCGCCGATGCGCAGGCGCTGCCACTCGCCGATGCGAGCATCGATCTCCTGCATTCGAATCTCTGCCTGCAGTGGTGCGACGATCCCGGACTCGCGATCGCCGAATTCGCGCGTGTGCTGAAACCCGGAGGGTTGCTCCTGTTCACGACGTTCGGGCCGGCGACGCTGCACGAGCTGCGCACCGCCTTCGCCGCAGCCGACACGGCACCGCACGTCGGTCGCTTCGTCGACATGCACGACATCGGCGATGCGCTGATCGCGACAGGTTTTCGCGATCCCGTGCTCGAGCGTGACGACTTCACACTGACCTACCCGGATGCGGTCACGCTGATGCGCGAGCTGCGCGCGATCGGCGCGACGAACGCCGACGCGAAACGCCGGCGCACGCTGACGGGCAAGGCGCATCTCAAGCGCGTCGTTGCTGCTTACGAGCCGTTCCGGCGCGATGGTGTGCTGCCGGCGACATACGAAGTCGTTTACGCGCAGGCGTTCGCGCCTCAGCCCGGCCAGCCGCGCCGCACGCCGCAGGGCGAGATCGCGAGCTTTCCGGTCGAAAGGCTGCGCGGACGACGCCGCTGATGCGTCGAAGCACACTCGCCGCGGTGCTGATCGCGCTGGCGGCCTCGCTGTTCTTCAGCGCGACGTACGTGCTGAACCGCGCGATGGCGACCGCCGGCGGACACTGGGCGTGGACGGCGGCGCTGCGTTATCTCCTGACGCTGCCGCTGCTCGCGCTGGTGTTGCCGTGGCGCGGCGGTTTCGCACCGGTGTGGCACGCGCTGCGTGCGCATCCGCGCGCGTGGCTCGTGTGGAGCGGCATCGGCTTCACGCTGTTCTGCATACTTCTGACCTGGGCCGCAGCGTATGCGCCCGCGTGGCTGGTGGCCGGCACGTTCCAGCTGACCGTGATCGCGGGCATGCTGCTCGCGCCGCTGATCTACGACGACGAGCGCGCGCGGCTGCCGCGCGGTGCCCTGGCGCTCGGCGTCGGCATCGTGATCGGCGTCGCGTTGATGCAGTGGAGCCATTTCCACGGACATCTCCGCGAGGCGTGGCTCGCGCTCGCCAGCGTCACCATCGCCGCGTTCCTGTATCCGCTCGGCAACCGCAGGATTCTGCTGCACCTCGAACGCACGGGCGAGTCGCTCAACGCGACGCAGCGCGTGTTCGGCATGACGCTGGCGAGCCAGCCGTTCTGGATCGTCGTCGCGATCTATGCGGGCGCGGTGGCCGGTGCGCCGCCCTGGTCGCAGATCGCGCTCGCCGCCGGCGTCGCGCTGTTCGCAGGCACGATCGCGACGATTCTCTTCTTCCGCGCCACCGCGATGGTCCAGGACGATGCGGCCGCGCTCGGCGCCGTCGAAGCGATGCAGGCCGCCGAGATCCTGTTTTCGACGCTGCTCGGCATCCTTTTGCTCGGCGAGCCGGCGCCGCACGGCGTTGCAGCCGCCGGCGCAGTGCTGGTCGCGCTCGGAATCATCGGTCTCGGACTTCTGGTCGGACGGCACTCGGCCGGCGATGAGCGCATAACAAAGGCACTCCGCACCGATCGCGGTGCGTGAGGCATCCAGGACACGAAGATAGCCACACTTCGACGACAGCGATACTTAACGAGTATGGCTCAGGCCGACGCGCTAGAAAAATTTTTTGATTTCCGAAAGTATGATCCGCATGGGGATTGTCGTGGTCATTGCCATACTGGGAGAAAGGTATTGTGATGAGATCGACAACATTTCTATTTGTGATTTTATGGATCGGCTTGCCGGCCGGCTCCCTCGCGACTACTGCGGTGGCTCCTGTCCGGGAATGTCCGAATTGCACCGCGGCGCAAATGCTCAACAAGGCCAAGAACAGCCCGCCTGGTCTTGCTTTCGTCTATGACCTTCCCCATCACGTCATCCGAAAGTTTGCTGTCTTCATGGACTCGACGTGCAGCGCCGATCCTGCGATTCAGAGCGGAGCAGGCGGCGCGGACCGGCAGCCGCAGGAAGACGATGGTGGCGTCAATTGCGGCTCCTTTAAGGCCGCCGAAGAGCTGGTACCTGTGGATCCGGCAGTGCAGGCGACTTTCGACGCCTTGTATAACGTATGGCTGCACAATCCGCAGCTGGCGAACACAGGGAAGGCGACGCGGGTGAACCCGTTGCCCATCGACCCAGGTACACATCAACCCTTCGATGCTCGAACAATTGCCTGGGATTACCCTCAAGGCTCGTATCTGCGCTTCAAGAACTATTTTCAAAATGCCATCAGCACACATTCGGGCGCGAATGCGCTCGTGCCTTTCCTCGGCGATGACATTCATGGCTGGAGTGTCGCGAGCGTCGATGTCGGCGTCCTCATTTCTGGCCCTCCGGGTGTGACGTTTTCGCTGAGCTGGGATCGCAGCACCAGTGTCCATTTCGAGTGGTGCGTTCCGCCCGACCTCGATTGCATCGAAATGACGATCACCCGCAGCGCAGGCGGTGACGTCAGTCTTGTTTATGAAGGAGTGAAGGATTTCAACGACAACCTGTATCCTTCCGAAAGCGGGCAAACGCCTGGAAATCTTGCTGCTTGGCATTTCCGCATGGGCGGCGGAAATCACTTTGCGGATGGCATGCGAATGGGCGGCGTCTACGTGCCCTGGGGTCCGGCTTGCCCTTATGGAACACACTTGTTCCTGACGATCACGCGACAAGGTTCGCATATCATCGGCACGAACTGGCAGTGCGTTCCCAATAACTGAGCGGCGGACGGCGCCGGGTGATGTCACCGCGGCCTGGCGCTTCCAAGGTCTCGTCTCTCAGCCGAAGACGATGACGCCTCACCCTCCATTCAATGGCGACTCAGCTCGGCGCTTTCGCTCGACGCGATCGCCTGCGCGACTTCCAGACCGATCAGCGACAGCCGGAACGGCGGCCGCGTGCCGAGTATCTGCAGCCATGGCAGCCGGCGATGCTCGAACGTGAGCAGGCGCGCGCGCCAGCGCGGGCCGAGGCGCGCAAGCGCATGGCGCAGGAAGGCCGAGTGCGCCTGCCAGCCCGCCGATTCCCGCACCGGCGGCGCGAGATGCGCGACGGCCGTCATCTCGTCCCAGGCGAGATAGTCCGTGTCGGGCAGCAGATAGAGCCTCGCCAGCGTCGAGCCGTCGGCGTCGCGAAAGCAGAGCCATTCGCGCGGACCGTGCGACGTGACCTGCATGTGCGCCGTGGCGGCCACGCAGCGTGCCAGGGCATCGAGCGCGGGATGATCGAGCAACAGCAGGCCGCGTGGTCCCGTCGTCGCGCGCGACCGTGCGGGACGGCGCTGCTCGCGATCGAGCCAGAGCACCGGCCCCAGGCGCGGCAGCCATGCCGCGAAAGCCGCGGGATCGAAACCCGCATCGTCGCGACACGGCGCACGTTCGGGCTCGTCGGAGACGGCCTGATCGGTCCATACGGCATCTCGATCCGCGGCATCCGGGATGCCGGGGGTCGAATCGTCCTGCCAGTCGCTCATGGCTCCAGCGTTCCTCGGCCGGCGCGGCGGCGGTTATTTGGTCAGAATCAGCTTGTCGTTGCGCGTCAGCCGCAGGCGATATTCCTGGCCGGCGTGCGAGATCAGGAGCTCGCGCGCCCCGGCCAGGAGCCTGCGGCTGTCGATGCGCGGCACCAGGTCCGGCACGGACTGTGCGGGATCGTTCCGAAGCGCGCCGGAAACGGTCGGGGTCGAGGGCAAGTGCGAATGCATACCGTGCTCCGCGGCGAAGATCACTAAATGATAACTATTCGCATTTACGTGTCAATCGCCTATGCTTCGAATGCCGGGGAGCACCGGAATGAGCCATCGAATCTTTCTGGCCGGAGCTTCGGGCGCCATCGGCCGCCGGCTGGGGCGGCTGTTGCGCGACGCGGGTCATGAGGTCACGGGCACGACACGGTCGGCGGCAAAGGCCGATGCGTTGCGCGAGATCGGCGTCGAGCCCGTGATCGTGGACGTCTTCGACGCGGATGCGCTTGCGCGCGCCGTGCGGACGGCGCGCCCGTCCACCGTGATCCACCAGCTGACCGACCTGCCGCCGGGGCTGGATCCCGCCCGGATGGACGAAGCCATCGCGCGCAACGCGCGCCTGCGCCGCGAAGGCACGCGGCATCTGGTGCTCGCGGCGATCGCGGCTGGCGCGCGGCGGCTCATCGCGCAGAGCATCGCCTGGGCCTATGCGCCGGGGCCGGAGCCGCACGGCGAAGACGATCCGCTCGACGCGGGTGCGACGGGCGCTCGCGCGGTCAGCGTCGGCGGCGTCATCGCGCTGGAGGAAGCCGTGCTGAACGCGGCTCCGCTGGAGGGCATCGTGCTGCGCTACGGACAGCTCTACGGACCCGGAACCGGCGTCGACCGGCCCACCGGCTCGGCGCCCTTGCATGTCGACGCGGCGGCGTATGCGGCGCTGCTGGCCATCGATCGCGGCGCGCCGGGTGCGTACAACATCGCCGAACCCAACGCGTACGTCGCGACCGACAAGGCGCGCAGCGGGCTCGGCTGGGAGCCGGGGCTGCGCCTCGCCGACTGAGCGCCGGCTGGGCGCGTTGCACGGCTTCGCCGCGCGGATTCTTCCGGTAATCGGCTAACCAGCGCCACTCCCGGCGCATCCTATGCGCATGGCCAACGACGAGGCGCGCTGGATCGCCCGCGCGAGCGAAGGGGACACGGCTGCGTTTCGGCATCTGGTCGAGGCGCATTCGCGCGCGCTGTTCCGGATTTGCGTCCGCATCACGGGTGATGCCGCGCTTGCCGAAGATGCCGTGCAGGAGGCTTTCTTCAACGCATACCGCCACCTTCGCGATTTCGACGGCCGCGCCGCCTTCGCGACATGGCTGCACCGGATCGCCGTGAACGCGGCGCTCGAGCAGATGCGCAAGCGCCAGCGCGTGGAAAGCGCGCTGCCCGAAGGCGACGAGAACCATGACCTGCTCGCGCACGCTTTCGAACATCCGCCGGGCCCGGACCGGCACGCGGCGAGCGCGGAGGTCCGCCGCGGCATCGAATCCCAGCTCGCGCGCATGAGCGCGATCGAGCGCGCCGCCTTCGTGCTGCGGCACCACGAAGGGCAGTCGCTCGAAGACATCTCGGCGGCGCTCTCGCTCAGCGTCAGCGCGAGCAAGCAGGCGATCTTCCGCGCCGTGCGCAAGCTGCGCGCGGCGCTCGAACCGATGGATACGCTGGAATCATGAGCATGAACACGATCAGCGACGACGATCTCGTTCTCTATCACTATCGCGACGGGCTGGGTCCGGATCGGCTCGCCGACATCGAGCGCGCGCTGGGGGCCTCCGCCGGACTGCGCGAGCGCTACGCGCGCATCGAGCGCGCGCTGGCAGGCGCCGATGCCTGGCCGGCGCCGGTGCCGGATGCGGAATTCGACACGCGACTGTGGCGTCGCCTGGAGCCGCGCCTGCGCGCGCCGAGCGCCGTTCAGCGCGAGACGCGGGCGAGCTGGCTCGGTGCCGTCCGCGCGTGGCTTTCGCCGCCGCGTATGGCGTTCGCCGCGGCGACGTGCGTGCTCGCGCTGGCGGTGAGCATCGGATTCCTGGCCGGACGCCGGAGCGCGCCGGATCTCGCCGGATCGCGGCAGGCCGACGTCGCCGCCGCGCGCGTGCTCGATGCCTACGTCGCGGCCCATCTTCGCGCCACCGAGAGCGTGCTCCTGACCGCGAGCAACAGCGACAGCGCCAAGCTCCTCGACGGCAATCGTGAGTTTGCGGCGTCGCTGGTGGAGGCGAATCGCCTCTACGCGATCGCTGCCGCACGCGCCGGCAATGCGCAGCTCGCGGATTTCCTGCGCCAGATCGAGCCCGTGCTGATCGCGCTGGCTAACCCGGTGACATCCGGCGCCATCCAACCTGCCGAAGGGTTGCGCGACTACCTCGATTCGACGGACCTGCTGTTCCAGGTGCGCGCAACGCAAGCCCGGCTCGAACGTGCCGGCATGCACCGCACTTGATTTTGGGAAACGACGACGATGACGAAGACGAAAGCAACCTTGCTCGCTGCTGCGCTGATGCTGGCACTCGGCACGCACGGCGCGATCGCGGCGAGCGAAGGCGACATGGCGCCGTCCGACAAGGCCTCGAACCGGATCTACTGGGACGGCCAGGCCGCGCTCAAGAAGGCCGACTGGAACGCGGCGCTCAGGCATTTTCAGGATCTCGAAAAGCTGTTGCGCCAGAAGGAGCCGCAGAGCGCCGACGCCGCGCTCTACTGGGAGGCGTACACGCTGGTCCAGGCCAAGCGCACAGCCGAGGCGAAAGCCGTGCTGGAAAAGCTGCGGCGCGAGTTTCCGGACAGCCGCTGGGGCAAGGATGCCGACGCGCTGCTGCAGCAGACACGGCCCGCGACCGCGAACATCGATACAAAGGGCATCGACGACGAGGAGCTCGCCGACATCGCCGTCGAGGGGCTTCTCAACGCGCCGCCCGAGCGCGCCCTGCAGCTTCTGAAGAAAGTGCTGCAGAGCCGGCATTCGACCAAGGTGAAGAAGCGCGCGCTGTTCGTGTTGAGCCAGCTCGGCAGCGATGCGGCGCTCGATGTCGTGATCGATGCGGCGAAGAGCTCCGCCGATCCCGAGCTTCGCGCGGAAGCGATCCGCATGCTCGGCGTCAGCGGCGAGGACCGCGCGATCGAGCGCCTGCGCGAGATCTATGCGGGCAGCAGGGACGCCGAAGAAAAACGCCGCATCATCGAAGCCTGGCTCGTCGCCGACCGCAAGGATCTCGTGCTGGCGAGCGCGCGCAACGAATCCGACGCCGCCGTGCGCGCGAAGGCGATCGAGACGCTGGGCGCGCTCGAGGCGACCGCGGAGCTGAAGCAGCTTCTCGACGTGACGCAGGACGCAGGCAACCGGCACGCGATCATCCAGGCGCTCGGCGTCGCCGGCGATGAGGAAACGCTCGCCGCCATCGCGGCCGACGCGCGGCAACCCGAGGACGTGCGCGAGCAGGCGATGCAATCGCTCGGCGTCGCCGGCGCGGGCCAGAGACTTGCCAGGCTTTACCGGGAAGCCGGCACGCCGGCGCTGAGGAACGCCGCGCTGCAGGGGCTCATCGTTGCCGACGATTCCGCCGTCGTGCTCGAGCTTTACCGGCAGGCGAGGAGCACCGACGAGAAGAAGGCGCTGCTGCGCACGCTGACGGTCATGGGCGACGACACCGCAATCGACGCGATCGAAGCCGAGCTCAATCGCGGCGAGGGAGATTCCCGATGAAGCATCTGATCCTGCTCGCGACGCTGGCCCTGCACGCGAGCGCGGCAACGGCGACGGAAGCGTTCGAAGCGCGCGTGCGGCAGGCGGACGGCTGGGTGGCCTGGAACGTGCCGATGGTTTCCGATGCCGGAGCGCCGTGCTGTTTCGCGGGCGAGCATTGGGAACGCACCAGTTGCAATCTCGACGAACGAAATCGCGGCTTCAGCACGAGTGACGATGCACGCCGTCCCGCTTCCGGCACGCTGACGGTCTATGCGCACGTCGCCCGCTCGCGGATCGACGACGTGCGTGCGTTTGAAGCATCCTGCCCCGTGCGGAGCAACAGTGAGATCCGCCGCCTCGGCGATGTCGCGGCCACGGACAGTATCGGACTTCTTTCGAGCTGGATGGATCGCAACGACGGCGCGCGCCATGAGCCCGCGCTCGGCGCAATCGCTTACCACGCCGACGACGCGGCGACGCGCGTGCTCGCTTCGCATGCCGCGGCCGGACATCCGCGCGAGGAACGCGAGAATGCGCTGTTCTGGCTCGGTGAAGCGCGCGGCTCCGACGGCGCCTCGATCGTGGAGCGATTCGCGACGACGGATGATGATCCGAAGCTGCGCGAGCACGCGATCTTCGCGCTGTCCGAATCGCGCGTCGGCGATCCTTACGCGCGCATCCGTGCGATCTCGCAAAGCGACCGGGACGGCGACGTGCGCGCCCGGGCACTGTTCTGGATGGCGCAGATGAAGGACGAGCGTGCCGCCGCCGACATCACCGCGGCGCTCAGGACCGAGCGCGATGAGAACGTGCGCGAGCAGGCCGTGTTCGCATTGTCGCAGCTCGGCGGCGAGAAGGCCGACGACGCGCTGATCGCGATCGTGCGCGGCGACTATCCGCGCGAGATCAAGAAGCGGGCGCTGTTCTGGCTGGGCGAATCCGGATCGCCGCGGGCGATGGCGTTACTCGACCAGGCGTTGGCGCGCCCGCAGTAACGCCGCGCCGCAGGCGCCGGTGAGAGAGGCGTCGTTTACTGCAGCAACGCGTCGATCCGCGCAAGCTCGCCGGGGCCGAGCTTCGGCACCACATCGAGCGCCCCGAGGTTCTGCTCGAGCTGCTCCGGCTTCGTCGCGCCGAGGATGACGCTCGACACGTGTGGATTGCGCAGGCACCACGCGATCGCGAGCTGCGCCAGCGGCACGCCGATCTCGCGTGCGATCCCGGCGAGCCTGCTCGCTTTCGCAACCCGCGCGGGACCGTCGCCTTCGAGCAGGTTGCGCCGCAACCATTCATAGCCTGGCGTATCGAACCGGCTGCCGGCCGGGATGCCCTCGGCGTACTTGCCGGTCAGCAGCCCCGAGGCCAGCGGCGACCACGTCGTCGTGCCGAGGCCGAGCTCTTGGTACAACGGCGCATATTCCACTTCGACGCGCTCGCGGTGGAACAGGTTGTACTGCGGCTGCTCCATCTGCGGCGCTGCGAGGTGATTCGCGCGCGCGATGCGGTGCGCCGTGCGGATCGCGTCCGCCGGCCATTCGCTCGTGCCCCAGTACAGCACCTTGCCCTGGCGCACCAGCAGGTCCATCGCGGCCACGGTCTCCTCGATCGGCGTGTCGGGATCGGGCCGATGACAGAAATAGAGATCGAGGTAATCGACGCGCAGGCGTTTCAGCGCCTGGTGGCAGGCTTCGATCACGTGCTTGCGCGAGAGCCCGCGCTGTGTCGGCCGCGTCTCGCGCACGGCGCCGAAGAACACCTTGCTCGACACGCACCACGCATCGCGCGGCAGGCGCAGATCCGCGAGCGCATCCCCCATGACGCGCTCGGCCTCGCCGGCCGCGTAGGTCTCCGCGTTGTCGAAGAAGTTGACGCCATGATCGTAAGCGAGCGCGATCAGCTTGCGGGCTTCCGAGCGGCCGACACGATTGCCGAACGTGACCCAGGCGCCGAAAGACAGCGCGGAAAGCTTGAGGCCGGAGGATCCGAGGCGGCGGTATTCCATCTTTGTGTCTCGTGCAGATTTCGCCCGAACTTTGCGCCGTTTCGGTCCGCGCCGGCAAGCACGCGACGATGACACACTTGAAGCGGCCTCGCGCGGCCCCTACACTCCGCGGCGCTCCATTGGGGAGTAGCCGACCGCGGCGAGCCGCCGCGGGATGCGCGTCAACAGACTTGGCGACCTGCGCCATGGCGCGCGTGACGGATGTCCGTCCGGCAAGACCTTTGGTTCGCGCAGGCCGTGCCCGGGCTGGGACGGCAGGCGGGAATCATTGCGTCGACCGATCCCCAGCCCGCCGGAGCGCTCATGCAGACCTTTCTGATCTCGACGGCGACCGTCGCGCTCGCCGAGATCGGCGACAAGACCCAACTCCTGTCGCTGATTCTTGCCGCCAAATACCGCAAGCCGTGGCCGATCTGCTTCGGCATCCTCGCCGCGACACTGATCAATCACGCACTGGCGGGATCGGCGGGCGCGCTCGTCGCGCACTGGTTTTCGCCGGACACCCTGAAATGGATCGTCGGGTTGAGTTTCCTCGCCGTCGCGGCGTGGACGCTCGTGCCCGACGAAGCCGACGAAGCCAGCGCGGCGCGCGGCGCGGGTCACGGCGTGCTCGCGGCGACGTTGATCGCATTCTTCCTGGCGGAGATGGGCGACAAGACGCAGGTGGCGACGGTCGTGCTCGCCGCGAACTACGTTCCGCTGTGGCAGGTCGTCGCCGGCACGACGATAGGCATGCTGCTCGCGAATGTGCCGGTCATCTGGCTCGGCTCGCGCTTTGCGGAGAAGCTGCCGCTGCGCGCCGCGCGGATCGCCGCGGCGGTGCTGTTTGCGGCGCTGGCGATCTGGATTCTGGTCAAGTGATGAAGGAGCGGCGGTCAGAGCGCGTCCGCATCGAGTTCGCCGGTGCGGATGCGCATGACCTGGTCGAGCTGCCAGACGAAGATCTTTCCGTCGCCGATCTTGCCCGAGCTCGCGCTGCGCTGGATCGCCTCGACGACGCGCTCGAGAAGATCGTCCGTGACCGCGACCTCGATCTTGATCTTCGGCAGGAAGTCGACGACGTATTCGGCGCCGCGGTAGAGCTCGGTGTGGCCGCGCTGCCGGCCGAAGCCTTTCACTTCGGTGACGGTGATGCCCTGCACGCCGACTTCGGCGAGCGCTTCGCGCACGTCGTCGAGCTTGAACGGCTTGACGATCGCCATCACCATTTTCATCGCTTCGCTCCTGCTCACGCGGATGCGTCGCGCGCGGCGGCGCGAGTCCGCCGGACACTCTAATCGGGATTCGCCGTGGTAGGAAGTTTCCTACATGCACTTCCGAATCGAGCCGATGGCGCGCGCGCGGCGGCGGCGTAGAGTGGTCGCCGTGGGGAGGACAGGCGTCAACGGAATGGCGCAGCAGGGATGCATGGCCGGCGACGGGCAATGCCCGCCGCCGGCCGCCTTCGGGGACAATCTCAGCGCAAGCGCAGGGAGGTGCCGATGGCACGCACGAGAACGAAGGAGGCCCCGGCAGCGGGACCGGCCGATCACGCGGCGGGCGAAACAGGATGTTTCGCTGCGCCGAAGCAACGGGATGAATCCGAAATGGTCAATGTCCGCACGATCGACGAGCTTGCCGAGCGCCTCGCCGCGCTGGTGCCGCCAGGACTCCGGCAGGCGCGCGAAGACCTGACCGCGAACTTCCGCAGCGCGCTGCAATCCGGGCTGCGCGAGCTCGATCTGGTCACGCGCGAGGAATTCGATGTGCAGCGCTGCGTTCTGCTGCGCACGCGCGAGAAGATCGAGGAGCTCGAGGTCCAAGTCGCGAATCTCGAGCGCGCGCTCGGCACGTCGGTGCAGCGTCCGGCGCACTAGAAAGCCGAGCCGGCCCCAAAATGCCGGCGCACTGAAACAACAACAGCTCCGGCCTGACCGGCCGACGCGCGACTTCCGCGCGGCTTCAGCACCGGGTTTCCCGGGACGCCTGCTGCTCTCGCTGCTCACCCCTGGCGGGGCAGCGGGCGGTTTTTCGTATTTCCCAGCATGGGACTTGCCGTCGTCTACAGCCGCGCGCAGCACGGAATCGCTGCGCCGCTGGTCACCTGCGAAGTGCACCTGTCCGGCGGCCTGCCCGGCACCTCGATCGTCGGCCTCGCCGAAACGGCCGTGAAGGAAGCGCGCGACCGCGTGCGCGCCGCGATCCTCAACGCGCAGCTCGATTACCCGCAGCGCAAGATCACCGTCAATCTCGCTCCGGCCGACCTGCCGAAGGATGGCGGCCGCTTCGACCTGCCGATCGCACTCGGCATCCTCGCCGCGAATGGCGGCATTCCGCGCGATGCGCTGGCCGGATGCGAATTCATCGGCGAGCTCGCGCTGTCGGGCGAGCTGCGTCCCGTGCATGGCGTGCTGCCAGCCGTGCTGCGTGCCGCGCGCGCCGGACGCCGCGTCGTAGTGCCGCGCGGCAACACCGGCGAGGCCGCGCTCGTGCGCGACGCCGACGTGCGCGTCGCCGATTCCCTGCTCGCTGTCTGCGCGCACCTCACCGGTCGATGCGAGCTGCCGCGCGCGGAGCCATCCGGAACGCAAGCCTCAGCCGGCGTCGGTCATGTCGCCGATCTCGCCGACGTGCGCGGACAGCAGCAGGCGCGCCGCGCGCTCGAGATCGCGGCGGCCGGCGCGCATCATCTCCTGCTGATCGGGCCGCCCGGCACGGGCAAGACGATGCTCGCGAGCCGCCTTCCGGGCATCCTGCCGCCGCTGGACGAAGCGGAGGCGATCGAGCTTGCCGCCATCCGGTCCGTCGCGGGGCAGGGCAACGATGTCGCGTCGTGGAATATGCGGGCGTTCCGCGCCCCGCACCACACGGCATCGGCCGTCGCGCTGGTGGGCGGCGGCTCGCAGCCGCGGCCGGGAGAGATTTCGCTCGCGCATCATGGCGTGCTGTTCCTGGACGAGCTGCCCGAGTTCAACCGCCACGTGCTCGAGGTGCTGCGCGAGCCGCTCGAATCCGGCCGCATCGCGATCTCGCGGGCCGCAAGGCAGGCCGAATTCCCCGCGAGATTCCAGCTCGTCGCGGCCATGAATCCCTGTCCCTGCGGGTACGCAGGCGATGTCTCCGGCCGCTGCCGCTGCACGCCCGATGCGATCGCGCGTTATCGCGGTCGCGTGTCGGGTCCGCTGCTCGACCGCATCGACCTCAAGCTCGAGATGCCGCGCGTCGCTCAGGCCGAGCTGCGCGAGCTTTCGCCGGGAGAGTCGAGCGCGGAGGTGCGTGCGCGCGTCAGCGACGCGCGTGAACGCCAGCTCGCTCGCGCGGGCAAGCCGAACGCGGCGCTCGGCAACCGCGAGGCCGAGCGCTGCTGCGTGCTTGACGCGCGCTCGCAGGCGCTGCTCGACCGCGCCACCGAGCGCCTCGGGCTGTCCGCCCGCGCGTACCACCGCGTGTTGCGCGTCGCGCGGACGATCGCCGATCTCGCCGGTCGCGAGCACATCGACGCGGCCGACGTCCTGGAGTCGATTCAGTACCGGCGCCTGGACCCGGCATGAGCCGGCCGGGCGTGCCCTGCGCCACCCACGGGCTGCCGGTCCGCCCGTTATGATGCGGGACGCATGAACTCGATCCATTACACGTACTGGCTGCTCGCCGGCGCTTCCGCGCTGGTGCTGGCCGGCATCGGATCGAGCCTCCTCGCCCGGCGTTTTGGTGCGCCGCTGCTGCTGGTGTTCCTCCTGCTCGGCATGCTCGTCGGCGTGGACGGGCCGGTCGGCATCCGCTTCGACGACTACGAGCTGACGTACCGCCTCGGCTCGATGGCGCTTGCGGTGATCCTTTTCGACGGCGGCCTGCGCACGCGCCGGGAGGCGTTCCGCGGCGTGCTCGCGCCGACGATCCTGCTGGCGACACTGGGCGTGGTCGTGACGGCGGCGCTGACCGGCGTCGCGGCGCATTTCCTGCTCGACCTCGGGCCAATCGCGTCCTTCCTGCTCGGAGCGGTGGTCGCCTCGACGGATGCGGCCGCCGTGTTCTTCCTGCTGCGCGCGGGCGGCCTGCAGTTGCGCTCGCGCGTCGGCGCGACGCTCGAGATCGAGTCCAGCGCGAACGATCCGGTGGCTGTGCTGCTGACGACGCTGCTCGCGAGCTACCTCGCCGCGCCGCACGATCTCGGCGGCATGGCGCTGGTGCGCGAGCTCGCGCTGCAGTTCGGCCTCGGCGCGCTGGTCGGCCTCGCTGGCGGCGTCGCCATCGCGGCGGCGCTGCGGCGGCTTCCATTGACGGGAGGGCTCGCTGCGCTGTTCCTCGTCGCAGGCGCGGTCTTCGTGTTCGGCGGCGTCGGCGTGCTGCACGGGAGCGCGTTTCTCGCGGTCTACATCGCAGGCGTCGTCGTCGGCAACCGCAACGTTCCGGGATTCGCGCAGCACCTCTCGGTGCTCGATGCGGGTACGTGGCTCTGCCAGATCGCGATGTTCCTCGCGCTCGGTCTCCTGGTGACGCCGCATGCACTCGAAACCGCGCTCTGGCCCGCGCTCGGCGTCGCCGTTTTTCTGATGCTGGTGGGTCGGCCGCTCGCCGTCACGATATGCCTCGCGCCGTTCCGTTACGGCAAGCGCGAGATCGCGTTCGTCGCCTGGGTCGGCCTGCGCGGCGCGGTCGGCATCTTTCTCGCGTCGATTCCCATGCTGATGCGGTTGCCGCAGGCGCCGCTGATCTTCAATGTCGCGTTCATCGTCGTGCTTGCCTCGCTGCTGGTGCAGGGCTGGACGCTCGGCCTTGCCGCGCGCCTGCTCGACGTCGCGCTGCCGCACCGCGATCGCGCGGTGCGCCGCGTCGAAGTCGATCTGCCGGGATCGCTGGCGCGCGAGCTGGTCGGCTATCCGGTCGCGCCGCAGGCGGCGATCCTGAGCGGAGCGGCACTGCCAAGCTGGGCCAAGCTGGCGATGGTCGTCCGCGGCGGCGAGATCCTGATGGCCGATGCCGTCGACGCGATCGCGCCCGGCGATTATGTCTATTTGCTCGCGCCGCCGGGACGCGTGTACCGGCTCGACTGGCTGTTCGCGCCGCCCGACGAGGCGCGCGAAGCGGAACTCGAGCTGTTCGGCGAGTTCAGCTTCGCCGCCGACGTGAGGCTCGGCGACATCGCCTCGTTCTATGCGCTGCCGATCCGCGAACGCGACGCGGCGCTGACACTGGCCGAGCATTTCGACCGTCACTACGAGCACACGGTGGAAGTCGGCGATCGCGTACGGTTGGGGCCGGTGACGCTGGTCGCGCGCGAGCTGGACGATGATCGCGTCGCCAAGGTCGGCCTCAAGATCGAGGGCGTGCGCGGAGCGCTGGCGCGGCACGCGCGCTGGCCGAAGTCGCGCATCGCGGCATGGTTCGCCCGCAAGCTGTTCCGGGATACCGCGTAGATTCAGCCTCGCGGGCTCCGGCACGACGTCCGGATTCGCGCTGCCGCGAAAGAGGGCACGATTCGCCGGGCACACGAGACGCGGCGCACGGTTGCCAGACGCGAACTCGGGTTTTATGGGCGCTCCGGGCCGCTCATACTATGGCCACGCACCGCGGATTCACCCGATGGGCGATCTACCGATCAATGTCGCCATGCAGGCATCGCAGCGGCTCCATCCCGCCGGAGGTCTGCGTGCCGTGGCGGAGACCGCCGGTGAGCTCGCGGCCGCGGGTGTGCTGGCCGTCGTCGGCATCGTCATCGATACGCGGGGCTCGACGTACCGCAAGAGCGGCGCGCTGATCCTGCTCGACGCGACAGGCGTGCGCGCCGGTGCCTTGTCCGGCGGCTGCCTCGAACACGAGCTCGAGGAGCAGGCGCGGCGTGTGCTCGCCGACGGCCGCTCGCGCCTGGCGCGCTTCGACACGAGCGGCGACGAGGACCGTCTGTTCGGCTCGGGCCTCGGCTGCGGCGGCGAGATGAGCGTGCTGCTGCTACCGCTCCCGCCGGACGTATCGCCGTTGCGCACCGCGCTCGCCGATGCCTGCGCGCGCAGCGCCTGGCTCAGGCTCGTGCTGGCGCGGTCGAGCGATCAGCTCGGCTGCGGCGAGGCGCGCGTCGGCTCGCAAGTCCACCGCTTCGGGCCGGACGGACGCCCGGCTGCAGGCACTCAGAGCTTCGTCGAGCGCGTCGCGCTCGCCCTGTCGCCGCCGCCGCGCATTCTGCTGCTGGGCGCTGGCCCCGAGACGCGCCCGCTCGCGGCGCTCGCGCGCATGCTCGGCTGGTACGTCGAAGTCGTCGAGCATCGCGAGCGCTGGCGGCCGCACGCGGAGTGCATCGGCGTGGATGCGCGCCACGCGAAGGGGCCGGACGGCCTGGCGGAGCTGATGGGCGCCCGCCACTTCGACGCGGTGCTGGTCATGAACCACAACTTCGACCTCGATGCCCGCTGCCTGCATCACCTCGCCGAAAGCAGCGCGGGCTACGTCGGCCTGCTCGGCCCGCCGGCCCGCCGCGACGCGCTGCTCACCGAGATCGGCGACATCGCGGCAACCCAGCTCGAGCCGCGCCTCTACGCGCCGGTCGGACTGCGCCTCGGCGGCGAAGGACCCGAAGCGATCGCCCTCGCCATCGTCGCACAGCTTCAGCATTATCTGACGCACGACGCGCATCACGATTGATGGACGTGTTTGTGATGGACACGTTTGAACGCGCTGAACCGACGCCGCGTCGCGCGCAGCTTCGTGCGCTCCGATGACGGCTCGATACGGCGCCGTCATCCTCGCAGCCGGCGCTTCGACACGGCTCGGCCGGCCCAAGCAGCTCGTCGAAATCGAAGGCGAGCCCGCGCTTCGCCGCGCGGCGCGATGTGCGCTCGGGACCAATCCGCTGGATTGCGTGGTCGTGCTCGGCCGCGAGCATACGCAGGTCGAAGCCGCGCTCGAGGGCATGCCGGTGCGCAGGCTCCGCATCGACGATGCCGGCACCGGCATGGCTGCATCGCTGCGCGCCGGCGTCGCCGCGCTCGACATCCGCTGCGAGGGCGCGTTGATCGTGCTGACCGATCAGCCGCGACTGCATGTCGATCACCTTCTTGCGCTGTGCGCCGCGTGGCGCGCGGCACCGGGTCGGGCCGCGGCGAGCGCATACGCCGGTGTACTGGGCGTACCCGCGCTGCTGCCACGCGCGTGGTTCCCCGCCATCGCGTCACTGCGCGGGGACATCGGCGCCCGCGCGCTGCTGCGCGGGCGCACGGATGTCGTCGCCGTGCCGGAGCCGGATCTCGCCCGCGATATCGATGTTCCGGCCGATCTCGACGACACAGCTGCCTCTTAGCGGAAGCGGCGTGAGCCGGTGACGTCCCGCGACTAGCGATCCGCCTTGAGCTGCGTGCCGTTCCACACCGCACCGAGGGGATCGAACTCGAGCATGGTCCGCTGCTCCGCGCGCAGGCCGAATCCGCAGACGGCGAGCGGCCCTTCCTCGAGCGGGTCGAGGCCGAACGCACGTTCGATGTCGATCTCGTTGATCGCCGCCGTGACGAAGGCGCCGAGCCCGAGCTCGGTGGCAGCGAGATAGAGATTCTGCGAGACGTGGCCGGCTTCGAGCACGATCGCGCGATACGCCTTCGGATGGTTGCGGTACTTCCAGAACGTGCGGCGGAAGCGCGCGGCGATGATCAGCAGCGCGTGCGCAACGGCGAAGAAGTCCTGGCCGGCGACGCAGCGCATCGCGAGCTCGGAAAGACGCGCCGGCTCCGGTGTCGCGAGGCATTCGAGCGCGTGGTCGCCGACGTGATAGTGGTAGAGCCCAGGCGTGACGCCTTCCACGCGCTGCACGACGAGATACGCTTCCAGCGGATGCAGGCTGCCGCCCGAGGGATTGCCCTTCTTCAGTGCATTGACGCCGGGCAGGATCTCGACCTCTGCGATGCAGCCGACGACGCGCTTCAGCACGTCGCCGAAGCGCTGCCGGTCCAGCGCGGTCTTCGCGTCGAAATTGCGGCAAGTCGCACGGCGCGACAGGAGCTCGTCCTGGGATGTGCGGCGGGGCGGCGGCAGCGGCAGGCGATCTTCGGATGTCGCGCGCGCGATCATGTGCGGCGGCGGCGGCCCGTACTCGCGAATGAGGTCGGTCAGCGTGCGATGGCGCGTGATGCGCACGTCCTCGTCGACGCCTGCGTCGCTCCAGCGGCTGAATGCGTGCGCCAGCGCGGACAGCGGCTTCCAGTAGGTGTCGCGCACTTTTTCGTCCCGCTCGCGCACCGCGGTGTGCGCAGGCGCGTCGCTGATCAGGAGCCCGCTCGCGAGAAGCCGCGCCAGCGCGTCCGAACCGACGCGCGCCTCGGCCGTTGCGTGCTCGATCCACAGCGTCTCGCCGAAGCGGCCGAGCGCGGCGACATCGGCTTCGTCCAGCTCGACTTCGCCGTCGAGATGCGGCGCGAGCGCCACGAAGCGCACGCGGGAGCGGACCGCACCAGTGCCGGCGAGAAGGCCGGCGGGATCGAGCTCGAGCTGCTCGCGCGGCTCGATGAAGAGCACCGCGCAACGCCGCACCTTTCCGGTGGACGCCGCGTCGGCGAAAGTGCTTGCGGTTTCGATGAGCGCGTGCTCGCGCATGGTTATACTCCGGGTCGCGGCGCTCGCTGCACGAAGTGCAGCGCCGCCGCATCATCACATGAACCAAGGGGGGACCGCCGCGTGAGCCAGAACACCGTATCCGGACAACAGCTCGACCAGATCCTCGATCGCCTCGAGAACGATGCCGCCTTTCGCGAAAAACTGCTCGGCGATCCGGCGAGCGCCTTGGCCGAGCACGGCGTGACGCTCGACGCGGCGGCGATTCCCGCCGTGCGCAAGCTGCCGTCGCCGTCCGAGATCCGCGAGCAACGCGCCGCGTTGAAGGCCAAGCTCGACGGCAAGGCGGGCCTAGCGATGTTCCTGCTGAGCGCTTCCTAGGCGCTCGGCCAGCGCACGCATCCGCCGCGCCAGCGGCGGATCGCCTTGCGGCTTCGCCCAGGCGCGCGAGAGATCGGCGAAGCGGCGGCGCGCCTCGTCGTTGCGACCGGACTTTGCCGCCAGCTCCACCGCATCGAGCTCGGCTTCGTCGGCGGCGATGAGATTCGGCACCTGCGCGGCGAACTCGCCCAGATATTCGGCGACCGCACGGCCGCGGTGTCCGGCGAGCCACTCGGCCGTCGTGAGCGCATGCGCGTCGTCGCCGGCCGCGCGATATGCGTGCAGCAGCGCGACGCGCGCCTGGTAATACGACCGCTCGGACAGCAGCGCTTCGAGACAGGCGACCGCCTGTTTCGCCTCCGACTCCGTTTCGCAGGACGCGACTCGATAGGGCTCGCGCACGCTGAAATATGCGCTTTCCTTCGCATACGGCGCGAGCGCGGCGAGTGCGCGCTGCGCGAGCGCCGGCCGCGCGTTGCGCTGGGCAAGCATGGCCGCGAGGCTGAGGTGCGTGTAGCTGCTGTAGTCGAAGCTCGTCTTCGAATCCGGCAGCCGCGCGATTTCGTCGCCGACGTACTTGTCGAGCGCGTCGCCGGCACCGGCATCGCCGGCCGCGAAGGCGATCGCGATGGCCGCGAGGCGCGCGCGTTGCGGCGCCGCTGTGAGGCCGGCCCGCGTCGCGACCGCTTCGGCCTGGGCGGCCGCTTCGCGCGCGGCGGCGAAACGGCCGCGCGCGACTTCGAGCGAAGCACGGCGCAGCGCCTTTTCGGCTTCGAAATACGGGAAATTGCGCGTCGGCTCCGTTTCGAGATCGCGCTCCCCGCCGGCGAAATCGCGCGTCGCGATGCGCAGGTTCAAAGGATCGAGATTAAGCTGCGGGGTGCCGACCCGGCGCGCGGTCACGTAGGCCTGGCGCGCGCCTTCGGTGTCGCCGAGCGCGAGCTTGACGTTGCCGAGCAGCATCCACGAATAGCCGCGGCGCGGATGCCGGCTCGCGCCGACGATGGAAAGCTGCTCCGCGGCTTCGTTCAACAGGTTTTCGTACCAGTAGTCGGCCAGCGCGAGATTGTTCTGCCCGGTCATCGCGTCCGGATACATGCGTGCGAACAGCGACCACTTCTCGCGCATCGCGGCGGGGTCGGCGAACCAGGCGGCATAGCCTTCGGCGACCAGGCGCTCGCGGCCGCTCAGCCGATCGACGTGCGCGAGCGCCTTCGTGACGTATTCGTGCGCTTTCGGCTTCTGCCCCGTCGAATACGCGATGTTGGTTAGCGCAAGCCAGGCCAGAGCGAAATCGGGGTCGAGCTGGACCGCGCGCGTGAACAGCGCGTTCGCCTCGCCGCCCTTGCCTTCCGCAATGCTCTGCAAGCCGAGCGAATACGCCTTCAGCGCGTCCAGATTCTTGGTCGTGACTTCGGCCAGAGGCGCGCTGGTCTCGCCGATGCTGGCCAGCGACTCGCCGAGCCGGCCGCGCATCTTGCGCAGGAGATCATCCATGCTCGGCAGGACGGAATCCTCGCCGACGCCGTCGACGGAATCGCTGTACACCGACACCTGCGTCACCGGATCGATGATCTCGGCGGTGAGGCGCACGCGGCCGCCGACTTCCGCGACCGTCGGCAGCACGAGCGCGCGCGCGCCTTCGCGCAGCGCGATCTCCGAGCCGATCTCGCGATCGATGGGCGTCGCGGCTTCGCGCTCCATGCGCTTGAGCGTGCCGCGCACCTGCAGATCGGGCACGACGTTGACGTAGCGCGATTGCTCGAGGCCGACGCGGAACGCGGCCTGGAGCGAATGGTCGAACGTCTTGTCGCCGGTCAGGTTCTTGAGATCGCCGACGACAACCCAGTCACGGCTTGCGAACGCGATCGCCGGCGCGGGGCGTGTCAGATAGAAGATCGGAATACCGACCAGCAGCACGAGCGCGGCGATTTCGAGTCCGACCACGATGGGACGGCGCCAGATCGGCGTCTCGCGATGCGCCTTGCTGGTCCACGGCGGAGGTTTCAGCGGCGCGATCCCTTCCTCGCCGACTTCGAACACCGGCACCGGCTCCGGCACGCCCTTGAACCGATAGCGTCCGTGCGTGCGCCAGCGCACGCGGTCGGCTGATTCGCCGAGCTCGCCCTGCGCGCGGTGCGCGATGTCGTACGCGACACCGGAAAGCAGGATCTGACCCGGTAGCGCGAGCTGCATCAGCCGCGCGGCGACCGGCTTGACGAGGCCTTCGACTTCAGTTTGTTTCGCGCCGCGCTGCACGTCGCCGGGAGCGTTTTCCCAGATCACGACTTCGCCGACATGGATGCCGACGCGCGCTCTGAGCGGCACCTTCGCTTCGGAACCGAGCGCGGCGAGGCCGCGCTGATAGGCGAGCGCAAACGCCACGGCCTGCACCGGCCGCTCGAAGATGAGCAGAAAACCGTCGGTCTTGTCGATCTCGCGGCCGCCGTGATCGAGCATGAGCGAGCGCGCGAACTTGTCGTGGCGGCGAATCAGCTCCGCCGCGCGCTGATCGCCGAGCTGCTCGACCAGCGCCGTCGAATCGACGAGATCGGCGAGCAGGAGCGTGCGCAGCACCGAAGTGGCGCTCGGCTCCTTTGCGTCAAGGCCGGGTGAGATCGCGGCGGTCACGGCGGTCGGGTCCCCTTTCCCTCGGCCGATTTTGCGCCGTACGGCGGCGAATGGCCAGCATTCGGCGACTTCTGGATAGGTATACCCGCTAGCCGGCAGCCGGCCAGACCGCGTGCAGCGGGTCGAACTCGACCTCGCCCCGCTCGGCGGCGCGACGGCCGAAGCCCGATACCGCGAGCGCCCCTTCTTCGAGGGGGTCGAGGCCGAACGCCTCCTCGATGTCGGCCTCGTTGATTGCGGCTGTGACGAACGCGGCGAGCCCGAGCTCGGTCGCGGCGAGATACATCGTCTGCGAGAGATGGCCGACGTCGAGAATCAGCGCGCGGTACGCCTTCGCGTGATTTCTGTATTTCCAGAAATTGCGGCGGAACCGGCTGGCCGGCACCACCAGCACATGCGCGTCGGCGAAATAGCCCTGCGCGGCGACGAAGCGGCGCGCGAGCTTCGCTGCTTCGTTCGCGTCCAGCGCGCGGATCGGCTCCAGCGCGTGATCGACGGGATGATAGTGATAGAGGCCCGGCGCGACGCCATCGACGCGCTGCACGAGCAGATAGGCTTCGGTCGCGTGCAGGCCGCCCGCGCTCGGCACGCCTTTCTTCTGCAGCGTGATGCCGGGCGCAAACTCGTCGACGGCGCGGGCGCCGTAGCTGCGATACAGGACCGCCGAGAACTCCGCCTGCGTCAGAGCGCACGTGCGGCTGAAATTCCTGCAGGTCACGCGGCGGCCCAGCAGCAAGTCGAGCATCGATGCCTCGGGAGCCGGCAGCCTGCGCCGGCGATCCGCAGCCGTGCGTTCGCGCACGAGCGATGGCGGCGATCCGAGACACGGGAGAAAATCGCCCCTGAGGACTTCGGCGTACTCGCGCTCCGCGGCCTCGGTGTCGACGTTCCGCCAGCGCGAGGTGTAGTGCATCGTCGCAGATGCCGGATGCCAGTGGGTGTCGCGCAGTCGCTCGTCGCGCGCGGCGGCGGCGCTGCCTTCGGCGAGGACGAGCTCTTTTTCGATCAGGGCGTAGAGCACGGCCGGTTCGATGCCGGCCGTTTCGCTTTCGACCCAGCGCGACGGAGAGATTTTTCCGAGCGCGGTCACCTCCTCGCTCGAGACGGCGATTTCCGTGCCGAGGTGCGGGGCGAGCGCGAACCATTCGACGACCGAGCGCAAGCCGTTGCCGCCCTCGGCGAGCTGCGCCAGCGTGAAAGCGAGCCGCTCGCGCGGCTCGACCATGAGAACGGCACATCGGCGTACGCGCACGATTTCACACCTGTAAAGCGGGAGGCTTGCGTTGCTGCCTTTATCGCACAACGGCTACACTTGAGTCCGCTTCGCCGGCAGGCACGTGCTCCGTGAAGCACTCGCGGCGGGAGCCGCGGAAAATCATCCGACCCGAAGAAGCCGCGGAACGGCCATCGACGGGTCCCAGCGGGGGGGGGGGGGGGAGGGGAAAAGAGGGGGAAAGCAAGGGGGGGGGGAAAAAACGGGGAAGGCGGGGGGGGGACCCCCCCAAAAGC
>Ga0182749_1000279_pt1 | contig 51147 bp, 52 predicted proteins | sample eDN3rd37CKraftMG_FD_128875 | JGI IMG/M metagenome (GOLD analysis project Ga0182749, IMG submission 128875) | Enriched Miracle-Growth compost microbial communities from Emeryville, California, USA - eDNA 3rd pass 37_C Kraft MG (version 2) (version 2) ...
AAAAAGAGGGTGGGCCGAGGCCCACCCGTATGAGTGCAGGCGTTAGTGGCTTTACGACGCCTGCGGCATCCCGCGCATCGCCGTCAGGAACGCCATGCCGCCGAACAGGAAGAACAGCACGAAACAGACTGCGTAGACGATCAGCGTCGCCCGGCAGAAGTTCTGCTTGCTCGGATTCGTGCCGCTCGAGAATCCCCAGACGAACAGCATGATGATGTTCACCAGCGGAATCGCCAGGACGATGAAGGTGATGATCCATTCGCCCAGCGAGATCACCGGTGCGCTGCGGTTTTCCATTTTTCCCCTCCCAAAGGAGCCGGGCATGTCCCCGGCGGCTCGATTCTGGCACCGCTCCGGCGAGCGCGCCAGAACGGATTGCGGCGGCCTGCCCTGCCGCCGCTCCCATCAACACGAGAGAGGGGCCGAAACGAACAGAGTCAGCGCGGCCCGGGCTAGCTGGCGTTGGCCTCCCGCTGGAGCGCGCGATCGCGTCGATGGCGCAGGTCGACGACGACGTTGTAGACCGACACGAACATCGGGAATGCGTTCTGGATGATCCCCACCGAGTCGTTCTTGCCCCAGATGAAATAGCCCAGCGTCATGACGCTGCCGGCGATCGAGAGCCACCAGAACATCAGCGGCATGTGCACGCGCCGGAGCTTCTTGGTCGCGTAGAGCTGCACGAACCAGCGCGCGGTGAACAGGAACGTGCCGAGATAGCCGATCAGCTTCCAGGGTGTGACGGTGATGCCGTGCAGCGTGAAGAGGACGTCGTTCATGGCGCGCGCGTCGGAATGGGAGACGCATATTCTACGCTGCGCGTTTTTGACGGGCTTTCCGCCCCGCGATCTTCGTCCCCGTGAAGTGGGTTCGGCGACTCCGCTTCCGGCGCAACAAAAGGCACGGCCGTCCCCGCTTCCGGGGACGACGCGCTCAGCCCGCGCGCTTCGCCAGCCAGTTGTGGATCGCCGGCGGCACCTCGCGCTGCGCGCGGCCGGAGACGTAGATGCCGATGTGCCCGCCCTTGAAGGCGAGCTGCGTGTAGTCCTTCGTGCCGACATGGTCGCCAAGCACGCGCGAAGCCGACGGCGGCACGAGATGATCCTGCTCGGCGAAGATGTTGAGCACTGGCACCGTGATATCGCCGAGGCGGACTTCGCGATCGCCGATGTGGAGCCCGCCTTTCACCAGCTTGTTGCCCTGGTAGAAATCCTTGATGAACTGGCGGAACGCCTCGCCGGCCTGGTCTGGCGAGTCGAAGATCCACTTTTCCATGCGCAGGAAGTTCTCGAGCTCGGCTTTGTCGTCGAGGATGTCGACGAGCCCGACGTACTTCTGCTGGTTCAGCCGCACCGGCTTCAGCGTGAGGTAGCACCAGTTCATGAGATCCGCGGGCACGTTGCCGAGCGTGTCCACGAAGAGGTCGGTGTCGACCTCGCGCATCCAGTGCGACAGCATGTTGTCCGGCGTGTGGAAATCGACCGGTGTCACCATGGTGATCAGGTTGCGCACCTTGTCCTGGTGCAGCGCCGTGTAGCACAGCGAGAACGCGCCGCCCTGGCAGATGCCGAGCAGGTTGATACGGTCGGCGCCGGTGTGGCGCGCGACGGCGTCGACGCTGCGGTCGATGTAGCCGTTGATGTAGTCGTCGAGCGTCAGCCAGCGATCGGCCCGGTCGGGGTAACCCCAGTCGATCAGATAGACGTCCTCGCCCTGCGCGAGCAGGTTCTTGACCAGCGAGCGGTCGCTCTGGAGATCCACCATGTACGGGCGGTTGACCAGCGCGTAGACGATCAGGATGGGCACTTTCGCCGTCGGACGCTGCGAACCCTTGAAGCGGTAGACGACGAGCTTGTCCTCGCGGTAGATCGCTTCCTTGTCCGTCGCGCCGTAGTCGACGTCATCCAGCTCGCGCAGCGTCCTCATGCCGGCGGCGAGCTTGCGCTCCATCTTCAGCACTTCATCAAGCGCCTTCACCGGTTCGATCCTGACGGGTTCCATGGCTCAGTGTCCTCCGCGCCGCTGGTTGCGACGGGCCGCAGCGACTGCCGGTTTGGCGTGCCGGCGTGCGGCGCGCGCGAAGGCGGCCATGCGTTCGGCGAACGTCGCGACGGGATGGCCGACGCGGCTCGGCGTATGCGCGATCTTCGCGACACTCTTCCTCGCGCGCGGCGTGGCCGGACGCTGCGCGTGCGCCGGCGCGTGCGCGTGCGTGCGCGCGCGCGGCGGCGACTTTTTCCTGTCCCGCGGCGGCGATTGCGCCGGCCCGGACACTGCGCTCACGGCCTCATCGACATCCGCGCGCAAGGCGGCGGCCGCTGGTGGCCGCTTCTTCGGCGCGGCCTGGCGCGGACGCTTGCGTGTGGCCTGCGCCTTCGGTGGCGATGACTTGGCCGCGCCGCCGGCCTCAGCGTTCTTCGCAGGCGATGTCCTGCCATTCAACGCCGCCTTCAACGCGGCGACTTCGCGCCGCAGCGTCTCGACTTCGCGCGCCAGCGCACCTGACGAGACGCTGCCGCCGTTGCGCAGCTCGCGGCGCAGCTCGTGCAGGCGCTGGCCGATCGAATCGAGCTCGCTGCGCGTCGGCATGCCGAAGTCGGTGGCGATGCGCTCGACTTCCTGCTGCACCTGCGAGCGGACACGCATCTGCGCGTTGACCAGCGCACCGTAGACTTCGCGGAACTCGGGCGACAGCGCGACCTCCGCGTACGCCTCCTCGGCCGCATCGACCCACAGATCGTAGAGCGCACGCAGAGAATCGATCTGGCGGCCGGGCTCCTCGCGTGCGGCGAGCTTGCTCTCGAACAGCTCGAAGCCGCGCTGGCTCGCCTTCAGGATCAGCGCGTTGTAACGGCTCGCCTGCTCCTGATATTCGATCAGGGCGACAGCCATCTTCTGGTAATGCTCCTGGTGCTCGCGCAGGAAGCCGAATGCCGGCGTGCGCAGCCAGCTCTTGGCTTCGCGCGCGGGATCGAGCGCCGGCGCGAGGCCCTGCATCATCTGCTCGAAACTCCGGGCTCCCGCCCCGGAAATCTCCCGCAAGGCCTGGGCGACCGGATTGTCGAATGGTGTCGCCGCGACGCCGGGAATCCTGAATCCGTTGCGCAGCGCTTCCTGCCAGCCCGGGGCGCCGCCCTGTCCGGCGGTCGCGGCGGCGATCATCGCCTGCGCAAAGGCCGTGAAGTTTCTTGCGCTGGCGAGCACGCGCTCGATCGTCTCGCTCTGCTTGCCGGCATCGCCCGCGCCGAACATGCGCGCCCACTGCTCGAATCCCTCGTGCCAGGGAACGCTAGCGGGATCGGTGCCCGATGCCGCCGCGGCCTCGCGCGACAGCTCCTGCCAGGCGGCCCAGTACTGCCTCGACAGCGCCTGCCATTGGTCCATCCATTCGTTCTTCGGCAAATCGGCCATGATCCGTGATCCTCGCGTTCCGCCGTCGCGCCCGGCGATTCGGACTTCGGCATCAGTGTATTACGCAGCCGAACGTTACCATGATGCCGCTCCCGGCCTCCGGCCCAACCAAAGTCACTGTGCGATTCGCGCTTGCGCCAACATAGTGGCCCCGCGATCCCGCACTCCGCGCACAGGAAGCCCGATGTCCATGTTCCGTCCCCTGCCCTGCATCGTCCTCGCCGGCTTCGTGGCCGTCGCCCACGCGCAGCCGGGCGAGCCCGGCCCCATCCGCTCGGGATCGTTCCAGCCGATGGACGTGTTCCAGCTGCAATGGGCCGATCATCCGCAGATCTCGCCGGACGGCAAAGCGGTCGTCTACGAGCGCTGCTGGTTCGACGTGATGAAGGACAAGAAGCGCTCCAACCTCTGGATCATCGGCGCGGACGGCAGCGGCAACCGCCCGCTGACGACCGGCGCCGCGAACGACGGCGGCGCGGCCTGGTCACCCGACGGCAAGCGGCTGGCCTGGGTCGCGGCGGAGGACGGCAAGTCGCAGATTTTCGTGCGCTGGATGGCCACCGGCGAAGCGGCCGCCATCACGCACCTCACGCAGTCGCCGCGTGCGCTCAGCTGGTCGCCGGACGGGAAATGGATCGCGTTCACGATGCGCGTGCCGGGACCGGACCTCTCGCTGGCGCAGATGCCCGCGCCGCCGAAGGGGGCCGAATGGGCGCCTCCGGTAAAGATCATCGACCGCGTGATCTACCGCATGGACGGCGGCGGCTACATCGATCCCGGATACACGCAGGTGTTCGTGGTCGCGGCCGACGGCGGTGCGCCGCGACAGGTCACCGAAGGCAAGCACAACTTCATCGGCAGGCCGGCCTGGACGCGCGACGGGAAGTCGCTCATCGTGTCCAGCAACTTCAACGAAGACTGGGAATACGAGCCGCTCGAAAGCGAGCTCTATCGCGTCGACCTGGACACCGGCGCGATCGCTCAGCTCACCGAACGCAAGGGCCCGGACCAGGGCGCCGTCGTCTCGCCGGACGGCAAGCGCATCGCATGGCTCGGCTTCGACGACAACGGCAAGCCCTACCAGGCTTCGCATCTCTATGTCATGGATCTCGCGGAGGGCAGGCCACGCGCCCTCACAGGCGACTTCGACTACGACATCGAGCAGCCGAGGTGGGACGGCAACCGCGGCATCGTCTTCCACTACGACGATCGCGGCACGACGAGGATCGGCTGGATTTCCGCGAATGGCGGCAAGGTTCAGGTGCTCGCCGACGATTTCGGCGGCACCTCGATGGGCCGGCCGTATCCCGGCGGCGCGATGTCGGCTGCGGCAGGGCGCATCGCCTACACGCGCGGCACCGAGTACCGGCCTGCCGATGTCGCCATCGTCGAGCGCGGCGGCAAGCCGCGCGTGCTGACCGATCTCAACGCGAATCTGCTCGGGCACCGCACCCTCGGCCAGGTCGAGGAAATGCGGGTCAAGTCCTCCGCCGACGGGCGCGAGATCCAGTCCTGGATCGTCACGCCGCCGGATTTCGATCCGGCGAAGAAGTATCCGCTGATGCTCGAAATCCACGGCGGCCCGTTCGCCAACTACGGCCCGCGCTTCGCGCCGGAGACGCAGCTTTATGCGGCGCACGGCTACATCGTGGTCTACGCGAACCCGCGCGGCTCGACGAGCTACGGCAGCGAGTTCGCGAACCTGATCCAGAACGCGTATCCCGGCAAGGACTACGACGATCTCGTCAGCGTGGTCGATTCGGTCATCTCGCGCGGCTCGGTCGACACGTCGAACCTCTACGTCACCGGCGGCAGCGGCGGCGGCGTGCTGACCGCGTGGATCGTCGGCCACACCGATCGCTTCCGGGCCGCCGTCGTCGCCAAGCCCGTGATCAACTGGTACAGCTTTGCGCTGACCAGTGATTTCTACACGTTGTTCTCGCGTTACTGGTTTCCGGGCCCTCCGTGGGAGCAGCAGCAGAACTACATGGAGCGCTCGCCGATCACCTATGTCGGCAACGTGAAGACGCCGACGATGCTGATCACCGGCGAGGACGATCACCGCACGCCGAGCTCGGAAGCCGAGCAGTTCTATCAGGCTCTGAAGCTGCGCAAGGTGGACACGGCGCTGGTGCGCGTTCCGGGTGCGTCGCACGAGATCAACACGCGGCCGAGCAACATGCTGGCGCAGGTGCTGAACACGATCGGCTGGTTCGACCGCCATCGCGTGATCCATCCGGCGAGCACGGGAGCGAGCCGATGAGGCGGCAGATTTCCTCCGGCGGGCGGCGACGCGCACACCTCGCGCGGCTCATCGCGGCGTGCCTCGTTCCGGCCGCACCGGCGGTGTTTGCATCGCCGCCGTACGCGGCGAGCCGGCCGCTGCCGGTCGCGGAGATCTTCATGCCGGGAGTGATCTCGACCGCCGACGACGAATCGCATCCCACCTTCACGCCCGACGGCGAGACGCTGTACTTCCTCAAGAACTCGCCGAAGTTCGATCACTGGACCATCGTGATCTCGCATCATCGCGCCGGCCGCTGGAGCACGCCCGAAGTCGCGCCCTTCTCCGGCCAATACAACGATGCCGACGTGTTCCTCGCGAAAGACGGCACGCTCTATTTCATCTCCAACCGGCCGTTCGACGGCAAGGCACACGCCGACACCGACATCTGGCGGATACGCAGGACCGACTCCGGCTGGGGCGAGCCCGAGCGCATCGCCGAAGTTTCGAGCCCGCGCAACGAATGGTTTCCGACCGTGGCGGACGACGGCACGCTGTATTTCGGTTCCGCGCGCCGCGAAGGCAATCTCGGCCCGGACGGGACCGTCGACTTGTGGCGCTCGCGCCTCATCGACGGGCACTACTCCGCTCCCGAAAATCTGGGGCCGGTGATCAACACAGCCGGCAGCGACACGGAAGCCTACATCGCACCGGACCAGAGCTACCTGATCTTCTCCAGCAACGGACGCAAGGACACACGCGGCGCCGACGACATCTACGTGAGTTTTCGCGAAGGCGATGGCTGGAGCGAACCGCGCAACCTCGGCGATGCGGTCAATTCGCCCGGCTCGGAATACGGCGCGAAGCCCTCGCCCGACGGCAAATACCTGTTCTTCTGCAGCAACCGCGGCTTCAGCGACAAGCCGCTCGACCATCGGCTCGACTACCGCGAGCTGACGGCCAGGCTGCACGCGCCGGGCAACGGGCTCAACGATATCTACCAGGTCGACATGAGCGCGCTCGGCATCGTGCGCTGATGGCGGCGGGTGCGAAGCGTTGCAGCCTTCGAATGGAGCAGTGGGCTGGAGTCCTTCCGATCTGACTATCGATCAGGGGTGGGCTTCAACGAGAACGCGCGGGCTTCGGCGCCTTCGCCGTGTAGACGAAGACCGTCGCCGGCGGCACGTTCAGCAAGGCGATGCCGGCACGGCGGACTTCCAGCCCGAGCTCGTTCAGGAGCTCCCGCGAAACGGGGCTGGCCGGAGCGTAGGTGAACTGGATGAATCGGCCACCCGGCCGGAGCACCGCGAACACCGCGGACAGGATCGCGCGCTGCGTCGAGCGCGGCATGGACAGCATGCCGAGCCCGCTGATGACCGCATCGGCGCCGTGACCGGCCGCGAAGCCGGTGTGGCGGACGATGTTTTCGAGCTCCTGCGCGTCGCCGCAGACGATCTGCACGTCGGGGAAGCGCCGACGCAGCAGCTGATGCAGCTCTTCGTTTAGCTCTACGACGAGCAATTCGCGCGGTACGATGCCGTGCTCGAGCAGCGCCTGCGTAAAGACGCCCGTGCCGCCGCCCAGCTCAATGATGTGCCGCGCGCCGGCCGGCAACTGCGTGATCATCAGCCGTGCGAGCTGGCGGCTCGAAGGCGACAGCGCGGCCATCGCGCGCGGATTGCGCAGCCACTGGCGGAAGAACATCCACGCGTCGGGGCGGGCTGCGAAATCGCGGTGCCGGGCCGGAGCGCGACGCGTCCGCGGGCGATCACGAGTCATGCAGCATTCCTGCAGGAAGACCCGTCGATGATAGCGCGAGTGGGTGCCACCGGACTCAGCCGGAGCTCAGCTCCGCAGGAATCGGCAACTTGAATAGAAACCCCGCGACGACCAGGGGAAATCGTCGCGGGGCGGATACGCTGGTAACGGGGAAGGGGGAGGGAGGGGTACGCTACCAGCGCTGAACGTGATCGCGGTTACCGGCCGCGATCGTAATAACCTGAACGGTGGTAGTAGCCGCTGCCGCGGTGATAACGGCCGTGATCGTGGTAATAGCCGTGATGGCGGTGACCGCGGTCGTAGTAGACGACCGTAGGCGCCGGGTAGTAGTAGCTCGAGTAATAGACGGGATACGCCGGGTAGTAGGCCGGTGCGTAGTACGTCGGGAAATAGGCCGAAACGTAACCGCTGCCCCAGCTCCCATAGCCAAAGCTCACGCCGGGCACGCCGATGCCGACGCTCCAGTGGCTGTGATGGTGGTGACCCCGGGCAAACGCAGACGGCGCCGCCATCACGGCGCCGGCGGCGAGAAGCCCCAGCAACGCGAAACGGACGCGGTATTTGCGCAAACCGAACATGGACATCCCTCCTTCAGGTAGCCGTCGCATGTTGCGGCGCAAGGGCTGAATCGGCACTGAAATTCTCGGCTTTCGCTGTTAAGAAAACGTCACCGATTTGCAACGGCGGGATTCGCTCGCGACAGCTCGTAACAAACATGGATGTGAGGATTGCGCGCGAAATCGAACGGAAGAGTCGCCGCGGTGATGTCGCGCACATCGAGATCGTCGAGTGCATCACGATCGAGCCGGAAACGGCGCGCGTTGTTCGAGAACAGGATCAGGCCATTGCGCGCCAGCCGCTCAACACACAATTTCAGCAGCCGCACATGATCGCGCTGCACGTCGAAGTCGTCGGTGCGCTTGGAGTTCGAGAATGTCGGCGGATCGACGAAGATGAGGTCGTATTCGCCGCGATCGTGCTCGAGCCAGCGGAGCACGTCCGCCTGGACGAGAAGATGCCGCGGGCCGGTGAATCCGTTCAGCGCAAAATTGCGTGACGCCCAGTCGAGATAGGTCGCGGAAAGGTCGACGCTCGTCGTCGCGCTCGCGCCGCCCGCTGCGGCATGGACGCTCGCTGTCGCCGTGTAGCAGAATAGATTCAGGAACCGCTTGCCGCGCGCGAGCCCGCGGATGCGCGCGCGCACCGGCCGGTGATCGAGGAAGAGTCCGGTGTCGAGATAATCGAACAGGTTGACGCGGAAACGGAGCCCGCCCTCCTCGACGTGCAGGAACTCGCCGCGTTCGGCGAGTCGTCCATACTTCGAGCCGCCCTTGGCGCGATAGCGCGTCTTCAGAGCGATGCGCTCGCGCGGCACGCCCAGCGCGGCAGAGGCCGCGCGCACGAGCGCGCGCAGGCGATCGCGCGCGACGTGCTCGGGAATATCGCGCGGCGGCGCATATTCCTGGATGTGCAGCCAGACCCGGCTCGCGTCATCACGTTGCTGCTGACGCTTCGCGTCGTTCGCAACCGGTTCGGGCCGCTCCTCGCTCACGGCCGTATAGACGTCTATCGCTGCCGCGTATTCAGGAAGATCGGCGTCGTAGACGCGATAGCAGCCGATCGCCTCCTTCGCGAGGCGCTTGCGCAGGTGCCGCGCGTTCTTCGCGATGCGGTTGGCGACGGCGGTCGCGCCGTCAGACAGGGGCCGCTCGTCGCGCTCGCGCGGCGGCTCGTCGGCGTCGAGATCGAACAGCAGCAGCCGGCATTCGAGCGCACCGTTGTAGAGCACGTAACGCTTCTGCGCGCGGAGGCCAAGCGCATGTCCGAGACCATCGTCGAGTGTCAGGATCGCGGCGCGCCAGCCGGTGAACTCGCTGCGCAGGCGCTCGCCGAAGCACCGGTAAAGCGCCGGCAGCTCGCTCCCATCGCCGATCCGCTCGCCGTACGGCGGGTTGCAGACGACGAGACCCGGCGCCGCGCATTCGGCCGGTCGGCGCAGATGGCCGACATCCTGCCGCGCCAGACGCAGAAAGCCCGCGACGCCGGCCGCTTGCGCATTGCGGCGCGCTTCACCGAGCACGCGCGGATCGTCGTCGTAGCCGAAAAATGCCGCCGGCAATTTTCGCAGGGCTTCGTCGGCACGCGCTTTCGCGTCAGCGACGAGCGCCGACCAGAGCGCCGCATCGTGTCCGAGCCAGCCGAGGAATCCGAAATATTCGCGCTGAAGCCCGGGCGCGACGCCGGCCGCCATCAACGCGCCTTCGATCAGCAAGGTGCCTGCGCCGCACATCGGATCGATCAGCGCACCACCCGCCGCGAATATGTCCCGCCAGCCACCGCGCAGCAGCATCGCCGCGGCGAGATTTTCCTTGAGGGGCGCCTCGCCCTGACCGCGCCGCCAGCCGCGCCGGTGCAGCGGTGCGCCGGAAAGGTCGAGCGAAAGCGTGGCGCGATCGCGGTGCAGGCGGAGATGGACGCGCACCGACGGCCGCTCCGGATCGACATCCGGACGCGCACCCGTCCGCTCGCGGAACTGGTCGACGATGGCGTCCTTGACACGCTGCGCGGCGAACTGGGTGTGACGCAACGAGCTCGTCGTGCCGACGGCGTCGACCGCGAGCGTGCCCGTCGCCGACAGGTGCCGGGACCAGTCGATGCCCTGCACGCCTGCATACAGGGCATCGGCGTCCGCCGCCTCGAACTCCGCCAGCGGCATCAGGATGCGGCTCGCGAGCCGCGATTCGAGGCAGGCGCGGTAGCCGATGGCGAGATCACCCGAGAACGCGACGCCGGAAAGCTTCTCGTGCGCATCCGCCGCGCCGAGCGCAGCGAGCTCGTCGCGCAGGAGATACTCGAGGCCTTTCGCGCAAGTGGCGAAATACGCGCGCGACGAGCCGGCCACTTCAGTCGAGGCTCATGAGAAAACGATGGAACATCTCCGCGCAGAATGCGACGTGCGCGCCTAGCCGGTGATCGTCGGGCACGAGGTGCAGCGTGGCGCCGTGCGCACGCGCGAAGTCGATCGCTGCGTCCACGGGACACAGCTCGTCGTTCCAGCCGTGCACCATCGCGGTCGGCACGGCGGCGGCCGAGAAGCGGCGCCAGTAGCCCGGAATCTCGAGCGGCAGCGCGAGCAGGAACAGGCCCGCGGGGGTGCGCTCCAGCGAGGCCAGCCCCGACACGAACGCACCCATGCTGGATCCGCCGAACACGACACGCCCTTCCGTCGGCGTGTTCGCGAGCACGCGCGCCACGCGCGCGTCGATCGCACGCGCGTCCTTGCGCGCGTCGATGTCGAGATAGTCGGGCCGGACGCTCTGCCAGCCGAGCACGTCGGCGACGCGCGCGAGCGCGCTGACCTTGGTCGCATTCGGGCCGCTCTCGAGGCCGTGCGAGAGGATGACCGTGCCTTTCATGCCTTCATGCGCTCAGCGCTTCGCCGTGAACGACGCGCGATCCTAGCACCATCGATCCGCCGCCCGGCCGGCGGCTGCGCCCGCTCGCCGCGCGTGCGACACTGCGAGGATGTACGCACCGATCACCATCCGCGACTGGCCGCTTCCGTATGAGGACCGGCTCGACGAGCGGCCGGCGAGCGCGATCGACCTCGTCGTCGTGCACTGCACGGAGCTGCCCGACCTCGCGCTCGCGCGCGAGTTCGGCGAAAAGGTCCGCTACGAGAACGGCACCGGCAACAGCGGGCACTACTACGTCGATCGCGACGGCTCGCTGTTCCGCTTCGTCGCCGATACGCGCGTCGCGCACCACACCTACGGCTACAACGCGCGCTCAGTCGGCATCGAGCTCGTCAACCTCGGCCGCTATCCGCGCTGGAACGACAGCCGCCACCAGGCGTTCACGGAGCCGTACACGCCCGCACAGATCGAGGCGCTGCGCGCGCTGCTCGATCGCTTGTGCAGCGAATTGCCGAACCTCTGCTGGATCGCGGGCCACGAGGATCTCGACCGCCGCCTCGAACCGGCGAGCGACGATCCGGACAGGCTCCTGCCGCGCCGGCGCGATCCGGGGCCGCTGTTTCCATGGGACGAGGTGCTCGACGGCTGCGCTCTCGCACGCCTCGCGCCCGCACCGTGAGCACCGAGCCAGCGAAGCCGCAATCCGATTGCCCACAGCCCGCCTCGCCTGCGCGAGCCGCCGCTATACTCGCGCGCTCCCGATCCGGCGCCACCGACCATGACCGAAGCCCTCGTCGACGAGTTGATCGCCTTGCTCCGCCTCGAGCGGCTCGAAGACAACCTGTTCCGCGGCGAGAGCCGTGACATCGGCACGCATCGCGTGTTCGGCGGGCAGGTGCTCGGCCAGGCGTTGTCCGCCGCGCAGCAGACAGTCGATCCCGAACGCAGCGCACACTCGCTGCACGCCTACTTCCTGCGCGCCGGCGACATCGCGCATCCGATCGTCTACAACGTCGAGCGCGCGCGCGACGGCGGCAGCTTCTCGGTGCGACGCGTGGTCGCGATCCAGCACGGCCAGCCGATCTTCAACTGCTCGGTGTCGTTCCAGATCAGCGAGCCCGGAGTCGAGCACCAGCTGCCGATGCCGGCGGTTCCGAAGCCGGATGATCTGCCGCCGCATCCGGAGATTCCGCCCGAACAGCTCGCCCTGATCCCGGCCAAGCTCCAGCGCTGGCTGGCGATGCGCGGGCCGTTCGAGTTCCGCCGCGTCTATCCGCGCGACGAGCTGAATCCGGGCAAGCAGCCGCCGTTCCAGCACGTCTGGTTCCGTCTGATCGGCCGCGCGCCGGACGATGCGGTGCTGCACCGAGCGATGCTCGCCTATGCTTCCGATTTCCATCTCGTCGGCACGACGACGTTTCCGCACGGCATCTCGTATCTGCAGAAGAACGTGCAGATGGCGAGCCTCGATCACGCGCTATGGTTCCATCGCTCGTTCCGTGCGGACGAATGGCTCCTGTACTCGTGCGACAGCCCCACCGCGCAAGGTGCGCGCGGCCTCGCGCGCGGCATGATCTACACGGAGGACGGCCGCCTCGTCGCTTCCACGGCGCAGGAGGGACTGATCCGGCTGCGGCCGGAGTAAGCTCGCGGTTCTCCCGCGCGCTGAACATCAAGCCCCTTCCGGCCCGGAAACGAAAACCGCTTCGCGGCGTGCACTAAGACTCACCGACCATGCGCCAGATCTACACATCGCCACGCCAGGCCAACATCGAGCGCGTCGTGCAGCTCATGGCCGAGCACGGCATCCAGACGACGGTCAGCAACCGCCGTGCGTATCAGGGCTCGGACTGGAAGCGTTTCAGCTACACGGCGAAGGGCGACCGCGAATCCTGGCCGCAGGTGTGGGTCGTCCGCTCGGAGGACCAGACGCGGGCGCGCCAGGTGCTGCGCGATGCGGGGCTCGAGCCCGCGACGCGTTTTGCCGACGAGCTCGCCGCAGCCCGCAGCGTCGGCGACACGTCGCGGCACCGGCGCGTGTCGGTGCGGATCAAGCTCATCGTATTCGCGCTGATCGCGGGCGTCATCGCGCTGATCGCGTTGACCGAGCTGCGCTGACGGCCTCGCAGGCCGCGACCGCGGGCCTCGAGCGTGCCACCCACGCCGAGCTTTACAGACGGGGGTTGCCGCGCTAATAAGCGGGCATCATGCGCTCGGACGTCGTCCGCCTGTTCCAGACCCTGCCGCACGCCTGCGGCTATTTCGCCGAGCGCACCGCGCAGAATCTCGTCATCGATCCCAGCGCGCCGCAACTGCCGCAGCTCTACGATCTCGCCGTGCTGCGCGGCTATCGCCGCGCCGGCGGCCACGTCTACTATCCGCACTGCGCAAACTGCAAGGCCTGCGTCGCCTGCCGCGTCCCGGCAGCGCGCTTCCGGCCGAACCGCAGCCAGCGTCGTTGCGCGGCGCGCAACGCCGGCGTCGAGATCCGCATCGTGCCGGCCGGCTACAGCGACGAGCATTTCGCGCTGTATCGCCATTACCTCCAGTCGCGGCATCCGGGAGGCGGCATGGACGACGCGCGCCCGGAGGATTTCGCGCGCTTCCTGTACACCTCGTGGAGCCCGACGCGCTTCATCGAATTCCGCGAGGCGCACCGGCTGATCGGGGTCGCGGTCACGGATTTCTGCGCCGGCGGGCTCTCCGCGGTCTACACGTACTTCGACACCACGCAGCCCGAGCGTGCGCTCGGCACGTTCGCGATCCTGACGCAGCTCCGCCTGGCGCGCGAGCGCGGGCTCGAGCACGTCTATCTCGGCTTCTGGATCGAAGGCCATCCGAAGATGGACTACAAGGCGCGCTTCCGTCCGCTCGAAGTGCTGCGCAACGGAGCGTGGATCACGCTCTGATACTCTGCGCTCGCCTGCTGCGGGCGCCTACTTCCCCAACAACGTCGCAAGCTTCTCTTCGAGCTGCGCCTGGCGATAAGGCTTGGAAAGCCTCGCGACGCTCGGCAGCGGCGCGTTCGGAAGATCGGCGAAGCCAGTGACCAGCAGCACGGGCAGCTCGGGACGGAATCTCCGGATGTACGTGGCCAGCTCCAGGCCGGTCATGCCCGGCATGGCGTAGTCCGTCATCACGAGATCGACCGGTGCGTTCCTTTCGAGCACCTCGATCGCGCTTTCCGCGCTGGCGACGTCGATGACGCTGTGCCCGATCGCCTCGAGAAGCATCTTTGTGCTCGACGCAATGAGCGAATCGTCTTCGACGAGCAGGATCGTGGCCTGCTCCACCGTCGAAGGCGCGAGCCCGGGGCGGTGCAGGTCCTGCACCGCGGGTTCATCCGCTTCCGGAAACCACAGGCGCACCGTCGTGCCGACGTTCACCTCGCTCGTGATCGAGAGCGTGCCGCCGAGCTGCTCGATGAAGCCGCGCACCATCGAGAGTCCGAGACCGGTGCCCTTGCCGGGCGGCTTCGTCGAAAAGAACGGATCGGTCGCCCGTGCGACGGTCTCGGGCGGCATGCCGCCGCCGGAATCGGCGACCTCGACCCAGACATACGAACCCGCCCTGACGGTCGCCGACGCAGGCAATCGCGCGATGCCGGCACGCAGCTCGATGCGTCCGCCATCCGGCATCGAGTCGCGGGCGTTGATCGCGAGATTGAGGATCGCAAGCTCGAACTGGACCGGATCGACCTTGACCGGCGGCAGCTCTGCCGAAATGTCCTCGTCGTGCAGGACGACGTGAGGACCGATCGAACGGCGGATCAGCTCGCGGGCACTCGCGATGAGCTCGTGAACATTCGCGCTGCAGGTCGCGAGCTCCTGCTGCCGCGCGAATGCGAGCATGCGCTGGGTCAGCGCAGCACCCCGCTCCGCACCCTGCAAGGCGGTGCGGATCAGGCCCGATTCTTCCGACGCGGGGTCGAACCGGTGATCAAGGATCTCCAGATTCGCCATGATCGCCATCAGCAGATTGTTGAAATCGTGGGCCACGCCACCGGTGAGCTGACCGAGACTTTCCATCTTCTGCGCGTGCAGAAGCTGCTCCTGTGCGCGCTCGCGGGCGATCACCTCCTCGCGTAGAGCCGCCGTGCGGTTTTCGACGCGCCGCTCGAGCTCCTGCGTCAGCTCGGTCAGGGCAGCTCGCTCGGCGGCGAGCTCGCGCAGCGCATGTTCGATGCGCTCGTGCCCCTCGGAGAGCTCGAGCAGATGCGATCGCGCCTCGTACTGCCGGCGGCGCGACCTTACGCTCGTCGTCGCGAAGCTGACGAAGGTCGAAGGATGAAAAGGCCGTTCCAGGATCGTGACGTTGCCGAGCAGCTCCATCAGCGATTCGGGAATGAGCCGACGCTCGAGGCCCTGCCCATGCGTGGCGAGCACGAGGAAGGGAAAGTCGGACCACGGCTCCTGTCGTCCCAGCGCATCGGCGAGCGCGCCGAGCTCCGAAGCCATCAGCGCTTCGAGCGAGACGATCGCGAAGCCGGCGCCGTGCAGGATCTCGCGCGCGAGCTCGCCGATCGTGCGGCAGATGAAGGCGGAATGGCCCGCCTCTTCCAGCATCATCGACGCGAGCTGTGCGTCGCGCCCGAACGGCGCGAGCACGAGCGCTCGCTCGGACAGGGGACCGCCGCGAGGCACGCTAGCTCCCCTTCGTCGGCGGCAGCGAGGAGCCGATGAACGTCGGCGTGCCCATGAGCACGCCGGTAAATTCGCTCAACGGCTCGCCGAGGCTCACGCCGCCCGCTCCGATCCGGAACTCGCGGATCGTCGACTCGTGATCGCCGCCGCGCTTCTTGACCACCGACACGGCGCGGCGCACCGCGCCGCTGGCCTCGAAATAGCGAAGCAGGATCACCGTGTCGGCGAGATAGGTGATGTCGACCGGCGCCTCCATCGTGCCGACGATGCCATGCTGGGCGACGGTCATGAACGTGCTCGCGCCGCGCCGGTTGAGGTACTGCAGCAGCTCGTGCACGTGCAGGATCAGCGAGCTCTCTTCCGGCATCGCGGCACGGTATCCGTTGATGCTGTCGATGATGACCGCGGTGATGCCGTTCGTGTCGACGAGGCTGCGCGCGCGGTGCGCGAACTCGCCCGGCGTGACCTGCGCGGCATCGACCTGCTCGATGAAGAGCAGGCCGTCGTCCGCGAATTTCTCCAGGTTCATGCCGAGATTGCGCGTGCGATCCAGCAGCAGGTCGATTTCCTCGTCGAAGACGAAGATGGCCACTTTCTCGCCGCGCTCGATGGCGGCCAGCGCGAAGCCCAGGGCGATCAGCGACTTGCCTGTTCCCGCCGGGCCAAGGATCAGCGTGCTCGAACCCTTCTCGACACCGCCGCCGAGCAGCGCGTCGAACGCACGGTTGCCGGTCGAGAGCCGTTCGCGCTCGTAGCGCGTGCGGTGCTCGAGCGCGACGAGGCGCGGATACACGCGCACGCCGCCGCGCTCGATGGCGAAATCGTGATAGCCGCCGCGGTAGCGATGTGCCCGGTATTTCGAAACCCGCAGCCGTCGCCGGCCGGGCCCATACCCCGGCGCGATTTCCTCGAGCCGGATCACACCGTGCGCGATGCTGTGCACGGTCTTGTCGCCGGCCTCGGCGGTGAGATCGTCGAGAAACAGGACCGTCGCTTTCAGTTTGGAGAAATAGTGCTTGATGGCGAGTATCTGGCGCCGGTAGCGCAACGAGCTCTGCGCGAGGAGCCGGATCTCGGAAAGGCTGTCGAGCACCAGCCGCGCCGGCTGGACGCGATTCACGGTCTCGAAGATCTGCCGGGTCGTCTCGCCGAGCTCGAGGTCGGCGGAATACAGGAGGCTCTGCTGCTGATCCTGCGCGAGCGCGCCTTCGGGAGGCAGCAGCTCGTGGATCGTGAAATCGTCGGGCAGCGTCCAGCCGTGAGATGCGATCGTCCTGCGCAGCTCGTCCGCCGTCTCCGACAGCGAAATGTAGAGACAACGCTCTCCGCACCGGCTGCCTTCGAGCAGGTACTGGATCGCGATCGTGGTTTTCCCGGCGCCCGGCTCGCCTTCGAGCAGGAACAGGTGCCCGCGGGACAGGCCGCCCTGAAGCACGTCGTCGAGACCTTCGATGCCGGTCGAGGCAAGGTCGTTGTCATAGCTCGTCGGCGTCAACGCAGTGTCCTCCCGCGACCGGGGCGGAACTATAACGCGATAGCGCCGCGAATCCTTTTCCAGACGTCCCGGCGAAATCCGCCAGCGAGCACAGCCATATCGCCGTTGCGTCAATCGGGCGAGGTCACCGCTCGCTGCCGGCGAAGGTGCTGCACGGCCGGCTCGCGGGGCGCTGACACGCCGCGTGCGAGTCCGCGCCCGGAAAGACCTCTCCGTCCTGCGCGCGACGGCCCGGACCGGGGTCGCGAGCCGGTCAGTGGCGCCTGCGCCCGTGCCCGCGCTCCGTGTGCAGGGCGACGCGGATCATTTCGCCGCCCTGCGACGTGCCGTGCAACGCCGCGATCGCATTCCGTGCCGAATGCCCTTCCATCTTCAGTTCCGCGAAGCCCTTGCACTCGCCGCTGAAGAGATCCTTCGCCATGCGCATTTCGAACACGCGCCCGAAAGGCTCGAACAGCTCCCGCAGGACGGCTTCGGTCATCGATCGAGGCAGTCCGCGGACACTCAAAGTCAGCATCATCTACTCCTGTGGAATGCGCGCCGCCTCAGCGACGACGGCCGGGCTTGGGCTTCGGCGCGGGTGCGGGCATCGGCTCGACGCCGTCGAGAATGACGCGCAGGTCGACGATCGTCCGATTCGCGCCGCTTCCGTCCAGGTCGAGCGAACCGATCGCCTTCCGCCGGAGCGAAGCGCTGTTGATGTACGTCTCCTGATCGAGTTGCGGCGGCCGCTCCGTGCTGCACAGCCTGCGATCGAACTTCAGCAGGCTCGTTCCGGGGCGACGCCAGGGCTCGAGCGGAAACCATTTCCGGACCAGGCCACTGTCGAGCTTCACGGTGACGGAGTCGTCCGTGAGCGCGGCGCAGCGGCCGAGTCCAACGTCGAATGACATGACATCCTCCTTGCGCGCGGAGGCGTGCCCAGGCCGCAGCGGCCTGCTTCACGCGCTTTCACACGAGGAAACCAAGAGGTGGGCAGCCACGAGCCGTGGCTGAGCTAGCGGGGAAGGATACCTCTTCGACCGTTAAGGCAACGTTGCCGGGCGCGTTCCGCGCACGCCGGCCCGCCCTTTCCGTCGGGCAATGCGGGGCGAGGCATGACGGAGCCCGCATCGGCCGGGCAGGGCTCGCGATCGCCGCAAGCCGGTCACACGAACCCGATCTCGTGCTCCCCGTGCATGGACATGACCAGTTTCACCATCGAGGCAGGCACCATGATTTCGAGGGTCAGCGGCTGGCCCTGCGCGCCCTCGCCGGAGAGCGTCATTTCGAAGAACGAGCCCGACGCGTCGATTTCGCTGCAGACGATGTGCGGGCCCATCGGCGCCTGCCGCACGTACGGCTTGATCGGATCGCCGAGCGCCTCGAGCGCTTGCGGAAACAGGAACACGGCGTAGTTCGGCGAGTCGGGCATGCAGGCTCCGTGCGGATCGAGCGTGGATCAAAGTTGTATCGAAAGCTTGGCCGCCGCGCGCCTCGCTTTCGCGCGCGCCGACTCTATGTCCGAATCGCGCGCCAACGTGACCGCCATGCGCCGGTGGCCGCGCACTTCGGGCTTGCCGAATAGGCGCAGCATCGTATCGGGTTCGGCGAGCGCGTCGGCGACGCCGTGATAACGCGGCCGGTCGCCGTTGCCTTCGGCGAGCACCGCGCACGACGCCGACGGTCCGAGCTGGCGTATCAGCGGAATCGGCAGGCCGAGGATCGCTCGCGCGTGCAGCGCGAACTCGGAGAGATCCTGCGAGATCAGCGTGACGAGCCCGGTGTCGTGCGGGCGCGGGCTGACTTCGGAGAAGATCACGGCATCACCCTTGACGAAGAACTCGACGCCGAAGATGCCGGCGCCGCCGAGCGCAGCGGTGATCGCGCCGGCCTGACGCTCGGCTTCGGCCCGCGCCGCCGCGCTCATCGGCTGCGGTTGCCACGATTCGCGGTAGTCGCCCGCCTCCTGGCGATGACCGATCGGCGCGCAGAACGAGGTTCCGCCGGCATGGCGCACCGTGAGCAGCGTGATTTCGTAATCGAAATCGACGAAGCCTTCGACGATGCAGCGGCCCTGCCCCGCCCTGCCGCCCGATTGCGCATAGTCCCACGCCGTGTCGACACCGGCCGCGTCGCGCACGACGCTCTGCCCCTTGCCGGAGCTCGACATCACGGGCTTGATCACGCACGGCAGGCCCAGCGCCGCGACCGCGGCGTGACAGTCCGCCCGCGTGTCGACGAAACGGTAGGGCGAGGTCGGCAGGCCGAGCTCCTCGGCGGCCAGGCGGCGGATGCCTTCGCGATTCATCGTGAGCCACGCCGCTCGCGCGGTCGGAATCACGCGCAGTCCCTGGCGTTCGAGCTCGACCAGCGTCGGTGTCGCGATCGCCTCGATCTCCGGCACGACGAGATCGGGCTGCTCCAGCTCGATGACGCGCGTAAGCTCGCTGCCGTTCAACATGTCGATGACGTGGCTGCGATGCGCGACCTGCATCGCCGGTGCGTTCGCATAGCGATCGACCGCGATCACCTCGATCGCGAATCGCTGCAGCTCGATCGCGACTTCCTTGCCGAGCTCGCCGCTGCCGAGCAGCAGCACGCGGATCGCGGTGTCGGTGCCGGGCGTGCCGAAGGGTTTTTTCATGTCCGCGAGGAAGCTCCGGAAAGAGGCGGCCTGCGCCGGGATCGCGGCGATGCGGACCTGCGACGCCGTGGCGGACACCGTCGCACCCCTATCCGCACCGACGCATGAGGCACAATGCGCTTTCGCCACAGGGATTCTCTCATGTCTCGCATCGCGCTGATCGCCTTCGTCCTGCTGCCGCTCGCTGCCCGCGCAGCGCCGCCCGAGGACCAGTGGTTCACCGTGCTGCTCGACGGGCGCAAGATCGGCTCGTTCGAGTCGACGCGCACGATGCGCGACGGCCGCGTCGTGACGACGCAGACGCTCGATCTCTCGATCGAGCGCGCCGGCACGGCGGTCGCCCTGTCCAGCAGGGAAACCACCGAGGAGACGCCCGACGGCAAGCCGCTCGCGTTCGCCAGCGTGTCGCGCCTTTCCGGCGGGGAGACGACGATCGAAGGCACGGTGCGCGACGGCAAGGCGATCGTGAAGACGCGCACCGCGGGCGCCGAGCAGCAGCGCGAAATTCCGTGGCCTTCGGGGGCGCTGCTGCCGGAAGGCCTGCGGCTCGTGGGGCTGCGCGCGGGACTCGCTCCCGGCACGCGTTACCGCGCGCTCGCGTTCCAGCCGTCGAGCCTCGATGCGGCCGAGATCGAGACGACGGTGCGCGCGCCGCAGGCCGTCGATCTTCCCGGCGGGACGAAGACGCTGAGCGTCTTGGACCAGACGATCTCGCTGGGCGGCACGCCGGTCAAAAGCCGGCTCTGGGTGGACGCCGAGCAGACCGTGCACAAGCTGACCATGCCGGTGATCGGCGTGGAGCTGGTGCTGCTCGCCTGTGACCGCGCCTGCGCGACGGCGCCGAACCAGGGCACCGACATCTTCGATCGCACGCTGATGGCCTCTCCGCGAGCACTGACACAGGCGGAGCTCGGCCGCGGCATGCGCTACGTGCTGGCACCGAGCGATGGCGGCGCAGCGCTCCGCCTGCCCGAGACCGGCGAGCAGCAGGTCGCCGCGAGAGACGGCACGCTCGTCGTCGAAGTCGCGCCGTTACCCACGCCCGACGGCGAGGCAGCACCGGCTTCGGCCGACTACGCGCCGAACGACTGGCTGCAGAGCACCGCACCCGAGGTCGCCGCGCTCGCGCGCAAGGCCGCAGCCGGGGCACGCGATCCAGCGGAGCAGATGCGGCGGCTCGAAGCCTTCGTGCGCAGCTACATCCGCACCAAGACGCTCGGCGTCGGCTATGCCTCGGCGCTCGAAGTCGTGCGCAAGCCCGAAGGCGACTGCACCGAGCACGCCGTGCTCCTTGCGGCGCTCGGCCGCTCGCTCGGCATCGCGACGCGCGTCGTGGACGGACTCGCGTACGCGCCGGGTTTCGCCGGCAAGGATCGCGTGTTCGTCCCGCACGCCTGGGTGCAAGCCTGGATCGACGGCCGCTGGCAGAGCTTCGACGCCGCGCTGCAGGGATTCGACGCCGGCCACATCGCGCTCTCGGTCGGAGACGGCGATCCGTGGCGGTTCTACGCGGGCCTCGACATGCTCGGGCGACTCGAGCTGCGCGAGGCGACGCCGCTAGAGGGTGAATGGGTGCGCTGATGCCCGGAAAGCTCTCTATGATATCTTTATGATATCGTTCCCTCTCGAGGAGGAGAGAGCCATGAACGAACGCAACGCGTTTTCCCTGCCCGGCATTCCCGCCGTCCTGCTGGTCATCGTCGCCTGGCTCGCGCTGGGCTACTGGCTGTTGCAGACGGTCCAGACCCAGCCGCAGCCCGCCGAAGTCATCCCCATCGTGCTCGCCTTCGTGCTGCTCGCCTTCATCGGCAAGGGCTTCTTCCAGGTACAGCCGAACCAGGGCAAGGTGCTGCAGCTGTTCGGGCGCTATTCCGGCACCGTACGCGACGAAGGCCTGCGCTGGACGAATCCGTTCTACGCCAAGCGAGCGGTTTCGCTGCGCGTGCGCAATTTCGAATCCGGCAAGCTCAAGGTCAACGACTCCGACGGCAATCCGATCGAGATCGCCGCCGTCGTCGTCTGGCAGGTCGTCGACACAGCCGAAGCGGTGTTCTGCGTCGACGACTACGAGAACTTCGTGCAGATCCAGTCCGAAGCGGCGCTGCGCCAGATGGCGCAGAGCTATCCGTACGATTCGCACGACACGGGCTCACCGTCGCTGCGCAGCCACGGCGAGGAAGTGAACGCGCACCTGCGCAACGAGATCCAGCAGCGCCTCGGCAAGGCCGGCGTGAAGGTCGTCGAGGCGCGCATCAGCCACCTCGCCTACGCGCAGGAGATCGCGCAGGCGATGCTGCAGCGCCAGCAGGCCGGCGCCATCATCGCGGCGCGCGCGCGCATCGTCGAAGGCGCGGTCAGCATGGTCGAGATGGCGCTCGCCGAGCTCGGCAAGCGCGGCGTGGTCGATCTCGACAACGAGCGCCGCGCGGCCATGGTCAGCAATCTCCTCGTCGTGCTTTGCGGCGATCGGGCCACGCAGCCGGTCGTCAACGCCGGCACGCTGTACACGGGTTGAGCGTGAGTCCCGATCGGCGCTTTCCGCACCGGGCAGAAGCGGCGTGAGCGACAAGAAAGCCTATCCGCTGCGCATCAGCGCCGCGGTCCTCGACGCGGTGCAGCGCTGGGCCGACGACGAGCTGCGCTCCGTCAACGCGCAGATCGAATACCTGCTGCGCGAGGCGCTGCGCAAGGCCGGCCGCCTGCGTCCGCCACGCGAGGCGCCGCGGGGCGGCGCGAAGAAATGAGCTGCGCTACGCGGCGCCGAATCGACCGGGCACCCTGCCCGTGCATGGAGTTGCGACGATGAACACCTGTCTGCGTTCGGTAGCGCTCGCCTTGTCCTCCTTTGCACTGTCGCTCGCGTCGGCTTCGCTTCAGGCGCAAGCCACTCCGGATGCGACGCCGCACGCGCTCTGCGACGCGCGCGCGAACGCGCTGTTCGACGCGCTCGGCGCGGAAGACTACGAGGCCGCGACGGCCGATTTCGATGCAGCGCTCCGCGCCCGTTACCCGGCCGCCAAGATCCGGCAGGACTACGCTGCGCTGAGCGCGGCCATCGGACGCCCGCTCGGCCGCGGCCGCCCGCACAGCAGCGAAGTCGCGGAACAGATCGTCGTCATGGTGCCGCTGATCTTCGAGCGCGGCACGCTGACGGCCGAGGTCCATTGCAACGCCGACGGCGGCATCTCGGATTTCCGCCTCGAGGCGACCCAGGCCATGAGCAGACCGTGAGCGACATGCCACGGGCCGCGATCCGGCCCGAATTCAGCCCGGCCGTGCTTCCATTTGCTTCCGCGATGCGAAAGCATTGGAGCCATCGGCCAGTCCGCTGGCGCGCCGATTCCGTTTTCGCTGGAGTGACGTGATGTCGATTCGTCTGTTCGCATGCGTGCTGCTGTACGGAGCGTCGCTCGTCTTTGCCGCGCCGCCGGAAACCAGGCAGGACCAGGACCCGCAGGAGATCGATGTCGACGCCATGGCGCGCGCGAAGGATGCGGGCGCGACGCCCGCGCCGGCCGACGCATCGGCCGAGGCAACGTCGGAAGACGCATCCGCCACGACGCCGCCGCCGGAAGAGGCGCCACCCGAGCCTTCGCCCACCGACACGCCGCCGACCGAAGCCGCAGCCGCCGAAGCGCAGCCGCCCGCGTCGGACGCAGGATCGTCCGACACCGGAAAGGCTCCGACCGAGAACGCTCCGCCCGCCGGTTCGCCTTCCGCCGGCGAAACCCCGACCGAAGCGCCGCCTTCGATGACCGCGCCCGATGCCGGCGAGCTGAGCATCGCGGCCAGTTGCCGCGCGCGCGCGGCGAGCCTGCTCGACGACGCCGAGAAGGCCGACTACGCCGGCGCGACGCGCGATTTCGATGCGAAGATGCGCGCCGAGCTGCCGGTGCCGAAATTCAAGCAGCAGTGGGAATCGCTGTCGCAGTTCGGCAAGCTGGTCGCGCGCGGCCAGTCGCACCTCGGCTCCGGACAGGGCTACACGATCGTGATGATTCCGCTGATCTTCGAGAAGACCAATCTCGTGGCGCAGATCGCCTGCGGCAGCGACGGCCGCATCGCGGGCTTTCACGTCACGCAGGCACCGAAGCCGCAGTTCTGACGCGCGCAACGCATGGCGACGACGATTCACGCGCCGCCTCCCCGCTGCGACGCGGCGCGCAGGCGCGAGGTGATCGCCGAGGCGATCGCGCTCGGAGTGCCGCGCGACTACGGGCGCGCGCGCAGGCTTCCCGTCATGCGCGAGCCGCGCGCGCTCGCATGCATCGGCCTCGACATCCACGAACGCCCGCAGTGGCTCGCACCGCGCGCCGCGCGCGCGTTCGTGCGCATGCGCGACGCAGCGCGCGAGGCAGGCATCACGCTCGAGGTCGTCTCGGCGTTCCGCTCCGCCGATTACCAGCTCGGCATTCTCCGCCGCAAGCGCGAGCGCGGACTTCCGATGCCTGAAATCCTGCGTGTCAGCGCTGCGCCCGGCTACAGCGAGCACCATTCCGGGCGCGCGGTGGATCTCACGACGCCCGGCTACGCCGCGCTGGAAGAGGAATTCGAGCACTCGCCCGCATTCGCGTGGTTGCGCCGCAATGCAAGGCGCTTCGGCTTCAGGCTTTCGTATCCGCGCCGCAACCCCCATGGCATCGCCTACGAGCCGTGGCATTGGTGCTGGCACGCGAAGCGCCGGTAGGAAAGCGCGCGTGGAGCGCTGACAGGAAACCGTCAGTCGCGCATGCGCGCGGCGTGCACCGCCAGCGCGAGCCAGCCGACGATCAAGGCGACACCGCCGAGCGGCGTGATCGCACCGAGCGCGCGCTGCGCTCCGAGCGCGAGCAGGTAGAGGCTGCCGCAGAACAGTCCGGTTCCGGCGCCGAAGGCAATGGCGGCAATGCGCAAGGCCGCTGACGTGCCGCCGCGCGCGAGCAGTCCGGCACCGAACAGCGCGAGCGCGTGCCAGAACTGGTAGTCCACGGCCGTGTGCCAGGTCGCGAGCGCCTGTTCGCCGAGGGAGCCGCGCAGCGCGTGCGCGCCGAAAGCACCGAGCGCGACGGCGACGCCGCCCATCAGGGCGGCCGACGCCAGTGCCCTGCGCGAGAAGCTCACGATCCGTTCCACCGGAACGCAACGCGCCGCACGTCGGACGACCGCGGCGCACTGCCTGGCATGCCGTGCGGGCTCAATCGTCCGACTTCGCGGATTTCGACTTCTTCCCGCTGCGCTCTTTCTTCTCCACCGGCTTCAGGAGATCGTCCATCGACTTGTCGATGTTCGCGTACTTGTACGCCGGGATGACGTATGTCCAGTCCTTGACTCGCGCGTTGAGGTCCGCGGCCTCCTTTTCGATCGCGGCCAGCTTTTCCTCGCGATCCTTGGCGGGATCGGCGACTTCGGGCGGCTTCGGCGGCTCTGCCGAATCGGCCTTGGTCTCGGCCGGCGCGGAACCTTCGGCCGGCTTCTCGGCATCCGCCGCGGACGCATTCTTGTGCTCCGCGAGCTTGGACTCGTAGTCGGCCTTCGCCTTGGCTTGCTGCGCCTCGATGTGCTTGCCCGCCTGCTCGGAGTCGACCGATGCGGAGAGCTGCGCGTAGTGCTTGCCGTCCTTCTCCCACGCGACCACATCGACGACGAGGCCGTCGAACGTCGCATAGCGCGCCTTCAGCGGCTTGTCGCCCGGCGCGGCGTCCTTCGCCGGCAGGACATCGTCGAAACGAAGGTTCGCCAGCGTCGAGGAGAGCCCGTTCACCGCGTATTCCGAGCTGACTTCGCGTCCTTTCGGAATGTCCGCGAGCTTGAAGTTGGCATCGCCCTCGTCCTCTTTCGCGACACGCACGGTCTTGCCGTCGGGATGCGTCACCGTGACCGAGGCGATGCGATTCGCCTGCACGTCGACGACGTCCTTGCGCAGCCAGTTCTCGGCCTTCTTGTCGACGTTGAGGCTGGCCGACACGAGCCAGCTCCGCGCCTCGCCCGCGCGCCGCACGAAGGTGCCGCCGCGCGTGTTGGCGTTGCCCACGATCAGCTTGACCGGCTGGCCGAGGCCGCCCAGCTCGATCTGGACGCCCTTCGCGTCCTTGCCTGCGAGGTCCTCGACGCCCAGCGTCTCGTACTTGTCCTTGTTGGACGTCTTCTCTTCGAGGATCTTCGCGTCGGCGAGCTTGAGCAGCAGCTCGCGCAGCTTGCCGGTGTCGGCGGCGTAGTTGCCTTTCTCGGCGAGCGTCCAGCCATCGGCGCCGCGAGTTAGTGTCGCGATCGGCTTGTTCTCGGCGCCGGTCAGCACAAGCTTGTCGACGTCGTTGACGTGGTCGCGCAGGCCAGGAACGAGGTATGACGTCTCAGTGTCCACGCCGCCGCTTTCGCTCTGCGGCTGGCGCGAGTGGTTCACGACGACGGCGACGACGATCGCGACGAGGGCTGCGACGGCGAGCCCGATGAGTGTCTTCTGGTTCATGCGGATTCTCCCTGCGCGGCACGGCGGCGCTGGTTACGCCACCAGGCGAACGCGAGCGCGGCGAGAGTGACGAGGGCCGGCATCAGCACGATGTTGACGAGCTTGAGCTTCGTGCCGAGCGATTCGATTTCGGCATCCAGCTGGCGGCGCACCTGGCGCAGCTCCTTCCTGATCTCGAGCTTGCGCTTGAGGAAGTTCTCGAGCTCGGCTTTCTGCTCGGGCGAGAGGATCTGCGCCTGGTCCTTGCTCTTCGCGCTCTGCAGCTCGGTCAGCTTGCGCTCCGTGTCGGACAGCTCCTTCTGAAGCTCCTGCTCCTTGGCGCGGAAGCGTTCGTCCGCATTGCGCTTGAGCGCCTCGACGGTGGTGAACGGACGCTGCGAGGTCGCACGGCCGCGGATCGAGATCAGCTCGCTCGATCCGGCCATGTTGTCGAGCGCGTTGACGGCGAAGTCGCCGTTGTTCGCGAACGCGTTCATGAGCTTCTGGCCGAAGAACGAGCGTACCTGGACCCACATGCGGTCCGACAGGATGTCGGTGTCGGCGACGAGGACGATCTGGCCCTCGTCCTTGGACTCCTTGAGCGCGCCTTCATCGTTGCGCTCCGGGAAAGCGGTCTTGAACTTGCCGGAGAGGCGCGCGGCGACGATCAGGTGTTCGCCGCTCGGCTTGTAGTCGGCATAGAGCACGCTCGGATCCTGCAGCATCTTGAGTCGGTCGGCGGGCACGGTGGACGCGTCGCCGGTGGTCTGGATCAGCGGCGTCAGGGTCACGTCCTTGGCGTCCTTGGCGAGCTCGAAATAGCCCGTCGTCGACACGTTGATCGTGTCGAGGTTCGCGGTCGTCACCTCGTCCTTGTTGAGGTCATCGGCAGTGAAGCCGAGGATCGCCGGATGACGCACCGGTGCCTGACCTTCGCCCATGCTGATCGGCAGCGCGCGCGAGCGGTCGATGACGACCTTGGTCGGGTCGTATTCGATGCCCCAGGCCTTGAACAGCTTGGGCAGATTCGACGACTTGTCGGCCATCATCGCCGCCATCGGGTTGTTCGGGTCGGCGGCGGAATCGTCGAGTTCGGCCATCGGATCGACGAACACGAGCAGGTGCCCGCCGCGCAGCACGAACTGGTCGATCGCGTACAGCGCATCCTCGGGCAGCTGCCTGGGATGCACGACGACGAGCACGCCGATGTCCTTGTCGATCGACTTCAGGTTCGACGCGGTCAGCGTCTTCATCTCGAACAGCTGCGACCACTGCTGGTCGACCGCCCACGGCTCGCGCATCTGGCGCGTCTCGGGATTGAAACCGGTCGTGATCGGAAGGCCGGACAGCAACCCGACCACCGGCTTCTTCGCGACACTGAGCTCGTGGATCAGCTTGGCGATGTCGTACTCGAGGAACGATTCCTTCTCCGGATTGAAGAACGGGATCGTCGCCTGTCCGTTCGTCGAGTTGGTGCCGGCGAGGCCGAAGAAGATCTTCTCGCCCGTCGCTCCGACCGGCACCGACTGGAGGCCGAGGCTGGCGGCGCGATCCTCGTCCTCGGAAAACGGCAGCGGATCGATCAGCTGCAGCCTGACCTTGCCGCCGGAGCGCGAGGCGATCTCCTCCAGCATCTCGCGCACGCGCGTGTAGTACGTGCGCAGCTGCGGCAGGTCCTGCGTGCCCCTGTCGGAGAAATAGAGGTAGAGATTGATCGGCTCGTCGAGCGAGCCGATGATCTTGCGCGTGCCTTCGGACAGCGTGTACAGGTGATTCTGCGTGAGATCGACGCGCGCGCCGCGGAACGCCACGTTGACCAGCAGCATCACCGCGACGAACAGCACCGCGAGCACGACCAGCGCGGTGCCGGAGAGCGCCTTGCGATTGAATGGCATGTGGGTCCCTCCTCAGGCCGCTTTCTTGTAGTCGATGACCACGGCGTTCGCGTACAGCCAGACGCCGATCATCAGGAGGAAATAGATCAGATCGCGCAGGTCGATGACGCCCTTGCTGATCGAGGTGAAATGCGTCAGGAACGACAGCCCCGACACCGCATCGACGACACCCTGCGGCGCGATCGCGCGGAACGCATCGAGCACGAGCGGAAAGCCCGCCAGCAGCAGCAGGAAGCAGATCACCACCGTCAGGATGAACGCGATGACCTGGTTGCGCGTCGATGCCGAGATGCACGATCCGATCGCGAGGAACGCGCCCGCCATCAGCAGCGAGCCGATGTAGCTCGCGAAGATCACCCCGTTGTCCGGGCTGCCGAGATAGTTCACCGTGATCCAGATCGGGAACGTCAGCACGAGCGCGATCGCGATGAACGCCCACGCCGCGAGGAACTTGCCGAACACTGCCTGCCACATCGTCACCGGCAGCGTCAGCAGAAGCTCGATCGTGCCGCTCTTGCGCTCCTCGGCCCAGAGCCGCATTGACACGGCCGGCACGAGGAAAAGATAGAGCCACGGATGGAAATTGAAGAACGGCTGCAGATCGGCCTGGCCGCGCTCATAGAAATTGCCGAGGTAGAACGTGAAAGCGCCCGACAGGATCAGAAAGATCACGATGAAGACGTACGCGACCGGCGTCGCGAAATAGCTCCTGAGCTCGCGCTTGAAGACCGTGACGACGCCGCTCATGTGCGCGCCTCCTTGCCGATTGCCCCCAGTGTGATGGTGCGGAACACCTCGTCGAGCCGGCCGCCTTCGAGCGCGAGCTCGCGCACGGCGACGCCCTGGCTAGTGAGCGCGTTGCTCACGGCGACAAAGATGGAACGCCCCGGTTTCGGGAACGCGGTGATGCGGTTGTCCTGCGGATCGACCTCGATCGACGCGACGTCCGCGACGCGCGCGAGCGCGTCCTTTGCCGCGTTGACGTTGTCCGCCGTCAGCGACACGGCCTGGTGGTAGCGCGAGCGCGCCTCGAGCTCGGCCGGCGTCGCGTCGGCGAGGATGCGGCCCGCGGCGATGATGATCGCACGCGTGCAGACCGCGTGGACCTCCTCCAGCAGGTGCGTGGAGACGATGATCGTCTTGTCGCGCGACATCGCGTTGATCAGCGTGCGCACCTCGTGCTTCTGGTTCGGATCGAGGCCGTCGGTCGGCTCGTCGAGGATCAGCACGGCGGGATCGTGCAGGATCGCCTGCGCCAGCCCGACGCGGCGCTTGAAACCCTTGGACAGCGTGTCCACCGGCTGCTCGAGCACGCGCTCCAGGTGCAGGCGCGCGATCGTGTCGTCGAGACGCCGGTCGCGCAGATCGCCTTTCAGCCCGCGGACGTCAGCGATGAATTCGAGAAACTCGTGCACGGTCATCTCGCCGTAGCTCGGCGCGCCTTCCGGCAGATAGCCGAGCACGCGCTTGGCCTCGAGCGGCTGCTTCTCGACGTCGAAACCGCCGACCGACGCGGAACCGGACGTCGGCGCCAGGAAGCCTGCCAGCATCTTCATCGTCGTCGATTTGCCGGCGCCGTTCGGGCCGAGGAAGCCGAGTACCTGTCCAGGCTCGACCCTGAAGCTGATGCCGTCGACGGCGACGAGATCGCCGTAACGTTTGCAGAGTTGTCGGGTTTCTATCATGGTCCGGTTTACCGTCGTGAAAAACGGACGCGCGGGCGCCATGGCCGCGCGGGCCCGAAGGGGTTTCCAACGTACACCTCGCGATCCGCGACGACCGCGCTGCGGGCGCTGGGCCGCAGCCGCCCTCCCGGCGGACGAAAACGCGAGCGCTGCGGAAGATACCGCAGGACAGGCAAAAAGTTCCCCACGGAACGGCCGTCCGCCGGATCGGGCCGGCAGCTGATCGCGCGCGGACAGTCCTGCGACTTCGTCAATCCTTCGGACGCGGGAGGTCCCACGGCGGCGGATAGCAGCGGCCCGCCCGCAGCGGGCGGAAGCACGACGCCTCGTCGTAGAACGCTTCCGACTGGCCTGCTTGCCACCCCGGAATGCCGGCGAGCGGCAGCGGCCGCAGCTCCTGCGGATCCGTGAGCAGACGAGCGGCTTCGATGTGGCGAGCGATCGCACGCTCCGCCTCGGGCCAGGACGCGATCACGGCGTCCTCGCTGCGCCTTTCGATCCGGTCGCGATCGACACGGACCGCCAGCGCTTTCGCGGTGGGCAGCAAGCCATGCAGGAACGCATGGTCGAGCAGCGCATGCCCGATGACCGTCACCGCGATGCGCGAGCCCCAGTCCCCGCGATGCGTGAAGAACAGGCTGCGCCAGTCGTGCGCATTCCACGCCTCTTCAAGATCCGGAGTTTCGTCCAGCCAGACGATCAACCCGGCCTCGTCGAAATGGGTCAGCGCGCACTGGCCGCGCGTCCGCCGTTTCGGCCCGACGCGCGCGATGTCGGCGACCTGCCGCACGTTCATGGCACGCTTCAGATCCGCATGCCGCAGCCAGACCAGCGCGTTGAAGAAATCGTGCGTGCTGCCTTCACGCGTCGCGATCACGCCGCGGCGCGCGATGCGTTCCTCGTAGTGGAGGCCGTCGACGAGGAGATCGGGTGTCTGGGCGACGAAGCGCAGCGAACGCGTGCTTCCGGCGCTGCTCATCCGATTGTTCAATGCCGCGAGGTCGCCGACGGAAAACTCGTCACGGTCGCAGGCGAACCCGGCGAACAATGGGTGAGCGTACCTGGATGCGCAATCTCTCGGCATCGGCACCAGCGCGGACGCCTGCTCGGAATCGGCCATGGGCCATCGTTCCTTGCAGTCGGGCGGACTCCCGTTGCCGACATGATCCTGCATCGCCGATTGCCGCCGTGGTTGCGAGTTGCCGGAGAGCTGGGCTCTTACTCGAATTCCACTGCCCGTTGCAGTCGGGCGACGAGATCGTGCTCGCTCGCGCCGGTCACGGTCACGTCCACGATCTGTCCCGCGCGCAGTCCCTGTCCGTCTTCGACGCGCACGATGCCGTCGATCTCCGGCGCGTCGGCTCTCGATCGGGCGATCGCGCCTTGCGCGCCGACTTCGTCGACGATCACGGCCTGGCGCGTGCCGATCTTGCGCGCGAGGCGGGTGGCGGAGATGCCGGCCTGGGTTGCCATGAAGCGGGACAGACGTTCCTGCTTGAGCTCTTCGGGCACCGGATCCGGCAGCTCGTTCGCCCTGGCGCCTTCGACCGGCGAATAGGCGAAGGCGCCGACGCGATCGAGCTCGGCTTCGCGCAGGAACGCGAGCAGCTCCTCGAACTCGCTTTCGGTCTCGCCGGGAAATCCGACGATGAAGGTCGAGCGTAGCGTGAGATCCGGGCATGCGCTGCGCCAGGCGCGGACGCGCGCGAGCACCTTGTCGACGGCACCGGGCCGTTTCATCAGCTTGAGAATGCGCGGGCTCGCGTGCTGGAACGGGATGTCGAGATAAGGAAGGACGCGACCTTCCGCCATCAGCGGGATCACGTCGTCGACGTGCGGATACGGATAGACATAGTGCAGGCGCACCCAGACGCCGAGCTCCGACAACCCGCGGCAGAGATCGGTCATGCGCGTCGCGTACGGGCGGCCGCGCCATTCGCGCTCGGCGTACTCAAGGTCGACGCCGTATGCGCTCGTGTCCTGCGAGACGACGAGCAGCTCCCTGACGCCGCCCTTGACCAGCTTCTCGGCCTCGACCAGCACGTCGTCGATCGGGCGCGACACGAGGTCGCCGCGTAGCGACGGAATGATGCAGAACGTGCAGCGATGATTGCAGCCTTCCGAGATCTTGAGGTACGCGTAGTGCTTCGGCGTGAGCTTGATGCCCTGCTCGGGCACGAGGTCGAGAAACGGATCGTGTCTGGGCGGCAGCGCCGCGTGCACCGCGTTCATCACGCTGGCGTAATCCTGTGGCCCGCTGATCGACAGCACGTCGGGATGCGCCTCGCGGATCAGATCGGCGCGCTTGCCGAGGCAGCCGGTGACGATGACCTTGCCGTTCTCTTCCAGCGCCTCGCCGATCGCGTCGAGCGATTCGGCTACTGCTGCATCGATGAAACCGCACGTGTTGACGACGACGACGTCGGCCGCATCGTAGCTCGGCACGATGTCGTATCCCTCCACGCGTAGTTGCGTCAGGATGCGCTCGGAATCCACCAGAGCCTTCGGGCAGCCGAGGCTGACAAAACCGACCTTGGGATTGCGGGGCGACATCGGGAAGCAATGAGCGGGGGCCCGATAGCTTACCGTGCGGAAGGAGTCCGCTGCAGCGCGCCTGGGGGTCGAGCACCGGCCGGCGAAATCGCGGATGATAGAGCGGTGCCGCCACGACATCGGATGTAGGGCGGAGGGGGGATCGAGTGAAACCAGCTCGCCAGGATGCTGACGACCGGCGCCATCGTCGTGCGCCGCCGGTTGCGGCCGTTTTTCTTTCTCTCATAACGCTCGTCGCGGCGGCGCCTGCCCGCGCCGACACTGCCGCCGAGCCCTCAGCGTATCCGCGCGCGGCCGCGGCGACGTCGGCCCTGCGCAGCGCTCAGTGGATCGCCGGCACGCTCGAATCACCGCTCGTGGCGACGCTGGTGAGCAGCCTCGGGGGCGCGGCCGCGCAGGCGTGGGCGGCCTGGATCGCCGGCAGCCTCTTTTCCGCCGTCGGCGCGCTCGCCGCCGCCGACGGCGAATGGCAGCGCGTCGCCGAATCGTCGGAGCGCCGCGGAGACACGCAGCGGCTGACGATCGCGCTCGCGCAGCGCGTCGAGATCGCGCTCTCGCAGGGTGATTACGCGCGCTGCCAGACGCTCGCCGAGCGCCTCGCGAAAGTGGCCGGTGCGGCCGGCGATCGCATCCAGGCCGCGTTCGCGGAGGCCAACCTCGGCGTGGTCGCGCGCCGCCGCGGCCAGCTCGACAAGGCGCTCGCGCATCAGGAGCGCGCACTCGTGCTCTATCGCGAAGCAGCAGACCCGTATGGCATCGCGCAGTCGCTCACGAATCTCGCCACCGTGCATCGCGATCGCGGCGATTTCGCCAAGGCGCTGGACATGGCGCTCGAAGCGGTCGCTCTGCGCGAGAAAACCGGCGACAAGCTCGAAATCGCCTACCGCAACGTCGGCCTCCTCTATCGCGAGATCGAGGACGGCCCTGCCGCGCGCGGCTATTTCGAGCGCGCGCTCGCCGTCGCCGCGAAGCGCGGCAGCCCTGCCGCCTATTCCGCGGTCGTGGGCGCGTATGCGGGCCTGCTCAACGATCTCGGCGAATATGCGGCCGCGCAGGCGGCCGCGGAGGAAGCGCTCGCGATCGACCGCGCGCTCGGCGACCGGCCGCATCAGGGCCTCGAGCACCTCGAGCTCGGCCGCGCCCTGCTCGGGCAGCGCCGCAACGGAGAGGCCTCAGCCGAGCTTGAAGCCGCGCTCACGCTCGGCCGCGAGCTCGGGCAGCGCGAAATCGTTGCCCGCGCGCTCCTGCACCTCGCCGACATCGCGCTGCTCGAACACGATCGCCTGCGCGCGCACGGCCTGCTCGACGAAGCCATCGCCGGCCTGGAAGCCGCGCGGCTCCGGCCGCAGCTCGCGCTCGCCTATGCCGCGCGGGAGCAGCTCGCGCGTGCCGAGCAGAACGATGCCGACGCGCTGCGCTTCGCGCACAAGTACGCGGCCGAGCGCGAGGAGCTGCTCGGCATTCGCGCCAGCCGCCAGCTCGCCGCACTGGAAACGCGCCATGCGCGTGCAGAAGCCGAGCAGCGCCTCGCGCTGCTCGCCAAGGACAACGATCTGCAAGCCGCCCTGCTCGCCAAACAGCGCCTTGAACGGCGCATCGGGATCGGCGCTCTGGGCGGGCTCGGGACGCTGCTCGTGCTGGTGCTCTGGCGCTTCGCCGGCGTCAACCGGCTGAACCGCGCGCTCGCACGGCGTAACGTCGAGATCGAGCGGCAGCGTGTCGCGCTGGCCACGGCGAACGACAAGCTCGAGCAGCAGGCCGTCGAGCTCTACCAGGCCGCGATCACCGATTCGATGACCGGTATCGCCAATCGCGCCTACAGCCTGCGCCGGCTCGCACGCAGCATCGAGGATTGTGCGCGCTCCGGCAGCGAGCTTGCGATCCTGCTCATCGATTTCGATCACTTCAAGCAGATCAACGATCTGCACGGCCACCTGTTCGGCGACGGCGTGCTCGTCGCCGGCGTCGAAGCGATGCGCCGCTGCCTGCGATCCGACGATCTGCTCGGCCGCATAGGCGGCGAGGAGTTCCTTGCCATCGTCATCGACCGCGATGCGGACGACGTCATCGCCCTCGCCGAGCGCCTGCGTTCCCGCGTCGCCGAAAGGCTCGGCCAGGAAAACCCGGGCCTCCAGATCGCCGCAACCGTCAGCATCGGTGTCGCCCGCCTTGCCGAGCTCGATCCGCCACCGAGCCTCGAAGCACTGCTCGAAGCCGCCGACAAGGCGCTGTACGCGGCGAAGAGTGGCGGCAGGAACCAGGTGCAGCGCTACGCCGCGTGATCTCGGGCGGACACACGCGGTGGCGTCGTCGTGTCCAGCGCTTGCTGCTCCGAATCAGAAACCGCCGAGCCTGCCTGCGCGCCGCATTCCGGGAGCACTCCCATCGTGCGGCCGCGCGGATGCAAGGGTCACGTCCGCCTGTTAACGTAGCGAGCGCCGCCGCCGGAAAGCTCAGGAGGGCCCCATGAATCGGTCATGCCCGATCGCGAAGGTGCCGTCAGCGCTCATCCGTTGCATGCTCTGGTCGGCCGCGCTGGCGCTCTGCGCCGCCTGCTCGAAAAAGTCGTCGGACGAAGCTCATTCGTCCCCTGCGGTCGCCGCATCGAGCGTTGCGGCGCCGGATCCCTACGACACGAGCAAGATGGATTTCAGCACGCCGCCTGCCGTGGTCTCGAACGAGCGCCACACGGGCCCGTTCGCGCAGGGCAGCGCGTTGAGCATGACCGCGGCGATCAAGCCGCTCGATCCGTCGCCCGTCAAGGAGATCCGCCTCGACACGACGCACAAGATCATCGAGATCGCGCCCGGCGTGAAGTTCAGCGCTTGGACCTTCGGCGATCAGGTTCCCGGACCCGCGATCCGCGCGCGCGTCGGCGATCGCATCAAGTTCACGATGACGAACCGCTCCGACGAGCCCGTCCCCGGCGTGCGACTGACCGCCGCGCCGATGATGCATTCAATGGATTTTCATTCGGCGATGGTCTCGCCGCAGGACAAGTACCGGTCGATCGCGCCGGGCCAGACGATCTCGTTCGAGTTCACGCCGAACTATCCCGGCGTCTTCATGTATCACTGCGGCACGCCGATGGTGCTGGAGCACATCGCCTCGGGCATGTACGGCATGATGATCGTCGAGCCGAAGAACGGCTACCCGACCAAAGCAGACCGCGAGTACGCGATCATCCAGAGCGAGTTCTACACCAGGCCCGACCCCGAAAAGCGCAAGATCGAAGGGCAGCCTCTCTACGTGCTGGACGGCGCGCGCGTCCGCGAGAAGCGGCCCACCTACACGGTGTTCAACGGTCGCTACAACGGCATGGTCGACGAGCCGCTCGAGGCCGCGCCCGGTGAGCGCGTGCGCCTGTTCGTGCTGAACGTGGGGCCGTCCAACACGTCGAGCTTCCACGTCGTCGGCACGATCTTCGACCGCGTCTGGTTCGACGGCAATCCGGACAACCAGTTCCGCGGCATGCAGACGGTGCTGCTCGGCTCATCGGGCGCCGCCATCGTCGAGTTCATCATTCCCGAGGCAGGCAATTACGTGATGGTCGATCACCACTTCGCGAACGCCTCGCAGGGCGCCATCGGCATCATCGCAGCCGGCGGCTCGCCCGAGGGCACCGAGCCCGAGCACCACAACATTCCCGCGACGGGGGCGCCGGTCGATCCGAACGCGCAGAAAGGCAAGCTCGCGTTCGAGTCGAAGTGCCTCGCCTGCCATTCCATCGCGGGCGGCGACAAGCTCGGGCCCGACCTGCACGGTGTGACGCAGCGGCGCGACGAGAGCTGGCTCGTGCGCTGGCTCAAGTCGCCGGAACAGATGCTGGCTTCCGACGCGACCGCCAAGGCCATGCTCGACAAGTACAAGGTGCCGATGCCCAACCAGGGCCTCAACGAAGAGGAGATCCGGCAGTACATCGCGTATTTCCGCTGGGCCGACGAGAACGTCCGGCCGAAAGGCACGACGCAGCCGCAGCCGGCCGCTCCCGGCACGGCTCTGCCGCCGTCGAAGACGAAGTCGGCCGATCCGCCGGCCTCGAACGCGGGAGGCGGATCGTGAGGACGCGCATCGCATCGCTCGTCCTCGCCGCGACCGTCGCGGCGTCGGATGCTGCTGCCTGCGGCGCCTGCCTGGAGGACAAGATCGCCGCGACCTATGACTACGCTGTGATCCAGCAAGCCGCGGCGCAGGGCGATGTCGTCGTGTTCTGCGAGCTTGGCGGCACGGTCGATGCCTCGCGCCTGCGCGCGGCCGCTCGCCGCGTGCGAGGCCTCGATGCGGCCAGCATGCGCATCGCCGAGGCACCGCCGGCGCTGTCGTTTGCGCTGGACGGCGCGCGCGAGTCACCGCAGGACGCGGTGTCCGCGCTGCAACGCGCGGTGCCGGACACGCGCATCACGATCATTCGCCTGATCGCGAGTTCCACTGAAGGGGTGCCCACGCGCTGATGCTTGACGGATCGGTGCGAAGCCGTGCGGCGAAAGGCGTCGACGGGAGTTTCGAGTCCCTCCTGAAGGCCGTTCGCGCCTGCACGGCATGCCGCGATGTCCTGCCACTGGGCGTGCGGCCGGTGCTGCAGGCGTCGCCGAGCGCGCGCCTCCTCATCGTCGGGCAGGCGCCGAGCGCCCGCGTGCACGCGTCGGGCATCCCCTGGGACGATGCGAGCGGCGAACGCCTGCGTGCCTGGATGGGCGTGGATCGCGGCGTTTTCTACGATGCGTCGCGCATCGCGATCATTCCGATGGGATTCTGCTATCCCGGCCGCGGCCTTGGCGGCGACCTGCCGCCGCGGCCGGAATGCGCACGGCTCTGGCTCGACAAGCTGCTGGCAAAGCTGCCGCGGATCGAGCTGACGCTGCTGATCGGCCAGTACGCGCAGCGTCATTTTCTCGGCGCGCGCCGGAAGGCGTCCCTGTCGGAGACGATGCGGGCCTGGACCGAATACGCGCCGCGGTACTTTCCCTTGCCGCATCCCTCGCCGCGCAACACGCCCTGGCTGCAGCGCCATCCGGCCTTCGAGCGGGAACTGCTGCCGGAGCTGCGGCGACGCATCGGAATGCTTCTCGCCGCCTGACGGCGAATCGACGCAGAAGAGCATGGGCGACGGCACGTCGTGCGCCGAGGCAAGAACGAAGCGCGCGCCGTCAGCCGTCGAAACACGCCCCCTTAAATCGCGGCCTGTCACGCTGTACAGTCTTTGCAGTCACACAAGGACGATCGAGCCATGGGCCAGCACATCCAGCTCAACACCACCGGCACGCAGTGCATCGGCGCCTATCTCGCAAGACCGGAAGGAACACCCCGCGGCGGGATCGTCGTCGTGCAGGAGATCTTCGGCGTCAACGAGCACATGCGCAACGTCACCGACCGCTTCGCCGAGCACGGTTACGTCGCGATCGCGCCGGCCTTCTTCGATCACGTCGAGACCGGTGTCGAGCTCGGTTATGACGAAGCAGGATTCAAGCGCGGACGCGAGCTCGTCGGCGAGATCAGCTTCGAGACGGCGATCGCGGACGTCGCCAGCGCCGCGGAATCGATTCGCTCGGCCGGCCGCATCGGCTGCGTCGGCTACTGCTGGGGCGGCACGGTGGCATTTCTCGCGGCGACACGCCTCTCGATGCCGTCGGTGAGCTATTACGGCGCGCGCAACGTGAGATTCCTGGACGAGAAGCCGCAGGCGCCGGTGCAGTTCCACTTCGGCGAGCGCGACACCTCGATTCCGCCGGAAGCCGTCGAGCGGCATCGGCAGACCCTGCCGGACGCGGAGATCTACACGTATCCGGCCGGGCACGCGTTCGATCGCAGCGTCGATCCGAAGGCATACCACGCGCCGAGCGCCGCGCTCGCGCTCGAGCGCACGCTGGCGTTCTTCGCGCGGACGCTCGGCGGCCCATGAGCTTCGCGCTCGATCCGCGACTTGCCGCCGACACCCACGCGATCGGCGACCTCCCGCTTTCGCAGCTTCTTCTGATGGACGATGCGCGCTTCCCGTGGCTGATCCTCGTGCCGCGCATCGCCGGCGCGCGCGAGCTGATCGATCTCGACGGAGGCGACCAGCAACGTCTGCTCGCTGAAATGGACCGCGTCGGCCGCGCGCTGGATGCGCTGCTGCGGCCCGACAAGCTGAATTTCGCTGCGCTGGGCAACATCGTGCCGCAACTGCACGTGCACGTCATCGCGCGCTTCACGTCGGATGCGGCATGGCCGCATCCGGTCTGGGGACGCGGCGAGCGCGTCCCGTACGCCGAATCCGAACGCGCGGCGCGCGTGGCGGCACTGCGCGGCGCGCTCGGCATCGGTGCCGCATGAGCGGACACGCGGCGCACGAGCCGCTCGCGATCGAGCCGCTCGGGGAATCCGCGCTGCTGTTGCGTTTCGGTGCCGGCCTCGATCCCGACGTGAACCGCCGCGTGCACGCGGCATCGGCACTGCTCGCGGCGGCGCACCTGCCCGGAATCGTCGACATCGTGCCCGCGTATGCGACGCTCGCCCTGCACTACGACGCTTCGGCCTGGGCCGACGGGCACGCCCCGCCGCACCGGAACATCGAAGCCGCCGTGCGTTCGATCTTCCGGACGCCGCTCGCGTCCGCCGCGGATCATGCGGCGACTGTCGAGATTCCGGTGTGCTACGGCGGCGAGTTCGGTCCCGATCTCGATTCTGTGGCCGAACACGCGATGATCGACGCGGCCGAAGTCATCGCCCGACACACCGCGCCGACCTACAGCGTGGCGATGCTCGGCTTCGCGCCAGGCTTTCCGTATCTGTTCGGCCTCGATGCCTCGCTCCACACGCCGCGGCGCGCGAGCCCACGCACGCGTGTGCCCGCGGGCTCCGTCGCGATCGGCGGACGGCAGACCGGCATCTATCCCGCCGAGCTGCCCGGCGGCTGGCAGCTCATCGGACGCACGCCGCTCTTGCTGTTCGATGCGCGACGCGATCCGCCGAGTCTTGTCATGCCGGGCGATCACGTGCGTTTCGCCGCGATCGACGCGGATGCGTTCGCCGAACTCGAACGGACAGCGAAGTCGTGAGCGTCGAAGTGTTGCGGCCGGGCCTGCTCACCACGATCCAGGATCGCGGCCGCTTCGGCTGCGCCATGCTCGGTGTCGGCCGGGCCGGCGCCATGGACGACGTCGCCCTGCGGCTCGCCAACGCGCTCGTCGGCAACGGGCCTGACGCGGCCGCTCTCGAAGTCTCGCTTGTCGGCCCGCGCCTTCGATTCGAAGCGAGCACGACCATCGCGCTCACCGGCGCCGAGTTCGTCACGCGCATCGACGACGCGGAACTGCCCATGTGGCGGCCGGTCGCCGTCGATGCCGGCGCCGTGCTGGACATCGGATCGGCGCGCCGCGGTGCGCGTGCGTATCTCGCGATCGCCGGCGGCATCGACGCGCCGAGGACGCTCGGCAGCGCTGCGACGGACGTCAACGCGAAACTCGGCGGCCGTCCGCTGCGCGAAGGCGATCGGCTGGCCTGCGAGCCGCCGGAGCGAAGGGACAGCACGACTTCGAGCGGGCGAAGCGGAGCGTGGTCACTCGATCCGCGCCCGTGGTCCGACGGCGATGGCACGACTCCGATCCGCCTCATGCCCGGCGCGCATTTCGATGCGCTCGACGCGCCATCGCGCGCCGCCCTGTTCGAAGCCGAGTTCCGCGTCGGACGCGATTCGAACCGCGTCGGCTACAGGCTCGACGGACCGAACGATCGCCTGCGTCTCGCTTTCGACGCACCGCTCGAGCTCGTCAGCGAGCCGCTGGCCGCCGGCACGTTGCAACTGCCGCCCGGCGGCGAGCCGATCGTGCTGATGGCCGAGCATCCGACGATCGGCGGCTATCCGCGCATCGGACAGGTCGCGGCGGTCGATCTCCCGCGACTCGCGCAACGCCGCCCGGGCGATCCGGTGCGTTTCGCCGCCATCGATCTCGATACGGCGCAAACGCGCTATCTTGAACGCGAGCGCGAGCTGACCCGGCTGATCGACGCGATCCACGCGCGCCTGGCGCCATGACATGACGACGATCGATCTCAACTGCGACATGGGCGAGTCATTCGGTGCCTGGACGATGGGCCAGGACGCCGACGTGCTAGCGCACGTGACCTCGGCGAACATCGCCTGTGGATTCCATGCCGGTGACCCGGTGACGATGCGGCGCACCGTCGCCGCCGCGGCGGAGCGCGGGGTCGCGATCGGCGCACATCCGTCGCTACCGGATCTGGCCGGCTTCGGCCGCCGCGAGATGCGCGTGTCGCCCGACGAGACATACGCGCTGACGCTGTATCAGACCGGCGCTCTCGCGGCGATGGCCCGCGCGGCAGGCGTCCGCCTGACACATGTGAAGCCGCACGGTGCGCTCTACAACATGGCGGCGAAGGAGCGCGCGCTCGCCGACGCGATCGCCGCAGCCGTGCGTGATTTCGACGCGAAGCTGATTCTCGTCGGACTCGCCGGCAGCGAGCTGCCGCGCGCCGGAGAGGCAGCCGGGCTCGCCGTGGCGCACGAGGCCTTCGCGGATCGCCGCTACGAGCCGGACGGATCGCTGATCGCACGCAGCAAGCCCGGCGCGGTCGTCGACGACGTGGATGCCGCGGTCGCTCAGGCCGTCTCGATCGCGACGCGCGGCGAAGCAGAGACCGCGAACGGCAGCATGCGTATCCGCGCCGACACGATCTGCGTGCACGGCGATCGCCCGGATGCGGCGACCTTCGCGCGGCGCCTGCGCGAGGCGCTCGAAGCGGCGGATGTGGTCGTCGCGCCGCTCACGACGGATCGTCGCGCTTGAACGCGTGGCCCTTGCTCGGCGTTGCCGTCGTCGTCGCGGGCTTTGCGCTGCGCTTCAATCCCGTGCTGGTGGTGATCGTCGCGGGCGTGGTCAGCGGCGTCGCCTCGGGCATGGGCATCGGCGACCTGCTTGCGCTGCTCGGCACTTCGTTCACGAGCAATCGCGTGCTGCTGCTGTTCACGCTGACGCTGCCGGTGATCGGGCTGCTCGAGCGGCACGGCCTGCGCGAGCGCGCGCGGATGTGGATCGCGGGCTTCAGGAAGCTGTCGCTGACGCGTCTTCTGGTCGCCTACCTCGCGCTGCGCCAGGTGCTCTCGATGTTCGGCCTGATCGACATCGCGGGTCACGCGCAGACGGTGCGCCCGCTGATCGCGCCGATGAGCGAATCGGCGGCGGAACGTAACGCGGTTCTCGACGAACGGGCACGCCTGCGCGTGCGCGCTCTCGCGGCGGCGACCGAGAACGTCGGCCGCTTCTTCGGCGAGGACGTGTTCCTCGCGTTCGGCGCGGTGCTGCTGATTCAGCGCTTCTTCGAGAACGAAGGCATCCATCTCGAGCCGTTCGCGATCGCGCTGTGGGCGCTGCCGACCGCGATCGCGGCCTTCGTGATCCAGGCGCTGCTCATCGTCCGCTTCGAGCGCAGCCTGCGCCGCAGCGACGCGACGAGCGTCCAGGATCCGTTGCCCTCCGCTGCCGGCGATCGCGAGCGACCGCCGGCATGATCCGCGTCGAGCACATCTACTGGCTGATCGGTGCCTTCCTCCTGGTCGCGGCGGTGATGGACCTGCGCGTGCGGCGCTGGAGCGCGGCCGCGTTCTGGGCCGTGCTGTCGCTGCCGTTCCTGTTCGGCGACGCGATTCTCGCGGCCGCGCACGAGGGCGTGCGCTGGCCTGCGCAGGCGATGGGCATCGGCCTGATCGCGCTCGGCGTGCTCGCGGCACGCGGCAAGCTGCGCGCCAGCGACGATTCGGCGGAAGCGTCCGCGGAACGGCACGCCGGTGCCGCGCGGCTCGGCAACCGACTGTTCGTGCCCGCGCTCGCGATCCCGATCGTGACGGTCGCGCTCGTGCTCAGCGCTCCGCACCTTGGGTGGCGCTCGATGGCGTTGTTCGATCCGGCGCAGGCGACGCTGATCTCGCTCGGCGCAGCCTGCTTCCTCGCGCTGCTGCTCGCACTCCGCATGACGCGCGCTTCTTTCGCGCAAGGCCTCGGCGAAGGGCGGCGCCTGCTCGACGCCCTCGGCTGGGCCGCGCTGCTGCCGATGGTGCTGGCGACACTCGGCAGCGTGTTCGCCTCGACGGGCGTAGGCGACGCCATCGCGGCGATCGTCGGCGCGCTGATTCCGGCCGACGACCGCCTCGCCTGCCTGCTCGCCTTCGCGCTCGGCATGGTCGTCTTCACCGTGATCATGGGCAACGCGTTCGCGGCGTTTCCGGTGATGATGGCCGGCGTCGGCCTGCCCCTGCTCGTGCTGAGGCATCATGCGGACCCGGCCGTGCTCGGCGCGATCGGCATGCTGACCGGCTATTGCGGCACGCTGCTGACGCCGATGGCTGCGAACTTCAACATCGTCCCGGCCGTGCTGCTGGAGCTTCCCGACCAGTACGGCGTGATCCGGGCGCAGTGGCCGACGGCGTTGATCCTGCTTGCGGTCAATGTCACGCTGATGTGGGTGCTGGTGTTCCGATGAGCGAATCCATCGTGCTCCTGACCGGCTTCGAGCCGTTCGACGGCGAGGACGTCAATCCGTCGGGCGAGCTCGCGGCCGCGCTCGACGGCGAGACCGTCAACGGCCATCGCATCGTCGCGGCGATCCTGCCGGTCGCCTTCGCGCGCACCTTGCCTGCTCTCGAAGCGCTGCTGGAAACGCACCGGCCCGTGCTGGCCGTGGCGACCGGACAGGCCGGCGGGCGCAGCGAGCTGTCGATCGAGCGCGTCGCAGCCAACCTGATCGATGCGCGCATCCCGGATGCGGACGGCGCGCAGCCCGTCGATTACCCGGTGATCGCGGACGCGCCGGCGGCGTATTTCTCGACGCTGCCGGTCAAGGCGATGCTGGCGCGGCTGCGCGCGCTCGGCATTCCCGCATCGCTGTCGCAGAGCGCCGGGCTCTATGTCTGCAACCAGGTGTTCTATGCGCTCGCGCACCTCGTCGCGACGCGCTATCGCGGCACGCGCACGGGCTTCATCCACGTGCCGTGGCTGCCCGAGCAGGCGGCACGCCACCAGGGCCAGCCGAGCATGGCGCTTGCGACGATGATCGCCGGCGTGCGCGCCGCGATCGAATGCGCGGTCGCGACATCGCGGGACCTGCGCTTTCCGGCCGGCACCTCGCACTGATCGCGGTGCTGCCGGAAATGCGCGTCAGCACCCTTTGCCGGTCGCAGGTTCCTCGGTGATCTCGAGCACGAGCTCGCCGGTCGCGGCGTACGGCAGCTTCACCTTGACGGCATCGGTCGCGTAGTAGAAGCCGCCCTGCGTCGGCGCCTTGATCACATCGCGGACTTCGGATTCGTAGGATTTGCCGACCACGGCCGGGCTCGTCGCCACGGCAAAGCGTTCGACCTTCTCCAGCGTTGCGCAGCCGAGCAGGCGCGTGCGGCGGAACGGGCGGATGTCGAGGTGCAGCGGCTTGACTTCGATCGTGTCGCGCACGCTGTCGTCGGCGTTCAGCGTGTAGAGGAACGGCTTGAACACCTCATGCCCGAATGCGCCTTCACGCGGCAAAGCTGTGATCTGCACGCGCACCGCCGCGTGCTCGACCGGAGCGGGAAGCTCGATGACGCGGTAATGGCTCCTGCCGTTCGGAAATTCGCGCTCTGGCGAAGTCTTGTCGACGCGCAGGCGCGTCGGCTGCCCGGGCTCGATGCCGACGGAGCCTTCCGCCGGTGCGTCGACGGTCGAGGTCGGCTTGCCGAAGAGACGGTGCTTCCAGTCGGAAAACGTCTCGCCGATGGCGGAAAAAGGATTCGCACCGGCGGCCGGAGCGGCGGCCGCGATCGTGACGACAATGGCGAAGCCGAGCAGCATCCCGCCCGCGCGCACGCGTGTAGCTTTGCGACCGGCGTCACCCTCCCTTGAAACCCGAGTCGCGTCTTGCTGTTGAGCCGAAGCGGTCCTGCGCTGCGGTCTTGCCATCTCAGCCGCCGGGTGCAGACAACGCCTTGAGATCGCCGCCGTCTTCCTCGAACGCCTCGATCTCCAGCGTCTTCGCGCTCGCGCTGATCGCCTGACGCTGTGCGTCGTCGGCGCCCTTGCGCAGGACGACGCCGGTGATGTGCTCGTCGTCGCGCAGCTGGCCGAGATAGCCGTACAGCTCGACCTTGCCCATCGTGTAGCCGTTGATCGAGAACTTCTCGCCCTTCACGGGCTTCACCCATGCGCGGTTGTCGCGGATGTCGCCGCGCGCGAAGGCCGCGACCGCCGTGGCGAGGCCGAGGGCGAGTACCGCAATCTTCAGGATCCTGTTCATGTCTGGTGCTCCGGTGGTGATTGTGCCGCCCAGATGGCCGACGCCTCAGTCGCTCTTGGGCTGCGCGACGAGCTCGGAAATCGTGCCGTCCTTGGCCTGCATGAAGGCCCGCATTTTGAGCTGATAGGCGACGCGCGCGAGCGAGACGATGTGCTCGTTCTTGATGCGCTCCTTCTCGCCGCGCTTCACGAGGACCGTCGAGCACGGCAGGTTCTGCTCCTTGCGGTAGCGTAGCGCGCTTTTCAGGTCTTCCTCGGTCAGCGGCACGCCATTGGTGCCGCCTTCGGGGTCATAGTCGAACTGATTGTCCTTGTCGGCGATCAGCGTGACGTCGAAGCTCGACGGGATGTTCGGCGCCTGCGCGATGAGGTCCTTGCTGACGCGGCCGCCGCAGGCAGACAGCGCAATGACGGCAACGCCGATCAGCGCCGCCAGCCATGGGGTCCGCCTGTTCGTTGGGTTCGACATGTCTCGCATCCTCGCATTCCGGGCCTGGTTGCTTCGACTGGAAAGCGCAAGCCTACCACCGCCGCCGCCGCGAGGCATGCCTCGCGCGTTCCGGTATTCAGGCGTGCGGCAGCGTGACGCCGCGCTGGCCCATGTACTTGCCGCCGCGGTCCTTGTAGCTCGTCTCGCACTCCTCGTCGGATTCGAGAAACAACATCTGTGCGACGCCCTCGTTCGCATAGATCTTTGCCGGCAAGGGCGTCGTATTCGAGAACTCGAGCGTGACGTGACCTTCCCACTCGGGCTCGAGCGGCGTCACGTTGACGATGATGCCGCAGCGCGCATACGTCGACTTGCCGAGGCAGATCGTCAGGACCTTGCGCGGTATGCGGAAGTACTCGACCGTGCGCGCGAGCGCGAACGAGTTCGGCGGGATGATGCAGACACTCGACTTGACGTCGACGAAGCTGCGCTGGTCGAAGTTCTTGGGATCCACGATCGTGGAGTTGATGTTCGTGAACACCTTGAACTCGTCGGCGCAGCGCACGTCATAGCCGTAGCTCGAGGTGCCGTACGAGATCAGGCGGTCGCCGCCGTTGGTCTTGATCTGGGCGGGCTCGAACGGCTGGATCATCTTCTGTTCTGCCGCCATGCGGCGGATCCACTTGTCGGATTTGATGGTCATGATGGTTCTGCGGGGCCGGTGTGCGAGGAAACGCGGCTGTTCCCCCTCGCCCGCACGCGAGAGAGGGAAAAGCGCGTCAGGTGTTCTGAATCACGATCTTCGGAAACTGTATCTGCTTGTTCCGCGCCCGCAGCGAAAGTCTCCCGGACGCGTTGCGTGCGATCTCGCGATAGCGCGCGGCGATGTCGGAATCCGGCATCGCGGCCACCGTCGGCGTGCCGCCGTCGGCCTGCTCGCGGATGCGGATGTCGAGCGGCAGCGCGCCCAGCAGCGGGACGCCGTATTGCTCGGCCATGCGCGCGCCGCCGCCTTCGCCGAAGATGTGCTCCTCGAAGCCGCAGTTGGAGCAGACGTGGGTCGCCATGTTCTCGATGATGCCGAGCACCGGTACGTTGACCTTCTCGAACATCTTGAGCGCCTTCTTTGCGTCGAGCAGCGCGATGTCCTGCGGCGTCGTGACGATGACCGCGCCGGAGACCGGCACGCGCTGGCAGAGCGTCAGCTGGATGTCGCCGGTGCCGGGCGGCAAGTCGATGATCAGGTAATCGAGCCCGGACCAGTTCGTCTCCCCGAGCAGCTGTTGCAGCGCCTGCGTGACCATCGGCCCGCGCCAGATCATCGCGGTGTCTTCCTCGATCATGAAGCCGATCGACATGACCTGGAGGCCGTGATTCGTCTTCGGCTCGATGTGCTTGCCGTCCTTCGATTCGGGGCGACCGGACAGCCCCAGCATCCGCGGCTGGCTCGGGCCGTAGATGTCGGCGTCGAGCACGCCGACGCTGGCACCCTCGGCCTGGAGCGCGAGCGCGAGATTGGCCGCTACAGTGGATTTGCCGACGCCGCCCTTGCCGGACGCGACGGCAATGATGTTCTTGACGTTCGGCATCGGCGTCAGCCCGGGCTGCACTTCGTGCGCGTATACGCGGGAGGACACGCTGACAGCCGCATGCGCGATCGCGGCATCGGCCTCGAGCGCGTGCTTGATCGTGTCGGCGAGCGCGGCCTGTATCGACAGCGCGGGATAGCCGAGCTGGATGTCGACGGAGACGTCGGCGCCAGCAACGCCCACGCCGCGCAGAGCGCCGCCGGTGACGAGATCGGTGCCGGTATGCGGATCGGCGACGCCGGACAGGATGCGCCGGACGTGCGCCTCGAGGGTTTCGCTCATCAGTCGGGAGGTCGTGCGTGAAGACGCGCATTATGCCAGCCGCCGCTGCGCTGCGCCTTGACGCGCCCTTCGAGCGCCGGCAAGTTGAGCTGCCATCCTGCGAGGAGAACGCCATGTCGCTCCGCTGCCTAGTGACCGCCGCCGCGGCCGCGCTCCTCTTCAGCACGCATGCGCTCGCCGCCGACATGTCGCCGGTCGGCACGTGGAAAACGATAGACGACAAGACCGGCCAGCCGAAGTCGATCGTCGAGATCACCGAGCAGAACGGCGAGCTGACCGGCAGGGTCAAGGAAGTGCTGCAATCCGATCAAGGCCCCAATCCCATCTGCAAGGCCTGCGACGGCGAGCGCAAGAACCAGCCCATCACCGGCATGACGATCATCTGGGGCATGAAGCAGGACGGCGACGAATGGAGCGGTGGCAAGATCGTCGATCCCAAGAACGGCAAGGTCTACGGCTGCAAGATGCACCTCGTCGACAACGGGCAGAAGCTCGAGGTGCGCGGCTTCGTCGGGTTTTCGCTGCTCGGCCGGAGCCAGACCTGGGAGCGGCAAACGGAATAGCGCAGTAACCCGGCGCATTTGTCCGACGCCTTCGTTGGCGCACATCGCTTTCTCCGGACCAACCAGGGATTCCAGCTTCTGCCGGAGTGACGGGAAACGGGCCTCGGGCCGTTTGGCCTTGCCACCTTTCCGGGACACGTCAGGTATCCATGAAGTGGGCTCCAGCCCACCGCTCGTCTGACGGAAATTCGAAATGAGAGCCAAGCCGTCCTGTCGTCGCGAGGGCCGGCGAGAGCGCCCATGCCATAATTCCGCTTTGCAACAATCGCGCGGAACCGCTACGTGAAGCCTCGCAAGATCCTCGTCACCAACGCCCTGCCCTACGCCAACGGCCCGATCCATCTCGGGCACATGCTCGAGAACATCCAGACCGACATCTGGGTGCGGGCCATGCGCATGGCCGGGCACGAGGTGCACTACGTCTGCGCCGACGACGCACACGGCACGTCGATCATGCTTCGCGCCGAAAAGGAGGGCATCACGCCGCAGGCGCTGATTGCGAATGTCCTCGAGCAGCACAAACGCGACCTGTCGGAGTTCGGCGTCGCGCACGACTGGTACTCGACCACCGACAGCGAAGCGAACCGCGCGCTGACCTACCGGATCTGGAAGGCGCTCGTCGCCGGCGGCCACACCGAATCGCGGCCCGTGAAGCAGCTCTACGATCCGGTAAAGAACATGTTCCTGCCGGACCGCTTCATCAAAGGCGAATGCCCGAACTGCCACAGCAAGGACCAGTACGGCGATTCCTGCGAGGTCTGCGGCAAGACCTACAACCCGACCGACCTGATCGGTCCGTACTCGGTCGTCTCGGGCGCCAAGCCCGTTGAGAAGGAATCGACGCACTTCTTCGTCAAGCTCGCGAACTTCGAGCCGATGCTGAAAAGGTGGCTGGAAGAGCGCCGCGCAGCCGGCGGCCTGCAAGGCGAAGTCGTCAACAAGCTGCAGGAATGGTTCTCCGACGGGCTGCGCAGCTGGGACGTCTCGCGCGATGCGCCGTATTTCGGATTCGAGATTCCGGACCAGCCCGGCAAGTATTTCTACGTCTGGGTCGATGCGCCGATCGGCTACCTGTCCTCGTTTCACGACTATTGCAAGGCGCATAACGCGAAGCAGCCGGGAATGCCCCTCCGCTTCGATGACTATACCGATCCCGAGGCGGCGGCCGATGCCGGCACCGAGCTGGTGCATTTCATCGGCAAGGACATCATCTACTTTCACACGCTGTTCTGGCCGGCCATGCTGCACGGTGCCGGGCTGCGCACGCCGACCGCGGTGAACGTGCACGGCTTCATGACCGTAGACGGCGCGAAGATGTCGAAATCGCGCGGTACCTTCATCAATGCCCGGACGTATCTCGATCATCTCGATCCGGATTACCTGCGCTACTACCTCGCGACGCTGCTCGGGCCGACGCTCGCCGATCTCGATCTCGATCTCAAGGCGTTCGAGGAGCGTGTCAACTCCCATCTCGTCGGCAAGTGGGTGAACATCGCGAGCCGAACGGCGGGATTCGTGCAGAAGTTCTTCGGTGGCAGGCTCGCCGATGTCCTGCCCGCCGCAGAGCGCTCGCGCTACGAGGCTGCCGCAGCGAAACTGCGCGCCTGCGCCGCGCTCTACGAGCAGCGCGACTACGCTGCCGTGACGCGGCTGATCGTGGAAGTCGCCGATGAAGCCAACGGCTACATCGCCGAGAAGGCTCCCTGGCAGATCGCCAAGGACGAAGCGCGGCGCGCCGAGCTGCACGTCGTGTGCACGCTGGCGATCAATTATTTCCGTCTGCTTTCGATCTGTCTCGCGCCGATCGCTCCGAAGCTGACGCGGCGCATGGCCGAAGATTTCCTCGGCGCCCCGATATCGAAGTTCGAGCACGCCGACCAACTGCTGCTCGGCACGGAAATCCGCCCGTTCTCGACGCGCGTCGACCGCATCGACCCGAAGAAGATCGAGGCCATGATCGAAGCCTCGAAGGAATCGTTGAAACCCGCGGACAACGTGGCCTCCGGGACTTCTAAGGTCGCCAGTGCGGGGACCCCACGGTTGTCTCCGACTCAGACCGCCTCTGCTCCTGCGGACGCCGCCCTCCCGGCGATTTCCATCGACGATTTTGCAAAGCTCGACCTTCGCGTCGGCAAGGTCGTCGCCTGCGATCTCGTCGACGGCTCGGACAAGCTGCTGCGCTTCGAGCTGGATGCCGGCGAGCTCGGCAAGCGGCAGATCTTCTCGGGCATCCGCGCGGCCTATGGCGACCCCGCCAGCCTGATCGGGCGCAATGTCGTCTTCATCGCGAATCTCGCGCCGCGGAAGATGCGCTTCGGGGTTTCCGAAGGCATGATCCTGTCGGCCGGCAGCGGTGGTGCGGATTTGTTTCTACTGACGGCCGATGAAGGGGCAAAACCCGGCATGACCGTCAAGTGAGGTCCTGCTGCGGCGGGTTGAAACCAAGTTGACGAAGCCGAACGCGCGCAGGTAGCGGCACCGATGCGCGAAAGCGGATTGTGTGCCGACGGGGAGAACGTGGCCGCGCCTGCCGGAGGCGGAGGGGCGGGATTGGGCGAGAAACCCACACTGCCTCAATCTGCCCCACCGCAGACTCGGGCTCATCCTGTTTGCGGCCTGGAAAAAAAAGAGCCGGAGTCGCCTCCGCCTCTCGAAGCGGGCGAAAACCGGTTCAAATCCGGTTTCGCCGCGCAATTGTCTCACTGCGTGTCACGGGATCCTGTCGCGCCTATCGGCGAGGACGGCCACACCTGCGGCGAGGCCGGAGCCTCACCGATGGCAGCCGCCGTGATCGACACCGTGTCGATGCCGATGTAGTCGCCGTTCGTCCCATTGGGACCTGAGTCCGTGACGAAGTAGCGGAACGCGAGGCGACCCGTGCCGGAGGTCGGAATGCCATCGGCGTTCGAGACCGTGAACTGCGTCCAGGTAGTCGGATAGCCTCCGACCGAGAGCATCGGATTGATGCTGAGGAGCAACGTGCCGAAATCGCCGGTGCCCATCGCGCTGGCACCCACGTTCGTGCACGCGCCGGCGGTGCACAGCCGCACCTCGAGCCGATCCGGGAACGTCGATCCGGTCGGCGACCTCGTGAAGAAGCTCATCGATGTCGAGGCGTCGAACGTGATCGGCGGCGTGACCAGCCAGTTGCTGATGGTTCCGATTCCTGATGCGTTCTGGAAATTCGCGCCGATGTAGGCGGTCGGTGCACCGCCATGTGCGGGGAAGGAAGCACTGTTGCCCTGGAACCAGTCCGTTACGCCGATCGGGTTGCTGTTGTTCTGCTGCAACCAGCCCGCGCCAGGAAGGGTCGTGATGTTGTCGAATCCCTCGTTGAGCGTCTCGCCACCGCCGCCGCTGCCGCCGACGTCGAGATGGATCGTGTCGACCCACCAACCCACCTCGCTCTCCGAGGAATCGCTACCGAGGCGGAAGCGCAGCTGAGTCGGCTGACCCACTGCCGCAGGCGGCAGATTCACGACGGTTCCAATGAAACCGCCCGAGTCGCCCGACCAAGCCTGACGACCCGCCAGCGGACTCGAGCAGCACGTCGAAATCGTGACGTTGTAGCCGCCGCTGACGAAGCTGCCGCCGGCGGTGACAATGTCCTGGAACGCACCGCCGTTGATCGAGATTTCCAGCACGCCACCGTCGAATCCTTCCTCGAGCAAAAATGCATGCTTGAACGAGACCGTCTGGTTGGCGACCGGAACGAAGGACGGTGAATCCAGAGTTTCGTCGCTGACGTCGTCCAGATCGGGAGCGAACGCCGCGTTCGGCGCCGTGTCCGACGCATCGGTGACCGTGACCCACGGAACGCCGACGCCGCTCGCGGCGGTCGTCCAGCCCGACGGCAGCGCCGGAGCCGTGACCTC
>Ga0182749_1000282_pt1 | contig 50972 bp, 48 predicted proteins | sample eDN3rd37CKraftMG_FD_128875 | JGI IMG/M metagenome (GOLD analysis project Ga0182749, IMG submission 128875) | Enriched Miracle-Growth compost microbial communities from Emeryville, California, USA - eDNA 3rd pass 37_C Kraft MG (version 2) (version 2) ...
CGGCTGCGGCGAGCATCGTCACGATGCTCTTGCGCAGCTCCAGCGCGAACGCGCGGATTCTCTCGAGGTCGGCGGCGTCGGCGACATCGCTGGTCAAGGGGCCTCCTGAGGGGTGAAGCGGTCGGAAAACAATCGTGAGTCGCCGCGCCGGATCAGCGATCCTCGCCGTGCCACGGGACGGCCCCGGCCAGGACCGCGCGCTCGACATGCCCGCCACGAGCCTGCAGCTCGGCGGCTGTGTGCGCGCGGGTGACGCGGGTGACGTCCTGCTCGATGATAGGGCCCTCGTCCACCTCCTGCGCGATCGAGCACGCGTTGCGCCTGCCGGCGTCCGATCGCGCCTCGCCTCTCGCCGGTGCCGCAGTCACGGCGGCCGCCAGCCGAGCCGCGGCCTAGACGACAGGCATCAGCCCGCGCTCGGCGAACACCTTCTTGGCTGTCAGGGTGGCGTTCAGCGCACGCGGGAAGCCGCAGTACACGGCGGACTGCAGCAGCGCCTCGACGATCTGCTGCGGCGTGAGCCCCACATTCAGCGCTGCGCCGATGTGCACCTCCAGCTGCGGCTCGCAGCCGCCGAGCGCGGTGAGCATCCCCAGCGTGACCAGCTGCCGCTCGCGCGGCTCGAGGGCTGGACGGGAGTAGATCTCCCCAAAGCCCCACGCCACCACCTGATGGGCGAGCTCGGGCGAGACCTCCTGCAGTGAGCCGACGACCCCCAGGCCCGCCTCGCCGACGACGGCCTCGACGACGCTGCGCCCCTTGTCGAAACGCTCCTCGCGCGTACTCGCCTCTGCCATCACCGGGCCCCCTTCACGACGCTCTCCTCCTCAGAGCCTGCCGCACGAGGCCGTGCCGGCGCGAGCCGGCACGAAAAAAGCCCGCGGGAGTCCGCGGGCTCGCTCTCTCGTGGGCGATACTGGGTTCGAACCAGTGACCTCTTCCGTGTCAGGGAAGCGCGCTACCGCTGCGCCAATCGCCCGGGTCTCATGAGAGAGGTGGCGACGGGATTCGAACCCGTGTGGACGGCTTTGCAGGCCGCTGCCTCGCCTCTCGGCCACGCCACCGTCGTGGACTCGCCACCAGTGCGCGCCCGGCTGGGTGCCGGGTCCTCACTCGAGCGGATGACGAGACTCGAACTCGCGACCCTCACCTTGGCAAGGTGATGCGCTACCAACTGCGCTACATCCGCATTAGCCCGCTCACGCGGTGCTCACCTACGTTACTCGATCGCGGCCGCCCATGACAAACCGGGGCGTGCAGATCGGCCGTGAGCTTGCTGAACGTCGCACGAGCGCCCCCGGCGGCATCGGCGAAGGTCCGCGAGAATGAAGGAGTGACCAGCCCTGACCCCTTACCGAGCCGCCCCAGGCGGCGACGACGGCGGTGGCCCTGGATCCTCACCGCGTGTCTCGTGGTGCTCGTGCTGGCCTGCGCCGGGCTGACCTTCCTGTTCCGGCAGACCATCGCGGACATCGTCGCAGCCAACGGCTTCTCTCCGAGCAGTCAGCTGCAGCAGCTGGTCTCCGCGACGACGATGACGCCGGAGGCGACACGCACCTTCTACGCCACGCGCCCGGAGATCGACGGAACGCAGAACTTCAACACCGACTGCTCAGGCACCGACGCGCGCCCGGAGGGGACCAATCTGCTGGGCTGCTACGTGGTGCGCTCCGCGTTCCCCGTGCTGGACGACAGCATCTACCTGTATCCGGTCACCGACGCGCGCCTGGACGGGGTCATGCAGGTATCCGCCGCCCACGAGATGCTGCACGCCGCGTACGCCCGCCTGAGCCCGGACGAGCGGGGCCGCCTGCAGACGGAGCTGCTGGACGAGTACACGCGCCTGACCGCTGCCGATCCCGCCCTCGCGGAGCGGATGACCGCCTACCAGGACCTCGACGACGAGCAGCTGGCCAACGAGCTGCACTCCATCCTCGGCACCGAGGTCGCCGACCTCTCCCCCGCCCTGGAGGCCTACTACACCCGCTATTTCACGGACAGGCACGCGATCGTGTCGCTGTACCAGGGCTACAGCTCGGTGTTCACCGGCCTCACCGAGAGCATCGCCCAGCTCCAGCAGCAGCTCACCGATCTCGGCGCGTCGATCCAGGAGCGCTCGGCGAGCTACACGAGCGCGCTGGATCAGCTCAACGCGGACATCGAGGACTTCAACTCCCGCGCTCAGACCCCCGGCGCCTTCCCCAGCGACGCCCAGTTCCAGGACGAACGCCAGGAGCTCCTGGACCGCGGCGCGCAGCTGAACGCCGAGCGCGACGCCATCAACGCGGACGTGGAACGCTTCAACGCCCTCAAGGCTCAGCTGGACGCGCTGGGCGCGGAGTCCGACCAGCTTCGGCAGGACCTGGACTCCACGCTCGCGCCGCCTCCGAGCGTGGGGTGAGACGCGGCCGGGGCGAACACGCTAGTATCGACTGGTCCGCGGCACTGCCGCCGGGGCGATTGGCGCAGTTGGTAGCGCGCTTCCTTCACACGGAAGAGGTCGTCGGTTCGAGTCCGGCATCGCCCACCAGCTGGCCCGCCGATGGTGAGGCGCCCTGAGGGCCCGCATCGTCGTCCTTCCGAGCGGTCAGTGCCGCTTCGCGCGCAGCCCGTCCAGGTGGATCCGCACGAACCGCCGCCAGGCGGACTGCTCCTGTCCGGGCGCGGCCGCGATGACCGCTCGCATCGCGACGATCAGGGCCGTGATGTCCTCGCTGGTGACGTCCGCGGCGAGCACACCCGCCTCGACCGCCCTGCGCGTGAGCTCCGCCACGCTCTCGGCGGTGCGCCGGCTCGCCTCCTCGCTGGCCACGCGATCGGTGAGGGCCGCCGCGTAGCGGAGCTTCTCGACGTTGAAGGCGCCGGCGAACTCGAGAAAGCCTTCCAGCCCGCGAGCCACGTCGGCATTCGCGAGAGCGTCAGCGGCGGCTCGGTCCATCTCCTCCACGAAGAGCTGCGCGATGGCGTCCAGGAGCGCGTCCTTGCTGGGGAACCTGCGGTAGATCGTCCCCACGCCCAGCCCGGCGCGGGCCGCGATCGACTCCATGCTCGCCTGCGGCCCCTGCTCGGCGAAGACTGCGCGCGCGGCGCTGACGATGGCGGCGTCGTTGCGCACCGCGTCGCGCCGCTGGCGTCGCGGCGCGGCGGAGAGGGGAGACGGCATGCGCCCAGCGTAGCAAAAACGGAATTTAGCTTCAGGTTAATGCTAACGTGAATGCACATTCCGTTTTCGACCAGAGGATGGCCATGAGGACGACGACCGCCTGGCAGAGCCTGGATCCGGGCACGAACAAGCTGAGCCTCGTCAGCATCGAGCGACGCGACCTGCGTCCCGACGACATCGCCGTCCGGATCGACTACTGCGGCGTCTGCCACAGCGATCTGCACCGGATCCACGGGATGCTCGGCGAGAAGGACCTCGTGCCCGGGCACGAGGCGACCGGTGTCGTGACCGCCGTAGGATCCGCCGTGACCGGCTTCGCACCCGGGGAGCGCGTGGCGATCGGCACGATCGTCGACTCCTGCGGCCGGTGCCCCATGTGCCTGGCCGGGCAGGAGAACTACTGCTACGAGCGGCCGACCACCACCTATGGCGGCATGGACCGCATCGACGGCGCAGTCACCCAGGGCGCCTACAGCCGGGAGTACGTGCTCCGCTCGAAGTTCGCGTTCCATCTGCCCGACGGGCTCGACCCGGCTGCCGCCGCCCCCCTGATGTGCGCCGGCGTCAGCGTCTGGGAGCCGATGCGTGCGGCGGGCATCGGCCGCGGCAGCCGAGTGGCCGTCGCGGGCCTCGGCGGTCTGGGACATCTGGCCGTCAAGATCGCCGTCGCCCTCGGCGCCGAGGTCACGGTGCTGAGCCGCAGCACGGCCAAAGCGCAGGACGCGCGCAGGCTCGGCGCGTCCGAGCTCCTGGCCACGGCCGACGAGTCCCGGGTCGCTGCGGCACGCGGGCGGTTCGACTTCATCCTCGACACCATCTCCGACGAGCACGACCTCCAGCCGATGATCAGCATGCTGGACCTGGACGGGACGCTCTGCGTCCTGGGCAACCCGCTCCTGGCCGGCCCGCAGCTCTGGGCGCTCGGCGCGGGCCGCAAGAAGCTCACCTCCTCCGGGACCGGAGGCATCCCCCGCACCGTCGAGATGCTCCAGTTCTGTGCCGCGCACGGCATCGCGGCGGAGGTGGAGATCCTGCCCTCCCGCGCGGTCGAGACCGCCCTGGACCGACTCGCGGTCGGAGACGTCCGCTACCGCTTCGTGCTCGACCTGTCGGATCTGGACGCGCCGGCCGACTGAGACGCCGGGAGCCCACGGGCTGGACCAGTGCCGTCCTGAACGACGTGGGCGTACCATCGGGGCATGGGCGATCGCAGCGCGCGGCGCGTCGTATCGGTGCCCGATGTGGTGGGGATGCCCTTCCACATCGCTCGGGACGTCGCGGCCCGGGCGGGCGTGGCCCTGGCGAACCCCGACCCGGACGGGCCTCCGATCGCCGCACTGGCATGGCCGGGGCTGTACTACGTGGTGCGGCAGGAGCCGCAGCCGGGCACGCGCCTGCGCGAATGGGACTCGCTGAGGATCGAGGTCGTGAAGCACGGCGACGCACCCGAGCGCGCGCCCGCCGAGCCTGTCCCCTCCCCGCCCGCCGACACAGCCCACGCCGCAGCCGGGCGACGGGAGCAGCCGCAGCCGGAGGAGCACATCGACCTCACCCGCGCTCACCCGCCCGCCCGCGGCGGGTGAGCACCAGCGCCACGATTCCCGCGACGAAGGGCGCGGCAGCGGACAGGAGCAGCAGCGGCAGCGTCGGATCCTCCTCGTCCATCTCGGCGCTCGTGCCCAGCCCCAGGACGATCGCCCCGATCGCAGCGGCGGGCATCAGCCAGCGGACCAGGTCGCGGAACAGCCCGCCGCGGAACACCGCCGCGCTGCGCAGGGCCCCGGCGACGATGCCTGCGAGGGCCAGAGCGAGCGCTATCACCGCGAGCAGGAGCGTGAGGGCCAGCGGCGTGGCGGCGATCCACCGCGCCCGCACGAGCGCACCCGGGTCAGGACCGGCGAAGGTGCCGCGCGGGAAGTCGAAGGCCGCGCCCAGATCGTCGACCGTGAGCTCGCTCGGCCCGTAGTAGCCCTCGGAGTCCGCCCGGAGCGCGAGCTGCTCGCTGCGCAGCTCGCCGGCGGCGGCGCTCTGCTCCTGCGCCTGACCGCCGCCGCCGGGTTCCGCCGTCGCCGTTCCCGCAGGCTCGAGAGCGGCGACACCTCCGAAGGCGATCACGGCGTCGCCCCGATCGAGCGGCTCGGAGTCGCGCGTGTAGTCATGGGTGATCCAGCCGGCCCGGAGCGCGCTCTTCGCGAGCTCGTCGGTGACCCGGACCGCGATGCGCACACCGTCCCCCGCCCCGTCATCGCTGCTCCAGGGCGTCTCGGAGTCCCAGCCGGTCAGAAGGGCGGCCCACCACACCCGATCCACCGGAGCGCCCGCCGAGTCCTCAGCCGCGAATGCGGCGGAGCCCAGCCGGTAGTCGACCTCGACCTCGTGACTTCCGGTGAGCACCTGGGCGAGCTGCGTGCGGGCGATCACCGTGTCCGCCGCTCGCTCGGTGCTGAACGGCACGGCCTGCCCGTCGACCCGGATCTGCCCGATCGTGAGGTCGAGGTCCTGCCCGTTCTGCCGGGCGGGCCACTGCCGGGCGAACTGCGGGATCGACGGCGCGTCGTCCTCGAAGCTCACGCTCGTCCGCTCGGTCACCTCCAGCTGCGCCCTGCGGTCCGGCCCCCGGGAGAGCGTCGCCGTGGCGTCGAAGCCCGTCACGGTCGCCCAGAGCATGCCTGAGCTGTCGTTGGCATCCGCCGCGCCGGAGCCGCTCCAGGGCGACACCGGCCGCTGGGCGGCCAGCAGCATGCCCGGGGCGAAGGGGGCGAGCACGATGGCGCCGACGACGAGCAGCGGTGAGAGCAGCCGCACGATCAGGCGCGGCCAGCTGAGGAAGTCCGGTGTGCGCCAGCGCCGGCGAGAAGCGCCCGGCTGCCCGAGCTCGGCCTCCAGGAGCGCGACCATGCGCCCGCCGGCCTGGCGGGCGGGGGCGAGAAGCACGGCGTACGGCAGCAGCGGCTCCGTGACCGGGCCGCGCTGCAGCATCCCGGTGCTCTGGGCGAAGACGCCGGCGCCGAGCAGATGCTGCTTCGCCAGCGCTCCCCTGCCGGTCAGCGGGCGGCGGCTGAGGGCGATGGCGAGAACGACGAGCGCGAGCGCTGTCGACACCAGGACGAAGACGACCGGCCACCACACCACCGCGAGGGTGGCCTGGTGCGACAGCTGCCTCACCAGTCCCCACTGCAGGAGGGTGAGGGCGATCGGCGCCGCCAGGAAGAAGTCGCGCACGAAGCCGCGCGGGATGCGCCGCCAGCCCTCGTGCAGCACCGCGCGCCGCTCCGGCGCTGCGAGCCAGGCCGCCCAGACGCGCGGCAGATCCCCGACCCTGCCGGTGCGGCGGGCGGTGCGGGCGGCGGCCAGCAGCAGCTGCTCTCGCTCGGCGCCGCGCGCCCCTCGCAGTCGGGCCAGCGCGCCGGCGAGCAGGGCCGCGCGGGGACGGGCGAGGATCTGCGCCGCCATCGCGGGGCTCACCCCATCCGGGGGCTCGTACTGGGCCACGTACCACGGCCGCCCGCGCGCGTCCGACCAGGCGACGGCGCGAGCGGCCAGCGCGAACAGCAGCAGTGCGAGGAGCACGGCCAGAGGCAGCAGCGGACCCAGGCTCTGCAGCCAGAACAGCGGCGTGAGCGGGGGCATCGCGAAGGTGCCCGGCGCGAAGCTCAGGGTGAACCAGGCGGCCGCATGGGGAGGGACGTTCTGATCGAGGTCGAAGGAGTAGCGCGTCGTCCCCGGCGGGCTGTCGTCCTCCGGAGAGAGCCAGGAGCCGTCGCCCACGAGGGTCCAGGCGACATCGCCGCGCGGTTGGCGGATCAGCTGCGCGTCGAGCTCGGCCGGCAGGCTCAGGGAGACGTGCAGCGCGGCGAGGCCCTGCGGCCAGGACGGACCGAAGACGTCCCACTTCAGCAGGTCGACGCTCTGGCCTGAGGCCTCGTCCTCAGCCGGATAGGCCAGATCGCTCAGCTCATAGCGCAGGACGAAGACATGGTCCCCGGTGAGCGTGCCGGCTCCGGCGTCGAGCGTGAGGGTGAGCCGGTCGGCGGTGGCGGATCGCCCCACGTCGAGGGGCCGCCCGTCGACGGTCGCGCTGATCGCCGCCGGGGCGAGGTCGTGCCCCTGATACTGGGTTGCGAGCACCCGCTGGATGCCGCGCGCGTCCTGTTCGGGCAGTCCCTCGGGGAAGAAGGCATCGATGCGCTCGGTGACGCCGACCCGCAGGCGGCCGTCCTCCGAACGCGAGAGCGCGTAGTCGGCGCTGAAGTCCCGTGCGATCCAGCGGTCCGTGACGCCCTGCGCATCGCGGGTGATGTCGTCCAGCGTGAGCGGCGGGTTGATCACCGGCCCCAGGAGCAGGACCAGGCCGGCGGCCGCCACCGCGGCCCAGAAGCCGCGGATGGCCCAGCGCAGACCGGACCCTCCGTGCGAGCGCAGCCACGCCTCCAGGCCCAGCAGCCAGCGCGACAGGAGGGTCCAGAGCGGCGTGGGTCGGGGGGCCTCGTCCGCGAAGCGCTCGCCCCGCGCCTGCGCGGCATCGGCCTCGGCGCGATAGCGCTCCCCGAGGGTCTGCTCGCGCGCGGCACGGTGTCCCCCGTTCGGGTGGTCTCTCACACCCCGACCCTAGCCAAGCCCCGCCGGTGCGAGCGGCGCGGCGCACAGGCCGGTGTCACCCGGGCGGTGCGGCGCCGATAGGCTTGCCGTGCAGCAGCGTCCCCGAAGGAGAGCACCATGGTCGAAGCGATCGCCCTCACCGTCGCCGCCATCGTCATCATCGCGCTCGCGATCGTGTTCGTGGAGTGGCAGATCCACGACCACCTCGCCTCGCGCGCGAGCGAGGCCGCTGCCTCGGACGCGCTCGTGCGCACCACGGGCACGCCTTCCGGGCACTGACGGCCTCGGCGGTTCCCCCGCCGTCCCGCCGCAGCGCGCCGACTGACGCAGGGGCCGCGGGGGCCGCAACAGCCGCGAGCGGCACTCAGCGCGCGATGCCCCGCACGTAGGCCGCCTGGCCCAGGTGCTGGGCATCGTCGTTGAGGATGCTGACCAGCCGCACGCCGAGCGTCACGGGCGGGTCCCACCGGGTGTCCACGATCCGGTCGAGGTCCGCCTCCTCCACGGTGTCGAGGAAGGCGAGCGTCGCCCGGTGCGTCGCGGCGAGGTACTCGCCCAGCAGCTGCGCGTCGGCGCGCACCTGCCCGACCTCCTCGGCGCTCTGACCGTAGCCGGTCGCGGAGACCGGGAACGGCAGCGCGAAGCGCTCGGCGAAGCCCTGCGAGGTCCAGACCTGCTCGGTGCCCGCGACCTCGGCCAGCTGCGCGTCCTGCACGCGGGCGATGTGCCACAGCAGCCACGCGATGGTGTTGGCCTCGGGGGCGACGCGGTGCGTGAGCGCGGCGTCGTCGAGGCCGTCCAGGACCCGGGCCCCGCCCTCCGCGATCCGGCCGAAGGCGTCCTTGAGCAGTTCAGCAGGCGTCATGTCGTCCACTGTACGCCCGGAGCCTCCGGCCGGGACCGCGGCGGGTCAGGCGGCTAGACGGAGCGCCGGCGGCCGAAGATGAGGCCCCAGATCAGCACGACGATGATCGCGCCGATGAGAGCCCACAGCCAGGTGTGCCAGGACCAGAAGTCGGCCAGGCCGCTTCCTGTGATGGCGCCGGCGATCCAGCCGCCGAGGATCGCCCCGACGACGCCGAGCAGGAGCGTGACGATCCAGCCGCCGCCCTGCCTTCCGGGGATGATGAGCTTGGCGATAGCGCCCACGATGAGCCCCAGGATGAGGAATGCGATGAATCCCATGGTCGGTGTCCTCTCCGTTCGAGTCGGCGGACCCCTCCCAGGGCCGGCCGAGTGCTGATCCGGTACCCCGAGGGTCCCCGCGATCGCCAGGCCGCAAACGTCGCCGCGTCTGACGGCACCGCGCCACGGCCCGCGCGCGGTGCCGTCCCGCCCTCGCACGTTTAGGACCGCACCCGCTCGGGAACACGGGCCGCACAAGGGAAAGGAGCCGCTGATGGGATTCCTGGACGACGCGAAGGAGACCGCGCAGGCGGCCGCGAAGAAGGTCGGCCGCGCCTTCGAGGACACCGTCGACAGGGCGCGCGACAAGGCCGACGAGATGAAGGCCGACGCGGACGCCCGGCGCGCGGAGGCCGAGGCCGACTCGGTCAGGGCGCGCAACGACGCGAAGGAGCGGCTGCGCGACTGACCGTGCATCGCCGCTCACGACGATGGGGCGCCGTCCCGAAGGACGACGCCCCATCGTCGTGAGCGCGGCGGATCAGGCGTTCTCGAGCGCGTAGCTCTCCTCGCCGTGCACCGAGATGTCCACGCCGGCGACCTCGTCCTCGTTCTTGACCCGGAAGCCCATGGTCTTCTCGATGAGGAAGCCGATGACCCAGGCCAAGACGAAGGAGTAGATCGCCACTCCGAACGCCGCGATGGCCTGTGCGCCGAGCTGGGCGAAGGAGCCCGTGTCGATCAGGCCGATGCCGGAGCCGAAGATGCCGATGTACAGCGTCCCGATGAGGCCGCCGACGAGGTGGATGCCCACCACGTCGAGGGAGTCGTCGAAGCCGAGCTTGAACTTGAGCTCGACCGCCAGGGCGCACACGGCGCCGGTGATCGCGCCGAGGACGATGCCCCAGCCCGGCGTCAGGATGTTGCAGGCGGGGGTGATCGCGACGAGGCCCGCGACGGCGCCGGAGGCGGCACCGATCGAGGTCGCCTTGCCGTCCTTGATCTTCTCCACGACGAGCCAGCCGAGCGTGGCGGCGGCCGGGGCTGCGAGGGTGTTGATCCACGCGATCGCGGCAATGCCGTCCACCGCGGCCTCCGAGCCGGCGTTGAAGCCGAACCAGCCGAACCACAGCAGCGAGGCGCCCAGGAGCGTCAGCGGCACGTTGTGCGGCTTGGCCATGCCCTTCTGGAAGCCGATCCGGCGGCCCAGCACGAGAGCGAGCGCGAGGCCCGCGGCACCGGCGTTGATGTGGACGGCCGTGCCGCCCGCGAAGTCGTTCACGCCGAGGAGAGCGGGCGCCCAGCCGTCCCCGAGGTTGAACACCCAGTACGCCACCGGGAAGTAGACCACCGTCGCCCAGACGCCGGCGAACACCAGCCAGGCGCCGAACTTGGCCCGGTCGGCGATCGCTCCGGAGATGAGCGCCACGGTGATGATCGCGAAGGTCGCCTGGAAGCCCACGAAGGCGAGCGAGGCGAGGTCGGGGCTCATCGATCCGTCCTCGCCGATGCCGAGCAGCTTGCCCAAGCCGAGGTAGCCGTCGAAGGGGTTGCCGAGCCAGTGGTCGATCGCCGGCGTGCCGAAGGCGATCCCGTAGCCGTAGAGCACCCACAGGACCGCGACGAGCGCGATCGCGCCGAAGCTCATCATCATCATGCTGATGACGCTCTTGGCCTTCACCATGCCGCCGTAGAAGAACGCCACACCCGGCGTCATCAGGAGCACGAGGGCCGCAGCCACCATAAGCCAGAGCGAGTTGACGTTGCCGGTGACGGCGTCCACCGCTGCTTGTGTTGCGTCGTCCATCGAGTACACGTACCTCTCTTGTGCGATGAGGGGAACACAGACGTTCGGTCCCCCGTGACGCCATTCTGTTGAGAGCGCGTTACCGACCGTGCGATGGCGCGTTACGGGCGCGTTACGAGAGCGGCCGCTGTGTAAACAGCATGTTTCGCCGCACTGCGGATGCGCCGCGAGAGCGGAGCGGCGCGCGATGCCGCGAGGGGGCGCGGCTCAGACGTCGTCCGCGCGCCCGCGACGGGATAGGCCCTGGGCTCCGGAGGCTCAGACGTCCTCGGTGCTCAGCGCGACGAGGCGCGACATCGCGCGCAGGTACTTCTTGCGGTAGCCGCCGCTGAGCATGTCCCCGCCGAACACGGTGTCCAGCGGCTCCCCGCTGGCGAAGACCGGGATCTGGGCGTCGTACACGCGGTCGACGAAGGACACGAGCCTCAGCGCGTCGGTCTGGCTGTCCAGCACGCGCACGTCCGACAGCGCGATCGCCTGCACGCCTTCGATGAGCTTGATGTACGCCGAGGGGTGGATACGCGCGAGGTGGGCCACGAGCGCCGAGAAGTCGTCCGTGGTGACCCGGTAGCCCGAGGAGACCGCGTCGGCGATGGTGAACTGGAGCTCCTCGGGGCTGAACGAGCGGGCGTGGCCGGTCATGTCGCGCTGGCGGTAGTCGTTGCCGTCGATGCGCAGCGTCTCGAAGTTCGCTGCGAGCGACTGGATCTCGCGCAGGAAGTCCGCGGCCGCGAAGCGCCCCTCACCCAGTGCGTTGGGCGGGGTGTTCGAGGTCGCCGCCACGCGCGTGCCCGTCGCGGTCAGCTCGCCGAGCAGACGCGTCATGATCATCGTGTCGCCGGGGTCGTCCAGCTCGAACTCGTCGATGCAGAGCAGCCGCGTGCCCTTCAGCAGGGAGACCGCGGAGGCGTAGCCCAGCGCGCCGACCAGCGCCGTGTACTCGATGAAGGTGCCGAAGTACTTGGGGCCAGGCGCGGCATGCCACAGCGCGGCGAGCAGATGGGTCTTCCCGACGCCGAAGCCGCCGTCCAGGTACACCCCGGGGATCGTGGCGGACTCGGGGGCCTTGCGCCGCCGTCCGAACAGCCCGCCGCCGGAGCTCCTCGCCGGTGCCCAGCCGCCGAGGAACTCCTCGATCTTCGCGACCGCCTGCGCCTGCGAGGGGAAGGCGGGGTCGGGGCGGTAGTTCGACAGGCTCGCCGTGGCGAACTGCCGCGGGGGCACCAGGGAGGCGACGATCTCGGAGCCCGTGATCACCGGCGAGCGGTCGACGAGGTGTGCGGAGGACGGTGACATGGGCCTGGGCAGGAATGTTTCCTCAGTTGACAGGGCAGGGGTGCGCCTGTTCCGGCGGACGCGTACAGTCACCGGGGGGGCGCCGGTTCAACCCTAGACCGTCCCGCTCCGCACCCCCGTTCACGTTGGAGGTCACCATGTCCATCGGTATCGACCCGTCGCCGAAGTTCGCGGCATACGCCCACCCCGAGCGGCTCGTCAGCGGCGAATGGCTGCAGGAGCACCTCGGCGAAGCCGGGCTCGTCGTCGTCGAGTCGGACGAGGACGTGCTGCTCTACGAGACCGGGCACATCCCCGGCGCGGTGAAGATCGACTGGCACACGGATCTGAACGACCCGGTCACCCGCGACTACATCGACGGCGCGGCCTTCGCCCGGCTCGTGGGCGAGAAGGGCATCGCCCGCGACACGACCGTCGTGATCTACGGCGACAAGAGCAACTGGTGGGCGGCCTACGCGCTGTGGGTGTTCAGCCTGTTCGGGCACGAGGACGTCCGTCTGCTGGACGGCGGGCGGGACAAGTGGATCGCCGAGGGCCGGCCCATCACCACCGAGGTGCCCGCACCGGAGCCGGTGGACTATCCCGCGGTGGAGCGCGACGACTCCACGCTGCGCGCCTTCCGGGACGACGTCCGCTCGGCCATCGGCCGCATCCCGCTCATCGACGTGCGCAGCCCCGAGGAGTACGTCGGCGACCGCACCACCGCGCCCGCCTATCCCGAGGAGGGCACCCTGCGCGCCGGTCACATCCCGACCGCGCAGAACGTGCCGTGGGCCAAGGCTGCCGCGGAGGACCAGACCTTCAAGCCCCTGGAGGAGCTGCAGGCGATCTACCGCGACGGCGCCGGCCTGGCCGAGTCCGACGAGGTGATCGCCTACTGCCGGATCGGCGAGCGCTCCAGTCACACCTGGTTCGTGCTCACGCACCTGCTCGGCTACCCCAAGGTGCGCAACTACGACGGCTCCTGGACGGAGTGGGGCAGCGCCGTGGCTGTGCCGATCGTGAAGGGCGCGGAACCCGGCGAGGCGCCCGGGGCCTGAGCCTCCGGGCAGCGGCCGGGGGGTCGCGGCGGCGAGCGGTGGGAGAATCGTCAGTGATGCCCACCATCGACGACACGGCCGCCGAGGGCCTGCCCCCGGCGCTGGCCGAGATCCGCGACGACTTCCTGGCGCTCCCGGTCAAGGAGCGGCTGCAGCTGCTGCTCGAGTTCTCCCGGGAGCTGCCCGCGCTGCCCGAGCGCTACGCGGAGCACCCGGACCTGCTCGAACGCGTGGAGGAGTGCCAGGCTCCGGTGTACGTCTTCGTGGAGCTCGACGAGGCGGAGGTGGTGCAGGTGTTCGCGACAGCACCGGAGCAGGCGCCCACGACGCGCGGCTTCGCATCGATCGTCGTGCAGGGCCTGTCCGGGCTCACCCGTGAGCAGGTGCTCGCCGTGCCGGACGACTATCCGCTCACGATCGGGTTGACCGAGGCGGTGTCGCCGCTGCGCATCCGCGGCATGATGGGCCTGCTCGGCCGGGTCAAGCGGCAGGTGCGCGCCGCGGCGGGAGCCTCCGCAGGCGCGTAGAAGCGGGCTAGACTGACGGCATTCTGCCGCGGCCTGGATTTGGGTCGCGTGCCGGCCTCGTGCCGGTGCCGGTCGCGCCTGTGCGCCCGAGACCGTCTTCCGTTCGGAACGCTCGCTCACTGAGGTGGTCTTCCGCATGCCCGCAGTTCGTCTCACGCTCGGCGACGCCGCGCGCCCCGCCGCCGCTTCCGCTCCCCTCGTGCCCGCCGTCGACCCGGCGGCCCTGGAGGCCGCGCTGCGCAGCATCGAGGCCGGCAGCGAGCCGAGCCCCGCGGAGGCGCAGACGCTGCTGCAGGCGCGGGGGTCCGAGCTGGACCGGCTGCTGGAGGTCGCCGGCCGTGTACGCGACGCCGGGCTTCGGCAGGCAGGACGTCCGGGCGTCATCACCTACTCGCGCAAGGTCTTCCTCCCGCTGACGCATCTGTGCCGGGACCGCTGTCACTACTGCGTCTTCGTGCAGAGCCCCGGCAAGCTCGCCCGCGCGGGCATCTCCCCGTACATGGAGCCCGAGGAGGTGCTCCGCATCGCCCGCGAGGGTGCCGCCCTCGGCTGCAAGGAGGCGCTGCTCACCCTCGGGGACCGGCCCGAGGAGCGCTGGCCCGTCGCCCGCGAGTGGCTGCAGGAGCGCGGCTACGCCTCCACGCTGGAATACGTGGGCCGCATGGCGCAGCTCATCCTCGAGCAGACCGGGCTGCTGCCGCACCTGAACCCGGGCGTGATGTCCTGGGCGGAGCTGCAGCGGCTGCGCCCCGTCGGGCCCTCCATGGGCATGATGCTGGAGACCACGGCAACGCGGCTGTGGTCCGAGCGCGGCGGTGCGCACTTCGGATCGCCGGACAAGGACCCGGCCGTGCGTCTGCGCGTGCTGGAGGACGCGGGCCGGTCCCGCATCCCCTTCACCAGCGGGATCCTGCTCGGCATCGGCGAGAACGCGGCCGAGCGCGTGGACGCGATCCTCGCACTGCGCCGCATCGGCGCGGAGCACGGGCATCTGCAGGAGATCATCGTGCAGAACTTCCGAGCCAAGCCGGCCACGGCGATGATGGGCGCGGACGACCTGGAGACCCAGGAGTATGCGGCGGCCGTCGCGGTCACCCGCCTTCTGCTGGGGCCCGCTGTCCGCGTGCAGGCGCCCCCGAACCTCACCGATCCGCACGAGCTGGGCCTTCTCATCCGCGCGGGCATCGACGACTGGGGCGGGGTGAGCCCGCTCACGCCCGACCACGTGAACCCGGAGCGACCGTGGCCGCAGATCGAGGAGCTGGCCCGCCTGACCGCTCAGGGCGGCTTCGCGCTGCGCGAGCGCCTCACCGCGCACCCCCACTACATCCGGCAGGCGCGAGCGGGCGCCGACTGGTTCGACGACAGGCTGCTCGCGCGGCTGGACGCCGTGGCCACCCCGGACGGCCTCGCCCAGCACGACGCCCTCGTCGGCACGCTGCTGGACAAGGCCGCGAAGGACCCGGCGGGGCTGGACGACCACGAGTACCTCGCCCTGCTGGCTGCGGACGGCGAAGACCTGGACGCCCTCGCCGCCCTCGCCGACCGCGTGCGCGCCGAGCGAGCCGGCGAGGCCGTGAGCTACGTGGTGAACCGCAACATCGACTCCTCCCTGGTGCAGGACCCGGAACGCGTCGCGCAGCTCGCCGCGGAAGCGGCCGCGCTCGGCGCCACCGAGGTGTGCATGCAGGGGCAGCTCCCGCCCGAGCTGCCCGCGGAGGCGTATCTGGAGCTCGTCCGGGCCGTGCGGCGCGGCGGGCCCGGCCTGCATCTGCACGGCTTCCGGCCGGCGGAGCTCGAAGACGGCGCCGCCCGCGCCGGCCTGCCCCTCTCCGCGTGGCTGCAGCGGCTGCGCGAAGCCGGGCTGGGCACCGTCCCCGGCACGGGGGCGCGCATCCTCGACGACCGGATCCGCTCCGCCCTCAGCGGCGGCCGCGACATCCCGGCGCAGCGGTGGGAGCAGATCGTCTCCGCGGCGCACCGCGCCGGCCTGCGCTCCACCGCGACGATGGTCTACGGGCATGTCGAGACCCCGCGCGATCAGCTCGCGCACCTGCGCCGCATCGCCGCGCTGCAGGACGCCAGCCGCGCCGCCGGAAGCGCGGGCTTCACCGAGTTCATCCCCATGCCGTGGGTCCCGCAGGAGTCCCCCGTGCCGGTGCCCGGCGCCCGGCAGGGTCCGAGCCTGCGCGAGTCGCGGGCGCTGCACGCCGTGGCGCGTCTGCTGCTGGCCGGCCGGATCGACCACATCCAGGCGGCCTGGACGAAGCTGGGCCTGCGGGCGGCCCAGCTGGTGCTGGCCGGCGGGGCCGACGACCTGGGCGGAGTGCTGCTGGACGGCGAGCTCGATCCGTCTGCAGGCCCCGAGCAGGGCCGCGAGCTCGCCGTCTCGGATATGGCGCGGATCGCCGCGGAGCTCGGCCGGCCGATCCGGCAGCGCACGACCCTCTACGAGGACGTGTGAGCGAGAGCGCGTCCAGCGCGGGCCCCGTCACCGTCGGCACCGTCATCGTCGGCGCCGGTCTGGCCGGGGTCGGCATGGGCGTGCGACTGGCGCGCAGCGGTCGTGAGGACTTCCTCATCCTCGAACGGGCCGGACGCGTCGGCGGCACCTGGCGGGACAACGTCTACCCGGGGGTCGCCTGCGACATCCCGAGCCACCTGTACAGCTACTCCTTCCGCCCCAACCCCCGCTGGTCGCGTCTGTTCGCGCCCGGCGGCGAGATCCTCGACTACATCGAGGCCGTCGTGCGTGAGGAGGGCCTCAGCCCGCATCTGCGGCTCGGCGAGGAGCTCACTGCGGCACGCTGGGACGAGGACGCATCCGTCTGGCTGCTCACCACCTCACGCGGGAGCTACCGCTGCCGCGTGCTCGTCCTCGCCGCGGGCCGGCTCGCGGAGCCGCGGCTGCCGCAGGTGCCGGGACTGGCGCGGTTCACCGGGACGGCCTTCCACTCCGCCCGGTGGCGCCCCGGCGCGATCGCGGGCAAGCGCGTCGGAGTCGTCGGCACGGGGGCCTCGGCGGTGCAGCTGCTTCCCCATGTCGTGCGCGAGGCCTCCGAGACGACAGTGTTCCAGCGCACCCCCGCGTGGGTGCTGCCGCGCGCGGACCGCCCGTACACCGCAGCCGAGCAGGCCGGCTTCGCCCGGGACGGCGGGGCCATGGCTCGTCTGCGCGCCGAGCTGTTCGCGCAGGCGGAGACGCTCTTCGAGGCGCGGATCGCCGGCTCCGCCGAGGCGTCCGCTCTGCGCGAGCGGGCGCTGGCTCATCTGCACGCGCAGGTGCCCGACGCGGCCCTCGCCGCCCGGCTCGTCCCGCGGGACGACATCGGCTGCCGACGCGCCGTGTTCAGCGACGACTACTATCCGGCGCTGACCCGCGCCGGCACCGTGCTGGAGCCCAGCGGCCTGGCGGCGGTGGAGGGCGGCACCGCAGTCGCCGAGTCGGGCGCCCGCTACGAGCTGGACGTCCTCGTGCTGGCCACGGGCTTCGTGACGACGCGGCCGCCCTATGCCCGCCTGATCGCCGGCCGTGGCGGCCTCAGCCTGGCCGAGCACTGGCGGGACGGCATGACCAGCCACGCCTCGACCGTCGTGCACGGCTTCCCTGACCTGTTCATCCTCGACGGACCGAACGCCGCGCTCGGGCACAATTCGGCGATCGAGACGATCGAGGCGCAGCACGACTACGTGCTCGGCGCCCTGGACCACCTGGACGCCCATCCCGGCGCCGTGCTCGAGGTGAGCGCGCGCGCCGAGGCCGAGTACACGGCCGAGATCGACCGGCTCGCCGCGCGCACCGTGTGGACCCGGGGCGGCTGCCGCAGCTGGTACCTGGACGAGGACTCCGGCCGCCTCACCCTGCTGTGGCCCGAGCGCGCGGCCGAGTTCCGGCGGCGCAACGGCCGCTTCGACCCCGCCGCCTTCGCCGGGGCTCAGCCGGCGTCGACGGCGAGCGGCACTCGGGAGAGCCAGTCGGCGATCTCGCTCGTCCAGCGCTCCGGGTAGGCGTTCCACAGCCGGGTGTGCCCCGCGACCGTGTACTCCTCGAAGCGGACGATGTCGGGCCGGGCCTCCGCCAGCGCCACCGAGGCGTCCGCCGGGACGTACAGGTCGTCCAGGGAGTGCATGAGCAGGATGGGCAGGTCCAGCTCCTTCGCGCGGGCGACGACGTCGAGCTCATCCAGGTCGATGGGCTGCTGCAGGCCGGTGATCATGCGCGCCGCCGGGGAGCTGAGGAAGCCCATCGCGAGCACCGTGGACAGCTCGGGCAGGTGCATCGCACGGGCGTGGTAGGCGAGGATGCTGCGCCACTCCACCGCGGGCGAGTCCAGCACGAGACCGTCGAGCACCTCCGCGAAGCGCCGGCGCAGGGCGATCTGCAGCACCACGGCGCCGCCCATGGAGAAGCCCATGAGCACGATCCGGCGCGCGCCGTGGGCCAGCGCCCACTCGATCGCGGCCTCGACGTCCTGGCTCTCGGTGGAGCCGAGCCCGTAGCGGTGATCCTGGCTGCGCGGGCCCACGCCGTCGTTGCGATAGGAGACCGAGAGGCACTCGTAGCCGGCCTCGCGGAAGGTGGGCACGGCCCGCAGCGTCTCCCGCCGGTCCACGCCGCGGCCGTGCACGAGGATCGCCCAATGACCGGCCTGCGCGCGCGGATGTCCCGGCTCGGCGGGCCAGCGCCAGGCCGGGGCGGGACCGAAGTCCGTCGGGATGGACACCTCCTCGAAGGGCAGGTCCAGCTCGAAGGGATCCCAGTAGTACCACGCGCCCATCCATCCGCGCGTGCCGACGTGCAGCTCGCCGGCGTCCAGTCCGAGGAAGGCCCGGGTGACGCTGCGCTCGTCTGACTCGATGACCTCGCCGATCTTCGCGTGCCCGGCCCCGTTGGCGAAGCGCAGGCTGTAACGGCCGGGAAGCGTCGTCTCGATGGAGCGGTTGAGCACGATGCGCCCGGCGCCGCCTGCGAGCACGCGGACGTCGTTCGGAGTGCGCCGGGGCGGGGTGACGCTCAGCTGCGCGGCCCGGGCGGCGGCGCCGACGACGAGTCCGGTGGCCAGCCCGAGGCCCGCGGTCGCGAGGCCGATGACAGTGCGCATCGCCATGACGTCTCCCCTCTCCTGGGACTCCGGGCCCGGCGGCGCGCCTGCCCCCTGCTCCCCGGTGTGAACTCTAGTCTTCCGATGTGTCCGTCCGTCCCGACCCTGCCGCAGCCGAGTTCGCCGCCGCGGTCGAGTCGATCCGGGCGATCCGCGGCCGGCCCGACGTGGTGATCCACGAGATCGCGGCACCCGAGGGCCTCGCCCCCTTCGCCGTCGCCCTGGCCGCGGACGTGATGCCCGGCTCGCACGACGAGGACTCGGTGCTGGGCGTCGGGCGCTTCGTGCTCCTGTTCGACCCGGCGGGCTCGCCGGAGTGGGACGGCCGCTTCCGGGTCATCTCCTTCGCGCAGGCCCCGATGGAGGTGCAGATCGGGGAGGACCCCTTCCTCGCCGACGTGGTCTGGTCGTGGCTCACCGACGCGCTGGACGAGCTCGGCGCGCATTACCATGCCGAGGCGGGCACGGCGACGAAGACGATCTCCACGGGCTACGGCGAGCTGGCCGCCCACGGCGTGGCCGCGCAGGTGGAGCTGCGCGCCTCGTGGACCCCGGCGGACGCAGACCTCGCGGCCCATGTGGAGGCCTGGACGGATCTGGTCGCGATGCTCGCCGGCATGCCCCCGCGCTACGACGCGCCGCCGAGCGTGGACTCGAGGCGGCGTCCGTGACCGAGTGGATGCTCGTCGACGACCCGGACGGGTACCGCGCCGCGGTCGCGGCCCTCGCCGCCGGCGAGGGGCCCGTGGGGGTGGACGCGGAGCGGGCTTCCGGATTCCGCTACTTCCCGCGCGCCTACCTCGTGCAGATGTACCGGCGCGGCTCGGGCACCTTCCTGTTCGACCCGGTGCCGCTGGGCTCGCTCGCCGAGCTCGGCGCGGCGCTCGCGGACACCGAGTGGATCTTCCACGCCGCGAGCCAGGATCTGGCGTGCGTGCGGGAGCTGGGGCTGGAGCCGCCGCGGCTGTTCGACACGGAGCTGGGCGCCCGGCTGCTCGGGCTGCCCCGGGTGGGCCTCGCCGCGGTCGCCGAGGAGCTGCTCGGGGTGTCCCTGGCGAAGGAGCACTCCGCGGCGGACTGGTCGACCCGGCCGCTGCCGGAGCCCTGGCTGGAGTATGCCGCTCAGGATGTGGACCTCCTGCCGGATCTGCGCGACGCGATGGCCCGGCTGTTCGCCGAGGCCGGCAAGGAGAGGATCGCGGCCGAGGAGTTCGCCGAGGTGCTGCACCGGCCCGAGAAGTCCGCGGCGGAGGAGCCGTGGCGGCGGCTGTCCGGGATCCACGGGGTGCGCGGCGCACGCAACCTCGCGGTGGCGCGCGAGCTCTGGCAGGCCCGCGACGAGCTCGCCCGCGAGCTGGACCGCTCCCCTGGCCGGCTGATCCCCGATGCGGCGATCGTCGCGGTCGCCAAGGCCATGCCTGGGAGCAGGGGTGCCCTGTCCGCGCTGAAGGAGTTCACCGGCCGGGCGAGCCGGAGCGAGCTGAGCCGCTGGTGGGAGGCGGTCGAGCGGGGGCGGACGACGGACGCGCTGCCCTCGCCCTCGCCGCGCGGCACCGGCGCGCTGCCTCCCCCGCGCGCCTGGGCCGAGCGCAACCCGGACGCCGCCGCGCGGCTGCGCGTGGCCCGAGAGCGCATCGCGGCCCTGGCCGAGGAGAGCTCCATGCCGGTGGAGAACCTGCTCACCCCGGAGATCCTGCGCCGGCTCGCCTGGGAGCCGCCGCAGCCCGTCACCGCCGAGGCCGTGGACGCGGCCCTGGCCGAGGCGGGCGCGCGCCCCTGGCAGCGGGAAGCGGCTGCAGCCCTCATCGCGCAGGCCTTTGTCGACGCCCTTCAAGCCCCTGACACGCCCGGCGCGGAGCCTTCGTCGGAATGATCAACAGGCCGGGCCGGGCTGCCTGAGCGCTCGTAGGATCGAGGGATCAGGGGATCGCTAGGAGGCACCGTGTCCGCGTCACAGGAAGTCGTCTTCGTCGACGGAGTCCGCACCCCCTTCGGCCGTGCCGGTGAGAAGGGCATGTACTGGAACACCCGGGCGGACGACCTCATCGTCAAGGCGATGATCGGGCTGCTCGAGCGCAACCCCCAGCTGCCGAAGGATCGGGTGGACGACGTGGGCATCGCGGCGACCACCCAGCAGGGCGACCAGGGCCTCACCCTCGGGCGCACGGCGGCGATCCTGGCCGGCCTGCCGCTGGAGGTCCCCGGTTTCGCGCTGGACCGCATGTGCGCCGGCGCGATGACCACCACGGCGCTGCTGGCCTCGGCGATCGGCTTCGGGCAGTACGACGTCGCCATCGCCGGCGGCGTGGAGCACATGGGCCGTCACCCGATGGGCTTCGGGGCCGACCCGAATCCGCGGTTCCTGGCCGAGAAGCTCGTCAGCCCCGACGCGCTGAACATGGGCCTGACCGCCGAGCGGCTGCATGACCGCTTCCCCGCCCTGACCAAGGAGCGCTCGGACCGCTTCGGCATGCTCAGCCAGCAGAAGGTCCAGGCCGCCTACGAGGCCGGCAAGATCCAGCCCGACCTCGTGCCGGTCGCGATCCGCTCCGAGTCGGGCTGGGGCCTGGCCACGGAGGACGAGGGCCGGCGCCCGGAGACCACCATGGAAGCGCTCGCCGGCCTGCGCACCCCCTTCCGGCCCCACGGCCGCGTCACCGCGGGAAACGCCTCTCCGCTCACCGACGGGGCGACCGTCGGGCTGCTGGCCAGCGCCCAGGCGGCCAGGGAGCTGGGCCTGACGGCGAAGATGCGGCTCGTCGGCTTCGGCTTCGCCGGCGTGCAGCCCGAGGTGATGGGCATCGGGCCGATCCCCTCGACGGAGAAGGCACTCAAGCGGGCCGGCCTGACGATCGAGGACATCGGCCTGTTCGAGCTCAACGAGGCCTTCGCGGTGCAGGTGCTCTCGTTCCTCGACCACTTCGGGATCGCCGACGACGACCCGCGCGTGAACCCCTGGGGCGGCGCGATCGCCATCGGGCACCCGCTGGCTGCTTCCGGCACGCGGCTGATGATCCAGCTCGCCCGACAGTTCGAGGAGCACCCCGAGGTGCGCTACGGGCTCACCGCGATGTGCGTGGGGCTCGGCCAGGGCGGCACCGTCATCTGGGAGAACCCCCACTTCGACGGTAAGAAGCGCAAGTAGTCCACACGCGCAGTCAACGCAGAAGCGCGAACAGCTAGGGAACGGGCGGGCATGACCGACTACTCGACCATCGACTTCCAACCCCTCGTCGACGCCGTCGGCGCCGACGAGGTCGTCACGCACTCCTATGTGCGCGACATCGTGCTGCCCTCCGGGCGCACGATCGCGCTGCTCACCCTGGACAACGGCCGCGACCATACCCGGCCGAACACCCTCGGGCCGGTCACGATGGACGAGCTCGGCGCGGCGCTCGACGCACAGCGCGCACGGGCCGGGCGCGGGGAGATCGCGGCCCTCGCCGTGATCGGCAAGCCGTTCATCCTCGCCGCGGGCGCCGACCTGAGCAAGGCAGGCTCGCTGCAGAGCCGCGAGCAGGCGCGGCTGATGGCGCAGCTGGGTCACCATGTGCTCGGCAAGCTCGGCACCCTCGGCGTGCCGAGCTTCGTGTTCATCAACGGCCTCGCCCTCGGCGGCGGGGTGGAGATCGGGCTGCACGCGAACTACCGCACCATCGACTCGAGCGTCCCCGCGATCGCCCTGCCCGAGGTCTTCCTGGGCATCGTGCCGGGCTGGGGTGGCGCGACGCTGCTGCCCAACCTCATCGGCATCGAGAACGCGCTGCAGGTCGTGATCCAGAACCCGCTGCGCAACAACCGCATGATGAAGGGCCCGGAGGCCTTCGAGCTGGGCATCGCGGACGCGATGTTCGGGCCGGCGAACTTCCTGGAGGACTCCCTCGCCTGGGCCGACGGCGTGCTCTCGGGCGCCATCGAGGTGAAGCGGCCGCACCGGCCGGGGCGTCTGGAGCGGCTGGCGAAGTGGGACATCGCCATCAAGATCGCCCGGGACACGCTCACCTCCCGCATCGGCACCGCGGCTAAGTCGCCGTACGCCGCACTGGAGCTGCTGAAGGCCGCGAAGGACGGCGATCTCGCCAAGGGCTTCGAGCGCGAGGACGAGGTGCTCTCCGAGCTCATCTCGGGCGACCAGTTCCGCGCCAGCATGTACGCCTTCGACCTCGTGCAGAAGCGCGCGAAGCGGCCGGCCGGCGCGCCGGACAAGTCGCTGGCCAAGCCGGTCACCCAGGTCGGCATCATCGGCGCGGGCCTCATGGCCTCGCAGCTGGCCCTGCAGTTCGTGCGACGGCTGAAGGTCCCGGTGGTCATGACAGACCTGGATCAGGCCCGTGTGGACAAGGGCATCGCCTATGTGCGCGGCGAGATCGACACTCTGGAGCAGAAGGGGCGGATCGACGCCGACGAGGCGAACCAGCTGCGCGCCCTCATCTCCGGCACGACGGACAAGGCCGACTTCGCCCGCTGCGACTGGGTGATCGAGGCCGTGTTCGAGGAGCTGTCCGTGAAGCAGCAGGTCTTCGGCGAGGTCGAGCCGCTCCTGTCGGAGACGGCGGTGCTCGCGACGAACACCTCCTCGCTCGTGGTGGAGGAGATCGGTGCGAAGCTCGCGCACCCGGAGCGGCTCGTCGGCTTCCACTTCTTCAACCCGGTCGCGGTGATGCCGCTGCTGGAGGTGGTCCGCACGCCGCAGACGGATGAGGCGACGCTGTCCACCGCCATGGTCACGGCGGCGGCGCTGCGCAAGAACGCGATCATCACCGGGGACCGTCCCGGCTTCGTGGTGAACCGCCTGCTCGCGAAGGTCTTCGGCGAGGCGGCCCGGGCACTCGACGAGGGCACGCCCGTGCCTGTCGTGGAGCACGCGCTGGACCCGATCGGCCTGCCGATGACGCCGCTGCAGCTGCTCGACCTCGTCGGCTGGGCCGTCGCCGCGCATGTGCAGGACACCATGCACGAGCGCTTCGGCGATCGCTTCTACGCCTCCGCGAACCTGCACGCGCTGGCGAAGATCTCGGCGGTGCTGGAGAAGAAGAAGGACGGCACGGTCACCGGCTTCACCTCCGAGGCGCGCAAGGCCATGACGACCGGGAACGCTCCGCTCAGCGGCGAGGCGATCCTGCGGCGGGTGGAGGACGAGCTCGTCGGGGAGATCCAGCGGATGCTCGACGAGGGAGTGGTCACCGCGGTGGAGGACATCGACCTCGGCCTGATCCTCGGCGCCGGCTGGCCGTTCCAGGCCGGCGGCATCACCCCGTACCTCGACCGGGTCGGGGCGACCGAGCGGGTTCTCGGACGGACCTTCCACAACCCTCCGCTGCGCGGGCTCGCCTGAACGCCTGCGGCGCTGGGCGCCGCAGCGCCTAGGAGCGGCGACGCAGGCTGTCGTCGCTCAGCGCCGCGCGGGGTTCGGCGCCGTCGCCCGCGGCTGTGGTCGCGGACGGCAGCGGCCGCGCGAAGGGCAGCTTCGCGCCGAGCACCTGGGCGACGACGTCGCGGGCGATCTGCTGGGCGGTGAGCCCCGCGTCCTCGAGGATCTGCTCGCGTGAGGCGTGCTTGAGGAACTCGGCGGGAAGGCCCAGCTCGGTCACCGGCGTGTCCACGCCGGCCTCGCGCATGTCCTGGCGCAGCCGGGTGCCGATTCCGCCGACCCGGACGCCGTCCTCCAGGGTCACCACCAGACGGTGCGCCGCGGCGAGCTCGATGACGCCCGCGGGCATCGGGACGACCCAGCGCGGGTCGACGACCGTGGCGGAGATGCCCTGCGCCTCGAGGCGCTCGGCGACCTCCAGCGCGGTCCCGCACAGGGAGCCCACGGCGACGATGAGCACATCCTGCGGGCCTTCCGCAGGCGCTGAGGCGGCGAGCACGTCCACCCCGTCGTCCGTCCTGCGCAGCGCCGGGATCTCCGCCGGCGCGGCGCCCTTCGGGAAGCGCAGGACGGTGGGGCCGTCGGAGACGGCGATCGCCTCGGCCAGCTCCTCGCGCAGCCGCTGCGCGTCGCGCGGCGCGGCGATGCGGATGCCGGGCACAACCTGCAGCACGGCCAGATCCCACATCCCGTGGTGGCTCGGGCCGTCGGGGCCCGTCACTCCTGCGCGGTCGAGCACGAAGGTGACGCCGGCGCGGTGCAGGGCGACGTCCATGAGCACCTGGTCGAAGGCGCGGTTCAGGAAGGTCGCGTAGACCGCGACGACGGGATGCAGCCCGCCGAAGGCCAGGCCGGCGGCGCTCGTCGCGGCATGCTGCTCGGCGATGCCCACGTCGAGCACGCGCTCCGGATGGGCCTCGGCGAGCGGGCCGAAGCCCACCGGCCGCAGCATCGCGGCGGTCACGCCCACGATGGCCGGGTTCTGCTCCGCCAGGCGCAGGATCTCCTCGCCGAACACCCCCGTCCAGCTCCCGGAAGCGGCCTCGCCCAAGGGCTCCCCGCTGCCGGGGTCGATGCGCCCGACGGCGTGGAACCGGTCGTGCTCGTCGCTCTGGGCCGGCGCATAGCCGCGGCCCTTCTCCGTGATCGCGTGGACGATCACGGGCGCTGCGTAGGACTTGGCCTGCCGCAGCGCCTCCTCCATCGCGGCGATGTCGTGCCCGTCGATCGGGCCGAGGTACTTGATGTCGAGGTTGGAGTAGAGGGCGTCGACGTTGGTGAAGCGGCTGAGGAAGCCGTGCAGGCCGCCGCGAACGCCGCGGAAGACGGAGCGCCCGGGCCGGCCGAAGCGGTCGAAGAAGCGCTCGCTGGTGCGGTACAGCTGCTGGTAGCTGCGGCGCGTGCGCACGCCGTTGAGGAAGCGGGCGATCCCGCCGATGGTCGGGGCGTAGGAGCGGCCGTTGTCGTTGACCACGATGACGAGCCGGCGGGTGTTGTCGTCGCTGATGTTGTTCAGCGCCTCCCAGGTCATCCCGCCGGTCAGCGCTCCATCGCCGACGACGGCCACGACGTGGCGATCGTGCTGCCCGGTCATCGCGAAGGAGCGGGAGAGCCCGTCCGCCCAGCTCAGGGAGCTCGAGGCGTGCGAGCTCTCCACGACGTCGTGCACGGACTCGGCCCGCTGCGGGTACCCGGCCAGCCCGCCGCGCTGACGCAGCCGGCCGAAGTCCTGGCGCCCGGTGAGGAGCTTGTGCACATAGGACTGGTGCCCCGTGTCGAAGACGATCGCGTCGTGCGGGGAGCGGAACACGCGATGGATCGCGATCGTCGTCTCGACCACGCCCAGGTTCGGGCCGAGGTGGCCCCCGGTGCGCGCGACGTTCGCGATGAGGAAAGCGCGGATCTCCTCGGCCAGCCCGCTCAGCTGCGCCGGACCGAGCGCATCCAGGTCACGGGGGCCTGAGATGCCTTCCAGAAGACCCACGAGCGCTCCTCCCCCGGCGTTCGCCGAGCTCCCCGTCGAGTCTACGCTGGCGGTATGGGAGCCTCCTCGATCGTCCTCGCCTCCGCCTCGCTGCGTGTCGAGCTCGTCCGTCACGGCGCCGAGCTGGTCTCGCTGCGCGAGGTCTCCGGCGAGGAGCTGCTCTGGCAGGCCGGGCCGCAGTGGCGGCGACACGCTCCCGTCCTGTTCCCCATCATCGGCCGGGTGCCGGCTGACACGATCCACCATCTGGGCCGGGACTACCCTCTCTCGCAGCACGGCTTCGCCCGCGATCTCGAGTTCGAGCTGCTCGACGCGCAGGACGGCTCGGCGCGGCTGCAGCTGGAGTCCGACGAGCGCACGCTCGCCCGATTCCCGTTCCGCTTCGCGCTGACCATCGAGTACGCGGTCGAGGGACGTACGCTGCGGATCACCCAGACGGTCGGCAACACCGACGAGGTCCCCTGGGCCGCCAGCCTGGGCAACCATCCCGCCTTCGCCTACCCGCTGCCGGGTGCGGAGGGACGCCCGCACGCCGTCCTGTTCGACGGACCGGAGCCGGAGGGCTTCGCGCGCGCCCCGGAGAACCTCATCCTCCCCGAGCGGCACCCCGTCCCCTTCGACCCGAGCCGGCCCGGGGCCGTGCCGGTGGACGACGCCTTCTTCGCGGACGGGGTGATGATCTTCGCGCAGCCCCGCCGCCGGGTCGTGCGGTACGCGGCGCTGGGCGAGGGCGGCGCGGCCCTCCCGGGAGTGCCGACGGTCACGGTGGACACCGGCGACTTCGACGTGATGGGCATGTGGAAGCCGGTCGGCGCCCCGTTCCTGTGCCTCGAGCCGTGGCGCAGCATTCCGACGCCTGCAGGCTGGGACGGCGACATCCTCGACAAGCCCGGCCAGTTCCGCCTCGAGCCGGGCGAGACGGCCGCCTTCTCCTACTCCGTCACCGTCGGCGAGTGAGCGAGCTCGCCTGGGGGCGGCACGCCGCGGGATCAGCGGCGGTCTCGGAAGTAGCGGAACAGGGCGCTCTCCCGCACGAGGCTCACGGCGAGCGCCGTGCCGCAGAGGGCGCCCAGCAGCAACGCCACGCCGCTGCGCAAGGCCTGCTCGACCAGCGGGACGCCGTCGCCGCGCGGCAGCGCCCCCGCGAGGAACGCACCGGCCGCCGCGGCGAACAGCGGTGAGCACGCCGCCCAGGACAGCGTCTCTGCCAGCGACTGCACGACGACGTCCCTGCGCCGGACGCCCAGGTGAAGCGCGCAGGCCAGCTCGAGCCTGCGGCCGCGCACAGACCCCCATGCGAGCGCAGCCCCCGCGAGCGCGGCGCCCAGCGGCGCCCAGCGGGCCAGGCGCGTGCTCGCCCCGCCCTCGGCGTCGAAGCTCAGGCCGAGGGCGGGGTTCACCTGCGCGAGCTGGACGCTGTCCGAGGCGGTGGTGGCCGGCGCGATGGCCAGCGGGAGCAGCAGCCTCGCCCGCTCCGGCGCCGGCCAGGCGTGCGCCCAGCATTCGTCGAAGGAACCCGCGGCGGGCACGGCGGCGAGCACGGCCCAGCCGAGCTCGGGCCTGCGGCCGTCCGCCGGGTAGTCGTACACCGCCGCCACGGTGGCGCGCTGCCCGTCGATCCAGAGCGCATCGCCAGGGCGCAGGCCCAGGGTCGTCGCAAGCGGCGCGGGAATGCCGACACCGGTCATGGCTGCGCCGGGCACGGCGTCCGCTCCTGTGCCGGCCCCTCCCCCGTCGTCCGCTCCTGCACCGCGCTCGGCGGCGAACAGCTCGAGGAACCCGGGCGTCACCTCGAACAGCTGCACCGGCGAGGCGGGCAGCTGCAGCAGCCGCGCGGGGCCGCGCCGCCGGATCGCGCCGGCCGCCTGCACGGGATCGGCGCTGCTCAGCTCGGCACAGCTCTGTCCGTCGATCCGGGCTGCGGCCGCGATGCTGTACGTCGCGGCCCCGGCAGCTCGGAAGCGCGCGGCCGCGTCCACGAGTCCTCGCGTGGCGCCCACGTCGATGACGACGAGCGTGAGGAGGACGGCCGCGGCGAGCGCGGCGAGCGTCCCGGTGCGCGCGGTGCCGGACAGGACGTTCCGCCACGCCTCCTGCAGGATCGCGGCCGGTCTCATGGCGCTCCGTGCGCGTCAGCTCGTTCCGGTCCGGATGCCGATCCGGCACGATACGCGGGCGTGGCCAGATCGAGGATGTCCGTGCACGCGTCGCGAGTGCGCGCGTCGTGTGTCGCCACGACGACGATGACCCCCTCTTCGGTGAGCGCCTGCACGGCGGCGTCCACCTCGCCTGCGGTGGCCTGGTCCAGCTGCGCGGTGGGCTCGTCGATGAGCAGGAGTGCCGGGGCCGCGGCCAGCGCGCGGGCGAGCATGAGGCGTTGAGCCTCGCCCCCGGAGAGCGCCCGAAACTCCTGATGAGCCAGGCCGCCGATGCCGACCCTGGCCATGAGGACCTCGGCGCGTGCTGCCGCCGCGGCGAGTGTATGGCCGGCGGCGAGCAACGGCAGCGCGACGTGGTCGATCGCTTGGCGGCGGGGCACGCCGTGCGGGTTCTGGAACACCCAGCTGGTGCGTGCGATGCCCTCCCTGCTGACGCTGCCCTCCTGCGGCGTGCTGAACCCGGCGATGAGCCCGAGCATCGTCGTCTTGCCCGATCCGGAGGGGCCCACCAGGGCGTAGGAGTGGCCGGGCAGCAGGGTGAGTGTGACGTGACGGAAGAGCCAGGGGCGCTCGCCGAAGCGGTGGCCGACGTCCTCGAGCCTCAGCTGCACGACGGTCGGCTCCGCGGGTGCACGACGAGCTGCGGCGGGGCGGCCCCGGCGAACACGACGAAGCTCTCGCCCAGCTGCGAGCCCAGCACGGTCACGGCATGACCTGTGGCGCCGTCGCTGACGCAGCTGCTGCCCGCCTCGTCGGCGTAGATGGCCGAGGGCGGCACGCTGCCGACCGGGATCGGCTGCGCGAGCGCCGTCGTCCCGGTGAGCACCACGCTGCCGTCGTCGCCGGCGGTCGCCTGGCGGTACGCGCTGGAACGCGTGATCGCCTCGGCGGCCTCTGCGCTGACGACGGATCCCTCCAGCGGGACGGTGAGCTCGGCGAGCGCGAGCGTCCGCGCGCCGGGCAACGGGGCGGAGCCGGACTCCTCCGCGGGCGCGACGGTGGCCGTGATCGCGTCGGCCGGCTGCGCGACCTCCTGGCTCGCGCCGAGGTACCGGCCGGTCTCCACAGCGCAGCTCTTCAGCACCACCTCGGCTGCGGGCAGCCAGAGGATGCGGCTCGCGGGCACGGTCGCGGCGTTGTCCCCCAGCCCCGGCAGCAGGGAGCCGAGCGCGGCGATAACCACCCCGTTGACCGGCCCATCGTCGCTGAGGTCCGCCCCGAGCCTGCGCAGCTCCTCGCGCAGCGCCTCCACGTCCGCGCCGCGGTCCCCCAGGGACAGGTCCCGCCACAGCGGCACTCGCGTCGCGAGCGCCAGGACGGGCGCGCCGTCCAGGGCGAACGGCGAGGAGCCCGAGCCGATGCGCGCACCCGGTGCGCACGAGGAGGCGGTCACTCTGCCGGAGCCGGGTGAGACGAGAGGAGCCGGGGCAGCACGGGCGACGGTGACGGTCACGCGCCGCTGGTCGGCGAAACGGTGCTCGCCGACGGGCGCGTATACGCTTGCCGGTCCCGTCGCAAGGCTCGCAGGCACCGGCTGCGCCGTGGCGGCCCAGAAGCCGAGCGCACCCGCCGCTGCTGCGGCGCTCAGCGCGAGAGCGGCGATCCCGGCGCCGGGCCAGCCTGACAGGCGCATGAGGTCACCGCAGCAGGGAGAGCGGGTCCTGGTTGCAGGCGTGGAAGTCGGGCGAGGCCTGCCAGCGCAGGACCTCACCGCTGGCGTTCTCTCGGGCGAGATCGGCGCCGCTGTAGCCGGCTGCTGCCAGGCCCCGGTTCACGAGGCACTCCGCGACGAGCTCGTTCATGTCGCGATTCTCGGGGTTCACGAGGGAGCTCTGCCGCAGCGAGGCGATCGGGTGCTCGCCCGACTCCTTCTCGCAGGCGTCGGCGACCGTCTGCGCCTGATCGCCGGCCACCGAGCCGATGTCCGAGGTGTACCCGCCGTATTTCTCGAATGTCACCCTCGTGAAGCCCGCCGCGGTGAGGCAGTCGGTCAGGCGCTGGCGGACCTCGCTCCATTCCTGCTCGGTGATCCGTCCGTCCGCGAGGACGGCGTGGACGAACTCCGAGTCCGTCTCGGCCCAGGACTGGGCATACAGCTCCGCATAGGGTCCGATGAAGACCGGCACGCCCGCGCCTCCGCCCGCGGTCCGCTCCCCGGCCGCGCCCTGGACCGCCGAGCAGCCAGCCAGCAGGCCCACCAGGAGGGCGACGGCCGCCGCGGGACCGACCGCAGGCCCATCGCAGAGCCTCATCCCGACCGACCTCCTGCCGTCAGGGGCCGCACCATCGCGGTCCTCGAAGTCACGGTAGCGAGCGCGCGAAGGCGTCTGCGGCTATCCACAAGTGCACGGCGGCGAGCACGAGAGCCCCGGGCGCGCGAAGGCCCGGCACGCCAGGGGCGGCCGGGCCTTCGTGGCGGGCGTTGCGGGATCAGGCCGCCTGGACGAGCGAGCGCAGCACGTACTGCAGAATGCCGCCGTTGCGGTAGTAGTCGGCCTCTCCGGGGGTGTCGATGCGCACCACGGCGTCGAACTCCACCGGCTCCCGGCCCGGCGCAGAGCTCTCGCTCGGCGCCGCGACGACGTGCACCGTCCGGGGGGTGGAGCCCTCGTTCAGCGCCTCGACGCCGGTGATCGTGAAGACCTCCGTGCCGTCCAGGCCGAGCGACGACGCGGTCTGCCCCGCGGGGAACTGCAGCGGGAGCACGCCCATGCCGATGAGGTTGGAGCGGTGGATGCGCTCGAAGCTCTCGGCGATCACCGCGCGCACGCCCAGCAGGCTCGTGCCCTTCGCAGCCCAGTCGCGGGAGGAGCCGGAGCCGTACTCCTTGCCGCCGAGCACGACGAGCGGGGTTCCTGCCGCGGCGTAGTTCTGGGCCGCGTCGTAGATGAACGCCTGCGGAGCGCCCTCCTGCGTGAAGTCGCGGGTGTAGCCGCCCTCGACGCCGTCCAGGAGCTGGTTCTTCAGGCGGATGTTCGCGAAGGTCCCGCGGATCATCACCTCGTGGTTGCCGCGGCGCGAGCCGTAGGAGTTGAAGTCCTTGCGGTCGATGCCGTGCTCCAGCAGGTAGCGTCCGGCGGGGCTGTCCGGCTTGATCGAGCCGGCCGGGCTGATGTGGTCGGTGGTGACCGAGTCGCCCAGCTTCGCCAGCACGCGCGCGTCGTGGATGTCGGTCACCGGCTCGGGCGTCAGGCCCATGCCCTCGAAGTACGGGGGCTTGCGCACATAGGTCGACTCGGGCGCCCACTCGAAGGTCGCGCCGGTGGGCGTGGGCAGCGACCGCCAGCGCTCGTCTCCCTCGAAGACGCTGCTGTACTTCTCGGTGAACATCTCCGTGCCGATGGAGGCGTCGATCGTGCGCTGCACCTCGTCCGGCGAGGGCCAGATGTCCTTGAGGAACACCGCCTTGCCGTCCTGGTCCGTGCCGAGCGGGTCGTTGTCGAAGTCGAAGTTCATCGTCCCGGCCAGCGCGTACGCGATGACGAGCGGCGGCGAGGCGAGGTAGTTCATCTTCACGTCGGGGTTGATCCGGCCCTCGAAGTTGCGGTTGCCGGAGAGCACCGCGGTGACCGCGAGGTCGTTCTCCTGCACCGCCTGGGAGATCTCCTCGGGAAGCGGGCCGGAGTTGCCGATGCAGGTCATGCAGCCGTAGCCGACCAGGTAGAAGCCCAGCTCCTCGAGGTAGGGCGTCAGCCCGGCCTTGTCGTAGTAGTCGGTGACCACCTTCGAGCCCGGCGCCAGCGTCGTCTTCACCCAGGGCTTGGACTTCAGGCCCCGCTGCGCGGCGTTGCGCGCGAGCAGGCCCGCGGCCAGCATCACCGAGGGGTTGGACGTGTTCGTGCAGGAGGTGATCGACGCGATCGTCACCGCTCCGTGGTCGATCTGGAACGGCTCGCCGCCGCCGAGGCGCACCGTGGCGGGGTTGGACGGGCCGGCCGGGCCGGAGTTGATGAGGACGGGGTCGGAGGTGACCTCGCGCGCGTCCTCCGCCGTGAGGGCGGTCGGGTCGGAGGCCGGGAAGGTGGCCTTCAGCGACTCGTCCACGAGCGAGTTCGTCGACTTCGCGTAGTCGTTGATGTCGTGACGGAACTGCTCCTTCGCCTTGGTCAGCTCGATGCGGTCCTGGGGCCGCTTCGGGCCGGCGATGGAGGGCACGACGGTCGACAGGTCGAGCTCCATGTACTCGCTGTAGACCGGCTCGTGCTGCGGGTCGTGCCACATGTGCTGCGTCTTCGCGTAGGCCTCCACCAGGGCGATCTGCTCCGGGGTGCGGCCGGTGAGGCGCAGGTAGTCGAGCGTGACGTCGTCGATCGGGAAGATCGCGGCGGTGGAGCCGAACTCCGGGCTCATGTTGCCGATCGTCGCGCGGTTCGCCAGCGGCACGGAGGCCACGCCCTCGCCGTAGAACTCCACGAACTTGCCGACCACGCCGTGCTTGCGCAGCATCTGCGTGATCGTGAGCACCACGTCCGTCGCGGTCACGCCGGCCGGGATGGAGCCGGAGAGCTTGAAGCCCACGACGCGCGGGATGAGCATGGACACGGGCTGGCCGAGCATGGCGGCCTCGGCCTCGATGCCGCCGACGCCCCAGCCCAGCACGCCCAGGCCGTTGACCATGGTCGTGTGCGAGTCGGTGCCCACGCAGGTGTCCGGGTAGGCCTGGACGGTGCCGTCGGCGAGAGCCTTGGTGAAGGTGACCCGGGCGAGGTACTCGATGTTGACCTGGTGCACGATGCCGGTGCCCGGCGGGACGACCTTGAAGTTGTCGAAGGCGGTCTGGCCCCAGCGCAGGAACTGGTAGCGCTCGCCGTTGCGCTCGTACTCGATCTCGACGTTCCGGCTGAAGGAGTCCGAGGTGCCGAAGAGGTCCGAGATGACGGAGTGGTCGATGACGAGCTCCGCCGGAGCCAGCGGGTTGATCTTCGTCGGGTCGCCGCCCAGGGCGGAGACAGCCTCGCGCATGGTGGCGAGGTCGACGATGCAGGGGACGCCGGTGAAGTCCTGCATGACCACGCGCGCCGGGGTGAACTGGATCTCCGTGTCCGGCTCGGCGGTCGGATCCCAGCCGCCGAGCGCCCGGATGTGCTCGGCGGTGATGTTCGCGCCGTCCTCGGTGCGCAGCAGGTTCTCGAGCAGGACCTTCAGGCTGTAGGGAAGCTTCTCGTATCCCTCGACCCTGTCGATGCGGAAGATCTCGTAGTCACGACCCTCGACCGAGAGGACGTCCTTCGAACCGAAACTGTTCACAGCAGACACATCGACTCCTTCTTCACCTGGTCCCATTGTCCTCACCGGTCGCAGAGGCCTGCCAGCAAGGCTGCCCTAACCTCGGGCGACGCCGCGGCGCGCCTCCATCCGGAGGAAAACTATCTCGACATCAAGATACTTTAGCACTTCCGGACTCCCCCTCCGCGCCGCCGGGCCGCCCTCCCACGGCGAAGGCCGCCCGCACGACGAGCCAGGTCGCCACGAGCAGCAGGCCGTAGAGCGGGACGCCCATGAGCAGGCGCGTGACGCCCAGCCAGGTCACCTCGCCAAGGAGGTACAGCGGCAGCTGCACGACCAGGCGCGCGGCGAACAGGGCGAGCCACACGAGCGTGAGCGTGCGCATCAGCCGGATGACGCGCGGGCTGGAGACCCACTCCGCCCCGCCCTCCACGAGGAAGCCCACGATGATCCCGACCAGCGGGCGCCGGGCGAGGACGGAGACGAGCAGCACGACCACGAGCAGGCCGTCGATCCAGAACCCCAGGACGAAGAACTCCTGCGCACGGCCCGTCAGCAGCGAGAGCGCCACGCAGACGGCTGTGGCGCCCAGGCCGGACAGGGCGGGAAGCACCGGCTCCCGGCGCACCAGGCGCACCACGAGAGCCGCCACCCCGATCACCACCGGCGCGACGAGGCTCCACAGCAGCTGCGCCGTGAAGGTGTAGACCACGAGGAACGCCAGGCCGGGCAGCACCGACTCGACGATGCCGCGCACGCCGCCCATCGCCCGCACCAGAGCGTCCGCGGTGATCTCCTGGCCCGCCGCGGCGGCACGGATGCCGGAGCGAAACCCTCCCTCGCGCATCTGCTCGTCGCCGGCCGGGTCGCTCATATGTCCACCGTCGCCGCGGGCGCCGTCATCGAAGGAGGCAGATGCAGCGGAATGAGCTCACGCGGCGGCATCGGGGCACTGCCGCGGACGACGACGACGCTGCGGAACAGCTCCTCGATTCCGTCCGCCGCGGCCGGATCGCTGGCACCGGGACCCGCGATCGCTCCGCGCAGCAGCCACCGCGGCCCGTCGACGCCGACGAAGCGCACCGTGCGGCTCTGCTGCCCCGCACCGGCCGCCGGGAAGCGCACCGACAGCTCCGGCCCGAACGGACCCTCGGCCTCGGTGACCGCCGCGCCCTGCCTGCGCAGCTGCTCGGCGATCTGCGCCCGAGTCTCGTGCCACAGCCCGCTGAGCTTCGGGGCGGCGAAGGCCTGCACCTGCAGCGTCGACCCCTCGTAGTCCAGCGTCACGGCGACGACGCGCTGGCTGCCCTCCTCGACCTCCAGACGCAGCTGCAGGCCCTCGCGCGGGAGGATCTTCACCCCGCCGAGGTCGATGTACGGCCGTACCGTGTTCGCCTCCGCCAGGTCGTAGGGCCCGGCGACGGCACGGTCGGCCGGGGCGGACTTGGCGGAGGGGTCCGGCTGCGCCTGCTCGGCCGCCGCGCCTTCCAGCTCCGAAGCGGCGCCTTCGCGCCCGGCGTCCTCGCCCGCGGCGCGCTGCTCGAGCTCAGCCCCGCGCTCCTGCTCGCGATCGCTCATGCGCGTGCCTCCTGACCCTCCTGCTGCGCGGGCGCCGCGTAGCCGGTGGAGCCGAAGCCCCCCTCGCCGCGGTCGCTGCCCGGCAGCGTCTGCACGGGGACGAAACGCGCGCGGCTCACCGGCATGACGATGAGCTGGGCGATGCGATCCCCCTTCTGGATGCGGTAGCTCTCGCTCGCGTCCGTGTTCAGGACGATGACCTTCAGCTCGCCGCGGTAGCCGGCGTCGATCGTGCCCGGCGCGTTCACGAGCGTGATGCCGTGCTTGGCCGCGAGCCCGCTGCGGGGCACCACGAAGGCGACGTAGCCGTCCGGCAGCGCGATCGCCGTGCCGGTGCCCACCAGGGCCCGCTGCCCGGGCGCCAGCTCGATCGACTCCGCCGCGAGCAGGTCCGCGCCCGCATCGCCGGGATGCGCGTACGCCGGGATGTGCTCGCCGGTGATGAGGACCTCGACGGTATCGCTCACAGAACTCCTCGTCCGAGTACCCGCCCTGCTGTCACCCGTGGAGTCTAGTCCGGCGCGCCGGATGTCTCATCCGCCGCCGCACGCTCCCACTGCTGGGCCGCGAGCTGGACGGCGTCCCAGGGCGAGCCGAGCGGCGGCGTGTAAGAGAGGTCGAGCTCGCTGAGCTGCGCGACGCTCATCCCCGCGTGCAGCGCGGCGGCGAACACGTCGATCCGCTTGGCCAGCTCGCTGCCGCGGCGGCCCACCAGTTGCGCGCCGAGCAGTCGCCGGTCGTGCAGCTGCGCGGTCAGACGGAAGCGGATCGGCTGCGCACCCGGGTAGTAGCGCTTGTGATCGTCGGCGGTGGAGGCGACCGTCAGCGGCCGGAAGCCCGCCGCGCGGGCCTCGGCGTCGCGCAGACCCGTGCGCGCGGCGACGAGGTCGAACACCTTCACGACCTGGGTGCCGACGCTGCCCGCGAAGCGCGCCGTCCCTCCCACCGCGTTCTCGCCGGCGACGCGGCCCTGCTTGTGCGCGGTGGTGCCCAGCGGCAGGTAGCCGGTGCCCAGCAGCCGGTGGTGCGTGACGACGCCGTCGCCCGCGGCCCAGACGTGCGGCAGGCCGGTGGCCATCCGCTCGTCCACGGCCACGGCTCCCCCGGCCCCCAGCGCGGCGCCGGCCTGGCGCAGCAGCGCCGTGCTCGGGCGCACGCCGACGACGAGGAGCACGAGCTGCGCCGTGCGTCGGCTGATCCCGCCGGGGCCCTGCGCCGTCACCGCGAGTCCTCCGTCCGTGCGCTCGATCGCCGTCACCGTGGAGTTCACGACGACCTCCACGCCGTGCGCGACGAGCTCCGCATGCACGAGCGCGCCGAGCTCGGGGTCGAGCGTCGAGAGCACCTCGGGCCCGCGCTGCAGCTGCGTCACCCGCAGGCCTCGCGCGCGGAACGCCTCCGCCATCTCCAGGCCCACATAGCCGGCCCCGACGATGATCGCGGACTCCGGGCGGCGCTCGGCGAGGAAGCGCTCCAGGGCGAAGGTGTCCCCCATGCTGTGGATGACGTGCAGGCCGTCCTCGGGTCCCAGGCCCTCGTCGCCGCCGCCCTGCGCGCCCGCTCCGGCGATGCCGGCGTCAGCGGGCATCGCGCCGGTGGCCACCACCAGCTCGTCGTAGCGCAGCTCCTCGCTGCGGCCGCGCGCGTCGCGCACGGCCAGGCGCCGCCGCTCGACATCGATCGCGGTGGCCAGGGTGTCCAGCCGCAGGTCCATCCCGCTGGCCTCCAGCTCGGCGGCGCTGCGGTGTGCCAGGGACTGCCAGGGCTGCACCTCGCCGGTGAAGTAGTACGGGATGCCGCAGATCGAGAAGTTCGGGTATGCGTCAGCGACGACGACCGTGACCTCGGCCGAGGGGTCGAGCTCGCGGGCGCGCAGCGCGGCGGAGATGCCGGCGTCGCTGCCGCCCACGACGAGCAGACGGGTCATGCCAGTGCCTTTCTCGGGAACAGCAGTGCGACGAGGCCGACGCCGATCGCGCCGCCGGCGAGCTGGGCCAGCAGGAACATGCCCGCGGACAGGGGCGCGATGCCGGCGAAGGAGTCGGTGAGGACTCGTCCGACGGTGACCGCCGGGTTGGCGAAGGAGGTCGAGGAGGTGAACCAGTACGCGGAGCCGATGTACGCGCCCACGGCCGGCCCGGCGAGCACCCCGCGGCCGGTGCGGGCGAGCGCGAACACGAGGAGCACGAGCCCGGCCGTGGCGACGAGCTCGCCCAGCAGCTGCCCGGGGTCCGCTCGCGCGCGCCCGGAGAGGCGGGTGGGCAGGCCGAACATCGCGTTCGCCAGCAGAGCTCCTCCCGCTGCGCCCGCGAGCTGCGCGGCGAGGTAGAGCGCGAGCGCCCCGCCCGAGCGTTTGCTGTACAGCACACGGTCGGCCAGCGTGACGACAGGGTTGAGATGCGCGCCGCTGAGCGGCTGGAAGACGAGCACGAGCACGGCCAGGCCGAGGGAGGTGGCGATGGCGTTCTCCAGCAGCTGGAGGCCGGTGTCCGCCGGCGAGAGCCGCTGCGCGGCGATCCCGGATCCGACGACCACGGCGACGAGCAGGCCCGTTCCGAGCAGCTCTCCGCCCGCCTGGCGGGCCCGCACGCCCCATGCGCCCGCCCGGTCGGCCGGCGGCGGCGTCACGGCCGGCTCCGGCACTCGCTCATGGCTTCCTTCCTCCCGCGCGCTCGCGCTGAGGCGGCCGCTGAGAGGAGCATGGCGTACGGCATCGACATCCGTCAATATCGATGGCAGTCTATGAACGTGCCCGTCGCCCTGCTTCCGATCCGCGAGCTGCGCTCCTGCTGCGCGCCCATCACCCGCGAGCCGATCGGCCCGGCCAACGCGGAGAGCCTCGCTCGCTCGCTCAAGGCCCTCGCCGACCCCGCGCGCCTGCGCATCATCTCCATGGTCGCGGCGCACGAGGGCAATGAGGCGTGCGTGTGCGAGCTCACCGAGCCGCTGGGGCTCTCTCAGCCCACCGTCTCGCACCACCTGAAGGTCCTCGTCGAAGCCGGCTATCTCAGCCGGAGCAAGCGCGGCACCTGGGCCTACTACCGGCTGACCGCGGGCGCCCTGGATGAGGTCGCCCAGCTGCTCGCCACCGTGTGACGTCCGCCCCTGGGGCGCCGGGGCGGCCCGCGGCCGCAGCCCCCGCCGCCCGCCGCGACAGCGCTCACAGGCGGAGAGCGCAGAATGGAGGCGTGACGCACTTCCGGGAACGACTCACCCCGAGCGTCGGCATCTGGCTCGCAGTGGGCATCCTCGTGCCCGCGATCACCCTCATTCTCGCGCCGATCTCGCTGTGGCTGTGCCTGCTGGCCGCGGTCGTGCTCTACGGCGGCGCGATGGTCTCACTGGTGGCGACAGCACCGGTCATCGAGGTGACGGACGGGGTGCTGCGTGCCGGGCCGGGCCGCATCGACCGCAGCTATCTCGGCGCGGCGCAGGCGTACCGGGGCGAGGAGGCGATCCGCCGGCGCGGCCCCCTGCTGGATGCGCGCGCGTTCCGCGTGATGCGGGGCTGGGTCAGTCCGGTCGTCACGGTCGAGGTGAACGACCCGCGAGACAGCGTCCCCTACTGGATCATCTCCACCCGGCGGCCGGAGGAGCTCGTCGCGGCGCTGCGCGCGTCGCAGCCCGCACAGCAGTAGCAGTAGAGGTAGGCGGGGCGGGCTCCCGTGCGGGCGGCTCCCTCAGGCGGGGCGGCGCCGCGGTCTCAGGCCGCGCACTCCCGGCAGATCGGCCCCAGCTTCGTCTCGTGGTCGATCTGGGAGCGGTGGCGCACGAGGAAACAGCTCACGCAGGTGAACTCGTCCGCCTGCGGAGGAAGGACGATGACGTCCAGCTCCATGTCGGACAGGTCCGCCCCCGAGAGCTCGAAGCCCGGGTTGTCCGCATCGTCGACATCGACGACCCCCGAGAGCTTGTCCGGAACCCTCTCCTTCAGCGCGTCGATCGACTCAGCCTCATCGTCGGTCTTGCGCGGAGCGTCGTAATCGGTCGCCATTCTCATCCACTTCTTCTCGTCGCACTCGCCCCAGGGCGGCGCTAGTCTGCCCCAAACCCTGTCGAATAGCAAACCTCCTGGGCAGCCCCCGTATTCCCCGGATTTCCGGCCTCCTGCGGTCTCACGGCACGCCCGCCAGCCTCGCGCGGAATCGCCGTCCGGAATGGCATTCTGACCGCAAGTTTCCCCACGGAGGCGCCACATCATGTACGAACTGAAGGTCATCGGGATCGAGGGCGAGAACCTCCTCGCCTCGAGCGAGAACGGCGAGCGCTACCTGCTCGTGGTGGACGACGTGCTGCACTCCCAGCTGCGTCAGCTCGGCCGCCAGGAGCGGCCGCAGGCCCGCTTCTCCCCCCGCGAGGTGCAGTCTCTCCTGCGCGAGGGCGTCCCGGCTGCGGAGGTCGCCGAGCGCACAGGTGCATCCCTGGAGGACGTCGAACGCTTCGCCGGCCCGGTGCTGGCCGAGCAGGACCACATCGTCCGCAGCGCCCAGGCCGTGAGCGTCGACCTCGGCCCCGCGGCCGACGACGACGCCCCGACGACCTTCGGAGGGGTGATCAGCCGCCGCCTGTCGGATCAGGGCGCCGAGCAGGAGAGCTGGTCCGCGCTCAAGCCGGCTGCGGAGGGATGGCAGGTCCGCGTGTCGTACCTGCTGGGCGAGGTCGAGCGCGAGGCGCTGTGGGGCTTCGACCCCAAGCGCGGGCTGCTCACCCCGCTCAACCGGGACGCCACCACGCTCTCCCGTGTCGCGGAGCCGCGTGAAGGTCTCATCCCGCGCTTGCGCGCCGTCGAGACGCATCCGGAGCCGCTGCGCCCGGTGGAGAGGGCCGCCGCCGAGCCGGGATCCTGGCAGCAGCCGGATCATCCCGACGCCCGCGAGCGCTCGGCGGAGGCACAGGCGCCGGCCGAGCGGACCGCCGAGCGCGCCGAGGAGCCGGTCCGCCTCGCCGTGGCGACCGGGGCGCAGGACACCCAGAGCCAGGGCTACACCGCCGACCTGCTGGACGCCCTGCGCCGCCGCCGCGGCGAGCGGGAGCTCGCTCCCGTCGAGCCGCTCGCGCCGGGGCCGTCGTCCGCCGCCGGGGCCGGCCTCTCCGCTGCCGAGCACGCCGCGGAGAGCGACGACGCACGCCCGTTCACACTGGCCTTCCCCGATCCGCCCGGTGAGGCGGAGAACGCGACGCCGACGCTCGACATCCCCATCGTCTCCGCAGCGGAGGCAGCCGAGGCGGGGGCTCCCGCGGGCGCGACCGCCGCTGCGCGGGAGCAGGAGGAGGGCTCGCGGGCCTCCTCGCGCCGCGGTCGGGCCTCGATGCCCAGCTGGGACGAGATCGTCTTCGGTCGCCGCAACGACGACGACGCGTCCTGAGCCCTCGGGGCGGCCGCACTGAGCCATCCCGGCACCCGGGAGCGGCGCGCGACATCGTCGCGCCCGGCCGCGCGCGCGACGGCCCGGCGATCAGGCGAAGGCGCCGAAGCGCAGCAGGGGGACGCGCGTCTCCTCGTCTGTGAGACTGCCGTGCTGTCCCACCATGGCCCGGGAGCGCGGCTTGGCATCCGCGGTGTAGAAGGCGATGCGGGCACGGGCCGCGACGAGCACGTCGCCGATGCGGCGCAGCACCTCGGGGTCCACCGGCCCGAACCAGCCCTCGGCGATCGCCTGCTCGCGGGTGCGGACCCACGCGCGATCCCCCACGCCCTCCCGCCAGCGCTCGGCCAGCGCGTCCGCGGCGGCATCCCCGTCCGCGTACAGATGCAGGAAGCGCGGCTCCCCGGCCACGAGCCGCAGCCCCTCGGTGAGAGCCGCATGCTCGTCGACCACCAGCTGGCGGTGCGCGGGGACGTCGAGCATGCCGTGGTCGGCGGTGACGAGCAGCCCCGTGCGCCGGTTCAGCCGCACGGCCGCGGCCGCGAGCTGCGCGTCGAGCTCCTCCAGCAGCTCCCGCCAGCGCTCCGACTCCCAGCCCAGCTCGTGCCCGGCCATGTCCAGCTCGCTGACGTAGAGGTACACGAGACGGTGCCGCCCCTGTGCGAGCACGCGCTGCAGCGCGGCGAAGCGATCGTCCAGGTCCCCGGTCGGCACGTAGTCCGCACCGCGGAGCACGGCGGCCGTGAAACCCGTGGAGGCGTGCTTGGCGGGGCCGATCGCGGCCGTGCGCAGCCCGCGCTCGGCCTCCGTCTCCCAGATGGTGGCGGAGCGCATCCAGCGGCCTGCGGGCCGGTCGGACTCCCAGTCGTTGAGGGTCGTGACGAGGGCGTCACGCCCGGGGTCGAGGATCCGGTAGCCCACCAGCCCGTGCTCGCCGGGCAGGCGCCCCGTCGCCAGCGCCGTGAGGGCGGCGGAGGTGGTGCTCGGGTACACCGTGCGGATGGGCTCCCCCGCGCCGGCGGCACGAGCGAGGGTGCGGGCGTGCCCCGCCGCCTGCCGCAGCTGCGCATGCCCCAGGCCGTCCACGAGGACGATCACCGCCGTGTCGACCGGCGCCAGGCTCAGGCCGTTCGTCTCGCCGCGCAGCGCGGCGACGGCCGCGCGCGCCACCCCGGCGAGGTTCCGGCCGCTGACGGCGGGCGTCGGTAGCATGGGGGAATCGTACCCGTGACGCTTCTCCCCACCGCATGACGACCCCGCCCGATCCGAGCTCCTTCACCGCCCCTGAGGAGCGCATCGACGACGTCGACATCACCGCGGAGATGCAGGGCTCGTTCCTCGAGTACGCGTACGCGGTCATCTACTCCCGTGCGCTTCCCGACGCCCGCGACGGGCTGAAGCCGGTGCAGCGCCGCATCCTCTACCAGATGTCCGAGATGGGGCTGCGGCCCGACCGCGGCCACGTCAAGTCCGCCCGTGTGGTGGGCGAGGTGATGGGCAAGCTGCACCCGCACGGCGACGCCCCGATCTACGACGCGCTCGTCCGCCTCGCCCAGGACTTCACGATGCGCCTGCCGCTCGTGGACGGGCACGGGAACTTCGGCTCGCTGGACGACGGCCCGGCCGCGTCCCGCTACACGGAGGCGCGGATGGCCCCCGCGGCCGAGGCGATGACCGACGGGCTCGACGAGGAGGTCGTCGACTTCGTCCCCAACTACGACAACCAGCTGGAGCAGCCCGACGTGCTGCCCTCGGCGATCCCCAACCTGCTCGTGAACGGCGCGGCCGGCATCGCCGTGGGCATGGCCACGAACATGCCTCCGCACAACCTCGTCGAGGTCGCCGCGGGGGCGAAGCATCTGCTGGAGAACCCCGAGGCCGACGTCGAGCAGCTCATGCAGTTCATCCCGGGCCCGGATCTGCCCGGCGGCGGCATCATCGTCGGCCTGGACGGCGTGAAGGAGGCCTACCGCACGGGCCGCGGCGCCTTCCGCACCCGCGCGAAGGCCACGGTGGAGCAGATCACGCCGCGCAAGTCCGGCCTGGTCATCACGGAGCTGCCCTACCTCGTCGGGCCCGAGCGGGTCATCGAGAAGATCAAGGACGGCGCGGAGGCGAAGAGGCTGGCCGGGATCTCGGACGTCACCGACCTCTCCGATCGCAAGCACGGCCTGCGCCTGGTCATCGAGATCAAGACGGGCTTCAACCCCCAGGCCGTTCTCGAGCAGCTGTACCGCTACACGCCGCTGGAGGAGTCCTTCGGCGTCAACAACGTCGCGCTGGTGGAGGGCCAGCCGCAGACGCTCGGCCTGCGGGAGCTTCTGCGCGTGTTCCTCGACCACCGCATCTCGGTGGTGCGGCGCCGCTCCCAGTTCCGGCTCGACCGGCGGCGGGAGAGGCTGCACCTCGTGGAGGGCCTGCTCGTGGCCATCCTCGACATCGACGAGGTGATCCAGCTCATCCGGACCAGCGACGACGGCGAGCAGGCGCGCAGCAGGCTGATGAGCGTCTTCGACCTCTCGCAGGCGCAGGCCGAGTACATCCTGGAGCTCAGGCTGCGCCGCCTGACGAAGTTCTCCCGCATCGAGCTGGAGACCGAACGCGACGAGCTCCTCGCCCAGATCGCCCAGCTGGAGGAGATCCTCGCCAGCGAAAGCCGGCTGCACGGCGTCGTGGCGCAGGAGCTGGACGAGGTCGCCGAGCGTTTCGGGACCCCCCGGCGCACGTTGCTCACCGGCGCTGCTCCCGCCCCCGCGCGCCGCGGCTCGGCGGCCGCCGCCGAGCTGGAGCACGCGGACACGAGCTGCCATGTGCTGCTGTCGGCGACCGGACGGCTGCTGCGGGTCGATCCGGTGCCCGAGGGCGCGAGCGGCGGCGGCAGCCGGCGCACCCGTCACGACGCGGTGCTCTCCGCGCTCACGACGACCACGAGGGCGACCATGGGCGCGGTAACCAGCCGGGGCCGGCTCCTGGCCTTCAGCCCGGTGGACCTGCCCGCTGTTCCCGCGGCCAGCGTCCAGTTCGCCGCGGGGGTGAAGGCCGCGGACTACCTCGGCCTGGCCGACAAGAAGGAGCGCGTGCTGGCGCTCGTGCCGCTCGCGGCTCAGACGGTCGTCGCCCTCGGCACCCGTCAGGGCGTCGTGAAGAGGGTGCTGCTGGGCGAGCTGCCCGCCGCCCGCAACGAGCACGAGATCATCGCGCTGAAGCCCGGCGACGAGGTCGTCGGCGCGGCCGTGTGCGCGGACGGGGACGAGCTGGTGTTCGTCGCCAGCGACGCGCAGCTGCTGCGCTTCGAGGCGGGTCAGGTGCGCCCCCAGGGACGCCCGGCGGCCGGGATGGCGGGGATCCGCCTGGACGGCGAGGCTCGGCTGATCTGGTTCGGCGTGGTCCCTGCCGACGCGAAGGACGACGCCGTCGTGGCCACCGTCGCTGTGGACGGCGGCGCGCTGGAGGGGACGGACGCGGGCAGCGCGAAGCTGTCCGCGCTGTCCGAGTTCCCCGCCAAGGGCCGCGGCACCGGCGGGGTGCGGGCGCAGCGCTTCCTCAAGGGCGAGAGCAGGCTCGCGGCGGCCTGGGCCGGGCGTGCCCCGGCCATCGCGGTGGCGGCCGACGGAGGCATTCGCAGCCTGCCTGACGCGCTGGCGCGCCGGGACGCCTCCGGTCAGTCCCTGGACGGCGGCGTGGCCTTCATCGGCTCGTCGATCGCGGCCGCGCTCTCCTCCTGATCCGCCCCTGCGGCGGCGCGCTCCAGGCCCAGCGCGCGGGCGATCGACTCGGCGTCGGTCGCGCCGCTCTGCGCTGCGGCGAGGTTCTGCGCGGCCACGGCGGCGAGCACCTCCTCGCGCTGGATCTTCACGCCGCGGGGGGCCTCGAAGCCGAGGCGGATGCCGTCCCCGCGCACGTCGAGCACGACGACGACGATGTCGTCGCCGATGAGCACCCGCTCCCCCGGCTTGCGCGTCAGCACCAGCATCGGGGCGAGTCTAACCTGCGATCAGTCCAGCGCGTCGGCGACGCCGCGGGGCAGGCCGAGCTCGTCGACGGTCTCCGGCGAGGCGGTCGCCGCGGTCCCGATGACGAGCATCGCGTCCACGGGGACGAGCCGGCGCACCGTGTCCACCCAGTGCCGGGTGTCCTCGGCCTTGCGCGAGGCGTCCACGACCACCATGACCTGGTCGGGCTCGAGCGCCGCGACCGCCCCGACCGTGCCGGCGACGTCCGTCGTGTCGAGCACCACCGCCAGGGTCAGGCCGTGGCCGTTGACGACGGCGTGCGCCCTGCGGCGCAGCACGTCCCGGCGGTGCTCGGCGTCCACCGCGTCGGGCGACCGGGCGGCGCCGTACACGACCAGTGAGCCCGTGCTCTGCGCGACGCGCTGCGCCGCGGAGAGCGTGTCGGCGCCCAGTCCGATCACGGCGACGAGGTCGCCCGGGCCGCTCAGGGGCCGGACCCACCCCGCCGGGGCGGCCCAGGCGGGCCGGGCCGCGTCCCGAGCGGCCGAGGCGCCGCCGGCGGTCATTCCGGAGGCGATCTGCTCCGGCTCCGGCTGGCGGGTGTAGGCGATGAGGCTGTCCAGCACCTGCGCGAAGGGCTCGCTCTGCGTCGACGGCATGGGCAGCTGCTCGCGCAGCTCCGCCTCCTCCGCCGCTGCGAGCAGGGCCTCGATGCCCGCGGCGGGCGTGCCCCGGCCTGTGCCCGGTCCTGCACCGCCGCCCGCGCTGCCGCTCCCCGCGCCGCCGCTCCCCGCGCCGCTGCCGGCAGTTGGCAGACGCGGGGGCGCCGGCTCGGGCACCTCGATGGTCACCCGGAAGGTGCGCCGGGCGAAGAACCCCGCGATGCCCCCCACCTGCACGGGCTCGATCGCGACGATCGTCGCCTCCGGCCCGTGCTCGCGGGAGATCCGCTCGTTCAGGCCGTCCAGCGCGGGGAACTCACGCTGCAAGCGAGTCGAGGCCACGGATCACCCCGATCGTCTCGATGGTCAGGCTCGTCGCCGAGACCTCCTGATAGGACAGCACCGGCAGCGCCGCGCTCGGCCCGCCCTGGCTCGTCACCAGCCGGCGCATCGCCGGCCGCAGCGCCGGTGCGCACACGATCGCCGCCTCGACGCCGGCCTCGTTCGCCCGGGCGAGAGCGGAGGCGATGGAGTCCAGCACGAGCTCGAGGCGTCCCGGGTCCATCACCAGCTGGGAGCCCTGATCGGAGCTCCGCAGCGACTCGAGCATCGACTGCTCCAGGGCCGGGTCGATCATGATGACCCTCAGCACGCCCTCCTGCGCCCGCCGGGCGGCGACCACGGGGCCGAGCGCGAGACGAGCAGCCTCGATGAGCCCTTCCGGATCGGTCGAGACCTTCGCGCGCAGGGCCAGCGCCTCATAGATGCGCGGCAGGTCGTTGATCGGCACCTGTTCGGCCAGCAGCCCCTGCAGCACCCGCTGGATCTCGCCGAGGCTCAGCAGGGTGGTGACCAGCTCGTCCACGGCGGCGGGGTTGACCTGCTTGACGCCGTCGGTCAGCACGCGCACATCCTCACGGGTGAGCAGGCGGTGCGCGTTCGCGAGCACGATGGAGTTGAGGTGCGTGACGATCACCGAGCTGCGGTCGATCACGGTCGCGCCGGCCAGCTCCGCGCCGTGGCGCAGACCGCTGGGCACCCACTTCGCCTCCAGCCCGAACACCGGGTCGACGGTGGCGGTGCCCGGCAGCGCGTCGATGCCCTCGCCGAGCACGAGCACCATGCCCGGGGGCGCGACGCCTCGGCCGGCCTCCACCCCGGCGATGCGGATGGCGTAGCTCGACACCGGCAGCTCGACGCTGTCCCGGGTGCGTACCGGCGGGATGACCAGCCCGAGCTCCAGGGCGATCCGCTTGCGCAGCGCCTTCACACGGGCGAGCAGATCGTCCGCTCCCCCGGCGACCAGGTCGACGAGATCCGGCGAGAGCTGGATCTCCAGGGCGTGCACGCGCATCTGCTCGATGAGCTCCGCGACGGAGTCCGCCGCGGCGGGATCCGGGGCGCTCTCGGCCTTCGCCTCCGCCTCGGCCTGCCGGCGATGGCGGGAGCGCACCCGCTGCCCCAGCAGCAGGAGCACCGCGCCGATGATGAGGAAGGGGATGATCGGCATGCCGGGGATGAGACCCATCACCACTGCGGCGCCGCCCGCGATGAACAGCGCGAGCTGGGACTGGCCGAGCTGCCGCGCGACCGTCGCGCCGAGGTCGCTGTCCGAGGTGGAGCGGGTGACGATCATGCCCGTCGACACCGACATGAGCAGAGCCGGGATCTGCGTGGTCAGCCCGTCGCCGATGGTCAGCAGCGCGTACTGGTTCAGGGCCTGGTCGATCGGCAGGCCGCGCTGCAGCATGCCGATGAGGATGCCGCCGACGATGTTCACCATGATGATCACCAGCCCGGCGATCGCGTCGCCCTTCACGAACTTCGAGGCGCCGTCCATCGCCCCGTAGAAGTCCGCCTCGGCCGCCACCTCCGCGCGCCGGGCCCTGGCCTGCGCCTCGGTGATCAGGCCGGCGTTGAGGTCCGCGTCGATGGCCATCTGCTTGCCCGGCATGGCGTCCAGGGTGAAGCGCGCGCCCACCTCGGCCACCCGCTCCGCGCCGCGGGTGACGACGACGAACTGGATCACCACGAGGATGAGGAAGATCACCGCGCCGATGACCAGCGAGCCGCCCACGGCGACGGATCCGAACGTCGCGATCACCTGGCCCGCGTTGCCCTGGCCGAGCACCAGGCGGGTGGAGGCGACGTTCAGGCTCAGGCGGAACAGCGTCGCCACGAGCAGCAGGGAGGGGAAGATCGAGAAGTCGCGCGGCTTCTTCACGAACATCGCCGTGAGCAGGATCACGAGCGAGAAGAGGATGTTGACGATGATCAGCACGTCCAGCAGCCAGGTCGGCACGGGCACGACCAGCAGGAGGATCACGCCGATCACGCCGATCGGGACGGCGAAGGGGGCGAATCTGCGGTTCATCGTCTCTCCAGTTCGGGTGAGGCCGAGTCGAAGTCGTGGGTGCCGCGAGCGGCGCCGCGGGAGCGCAGCGCCATGACGAAGGCGAGCACCCGTGCGACGGCGAGGTAGAGGGCGGCGGGGATCTCCTGGCCGATCTCGCAGCTGTGGTACAGGCTCCGGGCCAGCGGGACGTCCCTGACCATGGGCACGCCGTGCTCGGCCGCCTCCTCGCGGATGCGGGCGCCGATCTCGCCCGCGCCCTTCGCGACCACGCGCGGCGCGGACACGCCCGGCTCGTATACCAGGGCGACGGTGAGGTGCGTGGGGTTCAGCAGCACCACGTCGGCGTCGGCCACGGCGGCGATCATCCGGTTCCTGCTCAGCGCGAGCTGCCTCGAGCGCCGCTGCGAGCGGATCACCGGGTCGCCCTCGGTGCGCTTCGCCTCGTCGCGCAGCTCCTTCTTCGTCATCCGGGTGAAGCGGCGGTTGCGGCGCATGACGACGAACACGTCCGCGCCGGCCAGGGCGAGCCCGGCGCCGATCCCGCACAGCAGCAGCAGCCAGAGCCCGCCGCTCGCCCCGGCCAGAAGTGAGGACAGCGGCAGCCCGCCGGCCTGGTCCATGAGCGGCAGCAGGGACTGCACGGCGAGCCAGAGCAGGCCGCCGACGAGCAGGGTCTTCACGAGCGCCTTGAGCCCCTCCCACAGCGCGTGACGGCCGAAGACGCGCCCGAGCCCTTTGACGAGGTCGAGGCTCTCCAGGCGCGGCGTGAGACGGCGCATGTGGATGCCGCCCTGTGCGACGAAGCCGCCGATGACGACGATGGCGACCGCGACCAGCAGCGGCAGCAGCGCGGGGCCGATCGCGCCGAAGGCCGACATCATCGCGTCCACGGCCACCCCGAGGTCCGGATCGCGCACGACCGAGGGCACGATGAGCAGTGCCTGCGCAGTCGCATCCCGCACCGCGGGCAGCACCAGCGGCATCATGAGCACCGCCGCGGCGATGCCCAGCCAGGCCGGGAGGTCCCTGCTGGTGCTCAGCTGCCCCTTGCGGCGCACCTCCTGCATCCGCTGCGGGGTGGCGCGCTCAGTGCGCTCGCCGCTGTCGCTCTCGCTCATCCCACCACCCCCGAGATGAGGCCGACGGCCTGTCCGGTCAGCGCCGAGACGATGCTGGGCAGCACGACGAAGACCGTTCCGACGAACAGCAGCAGGAGCAGGATCTTCAGCGGGAAGCCCATCGCGAAGGCGTTCAGGGCCGGCGCGACGCGAGTGAGCAGCCCCAGGCCCACATCGGCCAGGAAGAGCACGACGAGCAGCGGGCCGGCGATCTGCAGGGCGGAGACGAGCATCTGTCCGACGGACTGGATCATCGCCTGCGCTGGATGGGAGAGATCCAGCGCGCCGCCGAGGGGGACCGCGCCGAAGCTGTGCACCAGCCCGAGCAGGACGAGCTGGTATCCGTCCGTCGCGAACAGGAGCGCGAGCGCGGCGATCTGGAACATCCGGCTGAAGGTCGCGCCGTTGATCTGCATGCCGGGGTCGTAGCCCTCGGCCAGCTGCAGTCCGCCGAACAGGTCCAGCAGGCCGCCTGCGGCGCTCACCGCGGAGAACACGACCATGACGAGGAAGCCCAGGGCGAGGCCGGTCACGACCTCCATGCACGCCGCGGCGATGAACGGCCCGATCTCCAGCGGCGGCTTGCCGGCGGCCACCGTCGGCACGACCGCGACCGCCAGCCCGACCCCGAGGATCGCCTTCACCCGCACCGGGATGCTGCGATAGGAGAACGGGGGCGCGACGATCACGAACGCCACGATCCGCAGGCTCGCCAGCACGACCGCCTCGATCCACCCCTGATCGACCGTGAACTGCACCTCAGCCTCCGTTCAGGAGGCCGGGCAGCTGCGTGAACAGGCCGTGCGTGAAGTCGACGATCTCGGAGATCATCCAGTGCCCGGTGATCAGCAGCGCGATCGCGACGGCCACGGCCTTGGGCACGAAGGAGAGGGTGATCTCCTGGATCTGCGTGATCGACTGCAGCAGCGAGATCGCGAAGCCGACGACCAGCGAGGTGACGAGGATGGGCGCGGCGAGCTTCGCCGCGACGATGAGCGCCTGCATTCCGATGTCGAGGACAGCCGAGGAGTCCATCAGCTCTGATAGCTCCCGACAAGGGCGGTGATGATGAGACCCCAGCCGTCCACGAGGATGAACAGCAGGATCTTGAACGGCAGCGAGATCATCACCGGCGGGAGCATCATCATGCCCATCGCCATGAGCCCGGAGGACACGACGATGTCGATGACCAGGAAGGGCACGAAGATGACGAAGCCGATGATGAACGCCGAGCGCAGCTCGGAGATCATGAACGCGGGCACGAGGGTGCTGGTGCTCACCTCGGCCGGGCTGGCGGGGTTGGGCAGCCCCGCCGCGCGTGTCATCAGCGCCAGATCCTCCTGGCGGGTGTGACCGAGCATGAAGTCGCGCAACGGCCCGAGCGCCAGCTCGACGGCGTGGTTGAAGTCGATCGAGCCGCCGAGGTAGGGCTGGAGGGCCACGTCGTTGATCTGGCTGAGCACCGGATGCATGATGAACAGCGACAGGAACAGGGCGAGGCCGGCGAGCACCTGGTTCGGCGGGATCGACTGCAGCGCGAGCGCGTTCCTCGTCATCGCGAGGACCACGAAGATCTTCGTGAACGACGACATCATGATCAGCAGCGCCGGCGCGACCGACAGCACCGTGATGCCCAGCAGGACGATGATCGACGAGGCCGGCGTGCCGTCCGGGCCGTTGATGTCGATCGAGAATCCTCCGTCCATCAGATGGGGGGCTTCCTCACCTCTGCTGCCGCAGAGCCTTGACGGTCCGCGACCAGGTGGCGGGCGACAGGATCGAGCCGGCGGCCATCTCGAAGGCGGAGCCGCTGCCGGCAGGGGCGGGGATCGTCGGCTTCTTCGCCGGGGCCGCCGCGATGCCGGGCAGAGCTGCGGTCTCGGTCTCGGGCGCCTCCGGGGCGTCCGCGGTGTGCAGCACGGAGATCCGCCCCTCGGTGACGCCGAGCAGGAAGCGGGTGCCGTCCATGTCCACGACGGCGACGGAGGCCTTCGCACCCACGCTCTGCCGGGTGACGACCGTCACCGCCTTGCGCGCGCCGGCCCTGCCGCGCCCGAAGCGCCGCTGCAGGTACCAGATCGCCCCGAACACCGCGGCGAGGGCGACGGCGACGCGGAGGACGAGGAAGAGGGTGTCCATCCGGCTCAGACCGCCTCGGCGGCGTCGAGGATGGAGGTCACCCGCACGGCGTAGTCCTGGTCGACGACCACGACCTCCCCGTTCGCGATGATCCGGCCGTTCAGCAGGATGTTCGCCGGAGAGCCGACCGAGCGGTCCAGCTCGATCACTGAGCCGGGCCGCAGCGCGAGGACGTCGCGCACAAGCATGCGCGTGCGACCGATCTCCACGGTGAGGGCCATCTCGACGCTCGCGATCCGGCCGATGTTCGCCAGCGCGCCGGGCGCGGGCGTGGGCGTGGCCGGCGCGGAGGCCGTGAGCGGGCGCAGGTTGACCCCGAACCAGCCGGCGACCTGCCCCTCCGTCACGAGGGCGAACAGGGCGGTGCGCTCCTGCCCCGCGATCGCGCCGAGCTCGCCCTC
>Ga0182749_1000283_pt1 | contig 50899 bp, 41 predicted proteins | sample eDN3rd37CKraftMG_FD_128875 | JGI IMG/M metagenome (GOLD analysis project Ga0182749, IMG submission 128875) | Enriched Miracle-Growth compost microbial communities from Emeryville, California, USA - eDNA 3rd pass 37_C Kraft MG (version 2) (version 2) ...
CCCGATGATCTGCAGGCCGAAGCCGATCGCGACGCCGATCCCGACCCATCCGCCGAAGCTGACCCCGCGGCGCTGCGGGTAGCCCTGACCCGGGTTCGGCGGACCCGGATACGGCTGCCCCGGGTATGGCGGACCGGGGAACGGCTGCTGGCCCGCCGGTCCCGGAGTCGGCTGACCGGGGTACGGCGGCGCCTGACCCGGGTACGGCTGCGCGGGCCCGCCGGGCGCCGGCGGCGGGGGAGGGGGCGTGGGCCCGCCGGCATCCGGAGCGGGAGGCGGCGCCGCCGCGGGGTCCTGGGGCTCGGGGTCCTCAGGCGTGCTGTTCATGAGCAGCCTTCCTTTCCTGGGGAGGGGGAGGCGTCGCCGAGAAGCCTCCCCGACGGGCCTTGTAGACGATGCGGGCGAGCAGGAGCGGGATGGTCGCGAGCAGGAACAGCTGCGGGCGCGTCAGCCCCATCCAGGCGATGTCGTTCCCGCGCACGAACTCGACGAAGAACCGGAACAGCCCGTACGCGGCGATGAAGAAGGTGAGCGTCTCGCCCGCCGCGATCGGGCGGTGCCGCAGCCAGAGCCACAGGACCGCGAACGCCACCGCGTGGAAGACGATCTCATAGACGAAGCTCGGATGCAGCGGCACGCCGGCGGGCGCGTCCAGGCGCGCGGCGGCCTCCGGATCCAGCACGATCCCCCAGCCCGTGCCGGTCGGCGTGCCGGGCGTCTCCGTCAGGAGGCATCCGATCCGTCCGATGACCATCGCGAGCGCGACCGCGGGCGCGAACAGGTCACCGGTGCGGTCCGGGTACCGGACGATGCGCTTGGCGACGTGCACGCCGAGCCAGGCGCCCACGAGGGCGCTGAGCATCGACGCGTTGCCGAACGCCAGCTGATCGACGAGGCTGAGGTTGCGGGAGAGATCGAGGTGCTGCGCCCAGGTCCCCAGGCGCGAGAACACCGCCGCGCCCACGAGCGCTCCCAGCACGATGTAGGCGATGCGCGGGTCGGAGACGCCGCGGCGGCGCTTCTCGACGAGGAACACCGCCCCCGCCGCGGCGAGCCCGAGAGCCACGAAGACCGAATGCGTCCCCAGCGGCGGAAGCCAGGGGACGAGGTCCTGCAGCGTCGGGAACACGGCTCAGCTCCAGATCGATGCCCAGAGCATGACCCAGAACGGGATCGCGACGGCGGCGAGCACGGCGACCACGACGAGGTAGACGAGGACGAGGCGGGTGTCACCCAGCTTGCAGCGTGAGCGCAGAAGCCCCGCCCGGCGCGCCCTGGCGTACCCGGCGACGGCGACGAGGGCGAACGCGAGCACCGCGACGGGGCCGAGGACGGCGGCGAGGAGGGCGACGGTCGTGTAGACGCACAGCCGCAGGGGATCGAACGGCTTCACCGCATCGCCCACGCTGTCGTCGCGCTGGTTGAGGCCGCTGAAGTCGTAGGCGCTCATGACGACACCGTGAGAGGCAGCTCGCGCCGCGCCCCGGTGACGGTGGACAGCTTCCGCCGGGCGAGCGGGGCCCACGCCTGCACGGCGCAGAAGGGTGCGCACTGGTGCGCCTGGGTCGTCTCGTTGACCGTCGCGACATGCACGCAGCACTGCGTGAGACGCTCCTCGATCATCGTGTTGATGTCCATGAACGGCTTGATCGTGATGCGCTTGACCCGCTCGCCGAGCATCTTCCGCAGCCGCTTGTGCTGCCCGGGGAGCTTCGAGGCGGCGAGGGTCGTGAGCGTGCCGATGCCGAGATCGCAGTTCTGGCAGATGTCGCTCCAGATCGACGACATCGACGGATGCGACAGCGACGACTGCTCACTGAGCAGGTCCAGGAGCGAGTTCTTCACGACCGACCGGATCGCCTTGTTGATCTGCGAGTCCGCGATGCGGTTGGCGACCAGATCGGGTTCGAGCTCGAGGAACTGCTTCAGGCGGTCATGGCCGATGAGCGACGTGAGCGACTTCCAATCGCCGGCGTCATCCTGCAGCAGGTAGCCCACGGAACAGCAGTGCGGATGACTGCAGGGCAGCGCCGTGAGGTCCTTCCACGTCACCTCCCCGCCCGTCTGACCCTCGAGCCGCGCGAGCACCCCGGTGTGGGTGAGGCGGTCGTCCGGGTCGATGCCGGAGGAGCGTCCCGAGCCGAACACGGGCTGGATCGTGACGCCGCCGACATACGGCGTGTCCAAGGCCCGCCGGATCACGGCGCCGATCTCGTCGTCGTTGACGCCCAGCGCGGCCGTCATCGTCAGGGTCGTGAACACCCCCGCCTCGGACAGCCGCTCGAGCGCGCGCTCCTTGAAGCGCCGGATGTCGGCCCCGCGATGGTACGCGGAGGACTCGGCGCTCTCCCCGTCGTACTGCAGGTAGATCTCGACGCGCTCGCGGTGCTTGCGCAGAGTCTCGACGAAGGCGTCGTCGTTGGCGATGCGCAGACCGTTCGAGTTGATGAGGATGCGCACGACCGGACGCGCCACGAGGTGCTCGAGCAGCTGCTCGAGCCACGGATAGAGCGTCGGCTCCCCTCCCGAGAGCATGAGCACGTCGATGCGGCCGTTCTCCTTGGCCAGCCGCGCGTCGACCGAGGCGAGCACCTCGGCGAGCGGCGCGACCGACGATGCGGCGGGGCTCGACTCCGCGAAGCACGTGGGGCAGCGCAGGTTGCAGTGGTCGGTGATGTCCTGCAGCAGGATGCACGTGTGCTGGGTCTGCATCTGCGGCAGCCCGTCCTCATAGGCGGAGGGCACCGGCTTGAAGTTGCCGATCATGTCCGGTGTGTGCACCTTCGTGGGCGCGGTCCACTGCTCGAGGTAGGTGAGGATCTCGGCGGACTCGTCGTAGAGCGTGGAGATGAGGCCGTGGTCGGGGCAGCCGCGTTCGAGCCACACGCGGTCGTCGCGGACCGCGAGCCATCCGGACAGGCGGCGCACCTCGGCGAGGTCGCGCTCGGGGTCCTCCTCGTGGCAGCGGGGACAGAACGCGTTGACGTAGCGGTGGATGCGGTAGTCCCGCAGAGGCATCCCGGTTCCGGCGGCGGTGCTCACGTCGTCTCCCCTGCTCGCTCCGTGCGTGTACCGGCCACGATAGCGGGCGCGTCCCGGCCCACCCGGGCGACTCAGCGCGCGGCGCCGCCCGCCAGGTGCGCGGCGAGGAACTCGGCCTGCCGCGGCCAGTGGTGCGGAGCGCCGCCCTCATGCTCGTTGAAGGGGTAGACGACGATCTCCTTCTCGCCCGCGTACCGGTTGTAGGCGGCGTACACCGTCGACGGCGGTGTGATGGGGTCCATGAGGCCCACGGAGAACAGGGCGGGGGCGGTCGCCCGCTTGGCCATGTTGACGCCGTCGAAGTAGGCGAGCGTGCGGAACACCGTGGAGACGGCGTCGCGATGCACGCGCAGGTAGTTCGCGATCTCGGAGTACGGGGCGGCGTCGGTGAGTCCCACCGCGCGCTCGAAGTCGCACAGGAACGGCACCTCGGGGAGCGCCGCGACCACGCCCTCGCTGAGAGCGGCCGCCGCAAGGGTGATCCCGCCGCCCTGGCTTCCGCCGGCCACCGCGATGCGGCCCGCGTCGACCTCGGGGAGCTCCCGCACGACGTCCACCGCGCGGACGGCGTCGATGAACACGCGCCGGTAGTAGTACGTGGCCGGGTCCATGATCCCCCGGGTCATGTACCCCGGGAACGCGGGGCCCGCGCCGTGCGGATCCTCGGTCGCGCCGCCGCCGCCCCACGCGGAGCCCTGGCCGCGCGTGTCCATGATGAAGTGCGCGTAGCCGGCCGTCACCCACGCGAGCCGCTCGTGCGGCAGGCCGCGCCCGCCTCCGTAGCCGACGAACTCGACGACCGCGGGAAGCGGGCCGTCCGTCTCCTTCGGCAGCAGGAGCCACGCCCGGATCGGATCCCCCGCGTAGCCGGAGAACACGACATCGCGGACCTGGATGCCGCGCAGCGGCGTGTCGGCCGAGGCCCACTCCGGCTCGCGCGCCGCGCTGCGGGACTCGGCGATGGACGACGCCCAGAAGTCGTCGAAGTCGGCAGGCTCGGCGACCTCGGGGGCGTAGCGCTCGAGCTCCGCGAGGGGCATGTCGAATCGGGCCATCGGACCGCCTTCCGTCGGTGACGACACCGACCATACCGGCGTCGCTCCCTCGGGAGGGCGCACCCTGGCGCGTCGCCGCGCGGCAGAGCAGGATGAGCGGTGGAGGTCACCATGCCGGCACCCGTCATGATCATCGGAGGCGGCCTCGCCGCCGCGACCACCGCCCGGACCCTGCGGCGCGAGGGCTACGACGGCGACGTGCTCGTGCTGTGCGCCGAACCGCATCATCCGTACGAGCGTCCGCCGCTCAGCAAGGACTACCTGAGGGGTGAGGCCGACCGCTCCGCGCTGTTCCATCCCTCCGACGCCTGGTACGCCGACAACGACGTCGAGGTGCGCACCGGAACCGCCGTCGCGGCCATCGACCCCGGCGCGCACCGGGTGACGCTCGCCGACGGGTCGACCGCTCCGTACCGGCGCCTCGTCCTCGCGACGGGATCGAGCCCGCGGGCGCTCGCCGTGCCGGGTGCCGATCTGCGCGGCGTCCTGACGTTGCGGACCGTGGCGGACGCGGACCTGCTCGCGGCGTCGATGGACGCCGCCCTGCGCGGCGGAGCGGGGCGCCTCGTCGTCGTCGGCGACGGCTGGATCGGCACCGAGGTGGCGGCATCCGCCCGCGCCCGGGTGATGGACGTCACCCTGCTGGGGCGCGGCGCGGTGCCGCTCGCCAGGTCCGTCGGCGACGCCGTCGGCGCGGTCTACGCGACCCTGCACCGCGACCACGGCGTGCGGCTTCGTCCGCGATCGGACGTCGTGCGCATCGTCGGCACGGGCCAGCGGGTGTCGGGCGTCGAGCTGGACCGCGGCGATGTCGTCCCCGCCGATCTCGTGGTCGTCGGCATCGGCGCCGTGCCGAACGTCGGGCTCGCCGCCGCGGCCGGCATCGCGACGGTGCCCGCGGGGGAGGGCGGCGGTGTCGCCGTCGACGGGCGCCTGCAGACCTCCGCTCCGGATGTGTGGGCGGTCGGCGACATCGCCGCCGTCCCGTCGCCGATCTGGGGGCGGCGCATCCGCGTCGAGCACTGGGCGACGGCGATGCGGACGGGGCCGCACGCGGCGCGGGCCGTCCTCGGGGCGGACGGGCCCTACGCGCGGCTGCCGTACTTCTTCAGCGACCAGTACGACACGAGCATGGAGTTCGCCGGCTTCGTCGACCCGCGCACGGCGCACGACGTCGTCATGAGCGGTGACCCCGCTGCGCGCACGTTCGCGGCCTTCTGGACCGCGGGCGGCGTCGTCCACGCGGGGCTGACGATGAACGTGCCCGACCGCATCGGGGAGATCGAGGCGCTCATCGCCGCGCGGAAGCCGGTGGCGGAGGAGGTGCTGCGCGGCTTCGTCGCAGCCTGAGTGCGGGGAGCGCGGACGGAACGGGCGAACCCCTCGTCCCTTTCCATTTTATCGCCTGACCGGGGGCTTGCGGCAAGGGCCCCCCCGGGGTGCAGAATCGGTCTCCGCCGCCGCGGGACCGCGCGGACGGCACCGACCGGGAAGCTGATCCGTGACCTCTGCGACCACCCCTGCCTTCGCGCTGCCCGCCCGACTGTCGGCCAAGGCTGACCCCGCCCTCATCGCCCAGGACGAGCGCCGCTTCGCCGCGATCGAGCGCGCCCTCGCAGCGTCCATCGCGCGCCTGTCCGCGCGGCGGGACGCGCTCCGCCTCCAGCCCGCGGGCGAGGGGCAGGAGGCGCTCGAACGCGACCTCGAGGTGCATCGGCTGAGCGCGCGCCTGCGCACGCTCAGCCGCTACGGGATCGACCTGTGTCTCGGGCGCATCGTGCCCGCGGACGGGTCGGAGCCCCTGTACATCGGGCGCCTCGGCCTCACCGACGACGACGGCCGACCGCTGCTCGTCGACTGGCGCGCGCCCGCGGCCGAGCCGTTTTTCGCCGCGACGCACGGCGACCCGATGGGTCTCGAGAGCCGCCGCCGCTATCGCTGGACGGGCGGGCGCGTCACCGACTACTGGGACGAGGTGTTCACTCCGGAGGGCCTGGCCGGCCACGCCGCCCTGGACGAGCAGTCCGCCTTCATCGCGAGCCTCGGCACGAGCCGCTCCCCGCGGATGCGCGACGTGCTCGCGACGATCCAGGCGGACCAGGACGCGGTGATCCGTGCGGGCGTGCGGGGCGCGCTCGTCGTGGACGGCGGCCCGGGGACCGGCAAGACGGTGGTCGCCCTCCACCGCGCCGCATATCTCCTCTTCTCCGAGCCGCGCCTGTCCCGCGACGGCGGAGTCCTGTTCGTCGGGCCGAGCCCCGCCTACCTCCGCTACGTCGACGACGTGCTGCCGAGCCTCGGCGAGGACACCGTGCAGCTCTGCACGCTGCGCGACCTCGTCCCCGAGGGCGCCGTCGCCGGGACCGAGAGCGCGGAGGCCGCCCGCATCAAGGGCGCCGCAGGACTGGACCGCGCCGTCGAGGCGGCCGTGGACCTGTACGAGCGACCGCCCGCCACGGTGACCGTCGTCGCGCTGCCGTGGGGCGACATCCCTCTGCGTGTCGACGACTGGGCCGAGGCATTCGATGCGGTCGAGCCGGGCACGCCGCACAACGACGCGCGCGAGCAGGTGTGGGAGACGCTCGGCGAGATCCTCGCCGACCGCAGCGGGGCGCCGGCATCCGCCGTCGCGGTCGCGCTCCGGCACGACGAGGAGTTCGGGCAGGCGTTCGAGCGCGCCTGGCCGCTGCTGGACCCAGTGGCGCTCGTCGCCGAGCTGTGGCGATCCCCGTCGTTCCTGCGGCGCTGTGCGCCGTGGCTCACCGACGAGGAGGCCGCGGCGCTGCAGCGCGACGAGGCCGACGCGTGGACGGTCGCCGACCTGCCCCTGCTGGACGCCGCCCGCCGGCGCGTGGGCGACCCCGGCGCCTCGATCCGAAGGGCCCGTCGCGAGGCGGCCCTCGCCGCCGAGCGGGACGAGCGCGCCCGCGTGGTGGAACACCTCATCGCGGCGGACGACTCGGAGATGCTCGTGATGAGCATGCTCCGCGGGCAGGACTTCCAGAACACCCTCGACGACATGGAGGGGCTGGCCGTCGGCGAGCCCGATGCCCTCGCGGGGCCCTTCGCGCACATCGTGGTGGACGAGGCGCAGGAGCTCACGGACGCCGAATGGGCGATGCTGCTGCGCCGCTGCCCGTCTCGCAGCTTCACGATCGTCGGAGACCGTGCCCAGGCCCGGCACGGGTTCGCGCAGTCCTGGTCGGAGCGTCTCGCGCGGGTGGGCCTGCCGGCTGTGCGGATCGCGTCGCTCACGGTGAACTACCGCACGCCCGAGGAGGTGATGGCCGAGGCGGCGCCGGTGATCCGCGCGGTCCTGCCCGACGCGAATGTCCCGGTGTCGGTGCGGCATGGCGACCATCCCGTGCGGCACGGGCGCATCGGGGAGCGGGACGAGATCCTCGCCGCGTGGCAGCGGGAGCACGAGGAGGGCATCGCGTGCGTGATCGGCGATCCGACGTTCGCCGGGACGGAGCGCGTGCAGTCCCTCACCCCCGAGACGGCGAAGGGACTCGAGTTCGATCTCGTCGTGCTCGTGGACCCGGCATCGTGGGGCGACGGCATCGAGGGGGCGGTCGACCGGTATGTCGCGATGACCCGCGCCACGCAGCAGCTCGTCATCCTGGAGTGATGCCGTGCTCAGCGCACGAGGCGCGCGATCGCGCTCGTCGCCTCCTTGATCTTGAGGTCCGCCTCCTCGCCACCCGCGCGGGCGGCGTCGACGACGCAGTGCGTCAGGTGGTCGTCGAGGAGACCGACGGCGACCGCGTCCAGTGCGCTCTTGAGCGCGCTGATCTGGGTGAGGATGTCGATGCAGTACTTCTCGTCCTCCACCATCTTGTGGATGCCGCGGGCCTGCCCCTCGATCCGCCGAAGGCGGTTGAGGTATCGGTCCTTGTCGGTGATGTAGCCGTGCGACGCGTGCGCGCCCTCGTGCGGGGCGGGAGTGGCGACGGTGGATGGATCGGTCATCGGGCGGCCTTCTCGGGTCGGATCGGACGGAAGCGGCGCAGCAGCAAGCTGTTGCCCACGACGAAGACGCTGGAGAACGCCATCGCGGCGCCCGCGAGCATCGGGTTGAGCAGCCCCAGGGCCGCGAGCGGAAGTGCCGCGACGTTGTAGGCGAAGGCCCAGAAGAGGTTGCCCTTGATGGTGCCGAGCGTCCGCCGGGACAGCCGCACGGCATCGGCGGCGGCGCGCAGGTCGCCGCTCACGAGCGTGATGTCGGACGCCTCGATCGCGGCGTCGGTGCCGGTGCCCATCGCCATGCCGAGGTCGGCCTGCGCGAGGGCGGCCGCGTCGTTGACGCCGTCGCCGACCATCGCGACGACCCTGCCCTCGTCCTGCAGGCGCCGGACGACGTCGACCTTGTCGCGGGGGAGCACGTCCGCGATGACGCGGTCGATGCCCGCCTCGGCGGCGACGTGCGCCGCGACCGTGGCGTTGTCCCCCGTCAGGAGCACGGGTTCGAGACCGAGCGCACGCAGGCGGGCGACCGCCTCGGCGCTCGTCGTCTTGATGCGGTCGGCGACCACGAGCACGCCGCGCGCCTCGCCGTCCCAGGCCACGATCACCGCCGTGCGCCCCTCGGCCGCCGCGGCGGCCTGGGCCGCGGCGAGAGCCTCCGGCACGGCGACCGCCCAGTTCGCGAGCAGCGCGGGGCGACCCGCGAGGGCGCCGCGTCCCTCGACGACGCCCGACACTCCGCGACCGGGGTCGTTCGCGAACGACTCGACGGCGGGAAGGGCGCCGAGCTCATCCCGCGCGGTGCGGGCGACCGCCTGCGCGATCGGGTGCTCGGACGCCGCCTCCAGGGCGCCGCCCACGCGCAGGAGCTCCTCGCGCGAGACGCCGTCGGCGGGGATCGCGTCGACCAGTGACATCCGGCCCTCCGTCACGGTCCCCGTCTTGTCGAGCACGATCGTGTCGACGCGACGCGTGGACTCCAGGACCTCCGGGCCCTTGATGAGGATGCCGAGCTGGGCGCCGCGGCCGGTGCCCATGAGCAGGGCGATCGGCGTGGCGAGCCCCAGGGCGCACGGGCAGGCGATGATGAGCACGGCGACGGCGGCCGTGAAGGCGGGTGCGGCGCCGAAGCCGAGCAGCAGCCACACGGCGAGCGTCGTGAGCGACAGCGCGATGACGACCGGGACGAAGACGCCCGAGATGCGGTCGACGAGCCGCTGGACGGCGGACTTGCCGGCCTGCGCCTCCTCGACGAGCCTCGCCATCTGCGCGAGCTGGGTGTCGGCGCCCACGCGGGTGGCGCGCACCACGAGGCGCCCGCCCGCGTTGACGGTGGCGCCGGTCACAGGGTCGCCCGCCGCCACCTCGACCGGGACGGACTCGCCGGTGAGCATCGACACGTCGACGGCCGACGTCCCGCTCACCACGACGCCATCGGTCGCGATCTTCTCGCCGGGGCGCACGACGAACTCGTCGCCGATGCGCAGCTCCGAGATCGGCACGCGCTCCTCGATCCGCGCGTCGGGAGAGGCGCCGGGGCGCAGCACGGCGGCGTCCTTCGCGCCGAGCTCGAGAAGGGCCCGCAGGGCGGCGCCGGCGGTGCGCTTCGCGCGCTGCTCGGCGTAGCGGCCGGCCAGGACGAAGGTCGTGACGGCGGTCGCGACCTCGAGGTAGAGGTTGCCGGTTCCGTCGCCGCGCCCGATGGTCCAGCGGAACGTCTCCGTCATGCCCGGCTCGCCGGCGGTGCCGAAGAAGAGGGCGTAGAGCGACCACGCGTAGGCCGCGAGAACGCCCATCGAGATGAGGGTGTCCATCGTCGCGGCGCCGTGGCGCAGATTGATCCACGCGGCGCGGTGGAACGGCCACGCCGCCCACAGGACGACGGGGGAGGCGAGGGCCAGAGCCGCCCACTGCCAGTTCGGGAACTGCAGGGCGGGGACCATCGACAGGAGCAGGACGGGGACGGTCAGCGTCGTCGCGCCGATGAGACGCGGACGCACCCCCGCCACGTCGTGATCGTGCATGTCGCCGTGCGCGGCATCCCCGCGCTCCTCGCGCGCGTGCTCGTGAACGGGCGCCGGGGGCTCGGGAAGGGCCGCGGTGTAGCCGGTCTTGTGGACCTCGTCGACGAGCACCTGCGGATCCAGTCCCGCGGGGACGACCACGTGCGCCTTCTCGGTGGCGTAGTTGACGGAGGCCGTCACGCCCTCCAGTCGGTTGAGCTTCTTCTCGATGCGCGCCGCGCACGACGCGCAGGTCATCCCGCCGATCTCGAGGCTGTGCGTCTCGTGCTCGGCGTGCGCCGTCGTCATGAGAGGCGCACCGCCTCATACCCGGCCTCGTCGACGGCGGCGAGCACGTCGGCGTCCGCGAGCGGGGCGGTCGAGGTCACGACCAGGCGCCCGGTCTGCGCGCTGACCTCGATGCCCTCGACACCGGGGAGCTTGGCGACCTCCTGGCGCACGGATGCCTCGCAGTGGGAGCAGCTCATGCCGGTCACCTGGAACTCGTTCGTCGTCATTTCCGTCTCCTCGGCGTCAGGATACCCCTTGGGGGTATGGGTTCTCTTCGCCCAACCCTATACCCCTCCCGGGTATTCCGGGTGTCGGTTGCGCCCCAGGCAAGGCCGGCGGCGACGGCGACCACCCGCCCGCCGCTACGCTGAACGCGTGGCGTTGATGGAGTCGGGGATCCTGTTCCTGCCGCTGCTGGCGGTCCTGGCCCCGCTCATCGTGCGGGCCCTCTCGCCGTGGGTGCGCATCCCCATCGTCGTGTTCGAACTCGTCCTGGGCATCCTCGTGGGGCCGAGCCTGCTCGGCTGGGTGCAGCCGAGCGACTTCGTCGAGACGCTGTCGGAGCTCGGGCTCGCCATGCTCTTCTTCGTCGCCGGGAGTGAGATCGACTTCGCCGGCATCCGCGGGCGTCCGGTCCTGCGCGCGTCGCTGGGGTGGGTCATCAGCCTGGCCCTCGGCATCGCCGCCGGGTTCGTCATCGCGCCGGGCGAGGGCGCGCTCGTCATCGGCGTCGCGCTGTGCTCGACGGCGCTGGGCACCCTGCTGCCGATCCTGCGCGACGCGGGAGAGCTGAAGACCCCGTTCGGGCGGGCCGTCACGGCGCTCGGCGCCGTCGGAGAGTTCGGCCCCCTGGTCGCGATCTCGATCTTCCTCGGCTCGCGCGAGCCGGGCGCGTCGACGATCGTGCTCGGCGTCTTCGCCGCCGTCGCCGCCACCGCGATCATCCTCGCCATGCGGATGCCGCACGGCGGTCTGCACGCCTTCGTGCGCTCGTCGCTGCACACCTCCGGTCAGTTCGCGGTGCGCGTCATCGTCTTCATCATCGGCGCGCTCGTCGTCCTGAGCCTCACCCTCCAGCTGGACATGCTGCTCGGCGCCTTCGCGGCCGGCGTCGTGTGGCAGCTCCTCATGCGCAACGCCCCCGAGGCGGACCGCGAGCAGGTCGAGAGCAAGGTGGAGGGGCTCGCCTTCGGGTTCCTCGTGCCGATCTTCTTCGTCTACACCGGCGTCACCTTCGACCTGGCCGGTCTCGTCTCGGACCCGCGCACCCTCCTGCTCCTCCCGGTGTTCCTCGTGCTGCTCCTCGTCGTGCGGGGGCTGCCCTCGACCCTCGCCGCCCCGCCGCGCTCGACCGGACGCGAGCGGATGAGCCTCGGGCTGCTCGGCGCGACCGGGCTGCCGATCATCGTCGCCGTCACGGCCATCGGCGCCGAGGAGGGTCTCATCGGCTCGGGGATCGCCGCGGCGCTCGTGGGCGCGGGGATGCTGTCCGTCCTGATCTTCCCCCTCGTCGGGATGGCTCTCCGGGGCGAGACCCGCCGGGGCACGTCGGATGAGGACCTCGTCGCGGAGGAGGCATGACCGACGTCCGGGGTCTCTTCGACGCGCTGCGCGACGATCTGACCGCCGCGGACGCGCCGAAGGAGGGCCTGGGCCGCCTCGCCGCGCCCGGCCGGCTGCTGCGACGTGCGCCCCGCATCGAGCGGGTCGGCGTCGCGTGGCGCCTGGGGGCCGTGTTGCTCACCCCCGAGGGCGACGTGCTCGCGGTCGGCGACGTCCTGCGGGCGGCCGAGGAGGTGCGCCGCGGCTACACCGCCGAGTCGGCGCGCGCGCGGGCGGCGCTGCGCGCGGCGGCCGTGCGCGGCGGCTTCCGCCCGGGCGAGATCGTCCACATCGGGTGGGAGCCCATCGACCTCGCCGCAGTCGCCCGCGGCGAGGCGTCGGGTCCGATCCAGCCCTCCGGCGGACAGCCCGCGATCCGGTGGAGCGCGGCCGCGGAGCTCGCCCCTCTCGAGCCGTATCTGCGTGAGCGCACGCGCCTCCTGCAGGAGCCGCCCGAGGGCGCGTGAGCCCGTGTCTCGTTTCGTGACATCCGAGGTGGCGATCCGCACGCGGAGGTCTATCGTGGCACGCGTGAGTGTCAACCCGCCGTACCGCGCCGACATCGTCGGCTCCTTCCTCCGTCCCGAAGCCGTCAAGCGCGCCCGCGCCGAGTTCGCCGAGGGCCTCATCGACGCCGCGCTGCTCACGGACGTCGAGGACGCCGCGATCGCCGACCTCGTGCAGAAGGAGGCCGACAACGGACTGCGCCTCGCGACCGACGGCGAGTTCCGCCGCTCGTGGTGGCACTTCGACTTCTTCGGCATGCTCGAGGGCGTCGACATCGTCGAGCTCGACCACGGCATCCAGTTCCAGGGTGTGCAGACCAAGCCCAAGGGCGTCCACCTGGACGGCCGGATCGGGTTCTCCGACACGCATCCGATGCTCGCGGCGTATCGGTCGCTGCAGACGACCCTCGCCGAGACGACGCACGCGCAGCCGAAGTACACGATCCCCGCTCCGACCGTGCTCGACTTCCGCCTCGAGCCCGAGCACCTCGGCCCGTACGCGGACCGCGACGCGTACATCGACGACCTCGTGCAGGCGTACCGCGACGCGGTGCGCGCGTTCTACGACGCCGGCTGTCGCTACCTCCAGTTCGACGACACCGCATGGGCCTACCTGTGCTCCGAGGTCGAGCTGGAGAAGGCCGCCGCGCGCGGCATCCGGGTCGACGGCCTCGCCGAGCGCTACGCGGGCCTGCTCAACCGCATCCTCGAGGGCAAGCCCGACGACCTCGTCATCACGACGCACGTGTGCCGGGGCAACTTCCGCTCGACCTGGATCTCGTCGGGCGGCTACGAGCCCGTCGCCGAGCAGCTGCTGGGCGAGGTCGCCTACGACGGCTACTTCCTCGAGTACGACAGCGAGCGCGCGGGCGGCTTCGAGCCGCTGCGCTTCCTCCCCCCGGGGGACAAGACGGTCGTGCTCGGTCTCATCACGACCAAGTCCGGTCAGCTCGAGGACGTGGCCGCCGTCAAGAAGCGCATCGACGAGGCATCCGCCTTCGTCCCCCTGGAGCAGCTCGCGCTGAGCCCGCAGTGCGGCTTCGCCTCGACGGAGGAGGGCAACACCCTCACCGAGGACGAGCAGTGGGCGAAGATCCGCGAGGTCGTCGCGATCGCGGACGACGTCTGGCGCTGAGTCCCCGGCGCGTGGGCTTGCCGCATCCGCCGTGCTCGGGTATGCATGGCGAATGGAGGGGAACGGTTCGACAGCGGAGTCGCGGGCGGAGCTGAAGGCGCGAGGAGCGCGCGAAGCGCGGGCGGCGCACCCGACCCGGGAGTGGCGCGGGACGGATGTCGCACGGCAGATCGTCGTGGCGGTCGCCGTGGTCGGCGCGCTCACGTGCGGGTTCCTCGGCTCGGGATCGCTCGGCGGGCCGAGCATCCGGGACGCCCAGGGCGGCGCGCTCGACGCCGACGCCTCGCTGCTCGCGCCCGGTCGCCCGGCGTTCGGGATCTGGCTGGTCATCTATGCGGGGCTCATCGCCTACGCCGTGTGGCAGCTCCTGCCGCGTCAGCGCGCCGCCGAGCGCCAGCGCGAGATCGGCTGGTGGATCGCGGCGACCGCGGTGCTCAACGGACTGTGGATCGTCACCGCCGTCTCCGCGACGCTGTGGGCGACCCTCGTGGTCATCGTGCTCCTGCTCGTCACGCTCATCCTCACGTTCCGCCGCGCCGTGCTCACCGCGCACCCCGGATCGTCGTGGCTCGACCTGCTGCTCATCGACGGCGTCACGGGGCTCCACGTGGGCTGGGTGACGCTCGCGACCGTCGCCAACGCCGCCGCCCTCCTCGGCTCCGTCGGCGCCTGGAACACGGGGGACGAGGCGTGGGCGGCCGTCGTGCTCGTCTCGCTCCTGTTCCTCGGGCTCATCGCCTCCGGCGTGTCCGGATGGCGCGTCGCGCCTCCGTGGGCCATGGGCTGGGGCGCCCTGTGGATCGGCCTCGCGCGGCTGCACGGCGAGCCGGCCTCCGCGGTCGTCGGATGGACGGGCATCGCCGTCGCGATCACGCTGTTCCTCGTCCCGCTCGTGCTGCGGGTCGCGACGGCGCTGCGCTCCGGGGACTGAGCGGCGTCAGTCCAGGACGCGGCGGGCGAACGCGCGCAGCAGGCGGGCGGGCTCGGTGACCGACGCCGCCCGCACGCGCGCTGCGATCGCGTCGTAGTCGCGGGCGTCGAAGTAGCCGTCGTCGCGGTACACCGCCATCCGCTCGGTGAACGCCTGACCCGTCGGCTCCGGGTGGAACTGCATCGCGTAGAGGCGGTCGCCCACCGCATACGCCTGCACCGGGCAGCTCTCGTTGGTCGCGAGCAGGACGGCGCCCGGCGGCGTCTCGCCGGCGCCCTCCTTGTGCGCGGTGAACGCCGAGAAACGGCCTGCGAGGCCGCCGAAGAGGGGATCGCGCTCGCCCTCGGGAGTGAGGGCGATGGTGACCGGACCCGTGTCCTCGGGGTGCGCGCGGCTCACGACGCCTCCGAGCATGCGGGTCACGATCCCGATGCCGAAGCACGTGAACAGCGCCGAGGCGGCGCCGTCGGCGGCGCGGCGCGCGATGCGCTCGAGGTCGGCCTCGAGGGCGCGCTGCGGATCGGTCTTGGTGGACTCGGGGTCGGTGACGTTGAACGGGCTGCCGCCGACGAAGAAGCCGTCCCAGCGGTCGAAGGCGTCACCGGGGAGGCGCTCGCGCACGAGATCGATGCGGTCGAGCTGATCGGGTTCGAGGTGCGCGCCGGTGCGGAACGACTCGTATTCGGCGGCCGCCGCGCCCTCCTGCGGGCGCACGCAGACGTACAGCAGACGAGCCATGGGGCGAGTCTAGGCGGGGCGACGCCGTGTGTCGCGGCAGCCGACACGAGGCGACGCGGATCGTCGCGGCATCCGTGTATCAGGCATGGTCTTCCCTCCTCCTCCGACTTGTGGAGACAATGGGCGCTATGACCGACACCGAGCGGTCGGAACCCCTCGACGGCACGCCGGACGGATCGGGCGGGGCGGGCGAGGGGGCCGAGCCGACCCGCTGGGAGCGCTGCGCCGACCTGTTCCAGCGCTGGCGCTCCGGTGAGGCGCGCGCGATGGACGAGCTGGTCCGGCTCATGTCGCCGGTGCTGTGGCACGTCGTCCGCGCCTACGGACTCGACCACGCGCTCGCCCAGGACGTCGTGCAGACCACGTGGCTCACGCTCGTGCGCCGCCACGAGTCGATCCTCGAGCCGCAGGCGGTCTCCGGATGGCTGACCACGTGCGCGCGCCGCGAGGCGTGGCGGGTCGGCAAGGCCCATCGCCGGGCGGACGCGACCGAGGCCGAGCAGCTCGAGCCGCACCTGCCCGCCCGCGAGTCCGCCGAGGACTCCGCCGTCCTCGACGACGAGGCACGGCGCCTGTGGCGCGCCGTCGCGACCCTCAACGAGCGCTGCCAGCGCCTCCTGCGCATCGTCGCGTTCGAGGAGCGCCCCGACTACGCGCGGATCGCGCAGGACCTCGCCATGCCCGTCGGCAGCATCGGCCCCACCCGTCAGCGGTGCCTGGGCAAGCTGCGGGCCGTGCTGGAGGACGCCGGCCATGAGACATCCGGGGGGATGGGATGACGAACGAGCCGTTCGACGCCGCGGCGGACGCCGCGCTGTTCGCGCGCATGCGCACGATGTGGCAGCAGGTGGACCCCGTGCCCGCCGACCTCGTCGACCGCATGGTCGCGGCCGTCGCCGTCGAGGACCTGACCCGCGAGTACGCGCTGCTGACGCTCGTCGAGGGCGCCGCCCTGGCCGCCGTGCGCGGCGAGAGCGACACCATGACCCTGCAGTTCAGCGACGGGCGCACGAGCGTGCTCCTGCACGTGAGCGACACGGATGCCGGCACGCGGCGCATCGACGGCTGGGTCGACGCGACGGCGCTCGCCGTGCGACTCACCCAGGGTGACCGGGAATGGGCGGCAGATCCGGGGGAGAGCGGCCGGTTCGCGTTCGAGGACGTGCCCGCCGGGATGTCGCGCATCCGCCTCGTGATCCGCGACGGCGACGGCGACGGCCTGCGCGAGTTCGAGACCTCGCAGTTCGAGGTGTGATCAGACGATGAGGGGCGGGCATGGCCGACGATGACGATGCGCGGGCGAGCGGACAGCCGCGCCGGTGGACGTGGCAGGAGCGCGCGGAGGGGTCCATCCCGCGGGGCGCCATGCTCGATCCGGAGACAGAGCCCGTCGGCGACGTGCGACCGTTCCCGACGGCCTACATCCCCGATCAGCTGCTCGTCGCGCGCACCGGTGCGGAGGAGGTCTCGCCCGTGGCGCTCCTGCGACGGGCGGCCGACGCGTTCGACTGGCGACTGCGCATCGAGGCCCTGGACGGGCGCGACCTCGAGGACGACGAGCTCCCGCCGCCGCTGCAGCCCGGACTCCCCGGCGTCGCGCGTGCGGTGCTCAGCGTGGCCGACGAGCCGGTGCGCGGGGAGTCGCCGCGCGGGCCCGACGCGTGGCGGGTGCTCCAGCGCGCGCGCCTGCTCGCGAAGAGCACGCTGCCGGAGGTGGGACTCAACCACCTGGTGTCGATCGACCCCGTCGGGCTGAACCCCTTCACGCACACCAACCCCTTCACGCGCACGAACCCGTTCACGCGCACGAACCCGTTCACCCGCACCAACCCGGTGGGCGAGTACGCGACGCCGGGGCACGGCGGACGGCAGCCGATCGCGCGGCTGGGCGAGGGTCCCGTGCGCGCCGAGCCTCGCCGGGTGAAGGGGCGGCGCGCGGTCGTGGCGATCCTCGACACCGGCTGCGGCGCGCACGCGTGGCTGCCCGACGACATCGTGACGCGACGGGTCGAGCTCGACGGGAGGCCCATCGGCCTCACCGACGCCGCGGATCCCGAGGTCCACCCCGACCTGTTCGGTCCGCTCGACGGCGAGATCGATCCGGTGGCCGGGCACGGGACGTTCATCGCGGGCATCGTGCGACAGGCGGCCCCGGAGGCCGACATCCTCTCCGTGCGCGTCGCGGACGCCATGGGCGTGGTCGCGGAAGACATGCTGCTCACCGTCGTCGCCGACATCGTCGAGCTCGTGCGCCGTCACCGCGCCGGAGAGAAGGGCGGACGGCCGATCGACGTGCTGAGCCTGTCGCTCAGCTACTACCACGAGACGCCCGTGGACGGGCAGTTCAGCACGACGCTGCACGACCTGCTCGCCGCCGCGCGCGCTCTGGGCTGCACGGTGGTCTGCTCCGCGGGCAACGACGCGGTGGACCGGCCCGCCTTCCCCGCCGCGCTGTGGGAGTGGCCGGGAAGCCCGCTCGGGCTCGAGGAGGACGGGAACGCCGCGCACATCTCGGTCGGCGCGCTCAATCCGAGCGCGCGCTCCGTCGCGCTGTTCTCGAACGTGGGGCCGTGGGTGCGGACGTTCGCGGTCGGCGCGAGCGTCGTCAGCACGAGCCCCGCCTTCGTCGGGGGACTGCAGCCGACCTCGCGTGACGACCGGTACGGGCGCCGGCGGCAGACGGTGGACCCCGACGACTATCGCGGCGGCTTCGCCGTGTGGAGCGGCACGTCGTTCTCCGCGCCGCTCGTGGCCGGGCACGTCGCGCGGGAGCTGGACGGGAGTCTCGCGGACGGGGAGGCGGCGGCGAGGGACGCAGGGGCGGCGGTCGCCGTCGCCAGAGCGGCGGCCGAGCGCGCCCTCGCCGCTGTCGACGCCGCGGATCAGTCGCGCACGGACTGATCGCCCCGCCGACGCGGCGGGCAGGGCATGCTGGGTGCGTGACCCTGTCGGCTGAGGAGCTGTACCGACGCGGCGTCGAGCTCTCCAACGCGGGCCGCAACGCGGCGGCGCGCAAGGCTCTCACCGCGGCGCAGGCGCGCGATCCCGACCCGGACCTGCGCGCCCGCATCGCGGGGACGCTCGCGTACGTCGTCGCGCGCACCGGCGACCCCGACGGCGCCGAGCGGCTGTGCCGCGGGGCGCTCGAGGCGGAGGGGCTGTCACCGCACACGGCCGCCGTGCTGCACGGGCAGCTCGGCGTCCTGGCTCTCGGACGCGGCGACTTCGACGACGCGCAGCGCGAGCTCGACCGGGCGATCGTCGAGATCGGCGACGACGCCGAGCTGCGCGCCAGCATGCACCTCAACCGCTCGGTCGTGGCGATGCAGCGGGGCCGTCTCGACGCGGCGCGCGCCGACCTCGACCGCGCGGCGGCCGACTTCGCGGCCGCCGGGATGCACCACGACGCCGCCATGGCGGTGCACAACCTGGGCTACGCGGCGCTCCTCGAGGGCGACCTCGTCGCGGCGCTGGACGCGATGGACCGCGCCCGCCGGGTCCTCGGCGACGACTCGTCGGTCAACGGCGCCATCTGCGACGTGGACCGCGCCGAGGTCCTGCGCGACGCGGGCCTTCCCACCGAGGCGGAGCGGATCCTCGCGCGCGTCGCCCGCACCTTCGGGGCCCACGGCATGCGACAGTCGCGCGCCGAGGCGGAGTTCCACCTCGCGCGCTCGCTGCTGGGCCACGATCCGGTCGCGGCCGCGCGGGTCGCCGGTGTCGCGGCCCGGCGGTTCCGCTCCCTGGGCAGCACGAGCTGGGCGGTGCGCGCCGACGCCCTGCGGGTCCGCGCCGCGCTCGCGGAGGGGCGGCGAAACGTGCGCGGCGAGGTCGTGGCGAAGGTGGCGCGGCTTCCGTCCGATGCCGAGGTCGCCGAGATCGTGGCGGCCCTGGAGCGGACCGGCTTCCGCCGGGACGCCGCGGTGCTGCGCGCGACGGCCGAGCTGCGCCGGGCGCAGCGCGGACTGCCGGCGGGCTCGGCGGCGCGGACGAGGACGGACGCGCCCCTCGAGGTGCGGCTGCTCGCCCGCGAGGCGCAGGTCGCCCGCGCCGCCGCCCGCGGCCGGGAGGCGGACATCCGCCGCCAGGCCGCGGCCGGCATCGACGAGCTCGCGCGGTGGCAGGCGTCGTTCGGCAGCCTCGACCTGCAGAGCGCCGTCTCGATGCACGGGCAGCCGCTCATGATGGCGGGGCTCAGCTCGGCGATGCGCTCGGGGAGCGCGGACCTGCTCTTCGACTGGTCGGAGCGCGCGCGGCACTTCAACGGCCAGGTGGTCCCGCTCCAGCCGCCGCCGGACCCGGAACTGGCAGCCGACCTCGCGGAGCTGCGGATGCTGCGCGCCGCGGAGGGCGACTGGCTGGCCGGGGCGCGCGGCCGTGAGCTGCAGGAGCGTGTGCGGGCCCGGCAGTGGGCGGGGACGAGGGCCGCCCGCATCGAGGAGCGGGTCTCCCTCGCGGATCTGCAGGCGCGGCTCGACGCCGACACCGCCGTGCTCGCCTACGCGTGGAGCGAGGGCAGCCTCGCGTGCGTCGTCGTGACGCGCGCCTGCGCCCGCGTCGTGCCGCTGCCCGGGTGGCAGGAGGCCGGCGCGGCGCTGCCCGGACTGCGCGCCGACCTCGACGTGTCGGCGGCGGTGCGCTCCGGGCCGCTCGGGGACGTCGTGCGCCGCTCGCTGGAGGGCCGGCTCGCCGAGCTGTCGCGCCTGCTCGCCGAGGCGCCCGTCGCGGAGGCGGGCACGCGGCGCCTCGTCCTCACGACGCCCGGCGTGCTCGCGGGGCTGCCGTGGGCGATGCTCCCCGCGATGCAGGGGCACCCGTTCACGCTCGCGGCGTCCGCGACGCGCTGGGTCCGGCGCGGACGCCCGCGTGCGGACCACGCACGGGCGGGGATCGCGGTCGGCCCGCGCGTCGCCCGCGGCGAGGAGGAGGCGGATGCCGTCGCGGCGGCCTGGCGCGCGGCGGGCGTCGCCGCGGCGACGCTGCGCGGCGAGGCCGCGAGCGTCGACGCCGTGGCCGGTCTCGCCGCCGACGTCTCCGTCCTGCACGTCGCCGCGCACGGCCGCCACGCCTCCGACAACCCGCTGTTCTCCGGCGTCGAACTCGCCGACGGGACGCTGTTCGGCTACGACATCGACCGCATCCCGCGCATGCCCGACACCGTTGTGCTGTCGGCGTGCGAGGTCGGGCGCTCCTCGGTGCGGTGGGGGGAGGAGTCCGTCGGGATGACCCGCACGTGGCTGCACGCCGGGGCGCGCTGCGTCGTCGCCGCGCCCGTGGTCGTGGCCGACGACGTCGCGTGCGAGCTGCTGGGCGCCGTCCACGAGGGTCTCGCACGCGGGGAGGCGCCGGCGGAGGCGCTCGCCGCGGCAGCCGCCTCGACGGGGCACGTCGCCCCGTTCGAGTGCCACGGTGCGGGGTTCTAGGCGTGTCGGTCCGATGCGGCGCGTCAGCGCGAGCTGTTGACCGTGCGACCGCGCACGATGCCGACGAACGCATCGACGTCGGGCGTCGTGCGCTCCGCGGGCCATGCGAGCGCGACCGAGGAGCTCGGCGCCCCCGCCAGCGGGCGGTGGGCCACGTCGCGGCGATGGTGCAGTCGCGCGAGCGACATCGGCACGATGACGACCCCGACGTTCGCGGCGACGAGCTCGATCGCATCGCGGGTCGACTCGGGCGGGGCGGATGACCCCGCGACGGCGCCGGCCGGCAGCGGCATCCCGAGCACGTCGTCGGCGGGCGTGAGGACCACCTCCCCGGCGAGATCCTCGGGGGTCAGCTCATCGGCGGCCGTGAGGTGCGAGTCAGCGGGGACGACGACGACCGTGACCTCGTCGTAGAGGGGGATGACGTGCAGCCCGTCGCGCGCGATCGGCTGCCGCACGATCGCGGCGTCCACGTCGCCCGCGTCGAGGGCGGTGCGCTGCTCGCGCACGGCGAGGGGGACGAGCTGCAGCGGATTCGGACGTCGGGCCTGCCAGGCGTCCACCCACTTGCCGGGTGTCGAGCCGGGCACGACGCCGAGGCGGAGCGGCTCGGTCGGGACCGGGGGCGCCGGCTGCTCCCGGGCGACTGCGGCGGTGCGCCGCGCTTTCGGGGAGGGGGTGCGCGACGGCGCGGGGCGGCGCCTGCGCCGTGCCGGTCCTCCGTTCGCCATGCCTTCACGCTAGCCGGTGACCGGACGCCGCCAGTACCGTGAGTGCATGATCGGCATCATCGCGACGGTGGCCGCGTCCCTGGCGGCGCTCCTGCACGTCTACATCTTCGTCATGGAGAGCGTGCAGTGGACGCAGCCGCGCATCTGGCGCCGGTTCGGCGTGGCGTCGCAGGAGCAGGCGGAGGCGACCAAGCCGCTCGCGTACAACCAGGGGTTCTACAACCTGTTCCTCGCGATCGGCGTCATCCTCGGCGTCTCGCTCTTCTGGGCGGGCGACGGGGGCCCGGCCGCGGTGGCCGGACGCACCCTCACCCTGTTCAGCCTCGGCTCGATGCTCGCGGCATCCCTCGTGCTGCTGACCTCCGGGGCGAAGTACCTCCGCCCCGCGGTCATCCAGGGCACGCTGCCGCTGATCGGCTTCGTGCTGTTCTTCTTCGCCTGAGCCCGGGACTCAGGCTGCCAGTCGCAGTCCGCGCGGATCCGTTGCGATCTCCGCGCCGGGCGCGATCTTCTCGTCGTCGCCGATGAGCGCGGCGGGCGCGATGCGCGCGCCCTCGCCCACGTTGGTGCGGACGCCGATGTGCGCCCGGGCTCCGACGGCGGACCCGGGACCGATGTGCGCGTGCGCATCGATGCGGGCCTCAGGGCCGATGACGGCGTCGCGTTCGACCCAGGCGCCTCGGCCGATGACGGCCCCCGGCGCGACCTGCGCACCGGGCTCGATGTAGGCGCCCGCTTCGACCACCGCGCTCGCGTGCACCTTGGCCCCGTGCGCGATCAGGCCGCGCCCGTTGACGTGCTTGCGGTAGCGGAGTGTCTCTCCGCGGTCGTTCTCGATGTCGACGTAGTTCTTACCCACGATTCCTCCGGAACTCAGCCGGAAAGAGGCTGAGTACATGAACAACCGGAACAGGCCCCGATTCATTCCCGCTCATGGAAAGCGGGAGGGAATCGGGGCCTGATCGGGAGTTCCCGGAGGATTAGGCGGTGTAGCCGTCCGCGACGTCGAGGGCCGCGTCGATGACGTCGAGCCCGCGCACGAGCTCCTCCTCGGTGATCACCAGCGGCGGCGCGATGTGCGTGCGGTTGAAGTGCAGGAACGGCCACACGCCGTTCTCCTTGCACGCCGCGGCGAATGCGCCCATCGGGGCGGCGTCCGCGCCGGACGCGTTGAACGGCACGAGCGGCTCGCGGGTCTCGCGGTCCCGGACGAGCTCGATCGCCCAGAACAGGCCCAGCCCGCGCACGTCGCCGACGGACGGGTGCTTGTCGGCCATCGCCGCCAGGCGCGGGGCCACGACGCGGGAGCCGAGGTCGCGCACGCGCTCCAGGATGCCGTCCCGACGGAAGACCTCGAACGTCGCGACGCCGGCCGCGCACGCGAGCGGGTGACCCGAGTACGTGAGCCCGCCCGGGAAGACGGTCTTGTCGAAGTGCGCCGCGATGCGATCCGAGATCACGACGCCGCCCAGCGGCACGTAGCCGGAGTTGACGCCCTTCGCGAAGGTGATGAGGTCGGGCACGACGTCCCACGCCTGGAAGGCGAACCACTCGCCGACGCGGCCGAAGCCCACCATGACCTCGTCCGCGATCCACACGATGCCGTACTTGTCGCACAGCTCGCGCACGCCGGCGAGGTAGCCCGGCGGCGGCACGAGGACGCCGTTGGTGCCCACCACGGTCTCGATGATGATCGCGGCGATCGTCGATGCGCCCTCGAGGACGATCGTCTGCTCGAGGTGCTCGAGGGCACGCGCCGTCTCCTCCTCGGGGGAGGACGAGTGGAATGCCGAGCGGTAGGGGTAGGGCCCGAAGAAGTGGGCGACCGACCCGTCGGCCGGCTCGTTCGCCCAGCGCCGCGGGTCGCCGGTGAGTGAGATGGCCGTCGTCGTGTTGCCGTGGTAGCTGCGGTACATCGAGAGCACCTTGCGCTTGCCGGTCACGACGCGGGCCATCCGCACCGCGTTCTCGTTGGCGTCCGCGCCGCCGTTGGTGAAGAACACCTTGTCCAGCCCGTCCGGGGTGACCTCGGCGATGAGGCGCGCGAGCTCGCCGCGCGCGTCGTTCGCGAAGGAGGGCTGGATGGTGGCGAGGCGTCCGGCCTGCTCCTGGATCGCGGCGACCAGGTCGGGGTGCTGGTGGCCGAGGTTCAGGTTCACCAGCTGCGACGAGAAGTCCAGGTAGCTGTTGCCGGCGTAGTCCCAGAACGTGGACCCGGCGCCGCCGGCGACGGGAAGCGGATCGATGAGGGCCTGCGCGCTCCACGAGTGGAACACGTGGCCGCGGTCATCGGCGCGCACCTGCGCCTCGGCGGCGGGGTCGGGAAGGGCGGATGCCGGAGCGGCGAGGGTGTCGGTCATGGGGATCTCCTTGCGGTGCGTGACGCGAGCTCGTCAGTTGTTCTGCGGGAAGCCGAGGTTGATGCCGCCGTGCGACGGGTCGAGCCAGCGGCTCGTGACGGCCTTCTCGCGCGTGAAGAAGTCGAACCCGTGCACACCATACGCCTTGGCGTCGCCGAACAGCGAGGCCTTCCAGCCGCCGAACGAGTGGTAGGCGACGGGCACCGGGATCGGCACGTTGATGCCGATCATGCCGACCTGCACCTCGTTCTGGAAGCGGCGGGCGGCGCCGCCGTCGTTCGTGAAGATCGCGGTGCCGTTGCCGAACTGACCGGAGTTGATGAGCGCGAGACCCTCGTCGTAGGAGGCGACGCGCACGACCGACAGCACCGGCCCGAAGATCTCCTCGCGGTACGCGCGCGAGGTCGTCGGGATGCCGTCGATGAGCGTGGGGCCGAAGAAGAACCCGTTCTCGCGGCCCTCGACCGTGAATCCGCGGCCGTCGACGACGATCTTCGCGCCGTCCTGCTCGGCGATGTCGACGTAGGAGGCGACCTTGTCGCGGTGCACGTCGGTGATGAGCGGGCCCATGTCCGGCTCGCCCTCGGGACCGCCGGCGCCGTCGCCCACGCGCAGACGCGCGATGCGGTCGGCGATCCGGGCGATGAGCTCGTCGGCGACCGGCTCGACCGCCAGCACGACGCTGATCGCCATGCAGCGCTCGCCCGCGGCGCCGTAGCCGGCGTTGACGGCCTGGTCGGCGACGAGGTCGAGGTCGGCGTCGGGGAGCACGAGCATGTGGTTCTTCGCGCCGCCGAGCGCCTGCACGCGCTTGCCGTTGCGGGACGCGGTCTCGTAGATGTACTGCGCGATGGGGGTCGAGCCGACGAACGAGATCGACTGGACGAGCGGCGACTCGAGGAGGCCGTCGACGGCCTGCTTGTCGCCCTGCAGCACCGTGAAGACGCCGTCCGGCAGACCCGCCTCGCGGAGGAGCTCGGCGATCCACAGGGCGGCCGAGGGGTCCTTCTCGCTGGGCTTGAGCACGACGGCGTTGCCGGCGGCGATCGCGACGGGGAAGAACCACATCGGCACCATCGCGGGGAAGTTGAACGGCGAGATGATGCCCACGACGCCGAGCGGCTGCTTGAGCGTGTAGACGTCGATGCCGCTGGAGGCGTTCTCCGAGAAGGCCCCCTTGACCAGGTGCGGGAAGCCGCACGCGAGCTCGACGACCTCCTGGCCGCGCGCGATCTCGCCCATCGCGTCCGAGAGCACCTTGCCGTGCTCGGCGGTGATGATGCGGGCCAGCTCCGACTTGCGCGAGTTCAGCAGCTCGCGGAAGGCGAACATGACCGCCTGGCGGCGCGCAATGGAGAAGTCCTTCCACTGCTCGTATCCGGCCTGCGCGGAGGCGATCGCCGCCGCGATGGTCTCGTCGTCGGCCAGCGCGACGGACGCGGTGACCTCGCCGGTGGCGGGGTTGTGGACGGGCGCCGTGCGGGTGCCCTGCGGGACGTGGACGGCCCCGTCGATCCAGTGGCCGATCACCGGGACGTCGGGCGTCGCGGATCCGGGGGCGGCGGTCGTCTCGGTGATGCTCATGGAGGCTCCTCGGGGACGGAAAAGGATGAACGTGTCACAGGCGGTGCAACGGTGCTCGGACAGATCGACCGATGCTCGTCTAGGCTGTGCTCGTCTAGTTTTACAGAGCCGAAGGGCGCATGCAGATGGCCGATCGTCGGAATCACGCGCCGTTCCGGACAGACCGTCCGAACGACGGCCAGGCCCTCCTGCCGACCGTGCGCGAAGTCCTCGCGCTCGACGCCTTCGCGGCGGGGGTCCCGGAGGTGCTCGCCGGCCACGACGGGCTCGACGTGCGGGTGCGGTGGACGCACGCATCGGACAGCGTCGCGGTCGCGCGCCTCCTCGACGGCGGAGAGCTGCTGCTGACCACCGGATCCGGCTGGCCGGCCGACGCCGCCGATCTCGCGGGGTTCGTGGACGCGCTGGGCGACGCGGGGCTGTCGTGCCTCGTCGTCGAACTGGGGACGCGCTATCGGGAGGTCCCGCCCGCGGTCGTCGAGGCCGCGGACCGGCGCGGTCTGGCCCTGGTGGCACTGCACCGCGAGGTGAAGTTCGTCGCCCTCACCGAGGCCGTGCACCGCCGCATCATCGCGGAGCAGACCGCAGCGCTGCAGGCGCGGGACGACGTGCGCGAACGGTTCACCGCCCTCGCGCTGCGCGGATCGCCGGCCGACTTCATCGTGCACCAGCTCGCCCAGACCCTCGCGGCGCCCGTCGTCCTGGAGAACCTCGCCCACGAGGTCGTCGTCGCGGAGGTGCCTCCGGACGCCGAGGAGGAGCTGCTCACCGGGTGGGAGGCGTCATCGCGCGCGGCGCACCGCGATCGGAGCGCTCCGCCGGCGACCGACGACTGGCTCATCGTCCCGGTGGAGGCGCGCGGCGTCCGCTGGGGGCACCTCATCGCCCTGCCCGGCCCGCCGCATCCGGCCGGCCGTGCGAGCGTGCTGGAGCAGGGCGCGATCGCCCTCGCGCTCGGCCGTCTCGCCGACGGCGACGCCGACGAGTGGAGCGCGATCGGGCGCCGTCGGCTGCTCGACGGCCTGCTGGCGGGACGCTTCGCCGGCGCCGACGGGGCGGCGGCGCGTCTCGAGGCCGCCGGCCTGCCCGTGACGGGGCACCGGCTGTACGGCCTGGTCGCGACCGGCGCCGCGGTGTCCGACGAGGCCGCGGACGCCGCGGCCCGGGCGATCGGCGGGCGGGCGCTGACCGGATCCGCGCCGGCCGGCTCGACCCACCCCGCCACGACGATCCTCGTCTCGCTGCCCACGCGCGCCCGCTTCGACGACACGGTCGCGCGCCGGTTCGGCGCCGCGCTCGCACCGGGTGCGGATCGGCTCGTCCTCGCGGTCGGGACCCCCGGGGAGTGGCTCGAGGACGGGATGACCTCGATCCAGGAGGCGATCGACCTCGCGCGTGGGCGCAGCGGGCGCGCGGAGAGCGGCGTCCAGGTGCGGCGCGCCGAGTCGCGTCCGCTCATGCGGCTCGTGACGACGCTGCGCGACGATCATCGCCTGCTCGAGCACGGCGAGCGCATGCTCGCCCCGCTCATCGAGCACGACCAGTCCCGGGACGGCGACCTGCTCGAGGTCCTCGGCGCCCTGCTCGCCCACCCCGGCAACCGCACCGCCGCCGCGACGGCGTCGCACCTGTCGCGCTCGGTGTTCTACCAGCGCCTGACCCTCATCCAGGAGCTCCTGGACGTGGATCTCGACGATGGCGAGACGCAGACGGCGCTGCATCTGGCTCTGCTCGTGCACCGGTCGGCGGGCTAGCCGTCGCCGGCCCGGCCGCTCAGGAGTCGAATCCGAGCCCGAGGGCGTCGAGGGTGCGCAGCAGGATGTTGCGGCGTCCCTCGTTGTGGTCGGTGCGGTCGAGGGACCACCGCGTCGCGGTGATGCCGATCGACGCGGCGGGCTCGGGCGGGAACGGCAGCGGGCGACGTCGCACCATCTCCAGGGCGGTCCGCTCGGTGTCGAGGCCGTCGAGCAGATCGAGCATCACCTCTCCGGCGAACCGCGTCGACCCGACGCCCAGGCCGGTGAAGCCCGCCGCGTAGGCGACCCGGCGCCGGCGCGCGGTGCCGAAGAACGCCGTGAACTGCGTCGACGTGTCGATGGCTCCGGCCCACTTGTGCGTGAAGCGCAGCCCCTCCAGCTGCGGGAACGTCGTGAAGAAGTGCGAGGCGAGCCTCTCCCACGTCTGCGGGCGGTTCTCGTACTTCGGGCGCACCTTGCGCCCGAAGTGGTAGATCGCGTCGTAGCCGCCGAAGAGGATGCGGTCGTCCTGCGTCAGCCGGTAGTAGTGGAACTGATTGGCCATGTCGCCGATGCCCTGGCGGTCCTTCCACCCGATCGCGGCGAGCTGCTGCGCCGACAGCGGCTCGGTCATCAGCACGTAGTCGTAGACCGGCACCGTCATGAGCCGGTTGCGGGCGAGCAGCGACGGGAAGACGTTCGTCGCGAGGACGGCCCGCGCGGCGTCCACCCGTCCGTTCTCCGTGCGCACGACGACGCCGGCGCCGCCGGTGTCCAGCCCGGTCGCGCGCGTGCGCTCGAAGATCCGCACGCCGCGCTCGTCCACGACGCGGGCCAGCTCCGCCGCGAGCCGTGCGGGGTGGAGGATGCCGGCCGTGCTCTTCTCCCACACGCCGGCCAGATAGGTCGGGGAGGCGACGGATGCCTGCACGGCGTCCTGATCGAGGTACTCGACGTCGTCGCCGCCCTCCGCCGCCCACTCCTCGAGCCATGCGATCTCGTGCGGCTCGATGGCGGGCGCGAGCTCTCCCGTGCGCTCGAACTGGAAGTCCATGCCGTAACGGGTCTCGGCGGCCTCGATCGCGTCGAGGTTCTCCCGGCCCATCCGGTCGAGGGTCGGCATCTCATCGGGCCAGCGCGCCATCCCGTTCTCGTGGCCGTGGGTGAGGCTCGCCTCGCAGAAGCCGCCGTTCCGGCCGGACGCCGCCCATCCGACGCGGTTCGCCTCGAGCACGACGATGCGGGCACCCGGCATCCGCTCGGTCGCGAGCAGCGCCGTCCACAGGCCGGTGTACCCGCCGCCGACGATGACGAGGTCGGCGTCCACCCGTCCGTGCAGGGCAGGGCGGTCGGGCCGCAGCTCGGGCGGGAGGTCGTCGATCCAGAAGACGCGATGCGGCGTCTGCGCGAGGCTGTGCGACACCACGGAGGGCGCCGGCGGCTGTCGCTCGAAGACGGTCGTTCCCATGCTCATCCCTTCCGTCTCCGAGTCTGGCAGTCGTCGGCGCCGGTGTGCGGGATGCCCGGGGTCAGCGCTGGCAGTTCGGGCACCAGAACACGATGCGCTCGCTCGTCGGATCGGCTCCCATGGCGCTGCCGAGGATGAGGGTGCCGCAGCGTCGGCACGGTCGTCCCTCGCGACGGTACACCCACGTCGATCGGCCGGCGCGGGAGTCTCCGGTGAACGTGCGGTCCGCGCGGACGACGTTCGCCCGGATCATGCGCACCCCGAGGTCGAGGAGCGCGGGCGCGTCGATCTCGGTGGCGGGCGTCGTCGGCAGGATGCCGCGCACGAACAGCATCTCGTTCGCGTACTCGTTGCCGAAGCCCGCGACGTTGCGCTGGTCGAGGAGGGCCACATGCACGGGTCGCGGATCGGCGCCGAGGCGTCGGGCGGCCTCGGCGGCGTCCCAGTCGGGCGCGAGCGGGTCGGGGCCGAGGTGGCCGACGATGCGGTCCTCCTCGCTCGTGGGGAGCACCTCCACCATCGCGAGCTCGAACCCCACCGCATCGCGCGGACCGAGGCGTCCCTCCTGGACCCCGACGATCGCCCGGGCCTGGTACGCCGGCCGTCGCCATCTCTCGCCGGGCCGGTACACGTCCCAGCGGCCCTCCATCTTGAGGTGCGAGTGCAGCGTGTAGTCGCCGATGCGGTGCAGCAGATGCTTGCCGCGCGCGGCCACGTCGTGCACGGTCTCGCCGCGCAGGTCCGCCGTGGCGCTCCCGGGGACGCGGATGTCGAAGCGCGTCACCTCTGCTCCGGCCAGCGCCTCGCGCAGCCTGCGCGCGGCGCGGTAGACGGTGTCGCCCTCAGGCACGCGCGGATCCCGCCCTGGCCGGGGTCTTGCGCAGCGTGAGCCCGCGCGGCGACTCGACGAACCCGGCCGCGCGCAGCGCGCGACCGGCCGCGGTGCCGTAGACGAACGCGCCGTTGACCTGCTCGATCGTGAGGGTGTCGAGCCGGCGCGCCTGCGCCGTGCGCACGAGGTCGGCGGCGGCCGCTGCGAGCACGTCCTCGTCGTCGGTGAACGCGAGCGCCGACTTCCCGCCGCGCTCGAGGTACAGCACGAGGCCGCCGTCGACGAGAACGACGATGCCGCCCGCCTTGCGGCCCGGGCGATGCGTGACGCCTTCGAGCGCCGGCCACGACAGCGCGGCGCCGTACGGGTTGGCCGGGTCCGTCGCCGCGAGCGTCACCGCAGCGCGGACCGGCTCGCCGGCGTCGGTGCGCGGCGCCTCGGAGAATTCGCGCAGTCGGTCGATGGTCGCGGACGCCGCGAACTGCGCGGCGCCGAGCCGCTCCACGATGTAGCCGCGGCGGCAGTGGCCGGCCTGCTCGAACCCGGCGAGCACGCGATAGGCCTGGGCGAAGCCGCCGGGGAGGCCCTCGGCCTGCACGGAGCCGCGGGTCACGACGCCGTAGCGGTCGAGGAGCAGGCTCGCCGCCGCGGTGGCGCGCAGCGCGGCGTCGGTCTCCGGGTCGGGCAGGAGCGACCACCGTCCGCCGAGCGCGGGCGGGCGGGGCGGAGAGACCGGGCGCGGCAGGGACGACCCGCGGTAGAGGCGGGCGCGCGGTGCGCGGCGGCTCGTCTTGTGCGCCTGGGATCCGCCGGCGAGCAGGCCGCGGATGGGCGCGAACGTGTCGTTGGTGACGCGCCCCGCCCACGTGAGGTTCCACAGCGCCTCGATGACGGACTGCTCGTTGTCGGCGTCGGACAGCGTGCGCAGCTGCGACGCGAAGTAGGCGCCGCCCGCGCCGAGGATGTTCAGGAGCCGCCGTTCCAGCTCGCTGGTCTCGGGCTCGGCCTGCGCCTCGAGGGTGAGGGTCACCGCGTCGGCGGGGTGCAGCGCGATCCAGCCGTCGCGCCCCGGGAGCGACCCGTGCCCCGACCAGACGACCTCGCCGGACGACGTCAGCTCGTCGAGCATTCCCTGCGCGTAGTCGCGGACGCGGCTGGGCAGCACGAGCGACTCCCACGCGCTCGCGGGGAGGGGGACGCCGGCGAGCTGCTCGACGACGGCCGCGACGCCGTCGATGCCCTCGAGCGGGCGCGTGACATGCTGCCAGGACGGCAGGAACCGCGCGAACGCCTCCTGCGGCACCGGCTCGACGCTCCCGCGGATCGCGGCGAGCGAGCGCATGCGCAGACGCCGCAGCACCTCCGCGTCGCACCAGTCGGCGGCGTCGCGCTCCTCCGCGGGCGCGTCGGCCCCGGTGTCGGCGGGCAGGAAGAATCCGCTCGTGAGGCGCCCCTGCGACTCGAGGCGCTGCAGCGCCTGGCGGGCCACGGCGGTGCCGAGCCCGAGCCGCGTCGCGACATCCGTCGCGCGGAACGGGCCGTGCGTGCGGGCGTGCCGGGCGACCAGGTCGCCGAGCGGGTCGGCGACCGGCTCGAGGAAGGCGGTCGGGATGCCGACCGGCAGCGCCACGCCCAGGGCGTCGCGCAGACGCCCGGCGTCCTCGATCGCGGCGTGCCGCAGGACGCCCGCGATCGTGACCGGGACGGCGCGGCGCTCGGTGACGAGCTGGTCGAGGAGGCTCGCCGCGTCGTCGTCGCCGGGCACGAGACGGGCGGCGACCTCGTCGGCGTCGAGCGGACCGAGCAGGCGCAGCAGATCGGCCACGCCCTCCTTGCCGCGGACGCGCCGATCGGGGTCGAGACGCTGGGCCTCGAGCTCGAACTGGGCGATGACCGCCGGGTCGAGCAGCTCCCGCATCTCCACCCGCCCGAGCAGCTCGCTCAGCAGCGCGGGGTCGACCGAGAGCGCGGCGGCGCGGCGCTCCGCGAGCGGCGAGTCTCCCTCGTACATGAACGCCCCGACATACCCGAAGAGCAGATCGCGGGCGAACGGCGAGGGGGAGGAGGTCGTCGTCTCGACGAGGCGGATGCGCCGCTCGCCGATGCCGCGCGCGATGCGCAGGAGCGCGGGCAGGTCGTAGACGTCCTGCAGCACCTCGCGCAGGGTCTCCAGGATGATGGGGAACGTCGGGTGCTCGCGCGCCACCTCGAGCAGCTGCGCGGATCGCTGACGCTGCTGCCACAGCGGGCTCCGGCGGTTCGGGTTCATCCGCGGCAGGAGCAGGGCGCGGGCGGCGCACTCCCGGAAGCGCGAGGCGAACACCGCCGAGCCGCCGACCTCGTCCGTCACGATCTGCTCGAGCTCGTCGGCGTCGAACACGAACAGCTCCGCGCCGGGCGGCTCGGCCTCGGCATCCGGGACGCGGACGATGATGCCGTCGTCGCTCGCCACCGCCGAGCCGTCGACGCCGAGGCGCTCGCGGACGCGCGCGTTGACGGCGAGCGCCCACGGGGCGTGGACGTGCATGCCGTACGGGGAATGCAGGATCACCCGCCAGTCGCCGACCTCGTCGCGGGAGCGCTCGACGGTGAGGCTGCGGTCGGTGGGGAGGGTGCCGGTCGCCTCGCGCTGCTCGGCGAGGTAGGAGAGCAGGTTCGCCGCCGCCCGCTCGTCGAGCCCCGCCTCGCGGAGCCGCTCCTCGGCCTTCTCCGGCTCGGCGGAGGACACCTCGCGGGAGAACCTGCCGAGCGCCTCGCCGAGCTCGGCGGGACGGCCGAGGCCGTCGCCGTGCCAGAACGGCACCTTGCCCGGCTGCCCGAACGCGGGCACGACGTTGACGCGGTCGTGGGTGATCTCGACGATGCGCCAGCTCGTGGTACCGAGCGTGAAGACGTCGCCGACGCGGGACTCGTAGACCATCTCCTCGTCGAGCTCGCCGACGCGGGCGTTGCGGGTCTCGCCGGCGATGAAGACGCCGAACAGCCCGCGGTCGGGGATGGTGCCGCCGCTCGTGACCGCGATCCGCTGCGCCCCGGGACGGCCGGTGAGGGTCCCGTGGTCCCGGTCCCACACGACGCGGGGCCGCAGCTCGGCGAACTGGTCCGACGGATAGCGGCCCGCCAGCAGGTCGAGGGTCGCCTCGTAGGCCGAGCGGGGCAGGGTGCGGAACGGCGCGCTGCGACGCAGGGTCTCGAACCAGTCCTCGACGTCGAGCGGACCCAGCGCGCAGGCGGCCACGGTCTGCTGGGCGAGGATGTCGAGCGGGTTCTGCGGCACCGCGATCGCCTCGATCTGTCCCGCCAGCATGCGCTCGGTGACGATCGCCGTGTGCAGGACGTCGCCGCGGTGCTTGGGGAAGAGGGCGGCGCGGCTCACCTCGCCCACCTGGTGGCCCGCGCGGCCGACCCGCTGCAGGCCCGAGGCCGCCGACGGCGGCGCCTCGACCTGGATGACGAGGTCGACGGCGCCCATGTCGATGCCGAGCTCGAGGCTGCTCGTCGCCACGACGCAGCGCAGACGCCCGGACTTCAGCTCGTCCTCCACCTCGGCGCGCTGCTCCTTCGAGACGGAGCCGTGATGCGCCTTCGCGAGCACGGGCGCCGCCCCCGCGGTCGCGCCCGCCTGAGCCATCATCGCGGCGGGAACGGCCGGTTCGGGAAGGTCGATGCCGAGCCGCTCCGCGTAGATCTCGTTGAGGCGGCCGGTGAGCCGCTCGCCGAGGCGCCGCGAGTTGACGAACACGATCGTCGACCGGTGCTCGAGGATGCGGTCGACGATGGCCTCCTCGACGTGGGGCCACACGGACCCGGTCATCTCGGGGGAGGCGGGGGCGCCGGTCCCGGAGCCCGCGAACCAGTCATCCGCCGCGTCGCCGTCGGGCTGCGCGAACGCCGCGTCGTCGGCGCCGGGCGCGGGCGGGGGATTGGTGAGGTCCTCGACGGGGACGACGACCTTCAGGTCGAACGCCTTCGTCGCCCGCGGCGCGACGATCTGGACGGGCTGGCTGCCGCCGAGGAAGCGTGCGACCTCATCGATGGGCCGCACCGTCGCCGACAGTCCGATGCGCTGCGCGGGCGGGGCGTCCTCGCGGTGCTCGCGCCGCAGGGCGTCGAGACGCTCGAGGCTCACCGCGAGGTGCGCGCCCCGCTTGGTGGCCGCCACCGCGTGCACCTCGTCGACGATGACGGTGTGCACGTCGCGCAGGGTCTGCCCGGCCTGACTCGTGAGCATGAGGTAGAGCGACTCGGGCGTGGTGATGAGGATGTCGGGGGGATCGACCACGAGCCGGCGCCGATCGGCCGATGTCGTGTCGCCCGAGCGCACGCCGACGGTGACATCGGGCACCGCCATGCCCAGGCGCCGCGCCGACTGTCCGATCCCCACGAGCGGGGAGCGCAGGTTGCGCTCGACGTCGACGCCGAGCGCCTTCAGCGGCGAGATGTAGAGGATGCGGGTCGACGCGTCGGAGGTCTGCTTCGCGCGGCGTCGCCCCGTCGGAGCCTCGGCGGGTGGGGCCTCCTTGTCGTGGAAGACGCGGTCGATGGCCCACAGGAACGCCGACAGCGTCTTGCCGGATCCGGTCGGGGCGACCACGAGCGCATGTCTGCCCTCGGAGATCGCCTCCCACGCCCCCGCCTGCGCGTCCGTAGGGCGGGCGAACGCGCCGCGGAACCAGTCCTGCGTGGCAGGACCGAAGCGCTCGAGGACGTGATCCACCTGTCCATCTTCGTCGCTGCCCCCGACACGGGGCAGGGGATTCGCGCACGGCGAAGACCGCGCACACGTCCTCGGGTGCTCGCGGCCCCGACGCGAAGTCGGGATCGGGCTCTCCGCGGCGTCCCTCCCGGGCGTGCGGCCCCGGGCCGCATACAGTAGCGGGACACCCTCCGCGCGCGACAGAAGGACAGCCATGCGACGACCCGCCACCCCTGCCGTCACGGCGCTCGTGGCCGCGGCCGCGGTCGCTCTGGTCGCCACGCTGAGCGGCTGCGTGCCCGAGCCCGCGCCCTCGGCCACCGTCACCACGTCCCCGAAGCCGGACCCGACGCTCACCACCCCTCCGACGCTGACCGGCGACGCGGTCGCGCCCGGTGCTCTGCCGCCCGCCGTCTTCGGCGGTCAGTGTCCGACGGCGCTGTCCTCCTCCGACATCGACGACGTGGTCGGCACGGACATGACCCCGTACAGCACCGACACCGAGGCGTCCGTCTCGAACGTGGGCGGGATCACCTGCATGTGGACCGGGACGGATGCCGCGCTCACCGTCACGATCCTCCCCCGCAGCGGGATCGGCGCCGCCCAGCTGTCGGATGCCGCCCGCAGGCAGTTCTTCCAGGACTGCGACCCGGCGCTCTTCTGCTCGTGGGTGTGGGAAGACGACGACCTCTGGGTGTCGGGGACCTTCCAGTTCCTGCCGAACATGTCGCAGTCGACGGTCGACGCGTGGGGCCAGGACCTGGGCGACACCGTCGCGGCCAACTTCGCGGCCGCCCGCGAGGCGCCGTGGGTGCGAGACACGACGGGCTGGTGGCCGGTGCGCGAGTGCTCGCAGGTCGCGTCGGCCGTGGCCGCCGAGCTGAACGCCTCGGTGACGGGGGCGACCGCCACGTATCCGGACCAGCCGGCGCCCGGCGTGGCCCTCGCCGACATCGCCTCGCACCGCACGTGGTGCGCGCTCACCGTGCCCGGGGCATCGATCCCGCTCACGGTCAACCTCTTCGCCGGCGAGGCGTGGTTCGTGCGCGAGGCCGAGGGCGACAAGGCCTTCGACACGCAGGTCGACGGCGTCACGGGGTACCGTCTCGCGAGCTACGACGGCTCGGCGTCGAACTCGTTCAGCTTCACCGACGGTGTCAACCGCGTGCGCATCGACGTGCCCGGCGACGCCCGGGCCTCCGTCGAGGACCTCGCGCGGTCCGTCGCGCGCGCCGCGGCATCCGGCTTCTGAGCGCGGATGCCGCGAGCGCACGCGCGCTGAGGCGACGCCGTCACGTGCGGGCGGCGAGCCCGTCCGCGGTCATCTCCAGCGTCACGTCGACGCCGATCCGCTCCAGGAACGCGTCGTCGTGGCTCACCACGAGCACCGCCCCGCGGTAGGCGGCGAGCGCCTGGACGAGCTGGTCGACGGTGTCGAGGTCCAGATTGTTCGTCGGCTCGTCGAGGATGAGCAGCTGCGGCGGGGGGTCGGCCAGGAGCAGGCGGGCGAGGGCGACGCGGAAGCGCTCGCCGCCCGACAGCGAGCCCAGCGGCCGCTCGACGGTCGCCCCCCGGATGAGGAACCGCGCGAGGCGGTTCCGGAGCTCCGGAACGGCCACGGCGGGGGCAGCGGTCGCCACGTTCTCCTGCACGGAGGCCGCGTCGTCGAGCCCGTCGATGCGCTGCGGGAGGTACCCCACGCGCTCGGTGTGCAGCCGCACAGGGGCGACGCCGACGCCGACCGGGGTCTGCGCCGGGTCGTCCCCGGCCGACGCGGCGGTGCGCACGAGCCGCTCCAGGAGCGATGTCTTGCCGATCCCGTTGGGACCGATGAGCGCCACACGCTCGGGACCCTGCACGATCCAGGGGCCGATCGTCGCGATGCGGCGCCCCGCCGGCACGTCGGGATCGGGCAGGTCGATGCGCACGGTGTCGTCGTCGCGCACGCGGCGCCCGGCGGCGTCGAGCGCCTCGCGGGCCGCGGACTCCCGCGAGGCCATGTCGCCGCGGAGCTTGCCGGCGGACACCTGGGCCGCCATCTTGCGGCCGCCGGCGATGATCTTCGGCACGCGCTTCTCGATCTGCGCCTTGCGGCCCATCGCGGCGCGGTGGGCGAGCTTCGTCTCGGTCTCGATGCGCTCGCGCTTCTCGCGTCGCACGGCCTGCGCGGCGGCGCGCTCGGCCTGGCGCGCGGCCTCCTGCTCGGTGTCGAGCCATTCGCGCCAGGCCGAGTACGGCCCGCCGAACACCGACAGCTCGTTGCCGTACAGCTCGGCGGTGTCGTCGACGAGGTCGAGCAGGGCGACGTCGTGGCTCACGACGACGAGGGCTCCCCGCCAGGCGCGGATCTGGGCGTACAGCCGCGCCCGCGCGTCCCGGTCGAGGTTGTTGGTCGGCTCGTCGAGCAGCGTGATGGGCGCACCGCGCAGCCGGATGCCGGCCACGGCGGCGAGCACCGTCTCGCCCCCGGACAGCTCCCCGATCCGTCGGTCGAGCGCGCCGGCGGGCAGGCCCGCCTCGGCGAGGGCGGCGACGGCGCGTGCCTCGATGTCCCAATCGGTCCCGATCGCGTCGAAGTGCCGCGGGTCGGTGTCGCCGGACTCGAGGGCGCGCAGCGCGCCGAGCGCCTCGGCGACGCCGAGCAGCTCCGTCACGGGACGCGCGACGTCGAGGGTCAGCCGCTGGGGCAGGTAGGCGACATCCGCGGTCGTCGTGATGTGGCCGGATGACGGCGTCAGCTCGCCGGCGATGAGACGCAGGAGCGTCGTCTTGCCGGAGCCGTTGCGGCCGACCAGTCCGGTGCGTCCCGCGCCGAACGCGCCGGAGACGTCGGAGACGGCGATGGTCCCGTCCGGCCAGGCGAAGCTCACGCGGTCGAGCGTGATGGTGGGTGTGGACGTGTGGGCAGGCATGGTCCTCCTTCGGTGTCGGGGTGCGCGGACACCGAAGCCGGACGACCGGAGAAGAGCCGGGGAGGGACGGGATCGGGTCAGCGCGCGAACGGCTGCGGGTGCAGCGGTCCAGCCATGAGTGCGCGACCCGTCGAGGACATCGACGATCAGCGCATCACAGCGCGATGGCGACGATCTCCGTCATTTCATTCCTCACGCTCGGGACAGGGACCGAGCCAGCCTAGGGGCGCGCCTCTCGGCCCGCAACCCCTGCCGTGGGGTGAGGGAATCGGCGAGGTCAGATGTAGACGCGGGGGACGAGCGGGGAGACCCGCACGATGATCTCCTCGCCGACGGTGCCGATCGCCTCCGCCAGAGTGGTCACCGACGGCTCGCCCAGGGTGCCCGGACCGAACACCGCGACCTCGTCGCCGACGGCGGCGCCGGGCCACGTCGCGACGGTGAGGGTCGTCTCGCGGACGGCCAGAAGGGCCCGCGCGCCGCCGGGCGTGCCCACCTCGACCCGGCCGGCCAGCGTCGAGGGCAGGCCGTCGAGGGAGCCGTACGCCACCTCGACCGCGTCGTCGCCCACGCGGACGACCGGCGCGAGCAGGGTCGCCGCGGGGACGATGCCCTCGATGTCCGCGCCCCCGGTGGAGCGGATGCCGTAGCTGAACGCCCCGAACCGTACGAGGTCGTGGCGGAACTCCGCGCGCGCGAAGCCCGCGGCGCTCGCGGCGAGGTGCAGCACCTCGGGGGAGAGACCGGCCGCGCGGGCCGTCTCGACCGCGGCGAGGAACTCGGCACGGGCCTGGTCGTCGGTCTCGTCGCTCGTCTCGGCGATGTGGCTCCAGATCCCCACGACGCGGATGGCGCCCTGCGCCTCGAGCGCGGTCGCGCGCGCCACGACGGCGCCCCAGTCCTCCGGACGGATGCCGTTGCGGTGCAGACCCGTGTCGATCTTGAGGTGCACGAGCGCGGGGCCGTCGCCTCGCTCGGCGGCGACCGCGGCGACCTCGTCGAGATAGCCGGCGTCTCCGACGCCGAGCTCGATGGCGGCGTCGAGCGCCGTCGCGATCTCGGTGCGGCCCACCGTGACCCACGAGAACACCCGCGCGTCCGGGCCCGCGGCGGCGCGCGCCCGTACGCCCATGCGCACGTCGAAGGCGCCGAACCATTCGACGCCGTGCGCGGCGGCGGCCGCGACGACGCGATCGATGCCGTGCCCGTAGGCGTCGTTCTTCACCACGAGCATGAACTGCGCCGGGGCGATCCGGGCGCGCAGGGTGTCGATGTCGGCGAGGAGGCGCCGCAGGTCCACCCGCATCGCGGCGGCGCTCATGCGGCATCCTCCGTCGTCTCGCGCAGCGAGAGGCTCGCCGTGCGCAGTCCGAGGGCGCACACGATCTCGGCGCCCGTGAGTCCCGTCGCGCGCTCCCACTCGCCGAGGGCCTCGCGCGCGGGACCGTGCCCGCCGAAGTAGACGACCTCGTCGCCGGGGCGCACCGGTGCGTCGCCGACGTCGACGACGCACACATCCATCGCGACGCGGCCCACGATGGGATGACGCACGCCGCCGATCTCGACCGACACCCGGTTGCCGAGGCCGCGCAGGACCCCCTGCCCGAACCCGCCCGAGACGAGCGCGATGCGGGTGTCCGCGGCGGCGATGTGCGTGTAGTTGTAGGACACGCCCTCCCCGGCGAGCAGGCGCTTGGACGACAGCACGGACCCGGTCAGCCGCAGCGCGGGTGCTCCGTCACCGCCCGGAAGCCCGTACAGCGTGCGGCTGTCGAGGGAGGGCGTCTCGTCCACCGCGGTCAGTCCCGCCGCCGCGACGGCATCCGCCGCCTCCGGGTCGATGCGCACGCGGCGCCCGCCCGCGGACGCGAAGGCGGAGGCGACGACGTCGACACCGTGGCCGAGCGCGTCGCGGCGCAGGTCGGCGACGCCGTCCGGATCGAGGCGCAGCGCGCGGCGGGCGTTGTCGATGAGCGCGGGGCGCGAGATCCAGGCGCGCAGCGGTCCGATGTCGGTCATGAGGGTTCCGTGTCCAGACGGGCCCGGACGTGACGACGCCGCCGCGTCGGGGAGCATGCCCCTCGGCGGCGGCGCGCGCTCACGTCAGGCGTCGACGAGCTCGTTCTCGACGACGCGGTAGTGGTTGATGCGACGCTCGGCCGAGCGGCCGAGGTCGTCCGAGATGATGACGCGCTGCAGCCAGCGGTCGGTGCCGTCGTAGCGGGGCTCGAACGGCGTGCGCGCGTGCATGACGCGACGGTTGTCGAACAGGAGGATGTCGCCCTCGCGCAGCGTCACGTACAGGCCCGCGTTGTCGGCGCCGTCGTGGAACGCCTTGAGCGCGGCCGCAGCCTCGTCGTCGCCGGCCACCGCGGCGGCGCAGTCCATGTCGATGCGGACGAAGCGCTTGCCGTCCTCGCCGTAGAGCGCCGGGCCCTGCACGCCGTCCTCGGGGCGACCGGTGCCGCCCGAGGCCTTGTCGATGCCGTGCATGAAGCGGGGCTGGCGCAGCACCGCCTCCTGCTCGGGGGTGAGGGGGATGCGGTCGACCGGGGCGAGCGCGGTCTGCACGCGCTCGTCGCCGCGGACGCAGAACAGGCCCACGAACTGCGGGTGCGCGTCGTCGAAGGCGTCCTCGGAGTGCCAGTCGAGCAGGCTCCGGCTGCCGGTGCCGACGGCGTCGTACTCGTGACCCTTGACGGGCGTGACGTTCTGGATGATCTGGCCGCGGTGCTGGCGCGCGAACGCGAACACCTCACCGGCGAACGAGGCGAACGCGAGCAGCGCGGCCTCGGTCGCGGGGTCGCGGTCCGACCGCTCCTCGAACGCGGCCGCGTCCTGCGGGCTCTCGCCCATGACCTCCTGGTCGACGGTCAGACCGTGGAAGAGGATCCCGCCGTCCGGCACCTCGGCGCGTGCGAACTGCTGGATGAGCTCGACGGTCTCGGGGTCTGCGGCGGCGAGCGCGGCCTTCGCGTCGGCGAGGAGCGCCTCGAACGCGTCGTCGTCGCGGTAGATGCCGCGGCGTCCGCGTGCGACCTCCGCGAAGATGGCGGCCACCTCGGGCTTGATCTGCCGTTCGATCACGTTTCTTCCTCTCCACCCGTGCTTTCGACGCCGGGGTCAGCTCAGGCGAGTATACCCAGTGAGGGCGCGGGATCCCCGTAGGAAGTTAGTATCCCCTAACCCTGCGCCAGCTGCTTGTCGAGGAAAGTGCTGACGTCCGCCAGCTCCTGTTCGGAGACGCTGTGGGTGAGGCCTTCATAGACACGGCCGCTGAGCGTGCTGTGCTCGGGCAGCCACAGCGTGGTGTGCTCCACGAGAGGGGCGGGGATCACGTCGTCGCGCGTGCCGCGGCCCCAGAACACCGGCGGGCGGAGGTCGGCGAGCTCGGCATCGCGCGGGAGGTCGCCGGGGGTCGCGTAGCCGCTGAGGTTGACGACGAACGAGAAGCGCTCGGGCTCCAGACGCAGCGCCTGCAGTGCGACGGCGGCGCCCTGGGAGAAGCCGAGCAGCCCGACCGACGCGGCGGGCGCGTGCTCGTCGAGCCACGCGTGGAGCGCGGCGGCCGCGGCGGTGACGGGGGCGGCATCGCGGCTGTCGGCGCCGTCGAGCGGGTACCACGAGAATCCCGGCGCGGGCCACGGCGGAGACAACGGCGCGCGCGGCGCGGCGAGGACGAAGTCGTCCGGCAGGAAGCCGGCGAGGCCGAAGAGATCCTTCTCGTCGGCGCCGTAGCCGTGCAGCAGGACGAGCAGCGGGCGGTCGGCGGCCGGTTCGGCCGACCACAGGACCGCCTGGGGGTCGAGGCGCGGATCGGTCACGGCCCCCATCCTGGCAGGAGGATCCGACGGCGCGAAGAGCCCGTGCGGTAGAACTGGATCATGTCCGTTCGCACGCCCGACCCCGAGCCCGCCGACGAGGACCCCTTCGGTGCGCCGCGCGGCGATGCGTCCAATCCCGCCTGGCTGAGCGACATCGAGCTGGCCGAGGCGCGACGCCGGCTGCCCATGCTGTACGTCGAGGGCGTCCCCGTGCGCGTCGACGGCGTCGGCCAGGTGACCGAGGTCGGCATCCTCCTGCGCGCGACCCCTCTGGGCGAGATCGTGCGCACGATCGTGAGCGGCCGCGTGCGGTACGGGGAGACCGTGCGCGACGCCCTCTTCCGGCACCTCGAGAACGATCTCGGGCCCATGGCGTTCCCGCTGCTGCCGCCGCAGCCGAACCCGTTCACCGTCGCCGAGTACTTCCCCATTCCCGGGGTGAGCGCGTTCCACGACGACCGGCAGCACGCCGTGTCGCTGGCCTTCGTGGTCCCCGTGACGGGCACGTGCGAGCCGCGCCAGGACGCGCTCGAGGTGACGTGGATGTCCCCCGAGGAGGCGGCATCGGACGCCCTCGCCGCGGAGATGGAGGGTGGTCGGGGCACCCTCGTGCGACTCGCCCTCGCGAGCGTCGGGGCGCTGCGCTAGCACGCGTCGCGACCGGGCGGCGGGCCGCCGTCCTCCCCTTGTGGACGACATGTCGACGCATCCAGGGCGGGAAGGTACTCTTTCCGCATACCCGCGACGCTGTCGCGTCCATCCCCCCACTGATGCCGGTGCCGTCGGCGCGTTCCGCGTGCACCGCGGCATCCGCTCGATCCCCCGGAGGACACATGTCCGAGCAGCCTGATCCGGCCCGCGACGCGCTCGAGGGCGCCGCCGCCTTCGAAGAGCTCATCAACGGCTCCGCGCCGACGGGGGGAGCGCCGTTCGCGACCGCCTTCCGCGGCTACGACAAGGATGCCGTCGACGCCTTCGTCGCCGACCTCACCGAGCGCCTGCGCGCCGAGTCCGAGCGGGTCGCCCGCCTCGAGGACCGGGTGCGCGCCGCCGAGGAGGCCGCGCAGCAGTCCGCGCGCGACGCGGCGGCGTCGGCCGAGGCGGAGACGCGCGACACCATCGCGCGCCTGGAGGAGGAACTGGCGGCGGCGACCGCGCGCGCCGGGGCCGCCGAAGAGCAGGTGCAGGCGCTCAGCGAGGAGCTCCTGGGCGCCGACATCGAGTCGGCGAACCGGACGCGGTTCGAGGAGGTCCTGCGGGTCGCCGAGGACCAGGCCAGCCTGCTCATCAAGAACGCCACGGTGCAGGGCGACCGTCTCCTCGAGGCGGCGCGCGCCGAGGTCGCCGCCCGTCGCAAGGACGCGCAGGCCGAGGCCGACGCCATCCGCGCGCAGGCCCAGCACGACGCGCAGCAGGCACGGCTGAAGATCGACACCGAGGTGACGGCGCACGAGGCCCGCCTCGAGCGGGAGGCCGCGCACGCCGCCGAGAAGATCGCGCAGGCCGAGCAGGAGGCCGCGACCATCCGCAGCGAGGCCGAGCGCGGCGCCGCCGCGCTGCGGGCGATGGTCACGCGCGAGACCACCGACATGCGCGCCGAGGCCGAGGAGGCGGTGCGCGAGCTGCGGCTGCGCGCGCTCGAGTTCGAGGAGTCGCTCACGCGCCGCCAGGACGACGCGCAGCAGGAGTTCCTCATGCTGCACAACCAGGCCGTCGCGCACGCCGAGCGCATCACCCAGGACGCCAACGAGCAGGTCGCCGCGTCGCTCGAGCACGCGCAGCGGGTGTCGGCCAAGGCCGACGACTTCGACAAGCTCATGCGCGCCCAGGCGCAGCAGATCGAGGCGGATGCGCAGCTGCGTGCCCGCGAGCACCTCGAGCGCGCGCACGTGAAGGCGCAGAAGATCATCGACACCGTGACGGCGCACTCCCAGGCGGTGCTGCGCGACGCCGAGGACCGCACGCGTCAGCTGCGCTGGCAGCAGCACCAGCTGCAGAGCTTCATGGCCGAGGTCAAGGAGCTCATCCGGCCCGACTCGCCGTTCGAGCTGGGCGAGGAGACCGGTGACGAGGCCCCCGCCGAGGACGCGCCCGCCGCCGAGGCGACAGACGAGGTCGAGGTCGTCGACGTCGAGGTCGAGGAGCCGGCCGACGGGGCCGAGGAGACGACCGACGAGGACACCGTCGCGGCTCCGCGCAAGCGCTGACCGCTCACCCCGCTCCGACGCGGTCTGCGGTCGGGGCGGGGGCTCGGGTCAGGCGTGCAGCTCCGCGCGCAGGGCGCCGAGGAACGCGTCGACGTCGTCCTCCGACGTGTCGAAGCTGCACACCCAGCGCACCTCGCCCTTCGAGGCATCCCAGTCGTAGAAGCGGAAGCGCTCGCGCAGACGGTCGGCGACACCGGCCGGCAGAGACGCGAAGACGGCGTTGGCCTGCGTCTCCTGGGTGAACGCGACGCCGTGCAGCGAGCCGTCCGCGAGCCCTTCCTCGATGCCGCGCCGCAGGCGCTGCGCCATGGCGTTCGCGTGGCGCGCGTTGCGCAGGTAGAGATCGCCGTCCAGGAGCGCGAGCAGCTGCGCCGAGACGAAGCGCATCTTCGACGCGAGCTGCATCTGGTGTTTGCGCAGGTAGATGAGGCCGTCGGCGGCATCCGGGTTCAGCACCACGATCGCCTCGGCGCCCAGCGCGCCGTTCTTGGTCCCGCCGAAGCTCACGACGTCGACGCCGACGTCGCGCGTGAAGGCGCGCAGCGGCAGGTCCAGCGTCGCGGCGGCGTTCGCGAGGCGCGCGCCGTCCATGTAGACGCGCATCCCGTTCTCGTGGGCGTAGTCGGTGATCGCGCGGATCTCCTCCGGCGTGTAGACGGTGCCGAGCTCGGTGGACTGCGTGATGTAGACCACGAGCGGCTGCGCGCGGTGCTCGTCGCCCCAGCCCCACGCCTCCTCGGCGATGAGCTCGGGGGCGAGCTTGCCCTCGGGGGTCGCCACGGTGAGCAGCTTGATCCCGCCGGACTTCTCCGGCGCCCCGCCCTCGTCGGAGTGGATGTGGGCGGTCTTGGCGCAGATGACGGCGCCCCAGCGCGGCAGCATCGAGAGCAGGCCCACGACGTTGGCGCCCGTGCCGTTGAACACCGGCCACACGCTGACGCCCTCGCCGAAGTGCTGGGCCGCGACATCCTGCAGGCGCGCCGTGTAGTCGTCCTCGCCGTACGCGATCTGGTGGCCGCCGTTGGCGGCGACGATCGCGTCGAGCACCTCCTGGTGGACGCCGGAGTAGTTGTCCGAGGCGAAGCCCCGCGCGGTCGGGTCGTGCAGCGTGGTCACCCCTCCAGCCTAGTTTCCCGGCCGAGGGGCTCCGGCGGTCCGGACGGGTCAGGGGCGCGGCGCGCGGACGCCGAGGAGCTCCAGGTGCCGCGACGAGAACGTGCCCTCCGGGTCGAGGCGCTCGAACACCGCCCGCGCGTCCCGCAGGCGCGGATGCACCGCCGCGAGGCGCTCGGCGTCGAAGCCGTGCACCTTGCCCCAGTGCGGACGCGCGCCGAAGGGAGCCAGCGCCGCCTCGACGTCGGTGAGCACGTCGCGCACGCCGGCCAGGTCGTTGCGCCACGTGAAGTGGATGGCGAGCGTGTCGCGTCCGTAGGCGCCGCTGAGCCACAGCTCGTCCTGCGCCATGGTGCGCAGCTCGCTCACCAGCAGGAGCGGCCGGACCCGGTCGGCGAGCGCGCGGACAGCCTCCAGCGCGGGCACGGCGTCGGCGCGGTCCACGAAGTACTCCGACTGCAGCTCGTCGCCGTTGGACGGGGTCGAGTCGAGGCGGAAGTGCGGGAGACGCAGCAGCCACGGGCCCGGGACACCGCCCTGCTCGGTCACGTTGTCGCCGATGTCGTCGACGAGCGTGCGGCGACTCACGTCGTCGCGCCGCGCCCCGGCGACGAGGTCAGGCACGGCGTCGTCGTCGGCCGCGAGCTCGCGCTTGACCCACACCTGGCCCGCCTCGTCGGCATCCCACTTCGTGAAGACGCTCGTGCTGTAGCCGGCCCCGGTGATCTCGTCGAACGCGCCGAGCAGCGCATCCCATGCGAGCCCGCGGTACACGTCCTGGCGCATGCGGAAGGAGGGACGGATGCCGAGGGTCAGCCGTGTCGCGATGCCGTAGGCGCCGAGCCCCACCACCACCGCCGCGAAGTCGGGGTCGCCGCGGCTCACGGTGTGCAGCGCGGCATCCGCTCCGACGTACTCGATCTCCACGACGCTGTCGCTGAGGACCGGGTTCGCGTCCCCCGAGCCGTGGGTGCCCGTCGCGGTCGCGCCGGCGATCGAGATGTGGGGCAGGGAGCCCATGTTGCGCAGCGCCCAGCCGCGCTCCTCGAGCCACAGGGCGAGCACGCCGTAGCGCACCCCGCCCGCGACGGAGACGGTCTCGCGCTGCGCGTCGAGGGCGAAGCCGGGGTCCGTCCCGAGCAGGTCGACGAGGGTGCCGGTCGTGTCCGCCAGGTCGGTGAAGGAGTGGCGCGTGCCGAGCGCGCGCACCCTCCCTCCGGCGGCGACGAGTCGCCGGACCTCGTCCGGGCCGGTGGCGGAGACGATGCGTGGTGCGCGGTAGCGGTAGGAGCCCGCCCAGTTCGCGCGGTCGTCGCCGCTCATGCGCCGGCCTCGAGGGTGATGACGGTGTCGTTGACGGCGTCGGCGTCCGCGTCCCACAGTCCCGCGAACGCACGGGCGAGGTCGTCCTCGAGACCGGCCAGTGCCTTGACGCGGAAGACGACGGCCGCGGCGCGCAGCGGCTCGCCCGCGTCGCGCGCCGCCTTCGCGAATCCCTGCGCGAGCGCCCGCGTCCACGCCTCGCTCGCGGCCTTGACGGCGGCGTAGTTGGCTCCGCCCGCGAGCGGGCGCGCCACCGTCGTCGACGACACGATCGCCTCGCGCGCCGCCTCCGACGCGCGCAGATCGTCGTCGAACGTGCGGCTCACGTGCCGCAGGGCGGTGAGGGAGTGCTCGAGCAAGCGGTAGTCGGCATCCGTCTGGCCGGCCAGGCCGCCGCCGCCGCGCCATCCGCCGACGAGGTGCAGGATGCCGTCGACGCGACCGTCGTCGTGCACGCGCGCGGCGAGCCGGGCGACGTCGTCCTCGTCGGTCAGGTCGGCCACCTCGGTGCGCGCGCCCGCGGCGGCGAGCGGGGTCAGCTTGTCCACGTCGCGTCCCACCGTGATCACCTGCGCCCCCGCCGCGACCAGCTCACGCGTCGCGGCGAGCCCCGATGCGCTCGTCGCCCCGGACACGAGGACCGTGCGTCCGTCGAGTGCTGCCATGCCGCCTCCTTCGCTCTGCCCCCATCCTGCCGTGCGGGAGGCGCGCGTGGGCGGTCGGGGATGCATCGCGTCCCGTCGTCCCCGGGCCCCGCGGTCGGCGCCCGCCGGGCCCGGGACGGCGTCAGGCGTCGCCGGCGCGGATGCCCGCCGTCGAGGCGATCACGTCGCGCATCTTGCGCTCGAGTGCCTCGTAGAACATCGACAGCGGGAACTCGTCGTCCCGGACGGCATCCGTGAAGCCCTTGGGCGGTCCGGCGAGCACGTCGTCCGGCAGGCCGCGCGCCCACAGGGACGCGGGATGCGGCGTGAGGACCCCGCGCACGAGGTCGTACGCCGCGAGCCAGTGCGCCGTCTTGGGCCGGTCGATCGAGCGCCAGTAGAGCTCGTCGATCGCGTCGCCGAGCGCGACCACGGCGGCGGGGACCTCATCCCAGTCGAACGTGAGCGACGTGTCCGTCCAGTGCAGGACGCCGCGCTGGTGCAGCCACGCGAACAGGAGCTGACCGCCCAGCCCGTCGTAGTTGCGCACGCGCGAGCCGGTGATCGCGAACCGGAAGATGCGGTCGAAGATCACGGCGTACTGCACGAGACCGGCCTGACGCAGCGTCTCCTCCTCGACGGGGGTGAGGGCGTCGTCACGGGCGCGCAACCGCTCGGCGATCGCGACGGACTCGCGGAACGCCGTGAGGTCGCACCGCAGCTCCTCCAGTGAATAGAGGAAGTACGGCATCCGCTGCTTGATCATGAACGGGTCGAAGGGCAGGTCCCCGCGCATGTGGGTGCGGTCGTGGATGAGGTCCCACATGACGAAGGTGTGCTCGGTGAGCTCCTGGTCGTCGAGCATCCGCGCCGCCGCCTCGGGCAGCTCGAGCTTCGTGATCTCCGACGCCGCGCGCACGACCCGGCGATAGCGGGCGGCCTCGCGGTCCTGGAAGATCGCGCCCCACGTGAAGGGCGGGATCTCGCGCATCGCGACGGTCTCGGGGAACAGCACGGCCGAGTTGGTGTCGTAGCCGGGAGTGAAGTCGATGAGGCGCAGGCTCACGAACAGGCGGTTCGTGTACTCGGTCTCCAGCTGCGCGATGAACTCGGGCCAGATCACCTCGACCAGCAGCGCCTCGACGTGGCGGTCGGGCGAGCCGTTCTGCGTGTACATCGGGAAGACGACGAGGTGACGGATGCCGTCGACCCGCTGCTGCTGCGGCTGGAAGGCCACGAGCGAGTCGAGGAAGTCCGGCACGCCCAGCCCGTCGTCGAGCCAGCGGCGGAAGTCGCGCACCGACGCGGCGAGGTACTCGGCGTCGTGGGGGAACAGCGGGGCGAGCTCGTCGATGGCGGCGATGATCGTCTCGACGAGCGCCCGGGCCTGATCGTGGTCGGCGGGCACGGAGCCGTCGGCGGCCTGCAGCGACTGCAGCACCGTGGCCGCGGTCTTCAGTCGCAGCCACGCGGGGTGGTGCTCGGCCGTCGCGGCGGTGCGGGCGGTTCCGTCCTCGAGGACCTCGGGTTCGCCGATGATGGATGTCGCGCGCGGCGCGGTCATGGACATTGGAACCTCCGATCCTGCGATATGACGTAAGAATTCCGGTGAGTCCGGCTTTCGACGGATATTCTTCCACGCATGGATGATCCTGTCGATGCGGCGATCGTCGCCGCGGTGTCCCGCGACGCGCGGGCCACGCTCGCCCAGCTGTCCGAGCAGATCGGCCTGTCGGTGTCGGCCGTCCAGGCGCGGCTGCGTCGCCTCGAGTCATCCGGCGTGATCGCGGGATATCGGGCGGTGCTCGACCCCGAGGCGGTCGGCAAGCCCCTCGCGGCGTTCATCGAGATCACGCCGCTCGACCCCGGTCAGCCCGACAACGCTCCGGAGCTGCTCGAGCACCTCACCGAGATCGAGGCGTGCCACTCGATCGCCGGCGACGCGAGCTACATGCTGTTCGTGCGGGTCGCGTCGCCGCGCGCGCTCGAGGCGCTGATCCGCGACATCCGCTCCGCCGCCTCGGTGAACACGCGCTCGACCGTCGTGCTGCAGACCTTCTACGAGAACCGCCCGATCGTCCCGGCCTGAGCGCCCCGCGCTCCCGCCCTCCGCGCTCCCGCGCTCCCGCCCTCCGCGCTCCCGCGCTCCCGCGCGCTCCTGTTCTCCTCTTCCCCCGCCCTGCGCGTTCTCCTGTCCCCCCTCCGCCGAGTGCACGGGGTGCCGCCGAGTGCACGACGTAGCCGCGTCGGGATGTCGTGCACTCGGCGTGAGGTCGTGCACTCGATGTGCGGTCGAGTCGCGTGGCGGGGGTCACCTCGCCGCGCCCGTGTCCGCGCCGCCCCCGCCCTCTCGGCGAGTGCACGGGATGCCGCCGAGTGCACGACGTAGCCGCGTCGGGATGTCGTGCACTCGGCGTGAAGTCGTGCACTCGGCGTTCAGCGGGCGAACGCGCCCGCGCGCACCCGCGCCCGCGCGCACCCGCGCCCGCGCGCAGCCCGCGCCGCGCCGCGCGCCTCAGGAGTGCTGGGGGAAGCCGAGGTTGATGCCGCCGTGCGACGGGTCGAGCCAGCGGCTCGTGACCGCCTTCTCCTGCGTGAAGAACTCGAACCCGTGCGGGCCGTACGCCTTGGCGTCGCCGAAGAGCGACGCCTTCCAGCCGCCGAAGGAGTGGTACGCGACGGGGACCGGGATCGGCACGTTGACCCCGATCATCCCGACCTCGACCTCGTGCTGGAAGCGCCGCGCCGCGCCGCCGTCGTTCGTGAAGATCGCGGTGCCGTTGCCGAACTGTCCGGAGTTGATGAGCTTCAGCCCCTCCTCGTACCCGTCGATGCGCACGACGGAGAGGACCGGCCCGAAGATCTCGTCCCCGTACACAGGCGAGGACGTCGGCACGTCGTCGATGAGCGTCGGACCGACCCAGAAGCCGCCCGGATCGCCGTCGATCTCGACGTCGCGGCCGTCGACGACGACCTTCGCGCCGTCGCCGGGCGCGCGCTCGATGTAGGAGACGACCTTGTCGCGGTGCTGCTCCGTGATGAGCGGGCCCATGTCGGTGCCGCGCGTGCCGTCGCCGATGCGCAGCCCGGCCATGCGCGACGCGATCCGCTCGACGAGCGCGTCGGCGATCGAGTCCACGGCGAGGACGACCGAGATCGCCATGCAGCGCTCGCCGGCCGACCCGAAGCCCGCGTTGACGGCCGCGTCGGCGGCCAGGTCGAGGTCGGCGTCGGGGAGCACGAGCATGTGGTTCTTCGCGCCGCCGAGCGCCTGCACGCGCTTTCCGGCCCGCGTCGCGGTCTCGTACACGTAGCGGGCGATGGGCGTCGACCCGACGAACGAGATCGCCCGCACGTCCGGGTGCTCCAAGAGCGCGTCGACCGCCTCCTTGTCGCCGTGCACGACGTTGAGCACGCCCGCCGGGAGCCCCGCCTCGGTGAAGCGCTCCGCCAGCCAGTTCGCGGCGGACGGGTCCTTCTCGCTGGGCTTGAGGATCACGGTGTTGCCCGCCGCGATCGCGACGGAGAAGAACCACAGCGGCACCATGGCGGGGAAGTTGAACGGGCTGATGATCCCGACGACCCCGAGAGGCTGGCGCAGCGTGTAGACGTCGACGCCGGTCGAGACGTTCTCCGAGTACGCGCCCTTCGTGAGGTGCCCGAGGCCGCACGCGAACTCGACGACCTCGAGGCCGCGGGCGATCTCGCCGAGCGCGTCCGACAGCACCTTGCCGTGCTCGGAGGTGAGGATGGCGGCGAGCTCGTCCCTGCGCGCGTTGACGATCTCCCGGAACGCGAACATCACCTGCTGGCGCTTCGCGATGCTCGCGTCGCGCCACGCGGCGCCGGCCGCGGCGGCGGCCCGCACGGCGTCGTCGACGTCGGCCGCCGTGGCCAGGCGCACCTGTCGGGCGACGACGCCCCGCGCGGGGTCGAACACGGGACCCGTCCGATCGGAGGAGCCCGCCCAGGCGGCCCCGTTCACCCAGTGGTCGATCGTGGCGGGCGCGGACGGCGTCGTCCGCTCCATCGTGCTCGTGTCGGTCATGTCGTTCCCTCTCGTGGATGTCGATGCGCGCCGGCTTCGTGGGCGGCGCACCCTCCCAGTGTGCGTCACGGCGCTGCGCGGCGACAGACCCCGTCAGCGCTTGGCGGTCACGTGCGACGAGAGGGCCGGGATCACCGTCTCGCCGTACACGCGGAGGGTCTCCTCCTTGTTGTCGTGCTGCAGATACCCCGCGAACTGGGTCACGCCCAGCTCGCGCAGCTGCTCGAGCTTCGCGATGTGCTCGTCGGCGGTGCCGAGGATGCAGAAGCGGTCGACGATCTCGTCGGGCACGAAGTCGACGTGGTCGTTCTCCGCCCTCCCGTGCGTGTTGTAGTCGTACCCCTGGCGTCCCTCGATGTAGTCGGTGAGCGCATCCGGGACGGCGCCGTGGTGGCCGTACTTGGCGACGATGTCGGCGACGTGGTTGCCCACCATCCCGCCGAACCAGCGGCACTGGTCGCGCATGTGCGCCCGGTCCTGTCCGATGTACATGGGCGCGGCGACGCAGAAGGCCAGCGCGTCGGGATCGCGCCCGGCCGCCGCCGCGGCATCCTTCACCGTCTTGATCATCCACGCGGCGATGTCGACGTCCGCGAGCTGGAGGATGAACCCGTCGCCGACCTCGCCGGTGAGCCGCAGCGCCATCGGCCCGTAGGCGGCGACCCACACCTCCAGCTCGGAGCCGCGGCTCCACGGGAACTGCAGCGTCGCGCCGCGGTATTCGACCGG
>Ga0182749_1000285_pt1 | contig 50737 bp, 40 predicted proteins | sample eDN3rd37CKraftMG_FD_128875 | JGI IMG/M metagenome (GOLD analysis project Ga0182749, IMG submission 128875) | Enriched Miracle-Growth compost microbial communities from Emeryville, California, USA - eDNA 3rd pass 37_C Kraft MG (version 2) (version 2) ...
AAGACGTACGCGGCCGCGGCGTGCGGCACGCCGGTGCTGTTCGCCGGCGCCGAGACCGGTCGCCGGCTCGTCGAGGAGGCGGGTCTCGGTGTCGCGGTGGACTTCGACGAGGCGGCGGTCGCCGACGCCATGCGTGCGCTGCTCGCCCAGAGCGCCGATGGCGAGACCGACCGGCTGCGGCCGGCGCGCTCCGCGTGGGCGCGGGAGAACGTCTCCCTGGCGGCCGCGGGCGAGCGCGCGGCGCGCGCGGTGGTCGGCATGATCCCAGGTGGAGCGGAGAGGATCGACGAGTGACTCAGACGGATGTGCGGATCGTGGCGTCCGCCGATGTCGCCGAGAGCGCGCGCATCGGCGGCGGCAGCTCGATCTGGCACCTCGCGCAGGTGCGCGAGGACGCGGTGCTCGGGCGGAACTGCATCGTCGGGCGCGGCGCGTACATCGGCACCGGCGTGCGGATGGGCGACAACTGCAAGGTGCAGAACTACGCGCTCGTGTACGAGCCCGCCACGCTCGCCGACGGCGTGTTCATCGGCCCCGCGGTGGTGCTCACCAACGACACCTACCCGCGGGCGATCAACGCCGATGGCTCCCTGAAGTCGGCGCTCGACTGGGAGCCCGTCGGCGTGACCATCGAGCGGGGCGCGTCGATCGGCGCGCGCGCCACGTGCGTCGCGCCGGTGACGATCGGGGCGTGGGCGACGGTCGCCGCGGGCGCCGTCGTGGTGAAGGATGTTCCCGCCTTTGCGCTCGTCGCGGGTGTTCCCGCGCGCCGCATCGGCTGGGTGGGGCGCGCCGGGGTGCCCCTGGTGCGCGACGGCGAGCGCTGGCGTTGCCCGGAGACCGGAGACCTGTTCGTCGAGAACGACGGCGAACTTCGAGAGGTGAGCAGCTGATGGACTTCATTCCCCCCGCAAAGCCGATCATCGGCGACGAGGAGCGCGCCGCGGTCGATCGCGTGCTGCGCAGCGGCATGGTGGCGCAGGGCCCGGAGGTCGCGGCCTTCGAGCAGGAGTTCTCGCAGCACTTCGTCCAGGGCCGCCCCGTGGTGGCGGTCAACTCGGGCACGTCCGGGCTGCACCTCGGGCTCCTGGCGGCGGGTGTGGGTCCGGGCGACGAGGTGATCGTGCCCTCGTTCACGTTCGCCGCGACCGGCAACTCGGTGGCGCTCACGGGGGCCACTCCCGTGTTCGTCGACATCGAGCCGGACACGTTCTCGCTCGACCCGGCGGCCGTGGAGGCGGCGATCACCGACCGCACCCGCGGCATCCTCCCCGTGCACCTGTACGGCCACCCCGCGCGCTTGCGCGAGCTGAGCGCGATCGCCGAGAAGCACGGCGTCGCGCTGTATGAGGACGCGGCGCAGGCGCACGGCGCCTCGCTCGACGGCCGTCCCGTGGGCACGTGGGGGGAGTGGGCGATGTTCAGCCTGTACCCCACGAAGAACATGACCAGCGGCGAGGGCGGCATGGTCTCCGCCGTCGACGACGCCTTCGCGCGCCGCGTGCGCCTGCTGCGCAACCAGGGCATGGAGCGCCAGTACGAGAACGAGATCGTCGGGTTCAACGCGCGCATGACCGACATCCACGCCGCGATCGGACGCGTGCAGCTCACCAAGGTCGACGACTGGACCGCCCAGCGCCGGCGCAACGCCGCGTTCCTCGATGCGAACCTGCGCGGCGTGGTCGTCCCTCCCGTCGTCGACGGGGCCGTGCACGTCTACCACCAGTACACGATCCGCGTCGCCGAGGACCGCGACGGGTTCGTGCAGGCGCTGAAGGACGAGCACCAGGTGGGCTCGGGCGTGTACTACCCGATCCCGAACCACCGGCTGCCGTCGCTCGCGCCGTACGCACCGGGTCTCGACCTGCCCGAGACCGAGCGCGCCGCGCGCGAGGTCGTTTCGCTGCCGGTCCACCCCTCGCTGAGCCAGGACGATCTCGAGCGGATCGTGGCGGCCGTCAACGCCGTCGCCGGGGCGGGTGCCTGATGGCGGCGCTGCGGGCGGGACTCGTCGGCCTGGGCATGATGGGCCGCCACCACGCGCGCGTGCTGCGCGAGGTGGAGGGCGTCGAGCTCGTCGCCATCGCGGACGCGGCCGGTGATCCGCACGGCGTCGCGGGCGGGCTGCCCGTGCGCTCCAGCGTGAGCGACCTCATCGATCAGGGCATCGACATCGCCGTGGTCGCGGTCCCGACGGCGTTCCACGAGGAGGCCGCGCTGGAGCTGGCCGCGGCCGGCGTGCACACCCTCGTGGAGAAGCCCATCGCCCACGACGTGACGGCCGGTCAGCGCATGGTCGACGCGTTCGAGAAGGCGGGACTGGTGGGGGCCGTCGGGCACATCGAGCGCTTCAACCCCGCGATCCAGGAGCTGCGCCGGCGCCTCGAGGACGGCGAGCTCGGGGCCGTGTACCAGATCGCGACGCGCCGGCAGGGGCCGTTCCCGTCGCGCATCGCGGACGTCGGGGTGGCCAAGGACCTCGCCTCGCACGACATCGATCTCACCGCGTACGCGGCGCGCAGCACCTACCGCACGGTGTTCGCGCAGGCGCAGTTCAAGAGCGGCCGCCAGCACGAGGACATGATCGCCATCACGGGCCGCCTGGCGGACGGGGTGATCGTCAACCACCTCGTCAACTGGCTCAGCCCGATGAAGGAGCGCATCACGGTGGTGACCGGCGAGAAGGGCGCGTTCATCGCCGACACGGCCACGGGCGACCTCACCTTCCACGCCAACGGCACGATCCCGCTCGAGTGGGAGTCGATGACGTCGTTCCGCGGGGTGAGCGAGGGCGACATGATCCGGTACGCGTTCGCCAAGCGCGAGCCGCTGCGGGTCGAGCACGAGGCGTTCCGCGACGCCGTGCTGGGCAAGCCGTCGGACGTCGTGACCATGCGGCAGGGCCTCGACACGCTCGTGGTCGTCGAGGCGGCGCTGGAGTCCGCGGCGACCGGGCGGGCGGTCACCCTCGACGAGGACCGTCGCGCGTGATCGTGCCGCCGGTCCGCCGCTCGCGCCCGCAACGGGGGCGATGATGGCAGCGCTCTGGGACGCCCTGCGCAACCTCCTCGCGCTGCTGCCGCGCGACGCCCGGTCGTTCCTCATCCGGTACTCGATCAGCTCGTCGCTGCTGGCGCTGCTCGACGTCGTGGCCCTCGGCATCCTCGCCCTGGTGCTCAGCCGCGTCGCCCTGGGCGGCGGCGTGACGCTGCCGCTCGTGGGGGAGATCCCCGAGTCCGGCGTGATCTGGGTGCTCGTCGCGGCGTGCGTGCTGATGGTGATCAAGTCGTTCATCGCGCTCATGCAGCAGTGGTACGTCGCGCGCCGGATGGCGTTCTTCGAGCTGACGATCGGGGACCGGCTGTTCAACGCGTACATCCGCGCGCCGTGGCTGGAGCGCATGAAGCGCAACTCCGCCGAGCTCGTGCGGATGGCCGATGTGGGGATCGCGAACACCACGTCGGGTCTGCTGCTGCCCGTGGCGTCGCTGCCGTCGCAGCTCGTGACGATGATCTCCGTGCTCGCGGTGCTCATCGTGTCGCAGCCGGTGATCGCCGCCGTCACCCTCGCCTACCTCGGCATCGTCGCCGGCATCCTCTACGGCTGGGTGTCGAAGCGGGCGGTGACCAACGGGCGCCGGAACCGCGACTTCTCGTTCCGCACCGCGACCCTGATGACCGAGATGGTCCAGGCGCTCAAGGAGATCACCCTCCGCGACAAGGCCTCGGAGGTCGCCGAGCTCGTCAACCGCAGTCGCGGCGAGGCCGTGCGGGCGCGGGCGACGATCGGGTTCCTCGGGGCGATCCCCAAGTTCGTGCTCGACTCGGCCGTGATCATCGGGTTCCTGCTCGTCGGCGGGATCGGCTACGCCGTCGCGGGCGGCAGCTTCACCGGCGCGCTCACGTCGGTCGCGCTGTTCGGGCTGGCCAGCTTCCGGCTCGTGCCGTCCATGCTGCAGTTCCAGAGCGTCATGACCTCGACGGCCTCCACGCTCCCGCACGCCCGCGCGGTGATCCGCGACATCCGCGACGCGGAGGGCTACACCACGCGTGCGGAGTCGGTCGGCTACGGCGAGTTGGCGGACGACCCGAAGCGGCTCGTCCTGAGCCGGGTGAGCTTCCGGTATCCGGACGCGCCCGAGCCCGCGGTCCGCGACATCGACCTGTCGATCCCGCTCGGCAGCCACGTCGCGTTCGTCGGCGCGTCCGGAGCGGGCAAGTCCACGATGGTGGATCTGCTGCTGGGGCTCATCACGCCGACGTCCGGCACCATCCGCATCGACGACGTCGACCTCGCCGACGTGCTGGGGACGTGGCGCTCGCGGGTCGGCTACGTGCCGCAGGAGGTCGCGCTCTTCGACGGCACGATCGGGCAGAACGTCGCGCTGAGCTGGACGCACGACTACGACCGCGAGGCCGCGCGGCGCGCCGTGGAGCGCGCGCAGCTCGCGGCGGTGGTGGACGCCCGCGAGGGCGGCCTGGACGCGCGCGTGGGGGAGCGCGGCCTGGCGCTGTCGGGCGGTCAGCGCCAGCGGCTTGGCATCGCCCGCGCCCTCTACACCGACCCGATGGTGCTCGTGATGGACGAGGCGACCTCCGCCCTCGACACCGCGACGGAGGAGGCCGTCACGCAGGCGATCGGGCGGCTGCGCGGCACCGTGACGGTGATCACGGTCGCCCACCGCCTGTCGACCGTCCGCGACGCCGACATCGTGTGCTTCTTCTCCGAGGGCCGGATCGCGGCCCAGGGAACGTTCGACGAGGTCGTCGCCGCCTCGCCGGAGTTCGCCGCACAGGCCAGGCTCGCCGGCCTCCTCTGATCCCCGGATCAGCGCGCGACGGCGCGGTACACCTCGCGCAGTCGCGGCACGTAGCGGTCCGCCACGTGGTGCTCCAGCGCCCATTCGCGCGATCCGAGGGAGCGCGCCGCGGTCTCGGGATCGGCGAGGTCGGCGAGCACCGCGTCCGCCACGTCGGCGGGGCTGCCGCTGCGGATGGGGAGCGGGCCGCCGTCGGGCCCGGGGAGGTGGTCGCCCACCGCGGCCAGCGGCACGCCGATCGCCATCGCCTCGACCTCGGAGACCGACAGGATCCGGGTGGCCTGCCCGACCGTGACCGCCGAGCGCGCGAGGAAGTCCAGGTAGCCGGCGTGGTCCATGCGCGGCAGCAGGCGCACGCCGATCTTCGCCGCGTCCGATGCGCCGGGCCCCCAGTCGAGACCGCGCACGTCCGCGCCGGCGCGCACCAGCCGCTCCGCCACGTCGAGCATGCCGGCGAGCCCCTTGACCTCTTCCCAGCGGGAGGCGAACGCCACGTACCCCTCCGGTCGCCAGGCGGGCAGCTCCGCGGGATCCACGAAGATCGGCAGGTACTCCGCATCGGCCCGCGCGGCGGTCGCGTTGCCCTCGTTGTCGCGCGTCGAGTAGAACACGTGCCGGGCCCCGTCGATCGCGGCCTGGATCTGCGCGTGACGGGCGCGGTCGGCCCACAGGGTGCGGATATCGGTGCCGTGCAGGTGGAGCACGTACGGACGGCGCGGGACCACGCGCGGGCGCAGCCGTCGCGCCGTCGTCGCGAAGTGCACGTGCACCACGTCGGCCCTCGCCACGTGCGTCGCGATGCGGGCGAGCGTGCGGATCTCGTCGGATCGGGTGGGGGCCGCGGCCCCGGGGCGCACGGGCGCCCACGTCAGGGCCGGCGGCAGGATCCGCCACGGTTCCGCGGCGCGACGCCCGGCGTTCACGATGTGCTGCCCGACGAATGCGCAATCGTTCAGATGCAGCACGCGAGGAGGGCCGGGCATGCGCCCCATCCTATGCGGGCTCACGGGAAGCGGATTCCGCGATTGTTACGCTGACCCGGTGCAGATCGTCGTCCTCACCACCTGGTTTCCGACGACGGTGCACCCCGGCGCGGGCTCGTTCATCGCGCGGGATGCGGAGGCGCTCGCCGAGGACGCCGAGGTGGAGGTCGTCCACCTCGTGGCGCCGGAGCACGACGACGGGTCGCGGCGGACCCACCACCGGGGGATCCCGGTGACCCGCGTCCCGATCGATGTGCGCACGCCGGCCGGCGCGCTCCGCGCGCGAGCGGCGATCCAGCCCCACCTGGATGGCGCGGACGTCCTGCACACGATGGCGGCGCCCTCGCTGCTGCCGTTCGTGCTGCGTCGCCCCCGCACGCCGTGGGTGCACACCGAGCACTGGAGCGGCGTCGCGAACCTCGCGACCGGGGGCGGGAAGTTCCGGGTCGTGCGCCCGATCGTGCGGCGCGCGTTCGCCGGACCCGACGTGGTGGTCACGGTGAGCGAGGCGCTCGCGGCGCAGGTGCGGCGCGTGCGGCGCCGCCCGATCACCGTGGTGGGCAACATCGTCGACCCCATGCCCGAGCCGCCGGCGACGCGCGACGCGACCGACGTCCTGCGCGTGCTCGGGGTCGGCGCCGTGGCGCCGCACAAGGGCTGGGAGATCGCCGCCGACGCCGTCGCGCTCCTGCGGGAGCGCGGAATCCCGGCGCAGCTCACCTGGCTGGGGACCGGGCCCGACCACGGGCGCCTGGCGGATCGGGCCGACGTCGTCGCGCCGGGCCACGTCGATCGGGAGCGCGTGGCGGCGGAGCTGGGGCGAGCGGACGTGTTCGTGCTGCCCACGGCGTCGGAGACCTTCTCGCTCGCCACGGTGGAGGCGCTCGCCGCGGGGGTCCCGCCCGTGGTGACGGGCGTGGGAGCGCATCGCGAGTTCCTCACGGACGGCGCGGGCGTGATCGCCGAGCGCGACGCGCGGTCTGTGGCCGACGGCATCGCGGCGGCTGCGTCCCAGGACCGCGCCACGGTCCTCGCGCGCGGCCGGGAACTGGCGCGTCGGTACGCGCCCGAGGCCTTCCGCGCCCGCTATCAGCAGATCTATCGAGAGGTTCTTGCCGCATGAGCACGGGCACCGCCGCCGACCGCGTCGACATCATCGTCGCGGTCCACGACACCCGCCGGAATATCCGACGGGCGGTGGCGTCGATCATCTCCGACGACGACCCGACGATCCGCGCCTACGTGATCGCGCACAACCTGCCGCGCGAGGAGGTGGAGCGCGAGCTCGCGCCGCTGATGGCCGCCCGGCCCGGGCGCATCCGCATCGAGGAGCTCCACGACGGGATCCCGAGCCCCTCGGGCCCGTTCAATCACGGCCTCGCCACGTCGGACGCCGCGCTCGTCGGCATCATGGGTTCCGACGACGAGCTGCACCGCGGCGCCGTCGCGGAGTGGCGCGACACCCTGCGCCGCCTCCGCGCCGACGCCGTCATCGCCCGGGTCGTGCGCGGCGAGCAGGGCAACCTCGTCCGCTCGCCGCCGAAGCGGGTCTGGAAACGCGGCGTGCTGGACTTCGCCAAGGACCGGCTCTCGTACCGCAGCGCCCCACTCGGGCTCATCCGGCGCGACGCGATCTCGCGACTCGGGCTCGAGCTGCTGCCGGGGGCGCGCAACGGCGGCGATCTGCCGTTCGTCACGCGGCTCTGGTTCCTCGGTCGCGTCGTGCCCTCGCGGGGACTGGCGGCGTACGTCGAGCACGCCGACGCGCCCGTCCGGGTGACGCACGTGGCCAAGCCCGTGCGCGAGGAACTCCACCCGATCGTGCTCCTGCTCGATGACCCGCTCGTGCGGCGCATGAACCGCGCGGCGCGCGAGGCGCTCACCACCAAGCTCGTCCGACGCAACCTCACCGACTCGCTCCGCAAGCGCGGCGGCGGGCGCGCGCTGACCGACGACGACATCGAGGTGATCCGCGAGATCCTGGCGACGATCGAGACGATCGCGCCGCGCACGATGGACCTGCTCTCCGCGGCGCAGCGGCGGACGTTCGACGAGCTGCGATCGCCGCGGCCCGACCTCGAGGCGGTCGCCCGGCATGACGCCCACGCCCTGCGGTTCCGCAGCATCGACGCCATCCGGCCCGCCCGGCTGCGCCACCTGCTCCACCCGCAGGCGCAGCCGCGCTTCATGGCCGCGTCCGCGCTGATCAAGATCGGCGCGTCGCGCTACTTCCCCGCGGCGTGGGCCACCGCCGTGACGATCGGCGTGCTCGCGATCGTCGCGGCCGTCGCGGCGATCGTCGCGGCCGTCCTGCGCTGACGCGCCCGGGCGTCGACGCCGCGCCGCGTAGACTCGGCGCCCGTGAAGATCGTCAGCGTGGTGGGCGCGCGCCCGCAGTTCGTCAAGCTCGCCCCCATCCACAAGGCCGCGCGGGCGGCCGGGGTCGACCACGTGATCGTCCACACGGGGCAGCACTACGACCCGATGCTGTCGGACGTGTTCTTCGAGGACCTGGGGATCGGCGCGCCGGACGTGCACCTGGGGGTGGGATCGGGGTCCCACGGCGTCCAGACGGGCGCGATGCTCGCGGCGCTCGACGGCGTGTTCGACGCCCATCGCCCGGACTGGGTGCTGGTCTACGGCGACACCAACTCCACCGTGGCGGCCGCGCTCAGCGCCGTGAAGATGCACATCCCGGTAGCCCACCTCGAGGCGGGGCTGCGCAGCTTCAACCGCCGCATGCCCGAGGAGCACAACCGGGTGCTCACCGATCACGCCGCCGACCTGCTGCTGGCGCCGACCGCATCGGCCGTGGGGCATCTCGCCCGCGAGGGGCTGGCGGAGCGCACGGTTCTGGTCGGCGACGTGATGACGGACGTCCTCTTCGAGGTCCGCGACCGGGTGGCGGGGGAGCGATCCCCGCTCGTCGCCGATCTCGGCCTGGAGCCCGGCGGGCACTACGTCGCCACGATCCATCGCGCCGAGAACACCGACGACCCGGCGCGGCTGGAGGAGATCGCGTCCGCGCTGGGGGGCCTCGACCGGCCGGTCGTGCTGCTGGCGCACCCGCGCGTCGTGGCGAAGGCGGCGCAGCACGGCATCGAGCTGTCGCGCGGATCGCTCGTCGCGCACGCGCCGCTGGCCTACCCGGAGCTCATCTCCGCCGTGCTCGACAGCGCCGGCGTCGTGACGGACTCCGGCGGCCTGCAGAAGGAGGCGTTCCTGCTGCGCGTGCCGTGCACGACGGTGCGCACCGAGACCGAGTGGGTGGAGACGATCGAGCTCGGCTGGAACGCGCTGGCGAACACCGCGGACGAGATCGCCGCCGCGGTCGTCCGCCCGCATCCGGCCGACACCGATGCCGCCCCCTACGGCGACGGGCACGCCGCCGAGCGCGTCGTCGCGGAACTGCGGCGGAACGCGGGCTGAGCGCGTGCGGGCGATGGGCGTTCCCGCGAGCGGGCACCGGCGGCGGGGGCCGTGCTCGGGTCCCGGGCGTCGGCCGTTGTATGGTCGCCCTATGAGGCGAATCGTCGCGGTCATCGCCGTCGCGGCACTCGCCAGCCTCGGCATCGGCTCGCCCGCGCTCGCGGCCCTGCCGGGCAGCGTGAAGCGGCTGGCCGGAATCGATCGCTACGAGACCTCCGCGGAGATCTCGTGGAACTACGAGCCCGGGGTCCCGGTCGCCTACGTGGCCACCGGCCGATCGTTCGCCGACGCGCTGAGCGCCGCCCCCGCCGCGGCGGCGCAGGGCGGTCCGCTCCTGCTCACCCACGGCGCCTCCCTGCCGGCGGACGTGGCAACCGAGCTGCGCCGGCTGAAGCCCAAGAAGATCGTCGTGGTCGGCGGCACGGGGGTCATCTCCGCGGGCGTCTACAACCAGCTCGCGGCCATCCAGCCGAACATCCGCCGCGACGCGGGGGAGGACCGCTACGGCACCTCGCGCATCGTCAACGAGCGGGCGTTCCCGCAGGGCTCGCCCGTGACGTACGTCGCGACGGGCCGCACGTTCCCCGACGCCCTCAGCGCATCGGCGGCGGCGGGCGCGATCGGCGGCGCGGTCGTGCTCGTCGACGGGGCGAAACCCGCCGCCGCCGGCGCCGCGGGTGCGGCCGCCGTCGCCGCGCTGCGGGCGAAGGAGATCCGGGTCGCGGGCGGCACCGGGGCGGTTCCGGAGGCCATCGCGACGCAGCTGCGCACCGTCGCTCCGGTCGTGCGCCTGGAGGGAGCCGATCGCTACGAGACCTCCGTCGCCATCGCGCGGCACGGCTTCCCGACCGCGCGGGAGGTCGGCTTCGCCGTCGGCACGAACTTCGCCGATGCGCTCTCCGGCGCCGCCTTCGCCGGGCTGCGCGGCGCGCCCCTGCTCGTGACGCCGCCCGCGTGCCTGTCGAGCGCGGCGGCCGAGCTGGTGCGGACGTGGAACCCGACGCATCGATGGCTCTTCGGCGGCGAGGCGGTCCTCGGCAACGGGGTGCGCGACGGCGTCGAGTGCCGCGCGGGCACCAAGGTGCCGCTGGTCGGGGTGACCGCCGCACAGCAGCGGACCGCCCAGGCGATCCTGAACACCGGCCGGATCGCGCCCGTCGGCGAGGCCTACGAGCAGCTCCGGGCGTACGCCAACGGCGTCATCCGCACGCACGCGATCGACGGCGTGGCGCGTGAGTGCAGGATCGACGACGCGATCCTCTCGGCGCTCAAGACGGTGGTGGTTGATCGGGGGTTCCGGCTCACGCTGTGGTCGCTCAACCGCTACTGCGTGGGGGATTCGACATCGGGCATCGGGGAGAACAGCTACCACTATCTGCGCGGCGGCGGGCACGCGATCGACATCCACGTCGTCAACGGCGTCACGGTCAACGGCAACACGCCCGAGGAGCGGGCGCTCATCTCGGTGCTGCTGACCGCGATGCGCACGCCGGCCGGCCTGGGACAGAGCAACTGCCGCGCCGCGAACCCGATCACGATGCCCGCCGGCTGGATCCAGTTCGCCGACGGCTGCAACCACGTCCACGTCGAGTACCGCGGCACCTGACGGGCGGCCGCGCGGAGCCGCCGCGAGGGCGGGCCGCCTAGACTGGAGCCCATGCGTATCGCCGTCGTGGCCCTCGGAAAGATCGGGCTTCCGCTTGCCGTCCAGTTCGCCGGTGCCGGTCACGAGGTGGTCGGTGTCGACGTCAATCCCCGCACGGTGGAGCTCGTCAACGCGGGTACCGAGCCGTTCCCCGGCGAGGCGCACCTGCAGGAGAAGCTGAGCGAGCTCGTCCCCGCCGGACGCCTGCGCGCCACCATCGACTACGGCGACGCGATCCCCGGCGCCGACGCCGTGGTGCTGGTCGTGCCGCTGTTCGTCAACGACGAGACCTGGGAACCGGACTTCGCGTGGATGGACGCCGCGACCGCGTCGCTCGCCGAGCACCTCACGCCCGGGACCCTCGTCTCCTACGAGACCACGCTGCCGGTCGGCACCACGCGCGGCCGCTGGAAGCCGATGCTCGAGCGCGGCTCGGGCCTCGTCGAGGGCACGGACTTCCACCTCGTGTTCTCGCCGGAGCGCGTGCTCACCGGACGGGTGTTCGAGGACCTGCGCAAGTACCCCAAGCTCATCGGCGGCCTGTCCGAGGAGGGCGCGCGGCGCGCGCGCGAGTTCTACGAGTCGGTCCTCACATTCGACGAGCGTCCCGACCTCTCGCGCCCCAACGGCGTGTGGGATCTCGGCAGCGCCGAGGCGGCCGAGATGGCCAAGCTCGCGGAGACGACCTATCGCGACGTCAACATCGGTCTCGCGAACCAGTTCGCGCTGTTCGCCTCCGCGAACGGCATCGACGTGTACCAGGTGATCGAGGCCTGCAACTCCCAGCCGTACAGCCACATCCACCGGCCCGGTATCGCCGTCGGCGGCCACTGCATCCCCGTCTACCCGCGCCTGTACCTGTCGACGGACCCGGGCGCCGAGATCGTCCGCACCGCGCGGCTGCTCAACGCGAGCATGCCGGAGCACCTGGTGGCGCAGGCCGAGACGATCCTCGGCGACCTGACGGGGCTGACGGCCGTGGTCCTCGGTGCCGCGTATCGCGGGGGAGTGATGGAGACGGCGTTCTCGGGCGTGTTCGCGACCGTCGACGCGCTGCGCGCGCGCGGTGCGGTCGTCACGGTGCACGACCCGCTCTACACCGACGACGAGCTGCGCGGTCTGGGCTTCGAGCCGCACCGGCTGGGGGCGGCCGCCGATCTGGCCGTGCTGCAGACGGACCACGCCGACTACCGGGCCCTGAGCCCCGCCGACATTCCCGGCATCCGCCTTCTCGTCGACGGCCGCAACGCCACGGACGCGGCGGCCTGGGCGGGCACCCCGCGCATCGTCGTCGGCCAGGGATGATCCACCAGTCCCAGGCGCCTCAACTTTCACATCTGTAGCACTTCTGTCACACTGGCCCCATGCCGGCTGAACAGACGAGGCGCCGTCCCGCGCGCCGCGGCACGCTGATCGCCGCGGCGATCGCGCTGACGGCACTCGTCGGCGCCCTCGTGCCGGTCGAGGCCGGGGCGGCGGTGCCGGCCGCCACGCCCGCGCCCACGCCCAGCCCGACCGCGACTCCCGCGGCGACGCCCGCGCCGGACGCCGAGGCGACGGCGCAGCCCGATCCGCAGGCCACCGCCACCGCGTCCCCGTCGCCGGCACCTGCGCCGAGCCCGACGGCCTCGGCGCAGACGGACACGTCGAGCGCCACCGCGCCGGCGGAGGACGACGCCCCGGCGGAGGGGGAGCCCGAGTACGAGTTCGACTCCACCCAGGACGAGGCCCAGCCCGGTGGCTACGCCGGGCCAGAGGGGTTCCAGGCCAACTCGCTGGCCGGCTTCAAGGCGGGCAACATCATCAGCGACGCGAAGATGTACGCGTCCGGCACGATGTCGGCCGCGCAGATCCAGTCGTTCCTGAACGCCAAGGTGCCGAAGTGCCAGTCGGGCTACGTCTGCCTCAAGGACTACAGGCAGAACACCCTCACGAAGGCCCCCACCAAGTGGTGCCCCGGCACCTACCAGGGGGCGCAGGCGGAGTCCGCCGCGTCGATCATCTCCAAGGCGGCGAAGGCCTGCGGCGTCAACGAGCAGGTGCTGCTCGTCATGCTGCAGAAGGAGCAGGGCCTCGTCACGCATGTGTGGCCGAGCACCTGGCGCTACACGATCGCCATGGGCTACGCCTGCCCGGACAACGCCGCATGCGACACCGCCTACTACGGCTTCCAGAACCAGATGTACATGGCGGCGTCGCAGCTGAAGCGCTACACGCTCGACTCCTGGTTCAACTGGTACCCGGTGGGCAAGACATCGCAGGTGCGCTGGCACCCCAACTCCGCCTGCGGGTCCGGGGCCGTGCTGGTCGAGAACAAGGCGACGGCCGCGCTGTACTACTACACGCCGTATCAGCCCAACGCCGCCGCGCTGCGGGCCGGATACGGCACGGGGGACAGCTGCTCGTCCTACGGCAACCGCAACTTCTACAACTACTTCACCGATTGGTTCGGCTCCACGCAGGGCAGCGGGGCGGGCACGCCGACGACCCCCGCGCCGTCGGTCGCCTCGCTCAACGGCACGGCGCACATGCTCGCGGTCGACAGCGCGGGCGTGATGTGGGCCTACCCGTCGAACGGGAAGGGCGGATGGCTCTCCCGGTTCCAGGTCGCGACGGGCCTGAAGGGCATGCGCCAGATCCTCGGGGTGGGCGACCTCAACGGGGACGGGGCGCGGGACGTCCTCGCGGTCGAGACGTCCGGCAAGGTCTGGCTCTATCCCGGCAACGGCGGGACGGGCTTCCGGGCCCGGGTCGCCGTCGGCGTGGACTGGTCGTCGGCGGGCCTGATCACCGACGCCGGCGACTTCGACGGCGACGGGGTTCCCGACGTGTTCACCCGCAACTCGCGTGGCGACCTGCTGCTGTGGCGGGGGACGGGCACCGGCGGCTTCCGCGCGCCGAAGGTGGTCGGCTGGCGCTGGAGCGGCATGGACGTCGTCGTCGGCACCGGCGATCTCAACGGCGACGGCCACGCGGACGTCGTGGCGCGCCGCAAGGACGGCAAGCTGTTCGCCTACTTCGGCAACGGGCGCGGCGGGTGGGCGTCGCAACGCGAGATCGGTCACGGCTGGGGCGGCATCAAGAGCATCGTCGCCCCCGGCGACTTCACCGGCGACGGGCGCCGCGACCTCCTCGGCATCACCTCGAGCGGTCAGCTGTACCTGTACGCGGGACGCGGCGACGGCACCGTGAACACGAACGGGCAGATCGGTCGCGGCTGGACGGGACTGGCGAACTTCAGCGGCCCGGGGCCCGTCGCCACCGGCAAGCCCTTCGCGTTCCCCGCGGGCGCGGGCGACGTCAACGACAACGGCTACGCCGACGTCCTCGCGCAGACGAAGAGCGGCAGCCTGCTGCTGTACTCCGGCACGGGGACGGGCTTCGGGAGCACCAAGACGCTCAAGTCGGCCACGCAGTGGGGCTCGGCCGGGAGCGTTCCCGTCACGCTCGGCGACTTCACCGGCGACGGCATCCGCGATCTCGCGCGGATCACCAGCTCGGGGCGCTTCCGGCTGTATCCCGGCACGGCAAGCGGCACCTACGGGGCCGGCATCGACATCGGGCGCGGCTGGTCCCCCTCCTGGCAGATCGTCGGCGGCTTCGACGTCGACGGGGACCGCAAGGTCGACGTGCTGGTGCGCAAGCCGGACGGCACGCTCACGCTGTACAGCGGCAACGGTGCCGGGGGCTTCACGGGTGCCACCCGGCTCATCGGCAGCGGCTGGGGCGCGATGACGTCGATCGCGTACGTCGGCGACTTCGACGGCGACGGCCGGGGCGACCTGATCGCGCGGCACACGTCCGGGAAGCTCTACCTCTACATGTCGAACGGGGCGGGCGGCTGGAAGGGGTCGCGGGTGCTCCCCGTCAGCGGCTCCGGGGTGAGCCGCCTCGTCGGCCCGGGCGACTTTGACCACGACGGCCGGGCGGACTTCCTCACCGTCAACGCGCAGGGGCAGCTCGTGCTGCACCGCGGCAACGGGTCGGGCGGGATCCTGTCGTCCCGGGTGATCGGCACCGGCTGGGGCGGTCTGGCCTGGATCGGCTGAGCCGCGTCAGGCCGGGCGGGGCTCCGGCGCCTGCTCGTGGTGCGGGAACACCCAGCGGTCGTAGGTGACGAAGCGGAACACCGTCGCCAGAGCCTGGCCGATGAACGTCCCCGCGATGTTGTCGGCGAGCACGCTGTCGAGCCCCAGCACGTAGCGCGAGAAGGCGAGGCAGCCCAGCTGCAGGCCGATCGCGATGAGGTTCACGACCACGAACAGCACATAGCGCGACCAGCGGTGCGGCAGGTGGCGCTGGTTGAACGTCCAGTAGCGGTTCCCGACGTACGTGACGATCGAGGCCACCACGATGGCGATGATCTTCGCCCAGATCGGCTGGTCGAACATCGGGCCGCGCCCGTCGATCCAGAACACCAGCAGGTTGTACGTCGCGGCGTCCACGAGGAAGGCGAGGCCGCCGATGACGAGGAACGCGGCGGCTTCCTTCAGCTTGCGCCTGACGGGGCTGTGGGACATGCAGGGGGCCTTCCAGGGCGTCCGGGCGCCGCGTGCTAGCCTGATTCGGCTCCGACGGCGGTGGCCGTGGGCCACGCCTGCTCATCCTACGTGCGGAAGTTCACAGCATGCCCCAGCCCGTCATCGCCGCGATCGTCCCCTGCTACAACGAGGAAGTGGCGATCGGAAAGGTCGTCGCGGATCTCCGCGCGGCCGTGCCGGAGATGACGGTCTACGTCTACGACAACAACAGCACCGACCGCACCGCCGAGGTCGCCGCCGCCGCGGGGGCGATCGTGCGCCGCGAGGAGCGGCGCGGCAAGGGCAACGTGGTGCGCCGCGCGTTCGCGGACATCGACGCCGACATCTACGTGATGATCGACGGCGACGACACCTATGACGCCGCGGCGCTGCCGGAGATGATCCGCACGCTGCGCGAGGGCCCGTACGATCACGTGCTCGGCGTCCGCACCCAGCCGGAGGGCGTGGAGTCGGCGTATCGCTCCGGCCACGAGCTCGGCAACAAGGGCTTCAACTGGCTCGTGGGTGGCATCTTCGGCGACGAGGTGAGCGACATGCTCAGCGGCTACCGCGTCATGTCGCGCCGGTTCGTGAAGAGCTTCCCCGCGGCGTCGCGGGAGTTCGAGATCGAGACCGAGCTCACGGTCCACGTGATGAGCCTGCGCGTGCCGCAGGCCGAGGTGCCGGTCGGGTTCAAGGATCGCCCCGAGGGCAGCGAGAGCAAGCTGCGCACGTATCACGACGGCTTCCGCATCCTCAATCTCGTCATCCAGCTCATCCGTCACGAGCGCCCGCTGTTCTTCTACGGGATCATCGGGTCCCTGTTCATGCTCGTCACCGTGCTGCTGGGCGTCCCGCTCGTGGTGGAGTTCTTCCAGACAGGGCTCGTGCCGCGCTTCCCCACGGCGATCCTCGCGGTGGCGCTCGGCGTGATGGGTGCGCTGGCCTGGTCGGTGGGGCTCGTGCTCGACGGCGTGCTCAAGGCGCGACGCGAGGCCGGCCGGCTCAACTACCTCCAGTACGCGCCCACCGTCGACGAGCGCTGACCGTGGCGACCATCGTGCGCGCCGCGGGCCGACGCCTCGCGTTGGCCGCGCCGTGGGCCTTCGCCGCCCTCGTGGTCGCGGTGCTCGCGGCGTTCGCGACCGTGGGGGTGCTGCGCCGGCGGTTCGAGGCCGATCCGAGCGGCGACTACCCGCTGTTCACGCAGCTGGCGGCCGCGGCGCCGTGGCTGAGCATCGGCGTGTTCCTCGGCGCCGCGGCCGCCTACGCCGCGGCGATCGCGCTGATCCGGCTCCTCGCGCGGCGGGCGGTCCGGGCGGGCGACGCGACCGGCTCGCCGTGGGCCCGGACCATCGCGTGGGTGTATCGGTCGTGGTGGCGGATCGCGCTGGTGCTGGCGGTGCTGTGGTCGCCGTGGTTCGTGATGCGCTGGCCCGGCGCCGTCAACCCGGACTTCGCCCTGATGGTCACGGAGATCGCCATGACCCGGTCGGAGTTCGCGCCGGGGGCGATTCCGCCCTACGACGTGTACCCGATCGCCCACGCGCTGATCCCCGACGGCGAGACGGTGTGGTCCAACCAGCACAACGCATTCCTGACGCTCGCGTACGGCGTCGTCGCGGGGGCGAGCGGCGCGGTGTTCCACTCGTACGTGCCCGGCATCGTGCTGCTGTCGTCCACGCAGGCGCTGTTCACGCTGTTCGCCCTCGGGCGTGCCCTGCAGCTCGTCGGCCGGTCGGCGCCGCGGACGTGGGTCCGCACGGCGGCGCTCGCCGTCACCGCGGCGGCCATCGCGATCCCGTTGTGGTCGATGGACCTCTCCAAGAACCCGCTGTTCGCGGCGGCGTCGGTGTGGTGGCTCGCCCTGCTCATCGAGCGCACGCTCTCGGGCACGCGGCGGCGCCTGTGGGCGTGGGAACTCGCGATCTCGACGACGCTGATCATCGTGAGCGCGAAGTTCGGCGTGTACATCGCGCTCGTCGGCGCGGTCATGCTGCTGGTGCAGCGGCTCGGCTGGCGCGCGATCGTCGCGGCGATGATCGCCCCGATCGCCGTGGTGCAGGTCGCGCTCCAGGCGCTCATGGGGCTCGGCATCCTCATCCCCGACGACCCGATCGAGGCGCGGGTGGTCCAGCTGCAGCAGATCGCGCTCATCCTGCGCGAGGACCCCGATGCGGTCTCGGCAGCCGATCGCGCGGTTCTCGAGCGCGTGTTCGACACCGAGGCGATGGCGCGCGTGTACGTGCCGGACAGCGCCGACCCGGTCAAGTCCAGCGGCTTCGGCGACAACGGCAGCTATCGCTGGCAGACCGTGCGGCCCGAGGACTGGGACGGCTTCACGGGGGTGTGGCTCGATCTCGCCGCCGCGCGCCCGGACCTCTTCGTGGACGCCTTCCTGCTGAAGACCGATCGCTTCCTCGACCCCGTCGCGGAGGTCTGGCCGCTCCCGCCCACCGCGCCGATGGACTGGACGGTCAGCTACTCCCTCGACCTGACGGACGTGGGCGCGCCGGGCCGGGCGGCGCTGGAGGCGATCGGGCAGGGCGTGTACCGCACGCCGGCGGCGCTGCCGTTCTCGGCGTCGGCGTGGACGGTGGTCACGGTGCTCCTGTGCGTCGCGGCGATCACGCTGCGCCGCCGCGGCGCCTGGGTCTGGTCGCTCCCGTTGGCGCTCCAGGTCGGGGTCGCGCTGCTGTCGCCGCTGAACGGCTCGGGGCGCTACCTGCTCGGGCTCATGTACGCGGCGGGACTCGTGCTCCTGGCGCTCGGCGCGGTGCCCCGGCCGGCGGCTCGGCATGCGCACACGGACACCTCTGAGAGAATGGCACAATGACTGATCTTCTCGTCGTCGGCTCTGGTTTCTTCGGCCTCACCATCGCCGAGCGGGCCGCGCAGGCCGGCCGCAAGGTCACCGTGATCGAGCGTCGCTCGCACATCGGCGGCAACGCGTACAGCGAGGCGGAGCCCACGACGGGCATCGAGGTGCACCGGTACGGCGCGCACCTGTTCCACACGTCGAACGAGAAGGTGTGGGAGTACGTCAACCGGTTCACGACGTTCACGAACTACGTCCACCGCGTGTACTCCACCCACAAGGGGCAGGTGTACGCCCTCCCGGTGAACCTGCACACCATCAACCAGTTCTTCCAGGCCGCGTACACGCCCGACGAGGCGCGCGCCCTCGTGAAGGAGCAGGCCGGCGAGTTCGACGTCCGCACGGCACGCAACTTCTACGAGAAGGGCATCGCCCTCGTGGGCCGCCCGCTGTTCGAGGCGTTCTTCGCCCACTACACGGCCAAGCAGTGGCAGACCTCGCCCGAGAAGCTCTCCGGCGACATCGTCAGCCGCCTGCCCGTCCGCTACAACTACGACAACCGGTACTTCAACGACACGTACGAGGGCCTGCCCACCGACGGCTACACGGCGTGGCTCGAGCGGATGGCCGACCACCCCAACATCGAGGTCAAGCTCGAGGTGGACTTCTTCGACGCGTCGCAGCCGTGGAACAAGGCCGCCACCGTGGGGCAGCTGCCGATCGTGTACACGGGACCGGTGGACCGCTACTTCGACTACAGCGAGGGCGCGCTCAGCTGGCGCACGCTGGACTTCGAGGAGGAGGTGCTCAACGTCGGCGACTTCCAGGGCACCCCGGTGATGAACTACCCGGACGCCGACGTGCCGTACACCCGCATCCACGAGTTCAAGCACTTCCACCCGGAGCGCAAGGACGTCTACCCCGACGACAAGACCGTCATCATGCGCGAGTACTCGCGCTTCGCCACGCGCGACGACGAGCCGTACTACCCGGTCAACACGGACGAGGACCGGCAGGGCCTGCTGGCGTATCGCGAGCTGGCGAAGGGGGAGAAGGACGTGCACTTCGGCGGACGCCTGGGCACCTACCAGTACCTCGACATGCACATGGCGATCGGCTCGGCCCTGTCGATGTGGCGCAACGAGTTCGACGGCAGCGACGACTGACGCGCCGCGCGTGACGAGCCGATGAGCTGGGTGGCCGCGGTCCCCGCGATCCTCACCGCGCTGGCGCTCGCCGTCGTTCCCGGTCTCGTCGCGCTCGCCCCGCTCCGCATCGGGGTGCTGGGACGGGTCGCCCTCGCCGGGCCGCTCAGCGTGTGCCTGACGGGCGCCGCCGCGACGGTGTTCGGTGCCGCCGGCGTGCCGTTCCACGCCTGGCAGGTGCTCCCCGTGGCGATCCTGGCGCTCGCGGCCGCCGCGGCGCTGCGCCGGTGGCTGCCGCGCCTGGATCCCCCGGCGGGGCGCGCGGCGTGGGGCATGGCGATCGCGTGGGCCGCGTCGCTGGCGGCGGCGGCGATCGTGGCGTTCTGGCGCGTGCCGGATCCGGACCGCATCTCGCAGACGTACGACAACGTCTTCCACCTGTCCGCGACCGCCGCGATCCTCGACGGCTTCTCCGCCTCGCCGCTGACCCTGCGCTCGCTCATCGAGACGGACGGCGCCGGGATCATCGCCTACTACCCGGGCGCGTGGCACGAGCTCGCCGCGATGACGGCGCAGCTGACGGGCGCCGGCGTGCCGGTGGCCTTCAACGCCGCCTGGCTCGCCGTGCTCGGCGCCGTGTGGCTGCCGGGGATCGCGTGGCTCACGCGGGTCCTCGTGCGCGGCTGGATCGCGCCGATCGTCGCGATGCCCCTCGCCGTCTCGTTCGGCTGGTACCCCTACGGCCTGCTCACGTGGGGCACGATCTACCCGACCGCCTTCGCCCACGCCCTGCTGCCCGCCGCGGTGGCGATCACCGTGCTGGCGGTCCGCGCCGTCGTGAACGCTCCGCCCGGGGCGCGGCCGCGCGCGTACCTCGTCGGCGCGGCGGGCATCGCGATCGCCCTGGCCGCCATCGGGCTGGCGCACCCGCGGGTGCTGCCGACGTGGCTCGTGATCGTGCTGCCGTTCGTCGCGTGGCAGTTGGGCGGCGCGTTCCGGCGGGCCTGGCGCGCGGGCGGCGACGCGCGGCGGCGCGCGGTGCGCGCGCTCGTGGCCGTCGCCGTCGCCGTGGCGGTGGCCGGCGCGGCGGCGTTCGCGTATGCCGTGGTCGGGCTCGGGCTGTTCGACGAGCCGCTGGAGGACCGGCTGAGCGGACCGCAGGCGCAGGCCGTGCAGTCGATCGCGGACGGCGTGATGCAGGTCGTCATGCTGCGGGCGATGACCGGCGTGGACGGGATCGTCACCCTCGTCGCCCCGCTCCTGGCGCTCGCCGTGGTGGTCGGCATCGTCGTCGCGCTGCGCCGGCCCGCGGCGCGATGGATCGTCGTGTCGTACGCGATCCTCGCGGTGCTGTACGTGCTCGCGGCGGGGTCCGACGACGTCGTCACGAAGCTCGTCACGGGCGTCTGGTACAAGGACCGGTTCCGCCTCGCGGCGGCGCTGCCCGTGCTGGCCGTGCCGCTGGCGACGTTCGGCATCCTCGCCGTGGCGCGGCGCGTCGTCCCGCTGCGCGCGGCGCGCGGCGAGCGGGGGCGGGGCACGCGCGCGGCGGGGGCGGTCGCGATCGTCGCCTCGGCCGTGATCGCGGCGGCCTCGACGGGAACGCTCGCGGCGACGGGCGTGACCGCGTCGGTCGCGTCGGTGTTCCACCAGCCAGCCGAGCGCGCGCAGTGGCAGATCGTCTCGACCCGGCAGGTCGCGTTCCTGCGCGACGTCGTCGCGGCGGAGGTCCCGGACGATCAGCGCGTGCTGGGGGACCCGTGGGACGGCAGCGCGCTCACCCAGCTGTTCGCCGATCGCGAGCCGGTGTTCCCGCACGTGAACGGCCAGTGGGACGCCGTCCGCCAGACCCTGGCGTGGCGCCTGGCCGAGATCGAGACCGATCCGGCCGTGTGCGCGGCGCTCGACGAGCTCCGGGTGCGCTACGTGCTGTACAACCCGCACGAGTTCGGCGGCGGCGACCCGGCGGGCAACCACTTCCCCGGCCCGCACGCGGCGGTGGCGGCCGGGCTGTTCACGGAGGTCGCGAGCGACGGCGAGTCCACGCTCTACCGCATCGACCAGTGCGGGCCGCTGGGCTGAGCGTTGTCACGGCACGGCGCCCGTAGGATCGACCTGTGACAGTCGGACGAGCGGGCGATGCGGGGTCTCCCCGACGCTACCTCCACTCCCTCTGGCTCCTCTCGGCCCGCGACCTGCGCGTGCGCTACGCCACCAGCTGGCTCGGGTACCTGTGGAGCGTGCTCGACCCGCTCGTGATGAGCGCCATCTACTGGTTCGTCTTCACGCAGATCTTCCACCGCGCCGGCGAGGAGCCGTACATCGTGTTCCTCATCGCGGCGCTGCTGCCGTGGGTGTGGTTCAACGCGGCCGTGACGGACTTCACCAAGGCGTTCAGCAAGGACGCCAAGCTCGTGCGCTCGACCGCCATTCCGCGCACCATCTGGATCGGCCGGATCGTCGTGTCCAAGGGGGCGGAGTTCCTGCTGTCGATCCCGGTGCTGGCGCTCTTCGTGATCGCCAACGGCGCGCAGGTCGGCTGGGGGCTGCTGTGGTTCCCCGTCGCGATCGCGGTGCAGCTGGTGCTCCTGACCGGGCTCGGGCTCATCATCGCGCCGCTGTGCGTGCTGTTCAGCGATCTCGAGCGCACGACCCGGCTCATCCTGCGCGCGCTGTTCTACGCCTCGCCGATCGTGTACTCGGTCAAGGACCTGCCCGGCGGCTTCGAGTGGCTGGAGGTCGTGAACCCCCTCGCGGGCGTGTTCACGCTCTACCGCGTCGGGTTCTTCCCCGGGCAGTGGGACACGGCCGCGGTGGTCTCGAGCGTCGTGGTGAGCGTGGCAATCCTGGTGGCGGGCCTGTGGATGTTCCGGGCCCTCGAGCGACCCGTGCTGAAGGAGCTGTGATGCGCACGCCGCAGGAGATCGCGATCGAGGTGACGGGGCTCGGCGTGCGGTTCCGGCGCAACCGCCGCGGCCGGCGCAGCATCAAGTCGATGTTCGCCAGCGCGCGCCGGCGCATGCCGAAGGGCGAGTTCTGGGCGCTGCGCGACGTGTCCTTCACCGTGCGTCCCGGCGAGTCGATCGGCGTCGTCGGCCGCAACGGCCAGGGCAAGTCCACGCTGCTCAAGCTCGTCGCGGGCGTCCTGTTGCCGGACGAGGGCACGGTGCGCGTCCACGGCGGCGTCGCCCCGCTCATCGAGCTCACCGGCGGGTTCGTCGGCGACCTGACGGTGCGCGAGAACGTGCGACTGACGGCGGGTCTGCACGGCATGACGCGCGAGGAGGTCTCGGCGCGCTACGACGAGATCATCGCCTTCGCCGAGCTCGACGAGTTCCAGGAGACGCCCTACAAGCACCTGTCGAACGGCATGAAGGTGCGCCTGGCGTTCGCGGTGGTGTCGCAGCTCGAGGAGCCGATCCTGCTCGTGGACGAGGTGCTCGCGGTGGGCGACAAGGCGTTCCGCGCGAAGTGCTACCGCCGCATCGACGAGCTGCTGGCCGACGGGCGGACGCTGTTCTTTGTCAGCCACAACGAGCGCGACCTGCAGCGGTTCTGCACGCGCGGGCTCTACATCCGCGAGCACCGGCTGGTGATGGACGCGCCGATCGACGAGGTCATCGCCCAGTACAACGCCGACAACGCCGGCTGAGCGTCGCGGTCACGCCTCCAGCGGCGGCATCACGCGGAAGCTCTTGTCGCGGCCGAGGGCGATGCCGTCGCGCAGGCCGCGCCACAGGTTGTTCCAGCCCTGGCGCGTGATCTTCCGCTCCACGAACGCCAGTCGCAGGATCTCCTTGACGAACGTCGCCGCCGTCCCGACCGCGAAGTAGACGGGGCGGTACTTGCCGTGCGCGGCGTAGTAGTGCTTCATGATCCCGCGGTTGCGCATGATGTAGTACCGGTACATGTCGCTGGAGGCATTGAAGTGCCGGATGCCCATGTCCCACTGCTTGATCTCGCGCGTGCGCTGCAGCACGAACTCGTCCACGATGACGCAGCGCGTCTTGAGCGAGGCGAGCCAGCCGTAGATCGTGTCGTCCCAGTAGATGAAGAACCGCGGGTCGGGCAGGCCGATCTGCTGCACGATGCTGCGGTGGATGAACATCCCCTCGAAGCAGCCGGAGTTCATCGGGCGGAACCCGGACGCGTCGAACCCGGCGGGCGCGAACGGGATCGGGATGCCCAGCGGCACGGACACGCGGTACTGCCAGTAGAACTCGCTGCCGTCGTAGTCGTAGCGCCGGCCCTGGATGCTCTTGAACCGCGGGGCCCACGCGCCCATGCGCGCGAGGCCGTCCGGCAGCACCTCGACATCGTCGTCCATGAGCCAGATCCACTCGGCGCCCAGCTCGTACGCGGTCTTCACGCCCTCGCTGAAGCCGCCCGATCCGCCCGTGTTCTCCTCGAGGCGGCGGTAGACGAGCTCCGCGCCCAGCCGATCGCGGTACGACTCGACGACCTCGGTGGTGTCGTCGCCGGACGCGTTGTCGATGACCACGACGCGCCCGGGCCGCGGGTCCATCCGCTCGATCGAGTCGAGCAGACGTGACAGCAGGTGCGAACGGTTGTAGGTGACGACGACGATCGTCGCGGTGCGGGGGTCGAATGCGGCGGTCACTTCGCGTCCTTGTCGGGGGTGAAGACGGGCTCCCACGCCGACGGGGAGACGAGCTCGGGGAGCGCCGCGCGGTACTGGGCGGCCAGCTGCGGCCAGGTCCGCTGCAGTCGACGATGCAGGCGGAACGAATCGACCAGGAGCGTGCGGAACAGGGCGCGATCGCGCGTGTAGACGTTCTTGCCCGAGCCGTCGGCCGCGCTCACCAGGGCGCTGTCGTAGTGCGGAACGCGCCACCAGTTGGCGTCGCCCTTGCCGAACTCCACCTCGGGCGTCTCGACGTTGCGGGGGTCGGGCTTGTGAAGCCAGTGCGACAGCAGCGTCACCGCGGTGAACAGCCGCAGCCGCAGGCCGGTGGGGCTGTCGAACTCGTTCCGCTTGAGGCGCTGGAACACGAGCCGTCCGCGACGGCTGCGCAGGATCACGTCGGGGTCGCGGTGGACGGTCGTCTCGGGGAAGTCCGCCGCGACGGCCCGGGCCGCCGGCATCGCCGTCCCCAGGTTCTCGAACAGGTGGGCGGGGCCGCGCAGCACGTCGCGCAGCGCGCGGTTGCGCAGCTCGACGGGGTAGTACTGCATCATCATGAGGTGCTTGAGGTCGACGCGTCGGCTGTGGCGGATGAGCCGGCCGCCGCGCGGCGCGTTCGAGTGGATCAGCCCCGCGACGATGCGGTTGCGCGCGTGGAAGTACGCCTGCCAGTCGATCGAGTCGTCCTTGCCGACCCACGACACGTGCCAGAGGGCGACGCCGGGCATCGACACCGTCGGGAACCCCGCCTCGCGGGCGCGCAGGCAGAACTCCGCGTCGTCCCACTTGATGAAAGCGGGCAGGGACAGGCCCACCGCCTGGATCGCCGCCTTCGGGATGAGGCACATCCACCAGCCGTTGTAGTCCGCGTCCATGCGCATGTGCAGCGTCGGGCTCTGCCGCAGGTTCGCCTCGCGGAAGTCGTGGGGCATCTGCTCCTGGAACAGGTTGCGCCACATGAACGGGTGCTCGTCGACGACCTCGGCCCACGCGTGCAGGCGGGGGCGGTCGAGCAGGTCGAACATGTGGCCGCCCACCAGCGTCGGCGTCGTCGCGTAGCGGCCGAACGTGATGGAGCGGCGGATCGACTCGGGCTCGATGAGCACGTCGTCGTCGAGGAGCTGGACGAAGTCGCTCTCCTCGCGCTGCAGCGTCTCGTACATCGATCGCGCGAAGCCGCCGGATCCGCCCAGGTTGGGCTGCGTGATCACCTGCAGCGTCTCGCCCAGCGCCGCGGCCACCCCGGGGAAGTCGGGCTCCGCGTCGACCCGCTGGGTGCCCTGATCGACCAGGAAGATGCGATCGATCAGCTCGAGCGCGTCGGGCGCCTCGCTCAGCGCCCGCAGCGTCGAGACGCAGTAGTCCGGCTTGTTGTAGGTCGTGATGCCGAGCGACGCCTTGCCGTGCCGCGCGGGCTCCTCGTCGGTCGTCCACTCCGCCGCGTCCAGGGTGACGTCCTGCGCGTCGGCGACGATGTCGAACCACAGCCAGCCGCCGTCGCTGAACTGCGTCAGGGCGAGGTCGAAGCTCGTCTCCGCCGAGCCGGTCACCTCGGCGTAGTCCACGCGCTGCGCGACGCCGCCGCCGTTGGAGCGATAGACCATCACGGTGCACTGACCGGTCGTGCGCACCGTGAGCCGCACCGAGCGGATCGCGGTCCAGTGCTGCCAGTACGACGCGGGGAACGCGTTGAAGTACGACGCGAACGAGACGCGACGGCCGGGGCGCACGCGCAGCTGCCGGCGGCTCAGCACGTCGCTGATGTGGGAGCGGTTGGTCACACGTACCGGCTTCTCGTCGATCACCGACCAGGTGTCGGGGTCGAGGTACAGCGGCAGCAGGTCGGGGTCGCGATCGAGCGGGAAGACCACGTTCTGCAGGACGTGCGCCAAGATGAGTCTCCGTTCGAGAGGCGGATCGGAACCCCAGAGAGCCTAATCCACCGCCCTGGAGGGAGCGTGTGGGCGCGGCTCAGCGGGGGTCGTGCGGCAGCTCCTCGGGGACGCCGGGCGGGGTGGCCGCGTCGCCGAGGCGCGTGCGCCACGATCGGCTCTGGCCCGCGCGCACCACGCACAGCACGAGGAGCATCCAGCCGGCCCCGCCGATCGCGAAGCTCTCGAACATCGACTCGGTGAGGATCGCCACGAGCACCAGCGGCGTCCAGGCGTACACGCTCGAGCGCCGCTCGCTCGCGGTGATCCAGGACCGCACCAGCGCGAACGCGCACATCCCGCCGAACAGCACCAGCCCCACCCAGCCGAGCTGCAGCGTGACGTCCAGGTAGGCGTTCAGCGCCGACGCGTGCTCGGTGCGCAGCTGCCAGTTGATGGCGTTGAAGGGGAACACGTCGTTGGACCAGCCGCCGTGCCAGCCCCAGCCCTGCATCCAGCGCCGCGGGATCCACACCAGCAGCTCCGCCCAGATGTGGGAGCGGTTGGAGAAGTCGGTCGCGGCGCCGACGATGTCGATGATGCGGCTGCGCAGCACGTAGGCCGCCAGCGTCAGCAGGGCGATCAGCACGCCGAGGCCCAGCTGCAGGTCCCGCCGCCGCGCGGCATCGACGCGGCGCAGCAGCGCGAGCGCGAACATCGCGAGGGTCGACACGACGGCGACGACGAAGGCGGTGGGCGAGGCGGACAGCACCGCGAGCAGGCTCGCCAGCGTGATCGACACGATCGACCGGCCGAGCGACACCGACTGCGTGCGCCACTCGACGAGGAACGTCAGCAGCGCGATCACGGTGACGAAGCCGAGGTAGTTGCGGGTGCCGAAGATGCCCTGGATGGGACCGCCGACCGCGATGTCGCCCGCGATCCGCAGCACGGGGATCGGCATGTCGATGAGGATGCCGGAGAGGATCTCGGCGCCGAGCGAGACGGACAGCAGCAGGCGCAGCACGTCGCCGAGGGCACGCAGGGTCTGCAGCGCGTCGCGGGTGTGGGCGATCACGAGGGCGAGGAAGCCGTAGGCCAGCAGCGACAGCCACGAGCGGAACGTGTCGGTCGCATCGTCGGCCCAGATCACGCTGGCCAGCGCCCACAGCACGAAGCCGACGAGCATGGTCGGGGCCAGCGCCAGCAGCGACAGCTCGCGCCGCCGCGCGATGAGGATGGCCAGCCCGATGACGCACAGCCCCGCGATCATCGCGTGCAGCGTCGCGGGGCCCGTCAGGCGCTGGATCGCGAAGCTGGAGAACGCCGTGCCCAGGGCGACGAGCGCGAACACGCGCGCGAGCTCCGCGGAGCGCAGGCCGCGCCGGATGAGGCGCCGCAGCTCGACGGGGATCACGCGCGCCTCGCCGTCATGGCTCACGCCGGTTCATCTGCTCCGACGCGCCCCGCCCCACGATGGGCGCCAGCTTGATCCGGAACGCGATCATCGTCGCCAGCAGCCAGCCCCACAGCATGACGGGACCCGACTCGGTCAGCCCCTGCGTGAGCAGCAGTGCCATGATCATCGGGGCCAGCAGCGTGAGGGGGGAGTAGGGGCGGTCGGCGGCGATGTCCCAGCGCGGGCGGTCGACCGCGAAGAACCAGGAGCGCCACGTGGCCGCCGCGAACACGACCGCGATCACCGCGACGCCCACCGCGCCCAGCTGCATGAAGACGTCGAGCCACATGTTGTGCGCCTGCACGACCGTGATGGTCTTGTCGACGAGCCAGCGATCGAACATCGGATCCCACGGCATCCACGGGCTGGCGTATCCGTTGCCGAGGATCGGGCGTTCGAGGGCGCGCTCCCAGACCCCCGCCCAGATCCTGTCGCGTCCCGTCAGGCCGGATTCGCGCCCGAGCGCGTCGAGGATCGTGTTCCACAGCAGGAGGACCGCGGCGATGCCGGTGACAGCGAGCCCGGTGAACAGCGCGTAGAGCCGGGTGCGGTCGTCCGGCGTGCGAGCGCGGCGCATGAGCAGCGCGGCGGCGAGCACGGCGAGGACGACGACTCCGGCGATCAGCGCGGTCGCCGAGCCGGTGCGCCAGAACAGGACGAGCGCCAGCACCGACCACGCCGCGATCGCGCCGCGGCGGGCCGGGCGCATCGCAAACTGCACGCCGAAGACGATGAGCGCGAGCAGGCATTGGATGCCGAGGATGTTGGCGTTGCCGACGATGCCCTGGATCCGCACATCGAGATCAAACAGCGCGCCGCGCGTCCAGTACCACTGCGGGTTGGGATCGGCCGGGGCGTCCGCGAAGTTGGGCAGCAGCGGTCCGCGCAGGACGAGCGCGGCCCACAGCTCGAACAGCACCGACAGCCCCAGCACCCAGCGCAGGGCCACCTCGAGCAGGCGCACGAGCTCGCGCCACGTGAACACGTGGGCGAGGAAGAGGGCCTGGATCGTCGTGACCAGCAGCAGGCAGAAGGTGACGGCCGACGTCGCCGGCCACCGGGACCACAGCACCGACAGCCCCGCCAGCGCCACGTAGCCGAGCGCGGCCCATGGCAGCCGTCGCCACTCCAGGGGCGCCACGCGCACGGCGCCCGTCGCCGCCGGCCGCGCGGCCCGCACGATCAGGGGGACCCAGACGGCGACGGTGCCGAGCCCGATCGCCCCCGCGAACACGGCGGTGCCGACGGGGCCGAGCAGGTTCCACCACGCCAGGTGGGCGAAGGCCGAGAACAGCACGAGGATGCCGTAACCGCGAAGCAGCAGACGTCCCGTGGCCTCCCGCGGGGGCGCGGCGGGCGCCGGTGCGACGGGGTGACGCGTCATCTGGGCCATCGTGTGCCCAGCGTACCGCGGGCACCCCCGTCACCCGTCCGCGTATCCTGAGGCACGTGCTGCTGCCGCTGACGAACGAGCCGCGCGATTACGCGTGGGGCTCGCGCACCCTGATCGCCGCTCTCGAGGGCCGCGAGCCCGCCGTCGGACCCGAGGCCGAGGTGTGGTTCGGTGACCATCCGTCCGACCCGTCCGACCTGGCCGACGGGCGCACCCTGCGCCAGTGGATCGCGCGCGAGGGCGCGGCCCACGGCGTCACCGAACCGCTGCCGTACCTGCTCAAGCTGCTGGCGGCGGCCTCGCCGCTGTCGATCCAGGTGCACCCCTCGAAGGCCCAGGCGGAGGAGGGCTTCGCGCGCGAGAGCGATCTGCCCGCCGGCGCGCCGCGCAACTACGCCGACGACAACCACAAGCCGGAGATGATCGTCGCCCTGAGCGACCGGTTCGAGGCGCTGTGCGGCCTGCGCCCCGTGGCGGACACGCAGCGCCTGCTGGCGGCGCTCGGGCCCGCCGCCGCGCCGCTGCGCGAACGGCTCACCGACGACGCCGCCCTGCCCGGCGTGCTCGCCTGGCTCCTGTCGGGCGACGCGCGGGACGACGTGTCGGCGATCATCGCGGCGCTCGACGGGGCGGAGTCGACGGAGTTCGCGGGCCCGCTGGCCAACGCCCGGCGGATCGCCTCGGTGTACCCGGGGGATCCGGGGGTCGTGGTCGCGCTCCTGATGAACTACACGGTGCTGCGCCGCGGCGAGGGGATGTTCCTGCGCGCGGGCCTGCTGCACGCGTACGTCTCGGGCCTCGGGGTGGAGCTGATGGCCGCCAGCGACAACGTCCTGCGCGGCGGACTCACCCCCAAGCACATCGACGTCGACGAGCTGCTCCGCGTGGTGGATGCCACCCCCGGCCCCGTCCCGGTGGTGCTGCCGGTGTCGGCGGAGGGCGGGAACCGCGGCATGGAGTCCTTCCCGGCGCCGGTGCCGGACTTCCGCCTGCTGCGGGCGCGGGTGAGCGACGGGGGCGAGGCGCGGCTCGCGCCGCACGGACCCGCGATCGTGCTCGCCACGACGGGCGAGGTCACCGTCGCGGCGGGCGACGAGACGGTCTCGCTGCAGCCCGGCCGGGCGGCGTTCGTCACGCCGGACGCGGGCGAGATCCGCGTGCGCGGCGCGGGCGAGGCGTACATCGCGCAGCCCGGCGCGTGATCGTGATCGTCTCGTAAGCGACACGCCCGGACGAGACACGCCGATATCCGACAAAACCCTCGATTACGCGTTGAGGGTTTACGATCCGCGACTTGACGATCCCGAATGACACCGGTGTAATTAGGGCAACGATTCGCCGCGAGGCGTCGCCGACGGGGGGAGTGCAACATGGCCGGTGCGTACCGTTCCGAGGTCCCGGACAACTGGTTCGTCGATCCCGTCGATCTCGGCGTCCCCGGCGTGCGCCGCCCCACCGGCGACGACGACAACGCCCTCGCCTGGCAGACCGACGCGCTGTGCGCGCAGACCGATCCCGAGGCGTTCTTCCCCGAGAAGGGCGGCTCGACGCGCGACGCCAAGCGCATCTGCGCCTCGTGCGAGGTCCGGGCCGAGTGCCTCGAGTACGCGCTGCAGAACGACGAGCGCTTCGGCATCTGGGGCGGCCTGTCGGAGCGCGAGCGCCGCAAGCTTAAGCGCCGCGCGAGCTGACCGCCCGCGTCCCCGGGCAGCATCCGCGTTGCGGCGATCGCGGCGCGTGACGTCCGGATCGCCGCGCGGGCGCGCTTAGGCTTGCCGGGTCATGTCGGCCCCAGTCCACGCCATCCTCGTCGCGAAGGCGACCCCGTCGGCCGCCGTCGCCGCGGCTCGCCTGCGGCGCACCCTCGAGGCGATCGCCGCGCAGAGCCGACCCGTCGACGCGCTCACGATCGTGTGCTGCGGTCGCGCCGCGGAGCTCGACGCCGTGATCGCCGCGTCGCACGCCGAGGGCGTCATCCACGCCCCGGCCGCGACCGGATTCGCCCAGGCCGTGGCGCTGGCGCACACGCGCGCGCCGAAGGATCGCGCGCTGTGGCTGCTCACCCAGGACACGACGCCCCGGCCCGACACGCTGGCGGAGCTGCACGGGGCGCTCGAGCGCGGCCCGTCGATCGCGATCGCGGCCCCCAAGCTCGTCGACGCCCACGATCCCGACCTCATCGTGTCCCTCGGCGTGAGCATGACCCGGTTCGGGCGCACCGTCCCGCTCTCGAACGGCGAGTACGACCAGGGCCAGCACGACGCCGATGACGACGTGCTGGGGTCGGACGTGCGCGGCGTGCTGCTGCGCGCCGACCTCCGCGACCGCCTGCTGCCGGACGCCGCGCTGCGGGGCGCCGACGAGGGCCTCGACATGGGCGTGCGCGCGCGACTCGCCGGTCGCCGCGTCGCTCTCGCGCCGCGGGCGCGCATCGCGGTGGCGGCCGACGGCGTCGCCGGCCCGGGGACCGGTCCGGTGCGGCGCGCGTACGCCGCGCGCACCGCGCAGCTGCACCGCCGCCTGGCCTACGCGCCCGGCTGGGCCGTGCCGCTGCACGCCCTCTCGCTCCTGCCGCTGGCGCTGTGGCGGACGCTCGTGCTTCTCGTCGCGAAGACGCCGGCGCGGGTCCCGGCCGAGTGGGGCGCCGCGCTGACGGTGCTCGCCCGTCCCGTGGCGATCGCGCGATCGCGTGCCGGCATCCGGCGGATCCGCGAGGGCGGCTGGGAGCGAATCGCGCCCCTGCGGGCGACCGCCGCGCAGCTGCGCGAGCGATACGACGCCGACGGCGCCGACTCCGCCGCGTACGGACCGCTGTCGTTCTTCTCCGGCGGCGGCGCGTGGGCCGTGCTCGCCGCCCTGGCGGTGTCGGTCGCGTCCTTCGCCGCCCTGCTCACCTGGCCCGCGATCGGCGGCGGTGCGCTGCTGCCGCTGCGCGACACCGTCGCATCGCTGTGGGCCGACGCGGTGTACGGCCTGCGGCCGCAGGGGCTCGACGTCGTCGCCCCCGCCGATCCGTTCTCGGCCATCGTGGCGCTGCTGGGCTCGCTGTGGCCCGTCGCGCCCTCGCGCATGCTGCTCGTGCTGTGGCTGCTCGCGCTCCCGCTCGCGGTCCTCGGGGGCTGGTTCGCCGCGACCCGCGTCTCGGACCGCGCCGGCGTGCGCGCGGTGATCGCCGCGCTGTGGGGGCTGGCGCCGGCGTTCCTCGCGGCGCTCGTCGAGGGCCGACCGGCCGCCGTGCTGACGCACCTGCTGCTGCCGTGGCTGGTGTTCACGGGCGCGGTGGCGCATCGCTCGTGGGCGGCATCGGGCGCCGCCTCGCTGCTGTTCCTCGCGGTCGCCGCGTGCGCGCCGTCGCTCGCGCCGGCGCTGCTGGCGCTGTGGCTGCTGACCCTCGTGCTCGCGATCGTCTTCCGCGCGCGCAGCGGCGTGGCGCGCGTGGCGTGGATCGTGGTGCCGGCGCTGGTGTGGTTTGCGCCGATCGTGGCGGAGCAGCTGCGCCGCGGCACCGTGTGGGCCGTCCTCGCCGACCCCGGCGCCGCCTGGGCGGGCGGCGCGCAGTCGACCGGGTGGCGGCTGCTGACGGGGATCCCCACCGCCGACGCGGCGGGATGGGCGGCGATGCTCCCCGGCGCGCCGACGTGGTGGGCGTGGCTGCTGACGATCCCGGTGGGCGTGCTCGCGCTCGTCGCCCCGGCGACGGCGCGCTGGCGCGCCGGCGCGGCCACGGTGGTGATCGCCCTCCTCGGGCTCGTCACGGCGTCCGTCGCGGCGCACGTGCAGGTCTCGTTTGCCGACGGCACCCCCGTGCCGCTGTGGACCGGGACGGCGCTCAGCCTGGCGTGGCTCGGCGCGCTCGGCGCCGTCGGGGTGACGCTCGACACCGCGCCCGCGCCGCGCGGGCTGCGGATGGGGGCAGGGATGCTGGCCGCGCTGTGCGTGGCCGTGCTGGCGATCCCCGCGCTCACGGCCGTGCATCGCGACGCGTCGCCGCTCGCCGACGGCCCGACCTCGACGCTGCCCGCGTACGTCGGCGCCCAGGCGGGCACGACGCCCGACCTCGGCACGCTCGTCCTCACGCCGCGCGAGGACGGCTCCCTGGCCGCGTCGGCCGTGTGGGGCGAGAGCGCCACCCTGGGCGGCCAGTCCACGCTCGGCGCCACCGCGACCGAGGTGTCGGACAGCGACCGCCGGCTCGCCGAGCTGGCGGGCGATCTCGTCTCGAGCGCCGGCGACGGGCCCACCGAGGCGCTGCGCGAGGCCGGCCTGCGCTTCGTGCTGCTCGCGGGCGGTGCCGACGGCGTGCCCGACGCCGAGCGGTCCACGCGGTTCGCCGCGGCCGCCGCGCTGGATCAGCGAGCCGGATTCGTCCGCGTGGGGGAGACGCCGCGCGGCACGCTGTGGCGCCTGGACGCCGAGCCGGCGCCGCGCGAGGGGCTCTCGGCCGCCGAGGCCGCCGCCGCGACGACGGCGCTCACGGCGCAGCTGGCGGCGCTCGCGATCGCGCTGCTGCTGGCGGTGCCCACGCGCGCGACCCGGCGCGCCGCCCGCGCGCTGCCGCGCGTCGTCGGCGGGGGATACGAGGGGGAGAAGTGACGCGCGAACCCGATGAGCTGACGCCCGAGCCGCTCGTGCCGGAGCCCAACGAGGCCGACCTCGTCGATCCCGTGGTCTCCGACCCGTTCTCGCTCGAGGGCGGCGCCCCGCCGGCGGACGAGCCGCGGCCGAAGCGCCGGGTGCGGCGCGCGTGGGGGCGGGGCCTGGCGGGACTGGCCGCCTCCGGCCTCGCGGTGGCCGGGGCGCTGGCGGCCGGGTTCGCCCCGTGGCCGAGCGTGACCGGCGAGGCGGCGTCCGTCGACGTGACGCCCGCGCCCTCGGAGATCGTGCTCGCCTGCGACGGGCCGGTCCTGGCGCTCGGCCGCGACGCGACCGCGGCGGGGGCGATCAGCGTCGCGGGTGCCGCGCGGCTGACCGCGGGCTCGGCGTCGGGCGCGCCCGTGGACACGCAAGATCTGCAGCAGCCGGCCGCGCCAGACGGCGACCTCCCGCAGCGCATCGTGCAGATCCCCGAGGATCGGCGGGTCGACCCGGTCGCCGCGGCGGCGTCCGCCGACCCGCGCGATGAGGACCTGACGGGCTTCGCCGCCTCGGCGTGCCGGGCGCCCGCCCTGGAGTCGTGGATCGTCGGCGGCGACACGGGCGTGGGAGAGAGCGACATCCTCCTGCTGGCCAACCCCACGGACGTCAGCGCCACCGTCGAGCTGACCGTGTTCGGCACCGCCGAGCCCGTGACGCCCCCCGGCTACGGCGCGCTGTCCATCCCGGCGGCGACCCAGGTCGCGGTGCCGCTGGCGGGCATCGCGGGGGCCGAGGTGGCCCCCGTGATCCGCGTCACCGCGACGGGCTCGCCCGTGCGCGCGGCGCTGCAGTCGAGCCTCGTGCGCACGCTCGATCCGGCCGGGTTCGACCGCCAGGGCGCCGTCACCTCGGCGCAGCGACAGGTGTTCCCCGGCGTGGTGATCACGGAGCAGGCGGCCGCGGGTGACGGCGCGGCCGCGATCGTGCGCCTGCTCGGGCGCACGGGAGGCACCGCGACGATCCAGGCGATCCCGGAGGGCGGCGGGTCGGCCGCGGCGCCGATCGAGGTGCCCTACGAGGCCGACCACCCCGTCTCGGTCGAACTCGGCGAGCTCCCGGCCGGGCGCTACACCGTGACGGTCACGAGCGACGAGCCGCTCGTGGCGGCCGCCTGGCAGACCACCGGCTTCGGGCAGGGTGTGGACTTCGCCTGGCAGACGCCGTCGCCGGGGGTGTCCACGCCGACCCTCATCGCCGTCCCCGTCGGCCCCGCCCCGACGCTCCACCTCACGAGCCCGGCGCGCACCGAGGTCACGATCACCGGCGCCGACGGGGAGGCGTCGACCGTCACGGTCACGCCCGACGGGGTCAGCGTCCCGCTCGAGGCCGACGCCACGTACACCGTCGAGCCGCACGGCGGGGCGATCCACGGCGCGGTCGGCTACCTGGGCGACGTCGCGATCGCGTCGATCCCGCTGTGGCCGGACCCCGCCGCCCTCGAGCCGGTCACCGTGTACCCGGGCCGCTGACTAGAAGCGGAAGCGGTCGGGGCCGAGGTCCCACGGGTCGCGGTCGAGGTAGTCGCCCGCGGCGCGGAACACGGCGCCCTCGATCATGAGGCGGCGGTGGACGTCGTCGTTGCGGTGCAGCCGGCTGAAGCGCTCGATCGGCACCCGGTACAGCACGATCCGCCGCGCCTCGCGGTCAATGCTCCACCGCGGCACCTCGTCGCGGACCTCCGTCGACGGGGGCAGCCACGCGATGTCGACCTGGACCTCCCGCAGCTCGGGCCACGAGCCGCGCAGGTACTCGATCGTCGAGCCCACGATCATGTCGAACTTCTCGATCCGCGTGTCGATCTGCGGCAGCGGGGGACGCACCAGCTGGCTGCGACCCTCACGCCCGTGGCGGCCGTGCCGCGACACATGACCCCGCGGCGCCGGCCGGCGCGCACGCCCCCAGATCGCCATGACCCCAGCCTACGCGGCGTGGGCGCCCGCGGTCGCGGCGGGGCGCGGCTAGGGTGGATCGCGATGGAACGACTGTGCTCGAAGGTGGGCTGCGCCCGCGAGGCCGTGACGACGCTGACGTACGACTACGGCGATCAGATGGCCGCCATCGGCCCGCTCGGCGCGGGTGACGATCCGCACGCACACGACCTCTGCGCCATCCACACCGACCGGATGTCCGTGCCGAAGGGCTGGACCGTCATCCGGCACTCGACGCTCGTCTGAGCGCTCAGCGGGTCAGCGCCGCGACGCGCTGGTCCTGCAGGGTCAGCGCGCGCAGCTCGCGATCGCGGCGGACGGCGACGACCGCGCGCACGAGGATCTCCGGGTCCACGGGCGGGATCGGCGAGACGAACGGGAGCAGCTCCTGCGCGAGCTCCGCGGCGATCCGCGCGCGCGAGCCCGGCACCATCGACGCCGCCCCGGACACGAACTGCGTCAGGCGCCGGCCCAGCCGGTCCGGAATGCGCGCGACATCCGCGATCGCCGCCCACGCCTCCATGCCGGCCGGCAGCGCACGCTCGGACGCGGGCAGCGCGGGCGTGCGCGTCCGCTCGGCGTAGGTGCCGGCGACGAGATCGCCCAGGCGCTGGGCCCGCGGCGTGAAGATCCCGACGATCAGCGCCAGCGATCCGAGCGTCATGAACACCTCCAGCACGCCCAGCAGCGCGCGGATGAACGCGTGGCGGAAGCCGATCGCCCCGCCGTCGGAGCGGACGATGCGCCCGCCCACGGCGAGCTTGCCCAGGCTGCGGCCTCGTGTGAGGGTCTCGACCGCCGTGGGCACCGCCACGGTGACCACGACGAGCATCACGATCAGGGCGATCTGGATCCCGGCCTCGTCGATGAGCCCCGCGTCCCACAGGGCCGCGAGGAACATCACGAACGCGACGTACAGCAGGATCGTCGCCACGAGATCGATCGCGGCACCCGCGGCGCGTAGCAGCAGACCGATCGGCTGCACGTCGAGCGCGACGGCCTCGCCCGTGAGCACCTCGTCGTGGTCGAGCTGACGCCGCACGATCGGGCGCCGCGGCGCGGGGGACGATGGGGCCTGCGACATGCGTATAGTCAAGCAGGTGGACCTCGATGCGCTCACCTCGGCCCGGCGGGAGGAGTGGCGCCGCCTCGACGATCTCTCCCGGACCCGGGGCCTGACGGGCCCGCAGGTCGACGAGTTCGTCGCGCGGTACCAGTCGGCGTCGGCCGATCTCGCCGACATCAAGACCTCCGCGGGACGCACGCCGCAGGGCGATCACGTCTCGACCATCCTCTCCCGCGCGCGGCTGCGGCTGACGGGCTCGCCCGACAACGTGCTGCGGCAGATCCCCCGGTTCTTCGTGCACCAGCTGCCCGCGGCGCTGTACCGCCTGCGCTGGACGACCCTGGCGCTGACCCTCGCGTTCGTGGCGATCGTGAGCGTGACGGCGGCGTGGATCGCCCGCGACCCGGCGCTCATCGCCACGCTCGGCGAGGACTGGCAGCTCGAGCAGTACGCCCACGAGGACTTCGTCGCCTATTACAGCGAGCACGGCGAGGCGACGTTCGGGGCCCTGGTGTGGACGAACAACGCGTGGATCGCGACGCAGTGCGTCCTGTTCGGCGTCACGGGGGTCTGGCCCGCCTACGTGTTCGTACAGAACGCGATGGGTCTGGGGATGTCGGGCGCGATCATGTTCGCGTACGACCGCGGCGCCGATTTCGTGCTCTACATCCTGCCGCACGGCCAGCTGGAGATGACGAGCATCTTCGTCGCGTGCGCCGCCGGCCTGCACATGTTCTGGGCGTGGGTCGCGCCCGGTCCGCGCACGCGCCTCGACGCGCTGGCGGCGGAGGGACGCGCGCTGGCCACGGTGGCCGTGGGCCTCGTGCTCTCCCTCGCGCTGTCGGGCGTCGTCGAGGGCTGGGTCACCCGGCAGGACTGGCCGTGGGCGATCAAGATCGGCATCGGCACGCTCGCCCTGGCGGTTCTCCTGGTGTACATGCTCGTCGTCGGCCGCCGCGCGGCCCGGGCGGGCCAGACGGGCGACCTCACGGAGTACGAGGCGGGCACCCCGCGCCTGGTCGCCGGCTGATCCCCGCGTCCGCTCCCGTCGACGACCCGCGCTCGGGCCATGCGCCGAGACAAGGGGTTTCGGCCGAGATGAGACCATCCCGCCCGGAATCGTCCTTCGCCCGGCGCATTCTCCTCGTCTCGCGACGCGCCCACCCGGCTCGGCGCGTGTGGCCTCAGGTCTCGGCTCCGCGCCTGCGGCGCTCCGCTCGACCCGTCTCCGCTCCGCGGCTGCGCCGCTCCGCTCGACGACCGGGGTTACGGCTCGTCGACCGAGCGAAGTGAGCGGAGACGGATCGAGCGAGCGGAGCGAGTCGAGATCACGGGTTGTGGCCTGAGGTCTCCGCTGCGGCGCTGCGCGCCTCCGGTCGACGAGCGGTAGATCCCACGGGTCGTCGACCGAGCGAAGCGAGCGGAGACGGATCGAGCGACACTTCGACTCGCTTCGCTCGCTCAGTGCAGGTCTCCGCGAGTCGAGATCGAGGGTTAAAGCCTCAGGTCTCGGCTTCGCCGCTGCGCGGCTGCGCTCGACCCGTCTCCGCTGCGGCGCTGCGCGCCTCCGGTCGACGAGCGGTAGGTGCCACGGCTCGTCGACCGAGCGGAGCGGAGTCGAGAGCGAGGCTCGAGCGAACAAGCGGAGTCGGGAGCAAGGCGCGGGGCCTTGCTCCCGACTCCGCGGATGCGTGGTTACTTCTCGCCGTCGAACAGGGCGCGGTAGGCGAAGCCGGCCAGCAGCGCCCCGACGATCGGGAACACGATGAACACCCACACCTGGGCGAGGGGCTCGCCGCCGCCGTAGATCGCCGCGGCGATCGAGCGGGCGGGGTTGACCGATGTGTTGTCGACGGGGATCGAGATGTAGTGGATGAGCGCGAGGGTCAGACCGATCGCGAGCCCGGCGAGCGGGGTGCCGCGCGTCGGGTGCGTGACCCCGAGGATCACGATGACGAAGATGCCGGTGAGGAGCACCTCGATGATGATCGCCGACAGCATGCCGAACCCGCCGGGGGACAGCTCACCCCAGCCGTTGCTGGCGAAGCCGCCCTCCTGGGCCGTGGTCAGCCATCCCTCGGGCCCGAACAGGCCGACGAGCACGATGAGCGTGGTGGCGACGATGCCGCCCACGACCTGGGCGATGACGTAGCCCAGCACGTCGCGCCATGGGAAGCGCCCCGCCGCGGCGAGGCCGAGGGTCACGGCCGGGTTGAAGTGCCCGCCGGAGATGGGGCCGAAGGCGTACGCGCCGACGACGACCGTGAGGCCGAACGCGAGCGCCACGGCCGCGTACACCGTGCCGGTCGAGCCGCCGTCGAGGAACAGGTTCGACGCGAAGACCGCCGTGCCGACGCCGCCGAAGACGAGAAGAAGGGTTCCGAATCCCTCGGCGACGAGCTTGGCCGTCGTCGTGGGAGCGGGGGGAGGAGTGTGCGCGAGCTCGGTCGGCTCGACGGGGGATTCGGGCTTCGGATCGGACATGGGTGCTCCTTGGGAGTGGTGCCGATACTGCTCTCGCTCCGCATCGTCCCAGCAGATTCCCAGTCAGGCAAGCACCCGGCGACCGCGTGTCGGAAGACGACGAGGGGGCGGACGGGAAGTCCCGTCCGCCCCCTGCGCGGGTCAGGTCACGCCGTGACCGGCTCCGCCTCGTAGCCGATCGGATCGGCCGACGTGTCGCGGGCGGCGAGCTTGGCCTTGATGCCGGCGACGATCTTCTCGTCCACCTGGCCCCAGTACCAGAAGAAGCGCTCCTTGACGGCCTCGACCGTCAGGCCCGCGTACTGGCCGGCGAGCGTCTCGTGGAAGCGATCCTTCGCGCCCTCGTCGAACACGTCGTTGTAGAGCGTGCGCGCCTGGCCGAAGTCGTCGTCCTCGCTGTGCAGCGAGTAGGCGCTGCGCATGAGCTCGCCGTCGGCCTCCCACGACGCCTCGACGGCGCGCTCGGGCTCCGCGTGCGGGTAGCCGAACGAGTTCGGCGCGTACACGGGGGTGTCGGCCGAGTTGAAGTGGTAGGCCATGTTGCCCTGGTGCATGTAGGTGAAGGCGGGCGCGGCGTGCGGCTGGTTCACCGGCAGCTGGTTGTAGTTCGTGCCGATGCGGTAGCGCTGCGCGTCGGGGTACGCGAACACGCGCGCCATGAGCATCTTGTCGGGCGAGATACCGGTGCCGGGCACCTGGTTCCCGGGCGAGAACGCCGCCTGCTCGATCTCCGCGAAGAAGTTCTGCGGGTTGCGGTTGAGCGTGAACTCGCCGACCTTGATGAGCGGGTAGTCGGCGTGCGGCCACACCTTCGTCATGTCGAACGGGTTGAAGCGGTAGGTCTTGGCGTCCTCGTAGGGCATGACCTGGACCTTGACCTCCCACGACGGGAAGTCGCCGGCCTCGATGCTGCGGAACAGGTCGCGGCGGTAGTAGTCGGCGTCCTCACCGGCGATGCGCTCGGCGTCGGCGGGCGACATCGGCTCGACGCCCTGCTTCGAGATGAAGTGGTACTGGATCCAGAAGCGCTCGCCCGCGGCGTTGACCCACTGGTAGGTGTGCGAGCCGTAGCCGTTGAGGTGACGCCACGACTTCGACAGGCCGCGGTCGCCCATGAGGTAGGTGACCTGGTGCGCCGACTCGGGCGACAGCGTCCAGAAGTCCCACTGCATGTCCGCGTTGCGCAGGCCCGATGCGCCCATGCGCTTCTGCGAGTGGATGAAGTCGGGGAACTTCATCGCGTCGCGCAGGAAGAAGATCGGGGTGTTGTTGCCGACGATGTCGAGGTTGCCCTCCGTCGTGTAGAAGCGCAGCGCGAACCCGCGCACGTCGCGCCACGTGTCGGGCGAGCCCTGCTCGCCGGCGACCGACGAGAAGCGCAGGAGGACCTCGGCCTCCGCGCCCGGCTGGAACACCGCGGCGCGGGTGTACTGCGAGACGTCCTCCGTCACGGTGAACGTGCCGAACGCGCCGCCGCCCTTCGCGTGCGGGTTGCGCTCCGGCACGCGCTCGCGGTTGAACGAGGCCAGCTTCTCGACGAGGTAGCGGTCGTGCAGCGCGGTGACGCCGTCGGGGCCGGTGGTGAGCGAGTACTGGTCGCTCGCGACCGGGGTGCCGGTCTGGGTGGTGGTGTACGAGATGTCAGCCATTGCCGTTCCTTTCGCATTCGGGACAGATGGCACGGAACGTCACGCTCGCCTCGAGGACGCGCATGCCGTGATCGTGGGAGGGGTGAAGACAGGGGGCGTGGCCGACGACGCACGGGACGTCTTCGACCTTGCCGCACACGACGCACTGCAGGTGGTGGTGGTTGTCGCCGCGTCCGAGCTCGTACAGCGCGCTGGGCGCACCGGGCAGGCTCACGCGCTGGACGATGCCGGCGGCCGTGAGGTCGTTCACGATGCCGTGCACGGTCTGCAGGGCGATTCCCGGGATGTGCGCGCTGACCGCCGCGTGCAGCTCGTCGACCGCCGCGTGGGGGCGACCGGCCATGGCGTCCAGCACGGCGCTGCGCTGCGACGTCACCCGCAGGCCGGCGCCGCGCAGCGCCCGCGTCGCGTCGAACGCCTCGGCGACGGCGGTGTCGTGGGCATCGGGGATCATCGCCCCGAGTCTACGTTAATTTGAGTGATTCAGAAAAACGCAGCGCGTCGCCGGTGGCGCTAGAGGCGGCCCGCCTTCTTCAGGGCCAGGTAGCGATCGGCGATGCGCGGCGGCAGCTGCTCCGGGTCGTCGGCGAGCGCCTCGGCACCGGCGCGCTCGATGGCGGCCGTGACGCGCGCCGACGCGGCCAGCGTCGCCTCCGCGGCGGCCGCGCGGTAGAGAGCGTCGGCATCGCCGCGGGAGCGCGCGATGCTCGCGAGCCCGCCGTCCGTGGCGGTGCCGATGAGCACCACGGTGCCGGCGCGCACCATGCTCGGCAGCGTGCCGAGGAACCCGCGCGCGGCCTCGGGGGCCTCCTGCGCGGTGAGCACGACGAGCAGCGACGGCCGGGCGTGAAGGGCGCGGGCCTGGGCGAAGGCCGCGTCCCAGTCGGTGTCGATGAGCTGCGCCTCGACGGGGGCGAGCGCGTCGATGATCGACGGCAGCAGCTGCGGGCCGTCGATCCCCGTGACGCGGGCGCGCACCACGCGATCGAAGGCGACGACGTGCACGTGGTCGCCCGCGCGGCTGGCGAGCGCGGCGAGCAGCAGCGCGGCCTCGAACGACGCCTCCAGCCGCGTGCCGTCGTCGACGCGCGTGGCCGCCGTGCGCCCGGTGTCGATGAGGATCACCACGTGCCGGTCGCGCTCGGGACGCCACGTGCGCAGCATGGTGGTGGTGGCGCGCGCGGTCGCGCGCCAGTCGATCGAGCGCACGTCGTCGCCGCGCACGTACTCGCGCAGCGAGTCGAACTCGGTGCCCTGGCCGCGCACCTGCACGCTCGTGTTCCCGTCGAGCTCGCGCAGGCGCGCGATGCGGCTCGGCAGGTGCTTGCGCGCGCGGAACGGCGGCAGCACCCGGATCGCGCCGGCGTGGACGATCCGCTTCTGGGAGCCGGCCACGCCGAGCGGGCCGGGGGAGCGCACCACGAGGAACTCGCTGCGCAGCTCACCGCGCCGGCGGGGGCGCAGGGGCACGACGATCGTGCGCGACTCTCCCGGCGGCACGTCGATCCGCTGGCGCCGCGCGGGGGCCCCGGCCGTCGGCTGCCACGCGTCGCGCACCACACCGCGGATCCGGCGGTTCGTGGGGTTGACGAAGCGGACCCGGGTCGGCGCGGCGTCGCCGAGCGACACGCGCGCGGGCACGTCCCGCGAGACCCGCAGCGCGCGCGGGTCCGGCGCGAGCAGCACGTCGACCGCGACGAGCACCGCGCACACCGCGAGCCACCCGAGCGCGAGCAGCCACGGCGGCGCCCCCAGCGCCGTGAGGATCACGAGGGGGACGATCCCCGCGGCGACGAGGATCGGCAGGCGGCCGGAGACGTACATGGATCAGATCGGAACGCGGGTCTGCTGCAGCACGGAGTTCAGCACGGCGTCGACCGACACGCCCTCGAGCTCGGCATCGGGGCGCAGCTGGATGCGGTGGCGCCACACCGGCACGAGCATCGCCTGCACGTGGTCGGGCGTGATCGCGGGGTACCCGCCGAGCCACGCCCACGCCTTCGCCGCGGCCAGGAGCGCGGTCGAGGCGCGCGGGCTCGCGCCCACCTGGACGGACGGGCTCTGGCGGGTGGCGCGGGCGAGGTCCACGATGTACGCCAGCACGTCGTCGGTCGCGGTGACGCGCGCCGCGGCGTCCTGCGCGGCGCGGATCTCGGCCGCCGACACGACCGCGCTCACGTCGGTGAGCGCGCGCGGCGAGAACCCGTCGGCGTGCTTGCGCAGCACGGCCACCTCGGCGTCGCGCTGCGGCACGTCGATGAGCAGCTTGATCATGAAGCGGTCGAGCTGCGCCTCGGGCAGCGTGTACGTGCCCTCGTGCTCGATCGGGTTCTGCGTCGCGCAGACGAGGAACGGGTCCGGCAGGGCGCGCGTCACGCCGTCGGCGGAGACCTGCCGTTCCTCCATCGCCTCCAGCAGCGCCGACTGCGTCTTCGGCGGGGTGCGGTTGATCTCGTCCGCCAGGAGGATGTTCGTGAACACCGGGCCCTCGCGGAACTCGAACTCGCCCGACTTGGCGTCGTAGATGAGCGATCCCGACACGTCGCCCGGCATCAGGTCGGGGGTGAACTGCACGCGCTTGGTGTCGAGCCCGAGCGCGCGGCTGAACGTGCGCACCATGAGCGTCTTCGCCACGCCGGGGACACCCTCGAGCAGCACGTGGCCGCGCGCCAGCAGCGCGATCAGCAGGCCGCTCACGGCGCCGTCCTGGCCGACGACCGCCTTGCCCACCTCCTCCCGCACGCGCGCGATCGCGTGCCGGAGCGCGGACTCGTCACCGGCGGGCGCGCTCGCGGCGGGTGCGCTCGCGGCGGTGGCCGGCGGCAGGTCGGGGCGGGGCGGGATGTCGGTCATCGGGCGTTCCTTTCGGAGGGGCCGGTGGATTCCACGGCGGACTCGAGCTCGCGCAGGCGCTCGCCGAAGGCGACGAGGTCGGCGTCGGTGGCGGGCCGTTCGTGCAGGGTCTGGAGGATGTGCGACGGGTGCCGGCCGAGGCGCACGGACGCGGCCGCCGCCACCTCCTCCGCGGTGGCGCGCGGCGACAGGGCGAGCCGGCGTGCCAGGCGGCGCAGCGCCCCGCGGCGCAGCAGCTCGGCCGCGTGCTGCGGATCGTGCGCGCGCTGGTACAGCCGCGCGCGTCCCTCGAGGGTCTCGCTGCCGCGCACGGTCACGGGCAGGTCCTCCGCCACGAGCGGGCCGAAGCGACGCCCGCGCCACACGCCCGCCGCGATCACGGCGCCGATGAGCAGGACGATCGCGGGCGTCAGCCAGCGGGGGCTGAGCGAGCCGAGCGTGTCGGGTGCCGTGCCGGGGTCGATGTCGGCGGGGCTCGGCAGGTACCACACGAGCGCGTCGTCGGCGCCGAGCAGGTTCAGGCCCAGCGCGGCGTTCCCGCCGGTGGTCAGCGCGTCGTTGGCGAACAGGTCGGCGCCGTCGAGCAGCACGATCCCGGTGCCGTCCCGCTCGCCCGCCAGGAGCCCGAAGCCGCCGGGGGCCGCGTAGCAGGCGGTCTCGGCGTCGCCTCGCGCGAACAGCCGGCCGGGTCGCACCGCGCCGGCGCGCTCGGCCGCGGCGAGATCGCACGCGGGGGCCACGGCGCCCCCGGCGGCCCCGACGGGATCCGTGGCGTCGAAGAACAGCTCGGCGTCGCGCGCGGTCGCGTTCAGCAGCACCGTGCGATCGGCGCTCAGCGCGACCTCGCGCAGCGCATCGTCCGACAGGTAGGTCGTCGACCCGATGACGAGGGTCGCGCCGGGGGAGAGCGCCTTCTCGGCCTCGTCGCGCGTGTGGACCACGGCGATCTCGACGCCCTGGTCCTCGAGGATGCGCGCGAGCGCCATGGCGCCCTGCGGCCCCGGCCCCTCGGGATCGAGCACGCCCTTCGCGCGCCACTCGGGCACGGCGACGAGGGTGAGCAGGCTGCCGATGACGACGACGCCGGCCACGAGCGCGGCCCACCCCCACGCGCGGCGCGCGCGGGACGGCGCGCCCGGCTCGACGGGGGTCTCCAGCACGGTCATGCGGGCACCTGCTCGCCGCCGAGGGCGTCCGCCAGCCGTGCCGGGCGCGTGCGGGCGATCTCCTCGTCCGTGGCCGCGATGCCCGCGTACATCTGCGCGGTTCCGCGCCGGCGCAGGTAGCGGACGTCGTCGAACGCCGCCGCCCCCGCGTGCAGGCCGGCCGCCTGGCCCGGGAACGACTCGGTCGCGCGCACCGCCAGGGCGCGGGCCGTCGTGCCCGGAAGCGCATCGATGACGTCGCGCTCCTCGAGGCCGCGCGCCAGCGCGCGATACCGCTCGACGACCGCCTGATCCCAGCGTCCGGCCGCGGCGTGCGCCTCGGCGGAGGCACGCAGCTCCGCGGCGGAGCGGGTCTCGTCCTCGCCGAACAGCGCCGTCGAGGCCGCGCTCACGCGATGCGCCAGGCGGGGACGGCCCCAGATCAGCAGGGCGCCCACCACGAGCGCGGCGATCACGACGAGCACGACCACGCCGAGGACCGGGCTCCACTCGCCGCCCACCGAGCTGTTGAACAGGCGATCCAGGAACTCGCCGATCGCCTGCGCGATCCGGTCGATGACCGTCGGCTGGGCGGCATCGTAGGCCGGATCGGCCAGCTCGCGCTCGGCCCACTCGCGCGCCTCGTCCGGCCCGGGCGTGACGGGGATCTGCAGGACGATCACGGGGCGGCGTCACCCCGGGACGGGCCGCGGCCGTCGCCGTCGATCGGCGGCAGCACGAACGGCGCGAGGGGCGGCACCGCGCCGGCCGGCGCGGGCGGCGCGGGGTTCGGGACGCCCGCGGGCGGGACGGCGGGCGCCGCGGGCGCGGGGTTCGGGACGCCCGCGGGCGGGACGGCGGGCGCCGCGGGCGCGGGGGTGGGGCCACCGTACGGGGCCGCGTACGGCGCCGCGGGCGCGGGGCCACCGTACGGCGCCGCGGGGGCGGGCTGCCCGTAGGGAGCGGGCTGCGCGTACGGCGCGGCGAGTGTGGGCTGCTGCCCGTACGGGGCGGGCTGGCCGTACGGCTGCCCGTATGGCGCCGGCTGCCCGAACGGGCCCGCCTGACCGTACGGCGCGGCGCCGGGGCGCCACGGCGCGACCGCGTTCGGGTCGTACGCGTACGGGTCCTCGAGCACCGCGTCGCCGGCGTCGCGCCGCTCGACGTACCGCTGCATCCGGATGTCGATGCCCTCCTTGCGCATGCGCAGGTCGAGGTAGATCAGGGCGGCCGACGTCGCCTGCACGACGAGGCTGATCGACGAGATCAGGAACGCGAGCGCGGCCGTGACGAACACGGAGATCACGCCCGCCACGATCGCCGCCTCCGCGCCGCCCGTGGGAGCCACGACGGCGCCGAGCAGGCTCGCCACGATCGACAGCGGCGTGGTGACCACGGACGAGGCGACGCCCATGATGATCGACACGAGCATGATGATCCCGAACGTGGGCCAGAACCGCCCGCGGGTGAGCGACCACGACCGGGCGATGGCGCGTCCGACGCCGGCACCCTCCAGCACGATGACGGAGGGCACCACGGCGAGCTTCGTCATGAGGAACACCGCCAGCACGACCAGCAGCGGGGTCAGCAGCAGGAACGCCCCGACGCCGAGGAGCGCGCCGGCGTCGCCGGCGAACGCCAGCGCCAGGAACAGGCCGAACACAGCGGCGTAGGCCAGCAGCACCGCGCCGGTCGTGAGGACGAAGTACCCGACGAGCTTCCACAGCGACGGCCTCACGCGCGCCCAGATCGTCCCCAGCGTCGCCCGCTCGCCGAGGGCGGCGAACGACACCTCGCCGATCACGACGCCCTGCACCGCGACGCTGACGAACCCCATCGCGAGCGCGACGAGGAGCGCCGTCGCGCCGGTGATGAACGCGGAGCCGGACGCGATCGCGTCGGCGTCCTCCGGCGCCGCGGTGTCCAGGCGCGAGAACGTCGCGAACGCGACGAGCCCGATGACGACGATCGCGACGATCGACGCCACGACCTGCACGACCATCGCGAAGCCCAGCAGCACCTTCGGGTTGCCCCGCAGCGCCGCGAAGGACTTCCCCAGGATCGTGCCGAATCCCAGCGGCTGCAGCGGGATCAGCCCGCCGCGTGGCGCTGGAGTCCACGATGTCGTGCCGCTCACGGCGCCTCCCCGTAACACCTCGCTTGCAAGCCCATCGTTTCACAATGCCGTCGGATACGCTGGCCGGGTGACAGCCCGAATTCTCGTGGTCGACGACGACACCGCCCTCGCCGAGATGATCGGCATCGTGCTGCGGACCGAGGGCTTCGACACCGTCTTCTGCGCGGACGGCGCGCAGGCCGTCGACGCCTGGCGCTCCGAGCGTCCCGACCTCGTGCTGCTCGACCTCATGCTGCCGGGCAAGGACGGCATCGAGATCTGCACCGACATCCGCCGCGAGTCGGGCGTGCCGATCATCATGCTCACGGCGCGCAGCGACACCGCCGATGTCGTCTCGGGCCTCGAGGCCGGCGCCGACGACTACATCGTCAAGCCGTTCAACCCCAAGGAGCTCGTCGCCCGCATCCGCACGCGGCTGCGTCCGACGCCGGAGCCCGTCACCCAGAACCTGCGCGTGGGCGACCTGACGATCGACGTCGCGGCCCACGAGGTCCGCCGCGGCGACACCCTCATCCAGCTGACGCCGCTGGAGTTCGAGCTGCTCGTGGCGCTGGCCTCCAAGCCCAACCAGGTGTTCTCGCGCGAGATGCTGCTCGAGCAGGTGTGGGGCTACCACTACAAGGCCGACACGCGCCTCGTGAACGTGCACGTGCAGCGGCTGCGGTCCAAGGTGGAGCTGGACCCGGACGACCCTAAGATCGTCATGACGGTGCGCGGCGTCGGGTACCGCGCCGGCGCGATCACCTGACCGGCCGGGCGTGCGCATGCCCGCGAACACCCCGGCCTCCGGCCCCGGCGGCGCCGCGACGGGCGCGACGCGGATCGCGACGACCGCGACCGGCGTGGTCGCGCGCGTGCGTCGTCCGCGCGCGTGGGGCGCGGCGATCCGCCGCATGTGGCGCGGCTCGCTACAGTTCCGCACCACCACGGTGGCGGTCGCCGGCACGGTCGTGGCGATCATGATCGCGTGCGTGTGGATGGCCGCGCAGATCCAGGCGGATCTGTTCGAGTCCCGCAGCAAGGAGGTCCTCGAGGACGCCAGCCGCGCGATCACCGCCGCCCAGAGCGAGATCGACGACGTGCAGGGCGAGCTGGAGCGCTCGGCGCTGCAGGGCCTGATGTCGCGCGCCCGCCAGATCATGATCGAGCAGTCCGGCACCTCCTCGATCGCGTGGATCCGCGTCGACACGTCGCCGTCGGCGATCGCGCCGCAGAACGTTGCGCCGCGCGACTTCCTCGAGCTGATCTCCAACGGGCTGCGCGAGCGGGTGAACAGCTCGACGGGGCAGTGGTGGCAGTCCGTGGAGCTGCGGGACGCCGACGGCAACCCCGTGCCGGGGCTAATGGTGGGCCAGCAGCTGAACCTGCCGGGCGTCGGCGGCTACGGGGTGTACTTCGGCTACAGCCTCAGCGAGTCGGCGCAGACGCTGCTGTTCGTGCAGCGCACCCTGTGGATCGCCGGGATCGTGCTCGTGCTGATCATGGGGCTCGTCACGTGGCTCGTGCTGCGGTCGGTGACCGAGCCGATCGTCGCGGTCGCCGAGACCGCGCAGCGCCTGGCCGCCGGCGACATGAAGGCGCGCATCGAGGTGCACGGGGAGGACGAGATCGCCGTGCTCGGCACGTCGTTCAACCAGATGGCCGACAGCATCGAGCGGCAGATCGCCGAGCTCGCCGAGCTGTCGCTCGTGCAGCAGCGGTTCGTCTCCGACGTCTCCCACGAGCTGCGCACGCCGCTGACCACGATCCGGCTGGCCGCCGACGTGCTCAACGACGCCCGCTCCGAGTTCGGGCCGCTGGAGTCCCGCTCGGCCGAGCTCATGCACACGCAGGTGGTGCGCTTCGAGGAGCTGCTCACCGACCTCCTCGAGATCAGCCGGTACGACGCGGGCTCGGCGCAGCTGGCCGCGGAGTCGCGCTCGCTCGCGCAGCTGACGGAGGAGGTCGTCGACGCGATGCGGCCCCTCGCCGAGCAGCACGGCACCGAGCTGCGCGTCGTCACGCCGGGCGGCTTCACGCCCGTGGACATGGACCCGCGCCGGATTCGCCGGATCCTGCGCAACCTCATCGGCAACGCCATCGAGCACGGGGAGGGGCGCCCGATCGTGATCACGGTGGACAGCGACCAGGACGCCGTCGCGGTGGGCGTGCGCGACTACGGCATGGGCATGTCGGCGGAGGACAGCCAGCGGGTGTTCGATCGCTTCTGGCGCGCCGATCCGTCCCGCCAGCGCACGATCGGCGGCACCGGCCTCGGCCTGTCGATCGCGCTGGGCGACGCCAAGCTGCACGGCGGGACGCTCGAGGTGTGGTCGGCGCTGGGCCGCGGCACCAACTTCGTGCTGACGCTGCCGCGCACTCCCGGCGTCGAGCTGCTGTCGTCGCCCGTCCCGCTCGAGCCGCGCGACGACGAGGTCGTCCCCGAGCCGCCGCGGAGCGCGTCGTGAGGCGCCGCGCGTTCCGGCTCGCCGCCGGTCTCGTCGCGGCCGCGCTGCTGCTCACGGCCTGCGCGGGCCTGCCGACGACGGGGCCGGTGAACCCGGGCGTCGCCGCCGACGAGGTGCCCGAGGGCGACTTCCTGTACTACCCCGAGGGGCCCGCGCCCGACGCGACGCCGGAGCAGATCGTGCGCGGCTTCGTGGAGGCCGCCACGAGCCCGGCGGGGGACTGGGCGACCGCGCGCGAGTTCCTCACCGACGAGTTCGCGCAGGAGTGGTCGCCCGGCACGGCCGTCGTGATCGACGTGCCGAGCGCGCGCGTGTACGACGCCGACCGGCTCGAGTCCGAGAACGTCGTGAGCCTGCGCACACAGAGCATCGCCACCGTGGACGCCCGCGGCAGCTACGTCGCGTCGCTCGCGCCCACGCAGGTGCAGGAGTACCGCCTGGAGCAGCGCGACGACGGCCAGTGGCGCATCGCCGACGCCCCGGCGGGCATCCTGCTCGACCGCGACTACTTCCCCAACGTCTACAGCGACTACGCGCTCTACTTCTACGACGCCACGGGCCGCTTCCTGGTGCCGGACGTGCGCTGGTACCCCGAGGCCTCGATGCGCCCGGCGAAGCTCGCCTCCGAGCTGCTGCTCGGGCCGAGCGCGCGGCTGCAGGGCGCGGCGCGGACCGCGTTCCCGGAGGGCACGTCGCTGGCGGAGGGCGGCGCGCTGATCGACGACGACGGCATAGCCGACATCTCGCTCGAGGGCCCGCTGCTGACCGACGTGGAGTCCGAGCGCATCGCCCACATGCGCACGCAGCTGACCGCCACGCTCGCGGGCCTGGGCGCGCAGTCGGTGCGGCTGCGGGTGGGCACGACGGAGCTGTCGGCCGAGGAGTCGGATCCGCAGTCGACCCGGCCGGACGCGCGCCCGCTCATCCTCGGCGGCGCGGAGCACGACGGCGCGTTCGGGTTCCTCGACGACGGCGAGATCGAGCGCATCGACGGCCTCTCCGACGCGGTCGAGGCCGTCGCGTCCGACAGCGGCGGCCCGCCCCGCTCGATCGGCGTCGCGGTCGACCGCTCCTGGGCGCTCGTGCACGGGGCGGACGGCGTCGTCCGCGCCGTCACCGCGGAGGGCGCGGTGCACGTGCTCGACGACCGCGCGGGCCTGATCGAGCCGGCGATCGATCCCGACGGCTACGCGTGGTCGGTGCCCGAGAGCGCGCCCGCGCTGCTGCGCGTCACCGGTCCCGACGGCGCCGTCGTCCTCGAGCCGGGCTTCTCGCGCACCGAGGCGATCTCGATCGCGTCGGTGCAGTCGATCGCGATCTCGCGCGACGGCACGCGCATGGCCATGCTCATCACGGCGGCCGGCGGCACCCCGCTGGCGCTCGTGGCGCCCGTCGTGCGCGACGGCGACGGCGTCCCCACGGGGCTCGGGGACGCGTCGCTGCTGACGGTGCTCGACGGGCCCGGGGTCGACGTGGAGTGGCTCGACGACTCCTCGGTCGGCATCGTGGCGCAGGACGGGACCGAGCGCGAGATCATCGATCAGCGCATCGGCGGGCCCGGAACGCGCATGTCCGGCCCCGCGACCGCCACGGCGATCGCCGTGGGCACGGCCGGGTCGCCGATCCGCCTGCTCGACACCGCCGGCGTGCTGTACGCGCGGCGCGG
>Ga0182749_1000289_pt1 | contig 50598 bp, 44 predicted proteins | sample eDN3rd37CKraftMG_FD_128875 | JGI IMG/M metagenome (GOLD analysis project Ga0182749, IMG submission 128875) | Enriched Miracle-Growth compost microbial communities from Emeryville, California, USA - eDNA 3rd pass 37_C Kraft MG (version 2) (version 2) ...
CGCCGTTCTCGAAGAACTCGGTGGATGCGACGTCGAGCCCCAGCGCGATGTCCTTGCCCGGCGTGAAGCCGGCCGCGGCGATCGCCTCCATGAGGAAGTCGAGCGCGGCCCGCCCGCCGGAGAGGTCGGGCGCGAAGCCGCCCTCGTCGCCGAGACCGGTGGAGAGGCCCTTCGAGTGGATCAGGCCCTTGAGCGCGTGATAGGTCTCCACTCCCCATCGCAGGCCCTCGCTGAACGACTCGGCGCCGATCGGCAGGATCATGAACTCCTGGATGTCGACGCTGGTGTCGGCGTGCGCCCCGCCGTTGATCACGTTGAGCATCGGCACCGGGAGGGTGTGCGCGTTCGGGCCGCCGAGGTAGCGGAACAGCGGGAGGTCGGCGGAGTCGGCTGCGGCCTTCGCGACGGCGAGGGAGACGCCGAGGATGGCATTGGCCCCGAGGCGCTTCTTGTTGTCGCTGCCGTCGAGCTCGATCATGGCCGAGTCGATCAGCCGCTGATCGGTGGCGTCGAAGCCCTCCAGCGCGGGGCCGAGGGTGTCGATGACCGACTCGACGGCCTTCCGCACACCCTTGCCGCCGTAGCGCTTCTTGTCCCCGTCGCGCAGCTCGTACGCCTCGAAGGCGCCGGTGGAGGCTCCGGACGGCACCGCGGCGCGGCCGACGGTCCCGTCGTCGAGCAGCACCTCGACCTCGACTGTAGGGTTGCCCCGGGAATCCAGGATCTCGCGAGCCTCGACGACCTCGATCAGTGCCACGGTATGTCTCTCCTCAACTGGACGGCGGATGCGCCTGCAATCCTACCGGCGGGCCATCGCCGGTCTCCTCCACAGGCCCCTCTGCTGACTGCCATCCACCGATCGGTCACGAGCACCCCATGATTCCCGGGTTTCGCTCTGACACTTCCTGGTATCCGCCCTCCGACCGCGGCACACTGGAAAGGTGATCTCATTGAGCCTCGAGACCTGGGTCTCCCTCGCCGCGCTCCTCGGCGTGCTCATCACCATCCTCACGACGTTGAGGGTGTCGCTGCGCGACCTCCGCACCGATCTGAAGAGCGACATCGGCGGGTTGCGGACCGAAGTCAAGAGCGACATCGGCGGGTTACGAACTGAAGTCAAGAGCGACATCGGCGGGTTACGAACTGAAGTCAAGAACGACATCGCAGAACTTCGAACCGAAGTGAAGAACGACATCACAGAACTCCGAACCGAAGTGAAGAACGACATCCTGGGGTTCCGAACCGAAGTGAAGAACGACATCCTGGGGTTCCGAACCGAAGTGAAGAACGACATCCTGGGGTTCCGAACCGAAGTGAAGAACGACATCCTGGGGTTCCGGACGGAGCTCAAAGGCGACATCAGAGACAGCCGTGACGAGGCAAGGAGCGAGGCCGGCGACCTCCGAGGCGATCTCAAGAGCGACATCGCACAGGTCAGAGGCGACATCGCGCAGGTCCGCGACGACATCGCCGGGTTGGACGCTCGTGTCGGACGACTCGAGGATCGGGCATCCACCCTCGACGATCGGGTCTCCACACTCGGCGATCGGGTCTCCATTCTCGACGATCGCGTGTACGGCCTCGCGGCGGGCCTGAGGCCCCTCATCGAGGACGCCACCAGACCGCACCCCGCCTGACGCCCGGACTCCCGTCGACGCGGACTCCAGCCTGACGCGGACTCGGGCCAGCGACGCCGATCCGGGTCAGCCGAGTTGACGGAAAACCAGGTCGGTGACGCCGGCGGTGGCGGCGGTGACCGTCGCGACCGAGCCGAAGCCGGATGCCGCCAGCTGCTCGTACAGCGGCTTGAGGTTCTTCTGAGTCCGCTCGATCCTCACCCTCCGCCCCTCCGCCACGAGGTCCAGCTTGAGCCGCATGAGCGTGGCGGCCGGAACCTCGGGCTCGTAGACGAGGGCCACCGAGGCGGCCGCATCCACCTCCCCCTGCTCGACCAGATCGACGATGCGCTCGAAGCCGATCGAGAAACCGGCGGCCGGCACCTCGGTGCCGAGGAAGCGGCCGATCATCCCGTCGTAGCGGCCTCCGCCGCCGAGCGAGCCGGCGGAGGAGGGGTGCGAGATCTCGAAGATGGTGCCGGTGTAGTAGCCCATGCCGCGCACCAGGAAGGGGTCGAAGCGCACCACGTCGCCGTAGGCCTCGATGACCGGGGCGCCGATCGCGGCGAGCTCGGCGATCACGGCCTCATCGGCACCCTCCGGCAGGGCCTTACGGATCGCGGCCTCGCCGAACCGCTGGTACTCCATCGTCGTCGGGCGGCGGAAGAACTCCTCGAGCGCGTCCGCGGGCAGGCCCTTCTCGCGCAGCTCCGCGATCACGCCGTCCTGGCCGACCTTGTCCAGCTTGTCGACGGTGACCAGCGCCGAGTCGTGGTCGTCAGCGGCGATGCCGAAGGCCTCCAGCATGCCGATCAGCAGCCGACGGTCGTTGACGCGGATGGTCCAGCCCTCGAGCCCCAGCTCGGTGAGAGTCGCCGCGGTGGCGGTGATCAACTCGATCTCCGCCAGGGGGCCCGCCTCGCCGATGACGTCGATGTCGCACTGCACGAACTGGCGGTACCGGCCCTTCTGCGGACGCTCGGCCCGCCAGACCGAGGCCATCTGGATGGCGCGGAACACCGTGGGCAGCTCCGCCCGGTGGGTCGCGTAGAACCTGGCCAGCGGAACGGTGAGGTCGAACCGCAGGCCGAGGTCGACGAGATCGAGCGGATCGGTCGCAGCGGCGAGCTGCTCCGCGGTGATCCCGCGCCTCATCACGCCGAAGGCGAGCTTCTCGTTGTCGCCGCCGAGCCCGGCGTGCAGCCGGGAGGAGTCCTCCATCACCGGTGTCTCGATCTCCTCGAAGCCGTGAGCGCTATAGACGGAGCGGATGGCGGAGAGGACGCGCTCGCGCCTGGCCTTCTCCGCGGGGAGGAAGTCCCGCATGCCGCGGGGAGGATTGACCTGCTGTGCCACGCCCGCCATTCTGTCAGGCGAACGCCGACGGCTCCGTCCTCGAGCGCACCGCGGGCCGGGCCGGGCGAGGAGAGTCGGCGATCAGCCGGCGCAGCCGGCGCTCGTACGCCTCGACCGCGACATCGAATGCGGCGGATGCCAGCTCCGCCTGCCCGGTCATGATCAGGTCGAACTGCAGCCCGTACAGCGTGTCGACGATCAGCCTGATGTCCCGCTCGGCGTCCTCGCGCGAGATCCCCATCGTGAGCAGGGAGCCCACTCCGACGACCAGCCACCGCTCGTAGATGGCGCGGGAGATCGCCCGGGGGCCGTCGTGCGACTGATGGAGAGCCGCCTCGAACTCCAGGCGCAGGATCTTCGTGTTGCGGGGCTGGAGAGTGAGCCGCCACGAGCTGCGCAGGTTCGCCAGGTGGGCGTCGAGATCGCCGGTCTCCTCCGCGACCATGGCCAGCACCGAGCGCTGGCGTTCCGCGGTCGTCTCGACGATGTCCCGCACCATGCCGGCCTTGGTGCCGAAATGATAGACGAGCGTGTAGGTGCTCACCCCGATCCCCTCGGCCAGCGTGCGGAAGGTCACAGTGCTGAGCGGACGATCGAGCAGGAAGTCGACGATGTCGGCGAGCAGGGCGAGCTTGCGCGCGGGGTCGACTGTGCGGGCCATCGGATAAACATAACGAACGTTTGGAGTTTCCCGCCCGGATGTTTTAGACTGTCGTGACCGGCAGTACTCTATACCCGTTCAGCCACAGGCCACCAACGAACGGCCAGGTCGGCTCTCTCGTGACACGGCCACGATGCTGTGCTCAGACCGGACAGGGATTCGGGTAAATCCCTGTCCTCGGTTCGGATCGACCCCCTTTGCTGCGGAATTCCCAGCGAAGCGCGGCGTCCGGACCACGGTGCCCTTTCCATTCGGGTTGGGAAGGGCACCACCTTCTTCTAGCCCTCGGCCTTCTCGGCGGCGCGGATGCGCTCCTGGAGCCCGCGCAGCGCCCCGCGCATGGCGCGCTCCGGGTCCAGGCCCTGCGCCTTCGCTCCTGCGGCGAGCGCGAGCAGCCGGTCGCCGAGCTCCTCCTCGGTGGCCGGAACCGCGTCCGCCGCCACCTCGACGCCCACCTTGCCCGCGCGCCCGATCAGCTTGTCCGCCAGCGCCAGGGACGGCATGGACTGCGGGATGCCGTCCAGCACGCTCGTTCGATGCGACTTCTCCACGGCCTTCACCCGATCCCAGAGGCCGACCACGTCATCCGCCGACGCCGCCGTGGCCTCGCCGAACACGTGCGGATGCCGGCCCACCATCTTGCGGGTCATGTGCTCGGCCACCTCCTCGATGCCGAAGCCCTCCGCCGCGGTCGCCGCGGCGAGGTCGGCGTGGAAGAGCACCTGGTAGAGCACGTCGCCGAGCTCCTCGAGCATGTCGTCGCGGCTTCCGCTCTCGATCGCCTCGACCAGCTCGTGACTCTCCTCGATCAGGTACTGCACGAGGGAGGCGTGGGTCTGCTCCGCGTCCCATGCACAGCCCCCGGGAGCCCGCAGGCGGTGCAGCACGCCGATCAGCTCGTCGAGCCGGGGGTGCGCCTGTACTGTCACGGAGTCGGGGATCGCCATACGTCATTCTCCCCTCCCCGACCGGCGACCGCTGGCGCCTTTCCCGCGCGACCGTGAGTTGCGCCGAACCGCCCTCGCCGGGCTCGCCTAAGGGCGAGAGGGCCCTGGTCACGAGGCACCGTGACCCGGGGGCGGACGCCTTCCCAGCGCGGCACGGGACAATGGGATGTGCTCTCCCCCGACTGGCCGTACAGCCGGTACCTGCTCGGCCTGGTGGTGCTGGCCGCCCTCGGGCTGCTCGCCCTGCGCGCCGCCCGCAAGGACCGCCGGGAGTTCCCGAGGTTCAAGCGCTACCGCAGCACCGAGCGTCGGCAGGCGATGTTCCGCAAGTGGCTGCTCGAGTCGCTGCTCACCTTCGGCGGGGCCTCGGTCGTGCTGCTGCTGCTCGCCGGCGGCTACGCCCCGCGCCTGATCGCCGCCACCCGACAGTGGCCGGCTGGCCGCTGGTGGGAGTCGCTGCTCGAGCACAGCGGAGGGCTCGTGCTCGGCGTCTCCGTCGCGGTCGCGGTGGTCGTGGTCGGCGCAACCGTGCTGCTCGTCTATCTGGCCAGGGACACCGAGGAGGTGCCGACGATCGGCGACATCGGCGCGCTGCTGCCCCGCAACCGCCGCGAGCTGGGCTACGGGGCCGCGCTGTCGGTCAATGCGGGGGTGGTCGAGGAGCTGCTGTTCCGCCTCGCCTTCCCGGCCGCGCTGTTCGGCGCGACCGGGGATGCGCTGCTAGCGATCGTCGGCGGTGTGGTCGTGTTCGGCCTGCTGCACGCATACCAGGGGGTCTGGGGCGCGGTGGGAGCGACCGCGATCGGCGCCTTCCTGATGCTGCTCTACCTCGCCAGCGGCAGCATCCTGGTGCCGATCGTGGCGCACATGCTCATCGATCTGCGCTCGCTGGTGCTGATCCCCGCCGTCGTCTATCGCGTGCACCGGGAGCCGGCCGACATCACCTAGCCGGCTCAGGGGCACCGCGTAGGGTGGACGCCGAGCCCCCCATCCGACGATCCGCTCGAACGGAGAGCCCTATGGCCGACACCGCACCGCCAGCCCTCGAGATCCACGGCCTCAGCAAGAGGTTCGGCGAGAAGGTCGCGGTCGACGATCTCGACCTCACCGTGCCCAACGGCTCCTTCTTCGGGCTGGTCGGCCCGAACGGCGCGGGCAAGACGACCACCCTGTCCATGGCGACCGGGTTGCTGCGCCCCGATGCCGGCGACATCCGCATCCACGGCGTGCAGGTGTGGAAGGACCTGCTCGCCGCCAAGCGCCTGGTCGGGGTGCTCAGCGACGGAGTGCGGCTGTTCGATCGGCTCACCGGAGCCCAGCTGGTCACCTACGCCGGCCTGCTCGCCGGGATGGACCGCGACACGGTGGCCGAGCGCACCGCCGACCTGCTGCGGCTGCTCGATCTGGAGGGCGCCGGCGGCACCCTCGTCGTCGACTACTCGGCAGGCATGACCAAGAAGGTCGCCCTCGCCTGCGCCCTGGTGCACGCGCCGAAGCTGCTGGTGCTCGACGAGCCGTTCGAGTCGGTCGACCCGGTCTCCGCAGCGAACATCACGGACATCCTGCGCGGCTTCGTCGGCTCCGGCGGCACCGTGATCGTCTCCAGCCACGTGATGGACCTGGTGCAGCGGATGTGCGATCACGTCGCGGTCGTCGCGAACGGGAAGGTGCTGGCCTCGGGGACGACGGATGAGGTGCGAGCGGGATCGACCCTGGAGGACCGCTTCGTCGAGCTGGTCGGCGGACGCCGCACCGGGGAGGGTCCGGCGTGGTTGCGCATCTGATCGGGCTCCGCTTCCGGATCCTCGGCAACTCGTTGAAGAGGAGCCCGTGGCAGATCGTCGCCACGGTGATCGGCGGCCTCTACGGTCTCGGCCTGCTCGCCGTCGCCGTAGCCGGCCTGTTCGGGCTGAGCTTCACGACGCTGGAGCTCGCCCGGACCGTCACAGTGCTGGCCGGCGCCGTCGTGCTGCTCGGCTGGATCATCGTGCCGCTGATCGCCTCGGGCGTCGACCAGACCATCGACCCGGCCCGGCTCGCCGTCTTCCCGATCCCGCTCACCACGCTGCTCGTCGGCCTGACCCTCAGCGGGGTGCTCGGCGTGGCCGGGATCGTCACCTCGATCGCGGCGCTGTCCACCGCCCTCACCTGGTGGAACCATCCGCTGGCCGCGCTCGCGGCGATCGTCTGTGCGGTGATCGGGGTGCTCAGCTGCATCGTCGGCTCGCGGATGATCGCGGCCGTAGCCTCGAACGTCGGCACCGGCCGGCGGGCCCGCGAGGCGCGCGGCGTCCTGCTGCTGATCCCGCTGGTGCTGCTCGGGCCGATCATCGCCGCGCTGAGCGGCCTGCTGAGCGGAAGCGCGGCGACCCTCCCGAGGATCGCCGACGCGGTGGCCTGGACACCGCTCGGGGCGATCTGGGCGGTTCCGGGCGACATCGCAGCGGGACGGCTCGGCACGGCCGGCCTCCGCTTCCTCATCGGGCTGGCCACCCTCGCCGTCTTCGCGGCGATCTGGCGGGTCGGTCTCGCCCGGGCGCTCGAGACACCGGCCAGAGCGTCGACGGCCAGCGCACGCAGCCGCTCCCTCGGCCTCTTCTCCGCTGCCCGGACCCCGACCGCGGCGGTCGCCGCACGAGCGCTGATCTACTGGTTCCGGGATCCGCGATACGCGCAGTCCCTGATCATCGTCCCCCTGGTCCCGGTGCTGCTGCTGTTCTACTCGGCGCTCAACGGGGGCCCCGGCTTCATCAACGCCACCGGACCGATCACGGCGCTGCTGCTCGCGCTCTCGATCTTCACCGACGTGTCGTACGACAACACCGCATTCGCCCTGCACCTGCAGACCGGCGTCCGCGGCGCGGCGGACCGGCTCGGCCGCGTGATCGCCCTTGCCTCCTTCGCGGTTCCCGTCGTCCTGGTCTTCACCGTCGGGTCGGTCTGGTACACCGGGGCGTGGAGCGCGCTGCCCGGCCTGCTCGGCCTGTCCGCCGGGGCACTGCTCAGCGGCTTCGGCCTCTCCTCGGTGGTCTCCGGGCGGTGGGCATTCATGGTCCCGGCTCCCGGCGAGAGCCCGTTCAAGGCCAAGCCGGGCGGGGGCGTCTCGCTCTCGCTGTCGATGTTCGCCACCTGGACCGGGCTCGCGCTGCTCTGCCTTCCCGAGCTGGTGCTGGCCGTCGTCTCCTTCGCGACCGGCGAGACGCTCTACGGCTGGCTCGCCCTGGCCGTGGGGATCGTGCTCGGAACCGCGCTGCTCGTGATCGGCGTGCGCTGGGGCGGGAGGATTCTCGACCGACGAGGACCGGAGCTGCTGGTGCAGCTGCAACGGCAGAAATAGCCCTTCCCGGGGCTGTCACGGCACCGCTACCGTAGTCGCATGACCACTACGCCTCTCACCGAACCCCTCGCCGGCGCCGCCAAGGGAATCTGGTGGCTGGTGCTGCTCCGCGGCATCCTCGCCATCATCTTCGGCATCATCGCCCTTCTCGCCCCCGGAGCCGCACTGGTCGGCATCGCCATCGTCTTCGGCATCTACGCGATAGTCGACGGCATCGCCGCCATCGTCCACGCGATCGGCGACCGCAAGAACATCAGGAGCTGGGGCTGGCTGCTGGCCCAGGGCGTCATCGCCGTGCTCGCCGGCATCGCGGCCCTGCTCTTCCCCGGCCTCGCCGGAACGCTCGGCGGGCTGTTCGTGCTCTGGACCATCGCGATCTACGCGATCGCGCACGGCATCAGCGGCATCGTCTCGGCCTCGCGCGCCCCGGCCGGCTCGGCGAAGACCTGGGGGCTGGTCGGCGGAGTGCTCACCGTCGTCTTCGGGGTGCTCTACGCGCTGCTCATCTGGCTCATCCCCGGCGCCACCCTGCTCGGCCTGATCTGGATCGCCGGGATCTACGCGGTGGTCTTCGGGATCGTCCTCGTCATCGCGGCCTTCCAGGTGCGCCGCGGAGTGAAGAGCGTCATCGACGAGTTGCGCGGGGGTCAGCGGCAGACCGCGAGCTGAAGCCGCCCGGCCCCTCAGTCCCCGGACTGGAACCAGGGCGGATAGATCGAGACCCGGACCGCGAATCCTCCGGCGGCGAGCAGCTCCTTCACCCGCTCCTGACCCCGGGAGTTCGCCACCGCCACGAGCTGGATCGCGTCGAGGGGCACGGGCGACCTGCCGCCGACCGCGCGGCGCGTGCTGACCAGGACAAGCTGCTCCAGCGCGTCGGCGGCGCGCCGCCGCTCCCGCCAGGCCAGCTCCTCCGGTCCGTCGTAGTACCCGAGCTCTCCGAGGTCGCCCGCGGCGAGCAGGCCGTCCAGGTCGTCGATCGTCGAGACGAAGTAGATGCGCTGCTCGTCCCGGTTGACCGCGGGGACCGCCGCCGGGCGCGCGGCGTTGCGCCGCGCCGGGACGCTGCGCCGCGCGGGGGCGGGCTTCCTCTCCGCGACCGGCTTCGGCTTCGGATAGCAGATGTCGCACAGGCCGAGGGCCAGGCCGTGGATGCACTCGGTCTCAGGCACGGGAGTCGCTCCCCACGGCATCCGCTTTCAGCTCGGCGCCGAAGATGGCGACCAGCAGGCCGCCGGTCCAGTCGATCAGTTCGTCGTCGGTCATGGGCACGCCGTTCTTCACCGGGATGGGCACGGACACCGAATGGGTCTGCGCGAAGTAGCGTGCGCCGGGGAACAGTCGCGCTAGCCGCACCTGGATCGAGTCTGCCAGTTCCATCGAGGCGACGCGCAGGTTGCCGCCGACGGTGACCACCTCGCTGAGCCCTGCCTTCTGCGCCATCCTCCTCAGCCGGGAGACCGCGATGAGGTTCTCGACCGGCGCCGGCGGCTCCCCGTAGCGGTCGGCGAGCTCCTCGCGCACCGCGTCGATGGAGTCGGCGGATGCCGCGGGCGAGGACGCCGTCGACAGCTTCTGGTAGGCCTCCAGCCGCAGCCGCTCGCTCTCCACGTACTCCTCGGGGATGTGGGCGTCCACCGGAAGCTCGAGCCGCAGCTCGGTCTGCCCCTCGGCGACCTCGCCCCTGAAGGTGCTCACGGCCTCGCCGATCATCCGCAGATAGAGGTCGAAGCCGACCCCGGCAATGTGACCCGACTGCTCGCCGCCGAGCAGGTTGCCCGCGCCGCGGATCTCCAGGTCCTTCAGCGCGACCTGCATTCCGGCGCCCAGCTCGTTGTTGGCGGCGATGGTGGCGAGCCTGTCGTGCGCCACCTCGCCCAGCGGCTTCTCGGCGTCGTAGAGGAAATAGGCGTACGCCCGCTCGCGGCCACGACCGACCCGGCCGCGGAGCTGATGCAGCTGGCTGAGGCCGTACTTGTCGGCCCGGTCGATGATCAGGGTGTTCGCGTTGGCGATGTCCAGGCCGGTCTCGATGATCGTGGTGGAGACCAGCACGTCGAACTTGCGCTCCCAGAAGTCGACCATCACCTGTTCCAGCGCGTGCTCCGGCAGCTGACCGTGCGCCACAGCGATCCTCGCCTCCGGCACCAGCTCGGCCAGCTGCGCCGCCATCCGGTTGATGCTGGAGACCCGGTTGTGCACGAAGAACACCTGGCCCTCGCGCAGGAGCTCCCGTCGGATCGCCGCCGCGACCTGCGCGCCGTTGTACGGGCCGACGAAGGTGAGGATCGGGTGCCGGTCCTCGGGCGGGGTCGCCAGGGTCGACATCTCGCGGATGCCGGTGACCGCCATCTCGAGCGTGCGCGGGATGGGCGTGGCCGACATCGCGAGGATGTCCACGTTGGTCTTCAGCTTCTTCAGCGCGTCCTTGTGCTCCACCCCGAAGCGCTGCTCCTCGTCGATGATGACCAGGCCCAGGTCCTTGAAGGTGATGGACGGGCTGAGCAGCCGATGGGTTCCGATGACGACGTCGACCGTGCCGTCGGCCATCCCCTCGATGGTCTCCTTCGACTCCTTCTCGGTCTGGAACCGGCTGAGCGCCCGCAGGTGGATCGGGAAGCCGGCGAAGCGCTCGGCGAAGGTCTCCATGTGCTGCCGGACCAGGAGGGTCGTCGGCACCAGCATCACCACCTGCTTGCCGTCCTGCACCGCCTTGAACGCCGCGCGCACGGCGACCTCGGTCTTGCCGTAGCCGACGTCGCCGGCGATGAGCCGGTCCATCGGGATCGGCCGCTCCATGTCGGCCTTGACCTCGTCGATGGTGGTGAGCTGGTCGACGGTCTCGGCGAAGGGGAAGGCCTCCTCGAGCTCGCGCTGCCACGGGGTGTCCGGCGGGAAAGCGTGCCCCTTCGAGGCCATTCGCGCCGAGTAGAGCTTGACCAGCTCCACGGCGATGTCGCGCACCGCCTTGCGCGCCCTGCCCTTGGCGGCCGACCAGTCGGATCCGCCCATCTTGCTCAGCGCCGGCGCCTCTCCCCCGACGTAGCGGGTGAGCAGGTCGAGCTGGTCGGTGGGGACGTAGAGCTTGTCGCCGGGGTAGCCGCGCTTGGAGGGCGCGTACTCGATGAGCAGGTACTCGCGGGAGTTCTTGACCGGGTTCCTGCCGCCGGTCGAGACCTCGCGCTGCACCAGCTCGACGAACCTGCCGATGCCGTGCGTCTCGTGCACCACGAAGTCGCCGGCCTTCAGCTGCAGCGGGTCGACCACGTTCTTGCGCCGGCTGGCGAGCTTCTTGACCTGGCGACCGTCGTAGCCGGATGCGCGGCCGTAGAACTCCGCCTCGCTCAGCAGCGCGAGCTTGATCTCCGGGAGCTCGAAGCCGTGCTCGACCGAGGCCTTCAGCAGATAGGCGACACCGGGCTCCGGATCGGCGGGGAAGGACTCGACGATGCGCCCGGCCGAGCCGTGCTCGCCGAGAGCCTCGGCCGCCCGCTCCACCAGGCCGCCGCCCTGCGCCACCACGCCGACGCTCCAGCCCTCTGCCAGCAGCGATCCGACGTGCTCGATGGCCCCGTTCGCCTGGTTCTGAAAGCTCGGCACGGTCTGCGCGTCGACCCGGATGTAGTGGTCGCCGTCGCGCAGCTCGCTGGTCTCGGCGACCTCGGCGGCGCCGGAGTCGAAAGAGCTGAGGGTCCACCAGGCGCGGGCGCCGGCGGACTCGCGCAGGGTCGCCAGGGTTACGAAGTCGCCGGCGTCCAGGTCGATCGGCGCCTCGGCGCCCACGGTCGCCGCATGCCATGCCGCGTGCAGGAACTCGCGGTTGGTCTCGGCCAGACTGACCGCGCGCGCGGCGACCTTCTCCGGCGCGATCACCGCGACCGCGGCATCCTCAGGAAGGTAGTGGGTGAGCGGCACCAGCCGGTCGAGGAGGGCGGGGGCGAGCGATTCCATGCCGTCGACCGGGATCCCCTCCGACACCTTGGTGAGCAGGCCGGCGAGGCTCGGGAACTCGTGCTCCATCTCCCTGGCCCGCTGGCGCACCGCCGGGCTCAGCAGCAGCTCGCGGCTCGCCAGCAGCTCGATCGCCGCGATGGGCTCGGGAAGCGACCTCTGGTCGGCCACGGAGAACTGGCGGATCTGCTCGACCTCGTCTCCGAAGAACTCCAGCCGCCACGGGTGCTCGGCCGTCGGGGCGAAGACGTCGAGGATGCCGCCGCGCACCGCGAACTCCCCGCGCCTGGTCACCATGTCGACCCGCACGTAGGCGAGGTCGATCAGCTCGGCCGACAGTGCCGAGAGATCGTAGCCGCGACCGCCGGCCACGATCTCGAGCGGGGCGCGCTCGGTGAGGTTGTCGGCGAGGGGCTGCAGGGCGGCCCGCACGCTGGCGACGACGATGACGTCGTGCTCCGGCTCCTCCTGCCAGCTGCGCAGCCGATGAAGAGCCTGGATGCGCTTGCCGACGGTCTCGGCGCTGGGGCTCAGCCGCTCGTGCGGAAGGGTCTCCCATGCCGGGAACTCGATGATCTCCGCCCGGGGCCTGAGGCTCGACAGCGCGGCGCGCAGGGACTCGGAGTCCCGACCGGTGGCCACGATCGCCAGCAGCGCCTGCGGCCCTCCCCTGGCCTCGAGCAGCCCGGCCAACAGCGGCGCGCGCAGACCCTCCACAGCGGAGAAATCGGCGCTCCGCGCGGCGTATCTCATGGCGTTGTCGAAACTGCGGGCGCGCGAGAGCGCACCGGACAAGCCCTCCAAGATCACCGGACGAGTCTACGCGACAGGCCCTCTCGCCTCTGCGCGCTGGGGTTTGTCATCAGTGCGCCCGGCATATCAGCCGCACTGATGACGAAGCCCGGCGCGGTTCGCTGACGACACAGCCCGGCGCGGTTCGCTCCGGCATCAGTCCCCGGCGCGGGTGTGGAAGCGCAGCTGGGCCGCGGCCAGTCCGTCGCGCGTGACCAGCTCGACCGCGTCGGCGGCATCCGCCAGGAGGTTGGGCAGGGTGGTGCGCTCGGTCGCCCCGAAATCGCGCAGCACGAAGTCGGCGGCGTCCTGGCGCCCGGGCGGGCGGCCGATGCCGACCCGCACACGGGTGAAGTCCGGCGTGCCGATCGCGGTCGCGATGTCGCGGATGCCGTTGTGGCCGCCGTGGCCGCCGCCGGACTTCAGACGGATGCTGTCGAAGGGGATGTCGAGCTCATCGTGCACGACGATCAGCCGCGACGGGTCGAGCCTGTAGTACTTGAGCAGGGAGGAGACCGGGCCGCCGGAGTTGTTCATGAAGCTGTTCGGGGCGGCCAGGATCAGCTTCGGGCCGCCCGGGCCGGTGCGCCCCTCCGCGACCATCGCGCCCGCCCGGTGCGATCTGAAGGACGCGCCGACCCGCCCGGCCAGCTCGGCCAGCACCATCTGCCCGACGTTGTGACGATTGCCGGCGTAGCCGGGCCCGGGGTTGCCGAGCCCGACCACGAGCCAAGGGTCTGCGTCCATCGCTTCGGCCGGACTCCGCATCGACCGATCGAGCCAGAAGGCTATTCGGCGTCCTCGGCCGGGGCCGGGGCGGACTCGCCATCGGCGCCCTCTGCGGCCTCCTCGCCCTCGGTCTCGCCGAGGTCGGCGGCCGTGGCGGCGGTCACCGCGACCACGAGCACCTCGGGGTCGGTGACCAGCGTGGCGCCGTCGGGAAGCACCACGTCCTTGGCGTGCAGGGTGAAGCCGTCCTCGGCGCCCTCGATGTCGATGACGATGCGCTCGGGGATGTTGGTGGCCTCGGCCTCGACGGTCAGGGTGTTCGCGTCCTGGTTCACCGTGGTGCCGCTGAACGACTCGCCCTCGAAGTGGATCGGCACGTCGACGGTGACCTTCTCGCCCTTGCGGATGACGACCAGGTCGATGTGCTCGATGATCTGGCGCACCGGGTCCTTCTGCACGTCCTTCACCAGTGCGAGCTGGCTGCCGCCGTCGATCTGCAGGTCGAGGATCGCGTTCGCCTTGCGCAGCAGCAGCGCGACCTCGTGGCCGGGGAGGCTGTAGTGCTGCGGCTCGGTGCCGTGGCCGTAGACGACGGCGGGGATCTTGCCCGCCGCGCGCAGCCGGCGGGCGACGCCCTTGCCGAAGGACGTGCGCTGCTCGGCGACGATCTTGTTGGAGAGCTCCTTCTGAGCCTTCTTGTCGGACATGTCCACTCCTTAGCGGGACCGGCCCGCGTCTCTATGATTCTCAACTCGAACGCCACTGCGTGAGGAGAAGACTCCATGCCATGCGGCACTGCGGGGCCCAGCTCCACCGCGTCGATCACGGACCGCCCGGGTTACCCGTGAGCGGCGGTCCCTCGCCGAAGTTCGTGACCGGGTGCGCCCGGTCCAGTCGGCGAGCTTACACGCGCGGCCGCCGCGGCGCGAGCCCGCCGAGCAGCCGGACCGCACGGCTCGCGGTCTCGGCCGGGGTCCAGTCGGGCTCCAGCCGGAGCGTCGCCCCGGGCTCGTCGTCGGCGAGCGGTTCGAGAGTCGCGAGCTGGGAGTCGAGCAGCGCCGCCGGCATGAAGTGCCCGCGGCGGTGCCCGATCCGCTCGACCAGCAGCGCGGGATCGGCGGAGAGGAAGAGGAAGCGCGCGGCCGGTGCCGCGGCCAGGAGCGCATCCCGGTAGGAGCGCTTGAGCGCCGAGCAGGCCATCACCATCCCGCCCTCAGCGGCGGCGAGCCGGTCGCCCACCAGTCGCAGCCATGGCGCGCGGTCCCGATCGTCGAGCGGATGCCCCGCCGCCATCTTCGCGAGGTTGGCCGCGGGATGAAGGGAGTCGGCATCCGCGAACGGCACCCCGAGCAGCGCGGCCAGCTCGATGCCCACCGCCGTCTTGCCCGACCCGCTCACGCCCATCACGACGATCGGAGCCCGTGCCGGCCTCATGCCTCCAGGGTAGCCTTGAGCGGTAGCCGAGCATCGGGAGAGACAGTGACGCAAGCGAACATCGGAGTGGTCGGCCTGGCCGTCATGGGCTCGAACCTCGCCCGCAACCTGGCCAGCCGCGAGGGCAACACGGTCGCCGTGTTCAACCGCTCGCACGAGCGCACCGACACTCTGCTCGCCGAGCATCCCGAGGCCGGATTCGTCGCCGCGAAGACCTACCAGGAGTTCGCCGACGCGCTCTCCACCCCGCGCACGGCCATCATCATGGTGCAGGCGGGCGCCGGGACCGACTCCGTCATCGACGAGCTGGTCAAGGTGTTCGAGCCGGGCGACATCATCGTCGACGGCGGCAATGCGCTCTTCACCGACACCATCCGCCGCGAGAAGGCGGTGCGCGAGACCGGGATCAACTTCGTCGGCGCCGGGATCTCCGGCGGCGAGGAGGGTGCGCTCAACGGCCCGTCGATCATGCCGGGCGGCTCGGCCGAGGCCTGGGTCACCCTCGGCCCCATCCTCGAGTCGATCGCGGCCGTCGCCGAGGGCGAGCCCTGCGTCACCCATGTCGGCACCGACGGAGCCGGCCACTTCGTCAAGATGATCCACAACGGCATCGAATACGCGGACATGCAGCTCATCGCCGAGGCCTACGACCTGATCCGCCGCGGCACCGGCAAGAGCCCGGCCGAGATCGCCGAGGTCTTCGCCGCCTGGAACACGACCGAGCTCGAGAGCTACCTGATCGAGATCACCGCCGAGGTGCTGAAGCAGGTGGACGCGGCGACGGGCACGCCGCTCGTCGACGTCATCGTCGACCAGGCGGGCGCCAAGGGGACCGGGGCCTGGACCGTGCAGACCGCGCTCGACCTCGGGATCCCGGTCTCCGGCATCGCGGAGGCGGTGTTCGCCCGCTCGCTGTCGTCCAAGCCCGCGCAGCGGGCCGCGGCATCCGCTCTGCCCGGTCCGGCGGAGCCGTGGACGGTGGAGGACGCCGACGCCTTCATCGAAGACGTGCGGCTGGCTCTCTACGCCTCCAAGATCGTCGCGTACTCGCAGGGCTTCGACGAGATCGTCGCCGGTGCCGAGGAGTACGGCTGGGACATCCGCAAGGGCGACATCGCCAAGATCTGGCGCGGCGGATGCATCATCCGCGCCCAGTTCCTCAACCGGATCACCGAGGCTTACGCCGCAGATCCGGGCCTGGTCGCCCTGCTCACCGCGCCCTACTTCAGGGATGCCCTCGCCGGCGCGCAGGAGGCCTGGCGCCGGGTCGTCGTCGCGGCGGCCGGCGCCGGCATCCCCTCCCCCGCCTTCTCCTCGTCGCTGGCGTACTACGACGGACTGCGCGCCGACCGGCTGCCGGCGGCGCTGGTGCAGGGCCAGCGCGACTTCTTCGGGGCCCACACCTACAGGCGGATCGACCGCGACGGCACCTTCCATACGCTGTGGAGCGGCGACCGGAGCGAGATCGAGTCGGCGGGCAGCTCCCATTAGGCAGCGATGACCTTCGACGAGCCGGAGCTCGCCGGCTACGACCCCGGCGACGGGAGACCGCTGCGCAGCCCGCGGCTCGTCATGGTGATGCGCGTGGTGATCGTGATCGGGATCGCCGGGCTCGTGCTGCCGGGGGTGATCACCACCGTCTCGGTCGCCGGCGCCACCGCGCACGAGGCCTGCGTCGCCTGGGTTGCCTATGAGGCCCCGGACGCGACCGGGGCTTTTGCACGGTTCGAGCTCTTCGGCCCCGGCGGCCCCGGCTGGCAGTGCTACACGGTCGGCGCCTTCGGCGGCGACCGGAATGTCGCGTCGCTCGGACTCATCCCGATCTCGCCGAAGCTCAGCCACGTCCCGAAACCCGGGCCCAACGCCTGACCCGAGGTCCCGGACGCCTCGGCGTGCCCCCGCGCCCACGCCGCCCGCGCCCCGCGCCGCCCGCGCCGTCTCAGGCGAGCCGGGCCATTTCACGCTATCCGGGCGCTTTCGCTCGCCCGGATACGCCGAAGCCGCCCGGTCACGTCGAAAAGTTCGGCCGAGGTCTTGACGTGCGATCCTTAGCGATATATCTTTAATCGATCGCCGAATAACGGCGATACCACGATTCGAAAGGAGGATGCCCCATGAAGCGCATCCCATACGACAGCATCCACGGCCATCCACGAGGCAACGGCCGCATCCCGCACGACTACTCCCACCACGACGGAGGGGGCTTCGCTCATCACGAGGGCCGCGGCTTCGGCGGAGACCGCGGCTTCGGCCCTGGCGGCCACGGCGGAGACCGGGGCTTCGGCCCTGGCGGCGCCGGATTCGGTCCCGGCGGCTTCGGCCCCGGCGGCTTCGGGCCCCGCGGACGGGGCAGGGCGGGGCGGGGCGACGTGCGCGCCGCCATCCTCTCCCTTCTCGCCGACGCGCCCTCGAACGGCTACGGCCTGATCAAGGCGATCACCGAGCGCACCGGCGGGGTGTGGCGGCCGAGCCCCGGCTCGGTCTACCCGACCCTTCAGCAGCTGGTCGATGAGGAGCTCATCGCCTCGACCGGCGAGGGTCGCCGCACCGAGTTCGAGCTCACCGACGCCGGCAAGGCCTACGTGGCCGAGCACGCCGACGAGCTCGCCGCGGCGTGGGAGGCCACTCCCGGCCGGTCGGCGACCGACCGCGCCTTCCACGAGAGCGCCGGAAAGCTGATGGGCGTGGTGCACCAGTTCCGGCTGGGCGCCACCGAGGCGCAGCGCACCGCCGCCATCGAGAAGATGGACGAGGCGCGACGCGCCCTGTACCTCATCCTCGCTGACTGACCGGAAGCATCCTCGCGGACTGACCGGTAGCTTTACGCGGCTCCGTCGAACATCGAGGTGACCGAACCGTCGCTGAACACCTCGTGGATGGCGTTGGCCAGCAGCGGCGCGATCGGCAGGATGGTCAGGGTCGGGAAGCGCTTGTCCTCGGGCAGCGGGAGGGTGTCGGTGACGACGACCTCGTCGATCGCCGCGTGCTGCAGCAGCTCCACCGCCGGGTCGGAGAAGACGGCGTGGGTGGCGGCGACCACCACGTTGACCGCGCCGTTCGCCTTGAGCGCCTCGGCGGCCTTCACGATGGTGCGCCCCGTGTCGATCAGGTCGTCCACCAGCAGGCAGGTGCGGCCGGCCACGTCGCCGACGATCTCGTGCACCGAGACCTGGTTGGGCACCAGCGGATCGCGGCGCTTGTGGATGATGGCCAGCGGCGCCCCGAGCTTGTCGCTCCAGTTGTCGGCCACCTTCACCCGCCCCATGTCGGGCGAGACGACGGTGAGGGTCGAGGAGTCGAGCTTCTCCTTGAAGTACTTGAGCAGCACCGGCATCGCGAACAGGTGGTCGACCGGACCGTCGAAGAAGCCCTGGATCTGGGCCGCGTGCAGATCGACGCTCATGATCCGGTCGGCGCCCGCCGCCTTGAACAGGTCGGCGACCAGGCGGGCCGAGATCGGCTCGCGGCCGCGGCCCTTCTTGTCCTGGCGGGCATAGGGATAGAACGGCGCGACCACGGTGATCCGCTTGGCCGAGGCGCGCTTGGCGGCGTCCACCATGATCAGCTGCTCCATGAGCCACTCGTTGATCGGGTACGTGTGCGACTGGACGACGAAGATGTCGGCGCCGCGGATGCTCTCGTCGTAGCGGGCGTAGATCTCGCCGTTGGCGAAGGTGCGGGCGTCGGTGTGCACCAGGTCGGAGCCGAGCTCGGCGGCCACATCGATCGCGAGCTGCGGATGGGCCCTTCCGGTCACAATGACGAGTCGTTTCTGCCCATTCGCCGTGATCTCGGCCACGAATCCACTTTCCTATCAGGCCTCGTCGGCCGCCGCCGCCGCTTCCGCGGCAGGCGTGCCCTGGCGATGCTCTTCGACCCAGCCCATGATGTTGCGCTGCGGAGCCACGTTGATCGCGAGCGCACCCGCCGGGACGTCCTTGCGGACGACGGTTCCGGCTCCCGTATAGGCTCCGTCGCCAATCCTAACGGGAGCGACGAAGACGTTATGCGACGCCGTCCGCACGTGCGAGCCGATCACCGTCGAGTGCTTGTTCACCCCGTCGTAGTTGGCGGTGATCGTGCCCGCTCCGATGTTCGCGCCCTCGCCGACGGTGGTGTCGCCGACATAGCTGAGGTGGGGCACCTTGCTGCCCCGGCCGATCCGCGAGTTCTTGGTCTCGACGAAGGTGCCGATCTTGCCGTCCTCGTCCAGGTAGGTGCCGGGGCGCAGATAGGCGAACGGCCCGACGCTCGCGTTCCTGCCGATCACCGCGAGGGTGGCGTCGGTGCGCTTCACCGTCGCCCCCTCGCCGATCTCGCAGTCGACCAGCGTGGTCTGCGGGCCGATCACCGCGCCACGCTCGATGACCGTCGCCCCCCTGATCTGGGTGCCGGGCAGCAGCTCGACATCCTCCGCCAATTGCGCCTTCAGATCGATCCAGGTGGATGCCGGCTCCTGCACGGTCACGCCGGCCAGCTGCCAGCCGCGCACGATCCGGGAGTTGAGCTCCGCCGCCGCGGCCTGGAGCTGCACCCGATCGTTGATCCCGGCGACCAGCCAGGGGTCGGCGACCGGGACCGCCTCGATCGCGCCGCCCGACGCGCGGATGCCCGCCGCGGCATCCGTCAGGTACTTCTCCTTCTGGACATTGGCCGTGCCGATCGTGGCGAGCACCCCGCGCAGCGTCGAGGCATCGAAGACGTAGACCCCGGCGTTGGTCTCGGCCAGGAGCAGCTGCTCCTCCGTCGCATCCTTCTGCTCGACGATCCCCTCGAAGGCTCCGTCCTCGGAGCGGAGAATGCGGCCGAAGCCGGTCGGATCGTCGAGCACGGCGCTGAGCAGGGTGAGCGCGTTGCCGGCGGCGCGATGGGCATCGACCAGTGCGGAGACCGTCGCCGCGTCGAGCAGCGGGACGTCGGCGCTGAGCACCACCAGCTCCCCGTCGAAGCCGGATGGCAGCCCGCCGAGGGCGAGCTCCACCGCCCGGCCGGTGCCGGGAACCTCGTCCTGGTCGACCACTATCGCCTCGGGCGCCTGCTCGGCGATCATCGCGACCACCGCATCCCGCTCATGCCGCACCACCGTCACGATGTGGCTCGCGCCGAGCTCGGCGGCGGTCGCCAGCACGTGTCCCAGCATGGGGACCCCGGCGAGCTCGTGCAGCACCTTGGGCTTCGCGGACCTCATGCGCGTGCCCTGGCCCGCGGCCAGGATGATGACGGCGAGATCGGTCATTGGCGGCTCCTCAGATCAGAGACCGGCAGTCGCCGGTCGTGCTCCGCACACGGAGCTCCCGAACTGACGCGTCGGCGTCGATCCGTGAGCTCCGCCTCCAGGATTCGAACCTAGACCTAACAGCTCCAAAGGCTGTCGTGCTGCCATTACACCAAGGCGGATCGGTCGGACCAAGTCTGCCAGAGAGCCCATCGCCCCGGCGGGGCGCCGATCTCTCGAACCCGAGATAATAGGGGGATGCCAGCCCGTGACGAAGTCGACCGCATCGTCGACGCGTGGTTGCGCGAGCGTCCCGATCTCGAGTTCTCGCCGCTGCACGTGCTCTCCCGCGTCGGCCGGCTCGCCAGGCACGTCGATCTGGCGAAGCGGGACGCCTTCTCCGCCTCGCGGCTGGAGTCGTGGGAGTTCGACGTGCTCTCGGCGCTGCGCCGGGCCGGCGAGCCCTATCAGCTCAGCCCGAAGTCCCTGCTGCAGCAGACCCTGGTCTCGAGCGGGACGATGACCAACCGGATCGACCGCCTGGTCGAGCTGGGACTGGTCGAGCGGCAGGCCGATCCCAATGACGGCCGCAGCGTGCTGGTCACGATGACCCCGCTCGGGCAGGAGCGGGTGGACAATGCGATCAGCCTGCTGGTCGACGCCGAGGCTGGCCTGCTGGCCGCGCTCAGCCCGGCGGAGCAGGAGCGCCTGGCCAACCTGCTGCGCAAGCTCAGCCTCGACTTCGACTGATCACAGGCACGATGATCAGCAAGGGTTGAGTTCCGCCGCGCTAGTCGTCGCCCTTGAGGTAGTCGCACTCGCTCTTGGCGTGCCTGAGCAGGTTCAGGTGGCCGATGTGGAAGAGGTCGAAGGCGCCGGCGGCGTAGCCGATCCTGACTGCGCTCATCAATACGCTCCGTCCGGCTTGAGGAGCACCCGGACCGTGCGCCACATGATCACGAGGTCGCCGACGAGCGACCAGTTCTCCACGTAGTAGAGGTCGAGCCGCACGCTCTCCTCCCAGCTGAGGTCGGAGCGGCCGCTGATCTGCCACAGGCCGGTGAGCCCCGGCTTGATGTACAGCCTGCGGTTGACGTGGGCCTCGTACTCGCTGACCTCCCTGGGCAGCGGGGGCCGCGGGCCCACGATGCTCATGTCGCCGACGAAGATGTTCCACAACTGCGGGAGCTCGTCGAGCGAGTACTTGCGCAGGATCCGGCCGACCCTGGTCACCCGCGGGTCGTTCTTCAGCTTGAACAGCACTCCCGAGCCCTCGTTCCGATCGAGCAGGCCGGCGAGGTCCTGCTCGGCGGTCTCGACCATGGAACGGAACTTCAGCATCCTGAAGCTGCGGCCGTCCTTGCCCACCCGCTCCTGCCGGAACAGGATCGGGCCCGGGCTGTCTGAGCGGACCGCCAGCGCGATGACCGCGAGCACCGGGGAGAGGAAGAGGAGCGCCAGCCCGGAGAGGGCGACGTCGAAGCTGCGCTTGATGAGGTGCTTGCCGCCCTCGAAGCTCGGGAGCTCCACGTGCATGAGGGGAAGCCCCTCGACCGGCCGCATGTGGATGCGCGGGCCGGCGACGTCGGTCAGCCCGGCGGAGAGGACCAGATCGGCCGAGGTCTCCTCGAGCGACCAGCTGAGGTTGCGGACGAACCGCTGATCTCCCGAGTGCTGACCGGCCACGATGACCGTGTCCGCTCCTGCGGCCCGAACCGCCGAGGCGATCGCCTCTGGGCCGGCCAGCACTGGGATGCTCCGAGAACCAAGGTCGATGGTGCGTTCCTCATACCCGTCGAGGACTGCCCCAACCACCGTGTAAGCGGCCCCGGAACTCTTCTCGATCCGTCGCGCGATGTCGATGACGTCGCCGACCGGACCGAGCACTATCGCCCGAGAGAGGAAATGTCCGCGCCGTCGCTGAGCGATCAGCCACTGCCGCCACAGCCAGCGGCTGAGGATCAGAGCCGAGATCCCGGCGGGAAGCGCGAACAGGAAGAAAGCTTGGAGTCCGGGGGCCTCGGCGACGACGGCGATCATCGCGAGGGCGCCGAAGGTGAGGACGCTCGCGCCGAACACCCGCTTGTACTCGCTCGGCCCGACGCCGACGACGCGAACACCGCGGCTGCGGTACGCCTCGAGCGCGAGCGACCACAGCACCACCAGCGCCATCGTGTACGGCAGCGCCACGATGCTCAGCCCGGAGAGGTACAGCGCGGCGAAGGAGATCGCGGTGAGGACCACCGTGTCGGTGATCAGGAGCCGGGTGCGGTACTGCGCGGCCCAGGCCAGCCCCTCGTATGAGGCGGCGGCGCGACGGGCGGCCCTCGGCTGGGGCGAGCGGAAGGCGCCCTCGAACAGGGTGCGGGCCGGTTCGGACGCCGGGCCGACCGAGCCGGTCACGGCGCGACCTCCGCGGGCAGCGGAAGCGGAGAAGAGGAATCAGCGATCGCGGGATCGCCGAACGAAGTGTTCGGGTTCACTTGTGGCCTGCATTTCGGGTTACAGGAGTTCGGGTAAGTTACGCGGACGCGCGATGCTGCACGCCCCCGACCCTCTCAGGCCCGGGTAGACCAGAGACTGCCGGTTGTGATCGAGTGGGGGTCGATCACGATGAAACGTCGACGGCCATTTCGGGTAGCACATGCCGACTAACCGGGATTCTATGAGAGCTGAACAGCCGGCGTCAATCGAATGGCGGGCGTGTCCCCGAAGTGGGGGTATCGCCCGCTCCGGGGCGCGCTTTCGGCTCCCAGCGGCCGACGATCGCACCCAGCGGCCAGCTGAGGATCCAGAACCACAGCGGCCAGTATCCGCCGACCAGGAAGGCGATCGGGATGGAGAGCAGGAACACCGCGGGGGTGACCGCCTGCGTGCGGACCACGTAGCGGAACAGCTCGGGCGTCACCGACTCCTCGGTCAGTCGGCGGCGGTAGGCATAGGCCCATGTCCACATCTGCACCAGGCCGATCGCCGCGACCGTCGCCGCGTAGGAGACGGCGGCCGGAACCAGCGATCCGTACTCGCTGATCAGGCTGGTCGGGAACGGGACGAACGCGACCAGCAGCAGGAGCAGGAGGTTGATCCGGATCAGTCCGCCGTCGTAGCGCCGGATCAGCCGGAACCGGCGGTGATGGCCCATCCAGCTGATCCCGATCACCGCGAAGCTCAGCGCATAGGCGAAGAAGCGCTCCCACTCGCCGAGCAGCGCCGACCACAGCTCGCCGTCGGTCGGGTCCTTCAGCACGGGGACCGTGATCTCGACCACGAGCAGGGTCATCGCGATGGCGAAGACCGCGTCGCTGAAGAACTGCAGACGGTCAGTGCCCTCGCCCGTGCTCAGGAATCTGTCGAAGCGCCTCTTGCTCTCGCCCATGCGGATCACCCTAGCGACGCGGTCGGCGTGCTCAGGTGCGCAGGGCCTGCAGGATCGCCCGCGCGATGGTGAAACCGACGTCGCGCAGCACCCGGTCGCCGTAGCTCGCGCTGTGCGGCGACAGCAGCACATGGGGAGCGGAGAGCAGCGGATGATCCGTCGCCGGCGGCTCGTCGACGAACACGTCCACCGCGGCGGCGGACAGACGGCCCTCGGTGAGCGCCGCCGCGAGAGCCGACTCGTCGACGACCCCGCCGCGGGCGACGTTGACCAGGAGCGCGCCCGGCCGCATCATGGCGATCCGATCCGGTCCGATCAGGCCCCGGGTCTGGTCGGTGAGCGGGACGCACAGCGCCACGGCATCGGAGGATGCGAGCAGCGTGTCGAGGTCGGCGATCCTCACCCGATGCCGCTCTCCGGTCGCGGCATCCGCCGTCCTCGAGTGCGCGATCACGTCCATGCCGATGGCCTGGGCCATGGCGGCGAGCCGCCTGCCGATCGCACCGAAGCCGACGATGCCGAGGGTACGGCCGCCGAGCGAGGAGCCGACCACCGCGGGCCACTCCCCCGCTCGCACCGCACGATCGGCCTCGGGCAGCCTGCGGGCGATCGCGAGCAGCTGGGCGAGAGCGAACTCCGCGACAGCCGCCGAGTTGGCGGCCGGCGCGGTGACCACTGAGATGCCTCGGGCGTCGAGGACGTTGAGGTCGAGGTTGTCGGTGCCCGCGCCGGACTTGGCGATCACCCGGAGCCGGTCAGCGGTCAGCAGCTGCTCCTCGCCGACGGGCTCGCTGCCGACCAGCCAGGCGTCGGCGCCGCGGAGCGCGTCGGCGACGGCCGCCGCGTCGGTCGGGTCGATCAGGTCGACCGAGCAGCCGGCGTCCTCGAGGAAGCGCACGGGAGCGGTGTCGAACCTGCCGAAGGACGGGGAGGTCGAGACGAGGCGCATGGTCAGCGACCCCTCGCCACCTCGACCCAGCGGGTCACCTCGGTCTCGCCGAGGCGGCGGCGCTGCACCTTGCCGACACCGGTGTCCCTCGGAAGCGCGGCGACCTCGGCGAAGGCCGAAGGGCGCATGAAGGCCGGCAGCGTCGGCTCGATCGCGCGGTAGCGGTCCAGGTCGACCGCGCCCTGCACGTAGACCACCAGCTCGTCTCCGAGGTCGTCGCCGCCGCGCTTCCAGGCGCTCGTGTCGGCGCCGAGCGCGGAGGAGAGCACGCCCTCGAGGTGCTCCAGCGGCACGTACTCGCCCTTCACCCGCACGGACTCCGACGCGCGCTCCATGAAGACCAGCCCGCCGTCCTCTCCTCGACGGCCGAGGTCGCCGGTGTGGAACCAGCCGTCGGCGTCCCGCGACGGGTCGAGGCCCTCCGGCCTCAGGTATCCGTCGAACAGGATGCCGGCCCGCTCGGCACGGATCAGGATCTCGCCGGCCGAGTCGCCGCCCTCGAGCATCCACTCCAGTCCGGGACGCGCTGCGCCGACGGTGCGGCTCTGACCCTCCGGCTCCCGGCAGGCCTCGTCGGCCCTCCAGCGGCGGGTGTGGCTGATGCCGCCGGCCTCGGTCGAGCCGTACGCGGTGACGCAGCCCGGGATGCCGAAACGCTGCAGGAACTCCTGATCGCCGAAGAAGCTGGCGCGCACCCGGTGGCCCGCCGCGGCCGCGGGATCCGAGTGCTGCTTGAGCAGGCTGAGCGGGGCGCCGTGCAGGACGGTCACGGTGATGCCGTCGCGCACCACCTTGGGCCAGAAGCCGCTGACCGAGAACCTGCGGGAGCTGTGGAAGTCGGCCCCGGCGATCATCGCGCCCATGAAGGCGTAGCCGAGGGGGTTGACGTGGAACAGCGGGAGCGGCGAGTAGACGACGTCGTCGGGGGTGAGCTCGAAGATGTCGCGCACGTAGCCGGCGAGCGAGCTGAAGTAGTCGTGCGACTGGGCGCAGAACTTGGGCAGCCCGGTGGTGCCGGAGGTGTGCATGTAGCCCGCGATCGAGTCGCCCGGGCGGTCGAGGCCCTGCGGCTCGCCGCCGGGCCGGATCGCCGAGCCGCCGGCGTCGAGCAGCAGCCCCTCGGCCGCCCGGCTCATGTCGAGCTGGCGCACCTCCAGGGAGCGCGAGGTGATCGGCGCGAGCACTGCGGCGGGCTTCAGGACGGCGAACATCGCGCCGAGCAGATCGTCCGGCAGGTCGACGTTCACGAGGGCGATCTCGAGCCCGGCCAGCTGGGCGCCCATCCAGGCCACGATGAAGGAGTGGTCGTTCGGCGCGAGCATGGCGACCCGGTCGCCGGCGCCCAGGCCGGCGCCGTGCAGGCGGGTGGCGAACTCGGTCGCCCGCTCCAGCGCCTCGGACAGGGTCATCGACTCCTCGTCGACGACGATCCGCAGGCCGGGGCGACGGTCGGCGGTCTCGCGCAGGAGCGCCGCGACGGTGCCTCCGGCGCTCACTTGATGCCCTCGTAGGTCTCGGAGCGGAGGATGCGACGCGCGGCGAAGTTGCGGAGCACCTCCCGCGAACCGCCAGCCGTCCGCAGCACCTCGATGTCGCCGAGGATCGCGAAGAACGGTTCGTGATGGTAGAGCGCGAAGCCGCCGGTCAGGTTGAAGGCGGTCTGCGAGGCGAGGAGCGCGGCGTCCACCGCGGCGTTCTTGGCCATCGTGGTCTCCAGCGCGTGGTCCTCTCCCGCGTCGATCCTGGTCGCGGCGACGTCGCGCAGCAGCGCGGCCGACCACAGCGCCTGGTGCGCATCGGCGATCGCCCAGCGCTGGCCCTGGAAGTCGGTGACCACGCTGGAGCCGACCTGGCGCCCGGTGGCGTAGTCGATAGCGAGCCCGAGGGTGCGCCGGCCGTAGCCGATCAGCTCGCTGGCGTTGCCCAGCCGGCTCAGGTTGAAGGTGGTCAGGAAGGTGTCCATGCCCTGGCCCGGCCGGCCGAGCAGCGCCGAGTCGGGGAGCCGCACGCCGTCGAACTCGACGTCGGCGGTGGGGATGAGACGCGAGCCGATCGCGTCGGTGCGCTTCGCGCTGTAGCCGGGGAGACCGGCATCCACCATGAAGGCGGTGAGGCCCTCGTCGGTCTGCGCGTAGACGATGGTGAGCAGCGCCTCCTCGCCCATGTTGACGTGGGTCTTCGAGCCGGTGATCACCCACTCGTCGCCGTCGCGCACGGCCCTGGTCTGCATGGCGTCGAACGACGAGCCGACGTTCGGCTCGGAGATCGACTCGGAGAACGGCAGGCTGCCGTCGGCGATCCTCGGCAGATAGTTCCGCTTCTGCTCCTCGGTGCCGAAGGCGAGCAGCCACTTCTGGCCCTGCACCGCGGTCTGCGGCGAGACGATGCCGAGCCGGCCTGCCTCCTCGTTGATGAGGCAGTACTCGGCCGCCCCCCATGCGCTTCCGCCGTACTCCTTCGGGATGAAGATGCCGACGTGGCCGAGCGCGGCGAGCTGGCGATACACCCCCTCCGGGAAGCGGTTCTGGCGGTTCGCGGCGTCGAGCTCCTCGCGGTTGTCCGCGGCGAGCCTCTCCATCGCGGCGACGGCCCTCTCGCCCCAGCCCTGCTCGACGAACGTGAGGTTGCGATACATCGTTGTAGTCCCTTCGTGCCTGGGGCAGGCTCCCCAGCGAATCTAATCGACCGGCGGCCGGCGCGCGCCAGGTCTTCCGGTCGGTTCAGGCCTTGGTGTTGAACGAGTCGACGATGGCCCGGAACTCCGGCGTCGCGAAGGAGGCGATCTCACCCTCGATGGCCTGGTCGAGCACCGGATCGGTGACCGACTTGAGGTGCAGGTTCATGACCTGCTTGGTCACCCGCACCGCCTGCGGGGGCAGGGCGGCGAGACGCTCGGCGAGGTCGAGCGCGGTCGGCATGAGCTCATCGGGAGCGACCACCCGGTTGGCCAGGCCCAGCTCGAGCGCCTCTGCCGCCTGGATCTTGGTCCCGAACAGGATGTGCTCCTTGGCCTTGAGCATGCTCATCATGTACGGCCAGGCCAGGCTGCCGCCGTCGGCGGCGACGAGGCCGACCGCGACGTGCGGGTCGCGCAGATAGGCCTTCTCGCTCATCACGACGAGGTCGGAGAGACCGGCGAGCGCGCAGCCGAGGCCGACGGCCGCGCCGTTGACCGCCGCGACGAGGGGAAGCGGGAAGTCGAGGATCTCGAGCACCAGGGTGCGCCCGTCGTTCACCTCGGAGCGCACCACGTCCGGCTTGTCGAGGATCTTCTCGAACATCGAGAAGTCGCCGCCCGAGCTGAAGGCCTTTCCGGCTCCGGTGATGACGACGGCCCGCGCCTCCGGGTCGTCGGCGATCCGCTTCCAGAGCAGCATCAGCCCGTGGTGCATCTCCTCGATCACCGAGTTGTAGGTCTCCGGGCGGTTGAGCGTGATGATGCGGACCGCGCCCCGGCCCTCCACCTTCACGCTGTCGGGCATACCGTAGTGGGATGTCAGATCGACGGTCGTCATGACTTTCGCTCCTGGTCGGGATGGGCTCTGGCTCGAGAGGTTCGGGCCGAGGCGGAACGGGCCGAGTGATTTGTGCTGACCCTAGCCCATATATAGATTACTGATTACATCCTGCACCCGCTGACGGTGCCGTCATAGCCTGGAGAACCGTGGACCTGACCCTCTCGGACGCCGAACTGGCCTTCCGCGACGAACTCGTGGCGTGGACGACGACGGCGAAGGTCCCCGAGGGCCTGGTCGACTACGGCTCGATGCCGACCACCGAGCAGGAGGGGCTCGCCAGGCAGTGGCAGCGCGAGCTCTACGACGGCGGATGGGCGGGGATGAGCTGGCCGAAGGAGTTCGGCGGCCGCGGGGCCTCCCTGGTGGAGCAGGCGATCTACGCCGAGGAGATGGCCCGGCTGGGGCTCCCCCGAGGATCGAACATCACCAGCCTCGAGCTCGCCGGTCCCATGATCTACCAGTTCGGCACCGAGTCGCAGAAGGAGCGGCTGCTGCCGCCGATCCTCACTGGCGAGCACCTCTGGGTGCAGATGTTCACCGAGCCCGGCGCCGGCTCGGACCTCGCCGGGCTGTCCAGCAGGGCCGTGGCCGACGGCGACGGCTGGAGGGTGACCGGCCAGAAGATCTGGTCCAGCGGCGGCCACTACGCCGACTACGGGCTGCTCCTCGCCCGCACCGGGGGACCCGGTCATCGGGGGATCAGCTGCTTCCTGCTGCCGATGGATCGCGAGGGAGTGCGCGCCAACTCGATCGAGCAGCTCAACCACGAGAAGAAGTTCTCCGAGATCTTCATGGACGAGGTGCGGCTCGAGCCGGAGGACCTCCTCGGCGAGCTCGACGGCGGCTGGGCCGTCGCCATGTCCACGCTGGGGCGCGAGCGGCTGACGCTCGGCTCGCACGTCGTCACCCAGCGCAACGCGCTCGACGAGCTGGCGAAGCTGGACGGCGCGATCGATCCCCGGAGCCACGGCGTCCGCTTCGCAGAGCTGTACTCCAGGGTCGACCTGCTCCGGCTCACCTGGTTCCGCCTGCTCACCTCGGGCATGCCGATCAGCGACCCCCGGGCATCCATCCTCAAGATGGTCGCCTCCGAGCTCGATCGCCTGATCCCGCTGCTGAGCCAGTCGGTGCGGGGTCCCGAGTTCGTCACCGACGATCCCGAGTTCTCGGACGACCTGCTGGTCTCGCTGATGCGGACAATCGCCGGAGGGACCACCGAGATCCAGAAGAACATCGTCGCCGAGCGCGTGCTCGGCCTTCCCCGCGAAGCGCGCCCCGCGACCGGGCAGAACTGAGGAACCCGTGGACTTCGACCTGAGCACCGAGCAGCGCGACATCGCCGACGCGGTACGCGATCTCCTCACCGAGCTGGCCACCGACCAGGCCCGCCGGGCCGCGCTGGAGACGCCGGAGGGATACGACACCGCCCTGTGGAACCGCCTCGCCGGCGAGCTCGGTCTGGCCGGGCTGCTCGTGCCCGAGGAGTTCGGCGGGCTCGGACTCGGCGCGGTGGAGCTCGCCCTGGTGAGCCAGGAGTTCGGCCGCGAGGTGGTGCCGAGCCCGTTCGTCGCGACCGCCGTCTATGCGTCGGCGCTGCTCGCGGAGAGCGGCGATCGCGCCGCCCAGGAGCGCTGGCTGCCCCGGATCGCCGCGGGAGAGGTCATCGCCGCGGTGGCGGTGCAGGAGACCCCGGCCGACTACCGCTGTGCCGAGCCCGCGACGACCGCGGTCGCCGGTGCCGATGGCCTGGTGCGCCTCAGCGGGACCAAGCGCTTCGTCTTCGACGCGGTCGCCGCCGAGGTGATCTTCGTGCTCGCCGCCGGGGCCGACGGGCCGGCGCTCTACGAGCTCGACCCGGCGGCGCGCGGGGTGACGGTCGAGCCGGAGACCTCGCTCGACCCCACCCTGCGCATCGCGACGCTCGTGCTCGACGACGCGGTGGCCGTGCCCATCGCCGGCGAAGCCGCGACCGCTGTCGGCAGGGCCCTCGACCTGGTGCTGATCGCCCAGGCGGCGGACTCGGTCGGAGGGGCCGACAGGTGCCTCGCCATGGCCGTCGACTACGCGAAGTCGCGCCGGCAGTTCGGTCGGCCGATCGGCAGCTTCCAGGCGATCAAGCACAAGGCGGCCGAGGTGTACATCGCGATCGAGCTCGCCAGGACCGCCGTCTATCAGGCGGCGTGGAGCTACGGCGCCGACCCGGAGCAGGCCGAGCGGGCGATCCCCGCGGCGGCGGCCGAGGCCGGCAAGGCCTACGCGCAGGCCGCGGGCGAGAACATCCAGATCCACGGCGGCATCGGCTTCACCTGGGAGCACATCGCCCACTGGTACTACAAGCGGGCCCGCTCGTACGAGGTGCTGCACGGCACGGCCGACGAGCACTACCGCCGGGTGCTCGCGGAGGTCGCAGGACGCTGAGCCGTGGCCGCGGCATCCGCTCGCGCCTAACGTAGACAGAACCGTTCATCGTCGAAGGGAACAGCACATGGCGCAACCGGTCATCACGGGGGTCGGCCGCACCGACTACACCCGCAAGTCCGGCAGGTCGATCCTCGAGCTCGCGGCGGAGGCCTCGCTCGCGGCGCTCGCCGACGCCGGGCTGACCCCGGAGGACGTGGGCGGCATCGTCACCTTCCACGACAACGACACCGTGCAGCCCTACGAGGTCGCCTCGGCCCTCGGCACCGGCCCGCTCGCCTGGTCGCAGTCGATAGTCGGCGGCGGCTCGGAGATGTGCGCGGCGATCGGGGCGGCAGCGGATGTGGTCGCCAGCGGTCGTGCCGACCACGTGATCATGTACCGGGCGCTCAACGGCGCATCGGGCAAGCGGATGGGCAGCTTCGGCGCCAGCGCGGTGGACGACTACCGCCAGTTCATGGCGCCGTACGGCTACGCCAGCCCGGTGCAGGTCGCCGCGATGGCCGCGCGCCGGCACATGGCCACCTATGGGACCACCCGCGAGCAGCTCGGCGCGATCGCGGTCACCCAGCGCGAGAACGCGCTGCTCAACCCCCGCGCCTTCATGAAGGACAAGCCGCTCAGCCTCGACGCCTACCTCGCATCCCGTCCGATCTCGGAGCCGCTGCACCTGCTCGACTGCTGCCTGGAGAACGACGGGGCCGTGGCGATCGTCATCTCGCGCGAGCCGACCGGCAGCCAGCCCGCGGTGACCATCTCCTCGTGGGCATACGGCGCCGGCCCGCACTCGACAGTGCCCTACGAGAAGTACCCGGACATCACCGCGATGTTCCCGGTCTACCTGCGCGACGAGCTCTACGGCAGGGCCGGGATCGGCGCCTCCGACATCGACGTGGCCTGCATCTACGACGCCTTCACCTACTCCGCGCTCAGCCAGCTGGAGGACTTCGGCTTCTGCGAGAAGGGCGAGGGCGGCCCGTTCGCCGCGTCCGGGGCCATAGCCCGGGACGGTCAGGTCGCGCTGAATCCCGGCGGCGGCCTGCTCTCCGAGGGCTACATCCACGGCATGAACAACGTGGCGGAGGCCGTGGACCAGCTGCGCGGCATCACCGGGGATCGCCAGGTGGCGGATGCCGAGGTCGCCCTGGTCTCCGGGTACAGCTTCACGCGCGGCAGCGCCATGATCCTCACGAAGGGCTGAACGATGAGCGACGAGACCACCATCCAGCGCCCCTCTCCCGGGATCGACGACCTGACCCGCCCGTACTGGGACTCCGCGGCGAGGGGCGAGCTGAGCATCCAGTACTGCTCGCGCTGCGAGCGCTTCAACCATGCGCCGTCCGTGCTCTGCCCGACCTGTCACCGCTCGGACCGGCTCGGCTGGCGCGCGGTCTCGGGCCGGGGCACCGTCTACAGCTACACGGTGATCCACGGCAGCCGGATCCCCGGCTTCGACCCCGAGGTGCCGTACCTGGTCGCGATGATCGAGCTGGCCGAGCAGCCGGCGCTCTACCTGTTCGCGAACGTCACCGGGGTGGATCCGCACGGCGTCTCGGTCGGCGACGCCGTCGAGGTGCACTTCGAGGACCGCGTGGGGGACGTGGTGCTGCCGCAGTTCCGCCTGGCCTGACCCGGCGGCTCAGCTCAGCAGGTCGATCACCCGCGCGCCGGGCATCGCCCCCATCAGCATCTCGGACGAGGCGCGGAGGTGGCGCGCCCAGAGCGCCTCGGCCTTCTCGGCCTCGCCGTCCTCGATGTACTGCACGAGCTTGCGGTGCGCGCGCTCGGCCCGATCGACCATCTCGTCGCCGTCGGGCAGACCGGCCTCGTCGGCCTGGGCCAGGTAGCGCGCCTTGGCCAGCTGGAGGATGTGGCTGGTCATCTGCGAGAACAGGGTGAGGGTGAGATTGCCGGTGCGCTCGATCACCGCGATGTGGAAGGGCTCGTACCAGGCCACGTGACGCTCGTGACCGGTCTCCCGCTCCTCATCGACCACGGCGCGCAGGGCCGCGATGTCCTCGGATGAGCGTCGTCTGGCGAGGATGCCCGCGGCCGGCGTCTCCATGATCAGCCTGGCGTCGGAGAGGTCGCTCAGGGTGGCCCCCTGGTACTGGAGCATCAGTCCCGCGTAGCCCGCGGCCAGCTCCGAGCGGGGGATCTGCACCCGCGCCCCGCCGTGGGCGCCGCGGCGGATGGCGATCAGACCCTCGGACTCGAGCACCCTGAAGGCCTCACGCAGGGTCGGCCGGGAGACCTGGAACCGCTCCATCAGCGCGTTCTCCGGCGGGAGGGCGGCATCCGGCGGCAGCTCTCCGCGGATGATCTGGCCGCGCAGGATGCCGGCGACCAGTTCGAAGGTCTTGGGCGTCGTCGCCGTGCCCGCGCCCTGTTCCGCCATGCCGTAAGCCTAAGGGTTCACTTATCTCGCCCGCACTCCCCGGGGAACGGGCGGGGCGCGTTGCAGTTCCACCTCGGTTCCACCTACTCCCCCAGCAGCTCGCTCAGCTCGAGCCAGCGCGACTCCAGCTCGTCGACCGAGGCCTGGAGCGCCGACAGCTCCTTCTGCAGCTCGGCGAGACCGGCGTAGTCGGACTGGTCGTGGGCGGCGAACCTCTCGTGCACCGCGGCGATGCTCGCGTTCGCCTTCTCCAGCCTGCGACCGACCGAGCCGAGCTCCTTCTCCGCGGCACGCAGCTCAGCGCCCTGCAGGCCGGTCCGGCCCTTCGGATCGGCGCCTGCATCCGCTCTCCCGGCCGCACGGTGCGACTCCTGCACCGTCGCGCCGGTGGACTCGAGGCCGGCCCGGAGCCGCAGGTACTGATCGACCCCGCCGGGCAGATGCCGCATCCGTCCGTCGATGATCCCGTACTGCTGGTCGGTCACCCGTTCGAGCAGATACCGGTCGTGCGACACCACGATCAGCGTGCCCGGCCAGGAGTCCAGCAGGTCCTCGATCGCGGCGAGGATGTCGGTGTCCAGGTCGTTGGTCGGCTCGTCGAGGATGAGCACGTTCGGCTCGCCGAGCAGGATCAGCAGCAGCTGCAGCCGCCGTCGCTGGCCGCCGCTGAGATCCTTGACCCTGGTGCTGAGCTGGGCGCTCATGAAGCCCATCCGCTCCAGCAGCTGGCCGGGGGTGAGCTCCTTGCCGCCGCTCACGTACGAGCTCTTCTGACGGGCGATGATGTCCATCACCCTGTCCTCGAGGATGTCCGCCAGCTCGCCGAGCTGCTGGCTGAGGATCGCGACCCTGATGGTCTTGCCGCGCTTCACTCGACCCGCGGTGGGCTGCACGGTTCCCGCGATCAGGCCGAGCAGGGTGGACTTGCCCGCGCCGTTGACGCCCAGGATGCCGGTGCGCTCGCCCGGCGCGATACGCCACTCGATGTCCCGGAGCACCTCGCGGTCCCCGTAGCTCACTCCCGCGTCGAGCAGGTCGACCACATCCTTGCCGAGACGGGACACCGCGAGCTGGGAGAGCGCGACGGTGTCGCGCGGCGGCGGCTCGTTCTCGATCAGCTCGTAGGCGGCATCCATCCGGAACTTGGGCTTCGAGGTGCGGGCGGGGGCGCCACGGCGCAGCCAGGCGAGCTCCTTGCGCGCCAGGTTCTGCCGCTTCTGCTCCATCGTCGCGGCCATGGCGTCGCGCTCGACCCGCTGCAGGATGTAGGCGGCATAGCCGCCCTCGAAGGGCTCCACCAGCTGGTCGTGAACCTCCCAGGTGTCGGTCGAGACCTCGTCGAGGAACCAGCGATCGTGGGTCACGACCACCAGCCCGCCCTGATTCCTCGGCCACCGCGCGTTCAGGTGCTTCGCCAGCCATGCGATGCCCTCGACGTCGAGGTGGTTGGTCGGCTCGTCGAGGAAGATCACGTCCCAGTCGCCGACCAGGAGCTTCGCCAGGCCGACCCTGCGGCGCTGGCCGCCGGAGAGCTCGCCGATCGAGGCCTCCCACGGCAGGTCGCGCAGCAGCCCGTCGATGACGTCGCGGGTGCGGGCATCCCCGGCCCACTCGTGCTCCGCCCTGTCGCCGACGATGGCGTCGCGCACGATCAGGTCGTCGGGCAGGGTGTCGGCCTGGTCGAGCATGCCGAGCGTCACTCCCCCGCGCCGGGTCACCCGGCCGGAGTCCGGCTCGATGCGGCCCGAGAGCAGGCGCAGCAGGGTGGACTTGCCGTCGCCGTTGCGTCCGACGACACCGACGCGATCGCCCTCGTTCAGACCGATGGTGACCCTGTCGAAGATGACCCGGGTCGGATACTCGAGATGGAGCGATTCCGCGCCGAGGAGGTGTGCCACTGTCCCCAGACTACCGCCAGCGCGGTGCCCGCCTCCCCGTTGTCGCCGTTCCGGTCCGGCGCGCGTGCTTCGGCCGCGACATCGGACCGGAACGGCGACAACGGCGGGACGGACGGGCGCTCAGGCGACCTGGACCGTGATCGAGTGCCAGCCCTCGGCGCCGTTCGGGGCCGGCGGCACGTAGTCCGGGCTCTGCGTGGTGCCGTCGACGCTGGTCGCCCGCACCTCGAGCACATGGCTGCCGCGCTCCGGCATCCACTCGTAGACCCACTGCCGCCAGGTGTCGGCGGAGACCGAGTCGGCGAGCCTGGCCGACTGCCACGGGCCATTGTCGACGCGCACCTCGACTCCGGCGACGCCGACGTGCTGGTCCCAGGCCACGCCCGCGACCGGCACCCTGCTGCCGGTCTTCAGCGCGGCGCCGGAGACCGGGGTGTCGATGCGCGAGGCGAGCTTCACCGGGCCCTTCGCGTCGTAGCCGCGCGGGGTCCAGTAGCCCTCTGCGTCGGCGAAACGGGTCACCTCGAGCTCGACCACCCACTTGGTCGCCGACACGTAGCCGTACAGCCCGGGCACCACCATCCGCACCGGGAAGCCGTGCTCAAGCGGCAGTGGCTCGCCGTTCATGCCGACGGCGAGCAGCGCCTGGGTCCCCTCGTCCTGGAGCACGTCGAGCGGGGTGCCGGCGGTGAAGCCGTCGATGCTGGTGGAGAGCACCATGTCGGCCCCGGCGGCGGGCTTCGCCTCGGCGAGCAGTTCACGGATGGGATAGCCCAGCCAGAGCGCGTTGCCGATGAGGTCGCCGCCGACGTCGTTGGAGACGCAGGCGAGCGTGGTCATGTGCTCGACCAGCGGCTTCGCGAGCAGCTCGGCGAAGTCGATCTCGACCTCGTTCTCCACCAGCCCGGTGACCCTCAGCCTCCAGCTCGCCGAGTCGACCGATGGCACCTGGAGGGCGGTGTCGATCCGGTAGAAGTCGGAGTTGGGGGTCACGTACGGGCTGATGCCCGCGACATCCAGCCGGGCGGCGGCCGGCACCGGCGGTTCGGCGACCGCGGCCTTCGGCAGCACGATCTTCGACCGCAGCTCGGTGACCGCCGCGGTCATCGCGTTGACGACCCGGGCGCCGGATCCCGCCAGCAGCGCGATGCCGCCCGCGACCAGGGTCATGGTGAGGAAGCGGCGGCGCTCGAACTGCGGCCCGGCGGCCGCGGCGCCCGACGCAGCCTCCCTCCGTTCCGCGGCATCCTCCCACCGGCCGAGCCGGTCGATCCCGACCCGGAGCACGACGACGCCGGCCACCGCGCCGACGATCACCGGGACCCCGAGGAACCCGGTGGCGCCGGCGCGGGTGAGCACGGCAACGAGGCCGAGCAGGCAGCCCAGCCCGAACAGCACGATGCCGAGCGGAGGCCGGCGCCTCTCGGCGAGGCCGGCGAGACCGCTGATGACGACGAGGACGATCCCCATCAGCACGAACAGGACCGCCTTGTCCCCGGTGCCGAACAGGGTGATCATCAGGTCCTTCACCCCGGGCGGCGCGAGATCGATCACCAGCGAGCCGACGGCGAACAGCGGGCTGGCCGCGCTGCCGAAGAACAGGGCGAGCACCTCGGCCAGCCCGAGCACCACGATCGCGGCCACCACCCCGGTGACCGCGGCCCACCAGAAGGCAGCGCGAGAGCTCATCTGCTCACGATAGGCCGGGACGCCCGGGAGCGCTCCCTCAGTCGTTGACGATGCGGGCGCCGTGCACCGGGCCCGTCGCGCGCACCACGGTCAGCCGGGCCGCGCTGAGCGCGATCTGCAGCTCGAGCGCACCGTCGAGGTCGGGCGCGAGGAAGGCCACGGTCGGCCCGGAACCCGAGATCAGGCCGGCGAGGGCGCCGTTCTCCTCGCCGAGCTCGATCACGGACGCGAGCTCCGGCTCCAGGTGCAGCGCCGGCGCCTGAAGGTCGTTGTGCATCACCTCGGCGAGCATGTGCGGGTCTCCCGCCCGCAGTGCCTGCAGCACCCCGGCATCCACCTGGGGCTGGGGCTCGGCCGGGAAGATGTCCTGCGAGTGGCGCAGGCGGTGCTGATCGAGCTCGGCGTAGACCTCGGGAGTGCTCATGCCGAAGTCGGCGAGGGCGAGCACCCACTGGAACTGGCCCTTCGCCAACGCCGGGCTCAGCTGGTCGCCGCGGCCGGTTCCGATGGCGGTCCCCCCGGTGAAGGCGAACGGCACGTCGGAGCCGAGCTGGCCGGCCAGGTCGATCAGCTCCTCGCGTGCCAGGTCGGTTCCCCACAGAGCGTCGCAGGCCAGGAGCGTGGCCGCCGCATCCGCCGATCCGCCGCCCATGCCCCCCGCGATCGGCACGTTCTTCTCGATCTCGAGATGCACGCCCCTGCGGTAGCCGGTCACCCTGGCCAGCAGCCGGGCGGCGCGGATCGCGAGGTTGCTCCCGTCGGTGGGCAGCCCCGATGCGTCGATCGTCCCGCCGGAGAAACCGACGGAGAAGTCGCCGGCCGCCGAGGCGCGCACGTCCTCGCAGAGGGACACCGCCTGGAACGCCGTGGCGAGATCGTGGTAACCGTCGTCGAGCAGCGAGCCGACCTTGAGGAAGACGTTGATCTTGCCAGGAGCCCGTGCGTGCACCACCTTCGGTGCGGCCGGGGAGGTCATTGCTCCAACCTACTCGACCTGCCGGATGGGCGGTTCAGCCGGCTCCCGGATCGAGCGAGGCGCGCGCGATCGCGAGGAAATCGTGCACGGTCAGCTGTTCGCCGCGGGCGGTCGGCGCGATGCCCGCGCGCTCCAGCACGGCGGATGCCGCCCCGCCCTGTCCGAGCACCGGCGAGAGCGCCTGCCTCAGCATCTTGCGGCGCTGCTGGAATGCGGCATCCACCAGGGCGAAGGTCGCGACCCGCTCCGCCTCGGTGCCCGGCGGCTCATCGCCCAGCTCGAAGGCGACCAGGATGGAGTCGACGTTCGGCACCGGCCAGAACACCTGGCGGCTCACCTGGCCTGCCGTGCGCCACGAGCCGTACCAGGAGGCCTTCACGCTCGGGCCGCCATAGACCTTCGAGCCGGGTGCCGCGGCAATGCGCTGTCCGACCTCGGCCTGCACCATCACCAGTCCGCTGCGGATGGAGGGGAAGTGCTCGAGGAAGTGCAGCAGCACCGGCACCGAGACGTTGTACGGCAGGTTCGCGACCAGGGCGGTCGGCTCCCCGGGGAGCTCGGTGATCGTCATCGCGTCCCGCTCCACCACGGTCAGCGGCGCGCCGGGTTGGAACAGCTCCACCGTGACCGGCAGCTGAGCGGCCAGCCGCCTGTCGATCTCGACCGCGACCACCGATGCCCCGGCCTCGAGCAGCCCGAGGGTGAGCGAGCCGAGCCCCGGACCCACCTCGACCACCTCCTGCCCCCTGTCGATGCCGGCTGCCGCGACGATGCGCCGCACGGTGTTGGGGTCGATCACGAAGTTCTGGCCGAGCTTCTTGGTCGGCTGGATGCCGAGCGCATCGGCCAGGTCGCGGATCTCCGCCGGGCCGAGCAAGGCCACTACGCCAGCTCCGACGGGTCGATCGCCGGCTCGTACGGCGACCCGGAATCGTGGGTCACCGGCTCGTCGTTCCAGCTCCCGTAGACGAGCTCGGTGTTCGATGAGATCTGCGCCGCCAGCAGTCCGACGTCGGTCTCGAGGTGATCGGCCATCGCCCTGATGGTGTGCGGCACGAGGTACGGCGCGTTCGGCCGGCCGCGGTACGGCGTCGGGGTGAGGTAGGGGGCGTCGGTCTCGATCAGGATGCGGTCGCGCGGGATCGCCGCGAGCGCCTCTCGGAGGTTCCCGGCGTTCTTGAAGGTTACGGTGCCGGCGAAGGAGAGGTACCAGCCGAGATCCGTGCAGCGCCTGGCCATCTCGACGTCGCCGGAGAAGCAGTGGAACACGGTCCTCTCCGGGGCCCCGACCCGCAGCAGGGTCGAGATGACCTCCTGGTGCGCGTCGCGGTCGTGGATCTGCATGGCCAGGCCATGGCTCTTCGCGATCTCGATGTGCGCCTCGAAGGAGCGCAGCTGGGCGGCACGGCCGTCCTCCGCGGTGCGGAAGAAGTCCAGGCCGGTCTCCCCGATCGCGCGCACCCTCGGTCGGGCGGCGAGCGCGTCGATCTCCGCCAGGGCCGCGTCCAGGGTGCCCACGGCATCCAGTTCCGGCGCCTCGTTGGGGTGGATGGCCACCGCCGCCAGCATCCGCGGCTCCCGCAGGGCCATCTCGGCCGACCAGCGCGAGGTCTCGAGATCGGTCCCGACCTGGACGACGCCCTTGATCCCGACGCTGGAGGCGCGGTCGAGCTGCTCGCGATAGTCGAGCGCCTCCTCGCCGACGGCCCGCGCCGAGCCGACCGTCGGGTCGAGATGGGTGTGGTTGTCGTAGACCGGCACCACGAGCACCTCGGGCAGCGGCGGGTAGCTCAGGTCGCGGTGCCCGTCGCCGGGATCCCGCTGGCCGGCCTGCGGCGCCTGATCGCTCACGCCTGCGCGGGTTCCGGCTGTTCGATCCGGGGGAACAGCGGGGACTCGAGGGGGGTCACGACCGGCCCGCCGGTCCACTCCCAGGCCGAGCGGATGTCCTGCTCCTGCACCCGGCCCGACCCGCCGAGGGCGGTCCACAGCTTGGCAGCGGCGTCGGGGACGGTCGGGGCGAGCAGCACCGCGAGGGTGCCGAGCCCGCGCACCGCCGTGAACAGCACGGCGTCCAGGCGCTCGGCCTTCTCCGGATCCTTCGCCAGCGCCCAGGGCTCCTGGATCGTGATGTAGCCGTTGAGCTCGTCGACCAGGGTCCAGATCGCGGCGAGCGACTCGTGGATGGCCAGGCGCTCGATCGCGGCATCAGCCTCCTTCGTCACCCGCTCCTCGGTCGCGCGGATCGCGAGGTCGTCCGCCGTGAGCTCGCCGGGATCGGGGATCGCGCCGTCGCGGTAACGGGTGACCATGGCGATCACCCGGGAGGCGAGATTGCCGAAGCCGTTGGCGAGCTCGGCCTGGTAGCGGGCGCTGAGATCCTCCCAGCTGAACGAGCCGTCCGAGCCGAAGACGATCGCGCGCATGAAGTAGTACCTGAAGGCGTCGACTCCGAAGGTGTCGGTGATCTGCTCCGGCGCGATGCCGGTCAGCTTGGACTTCGACATCTTCTCGCCGCCGACCAGCAGCCAGCCGTGGCCGAAGACGCGCTTGGGAACCGGCAGCCCGGCGGCCATCAGCATCGCCGGCCAGATCACGGCGTGGAAGCGGGCGATGTCCTTGCCCACCAGCTGCACCGCCGGCCAGCGCCGCCGGAAGTTCTCATCGTCGCTCCCGTAGCCGATCGCGGTGATGTAGTTGAGCAGCGCGTCGAACCAGACGTAGAGCACGTGCGAGTGGTCCCACGGGATCTGGATGCCCCAGTCGAAGCTGGAGCGGGAGATCGACAGGTCGTCGAGGCCCTGCTTGACGAACTGGATGATCTCGTTGCGCACGCTCTCCGGCTGGATGAAGTCGGGCTGCGACGCATAGAGGTCGAGCAGCTTCTGCTCGAAGTCGCTCATCCTGAAGAAGTAGTTCTTCTCCTTGAGGATCTCCACCGGCCTGCCGTGGATCTTGCAGACCAGCTGCCCGGCGAAGTCGCCGTCCTCGGTCTCGAGCAGGTCGTCGAGCTGCTTGTACTCCTCGCAGCCGACGCAGTAGTAGCCCTCGTACTCACCGGAGTAGATGAAGCCGTCGTCGTAGAGCTTCTGCAGGAAGACGACCACCGCGCTCTCGTGACGCTCATCCGTGGTGCGGATGAAGTCGTCGTTGGAGATGTTGATGGTCTTCAGCAGCGGCTGCCAGGCATCCGCCACCAGCTTGTCCGCCCAGGCCTTCGGCGTGGTGTCGTTGGCGACGGCGGTGCGGAGGATCTTCTGCCCGTGCTCGTCCGTTCCGGTGAGCAGCCAGGTGTCGTCACCGGCCTGACGATGCCAGCGAGCCAGCACGTCGGCTGCCACCTCGGTGTACGCGTGGCCGATGTGGGGCACGTCGTTCACATAGAAGATGGGCGTGGCGATGTAGAAGGGTTCCCGCGCGGCCATGGCCACCATCCTAATTGCGGCCGGATGCGGGTTACGGCGCCGGTGCCTCGCCGACCTCGAGCACGATCTTGCCGAAGCCGTGCCGGTCGGCCAGGCGCTCGTACGCCTCGCGCACCCTGGCGAGCGGATAGGTGGCGTAGACCGGGACCACGACCTCGCCCCGGTCCACGGCATCCGCGATCTCGGTGAGCGCCTGGCGCGCGTCGACCGCCGCCATGCCCTGGGTCTTCACTCCGTGCTCCCCGGCGGCGGCGAAGTCGATGATGGTGTCGATCCGATCGGGACTGACCCCGAGCTCCAGGGCGAGGGCGACGTTGCCCGATCCGTGCGCGTCGATGAAGGCGTCCACCCCGCCCGGCGCCGCCGCCCTGATCCGGTCGAGGACGCCGTCCCCGTACGCGACGGGCAGGATGCCGAGATCGGTGAGGGCCGCGTGGTTCTCCTCGCTCGCGGTGCCGACCACCGTCGCGCCGGCGTTCCTCGCCAGCTGCGCCGCCAGCACGCCGACGCCGCCCGCCGCGCCCGCGACCACCACCGTCTCGCCGCGCTCCGGCGCGACGGCGCGCACGGCCGACACCGCGGTGGTCCCGGCGACGTACAGGGACGCCGCCTCGAGCCAGCCGACGCCAGCGGGCTTCGGGATGACGTGGTCGGCCGGCAGGACGACGAACTCGGCCTGGGAGCTGCGCCAGTCCGAGAAGCCGATCACCGGGTCTCCGACCGAGACGGAGTCGACGCCGTCGCCGGTCTCCGCCACCACGCCAGCGAGATCGCTGCCCTGGCCGGAGGGGAAGTCGGCGGGGAACATCGCGTGCATGTCCCCGGCGAGTATCGACAGCTCGCCCGGGTTGATGGCCGCCGCGACGACGGCGACCCTGACCTCGCCCGGTCCCGGCCGGCGGTCATCAACCTCGACCACCTGGAGCTGCTCCGGACCGCCATACCGCTCGAACCGCACCGCCTTGGACATCATCGACCTGCCTTTCGCGTCTCATCGCCCAACGCATCCCCGGCGGGAGGAATTCCGGCTCCCCCGCCCTCCGGCTCCTCTCCCCAGCCCTCCCACTCCTCTCCCCGGTCCTCCGGCTCCTCTCCCCCGCCCTCCAGCTCCTCTCCCCCGCCCTCCGGCTCCTCTCCCCGGTCCTCCGACTCCTCTCCCCAGCCCTCCTGCGGCCGCAAGAAATGTCGGTGGTCGGGTGTTGGATCGTCGCATGGAAGGCCTCGGCATCACCGGCAGCGCAGCGCTGACCGACAGCACAGCGTTGGCCGACAGCACAACACCCGCCGACAGCGCAGCGCTCCCCGACAGCGCTGCACGCGCCGACCGCACTGCACGCGCCACCGAGAACGCCGCCCCGAGCATGTACGCGATGATGGCCGACACTCGATCCGATCTGATCGATGCCGTGGCCCAGTTCGATCGGATGATCGCGCAACTGACCGGGATGCGAGCCGAGGCGATCGATCAGGCCAGGCAGTGGAGCGAGGTGGCGGAAGACGGCGTGGATCCCGAGTTCGCGAGGCGCTCTCTCGTCGCCGAGATCGCCTGCGCACTGCGGATGCCCGAGCGGACCGCCGACGCCATGATCGAGGACAGCCGCGCCCTGGCGACCGACTTCCCCGCGACCCTGGAGGCCCTCCGCGCCGGCGGGATCGGATACCGGCACGCTCAGGTCATCCTGGACCACGGCCGGAGGCTCGAACCTGAGACGCGTGACGCGCTGGAGCGGGCAGCGCTACCGATCGCCGCCACGACCACGCCGTCGGCATTGGACCGGAGGGTCCGCGCGCTGCGCGATCGGCTCGACCCGAGCGCCATGACCGAACGGCATCGTCGCGCGGCCGCGGATCGGAGCGTCGACTGCGCCGGAGCGAGGGACGGGATGGCCTGGCTCACCGCGTACCTCCCAGTCGCCCAGGCCGTCGCCATCTACAGCCGCATCACCGAGACCGCCCGGGCGCTGCAGACGGATGGGGAGACCCGCACGCTCACGCAGTTGCGCGCGGACGTGCTCTCCGCAGCCCTGCTCGACGGTGATGCCGAGAGCCAGGATGCCAAGAGCCAGGGTGCCGAGAATCGGGGTTTCGAGAATCAGGATGTCGAGAATCAGGATGCCGATAACCAGGGCGACAGCGACGATGCGGCCCGCAGGCCGGGTTCGACCGCCGAGCTGTTCCGGCGCATCCGTCCCCGCGTCATGGTCACCGTGCCGGTGCTGACACTGCTCGGCGCCGGCGATGAGCCGGCCGTCATCGAGGGCTACGGCCCGATCGACGAGGACACGGCTCGGCTCCTCACCGCTGAGGCGCCGAGCATGACCCGGCTTCTCACCCACCCGGAGTCCAGAGCGGTGCTCTCGGTCGGTCGCACCAAGTACCGCGTGCCCGCTGACCTGCGGTCATGGCTGCGGGTCCGAGACGGCACCTGCCGCTTCCCCCATTGCGGAAGGTCGGCGAGCAATTGCGATCTCGACCACACCACGGACTGGCAGCACGGCGGACGCACCGACTGGCGCAACCTCGCCCAACTCTGCCCGAAGCATCACCGGCTCAAACACCACGGCGGCTGGAAGGTCACGCAGTCCGACGACACGGGTGCACTCACCTGGCTCTCGCCCGCCGGTCGCCGGTACAGAACCTCGCCGGAGCTCCGGCTGGGCTGATGCACCGGGTCGAGCAAGCCTGCGCAACACCTGCGCGGGCCGCGCACGAGCCCTCCTCCGCTCGCCGCCGCTGTCCGCCCGTTGCCCGCTCCCAGCACTCTCAGCTCTCCTTGCAGCTCTCAGCACTCTCCGCGGTTCTCAGCTCTCAGCACTCTCCGCGGCTTTCAGCTCTCCCTGCAGCTCTCAGCTCTCCCTGCAGCTCTCAGCTCTCCCTGCAGCTCTCAGCTCTCCCTGCAGCTCTCAACTCTCCCTGCAGCTCTCAACTCTCACTGCAGCTTTCAGTTCGCGCTGAAGCTCAGCGCTTCCCGCCGATCCCCGCCGCTCTCAGCGGGCGCGCAGCGCCGCCTCGTACAGCTCGCGCCGCCCGAGGCCGCTGAGCTCGGCCACCTCGGCGGTGGCCTCCTTGAGCCGGGAGCCCTCCGCCACCAGATCGAGCACCCGCGCCACTCCCGCGTCGAGATCGAGCACCGGCTCGCCCGCGCCCTCGACGACGATCACGATCTCGCCCTTCACCCCGCCCGCGGCCCATTCCGCGAGGTCGGCGACGGTGCCGCGGCGCACCTCCTCGTAGAGCTTGGTCAGCTCCCGGCAGACCGCGGCGCGGCGACCGGCCCCGAAGGCCGCGACCAGGTCGCCGAGGGCGTCCGCGAGCCGGTTCGGCGACTCGAAGAAGACCATCGTCCGCCGCTCGGCCGCGAGCCCGCGCAGCAACTCCAGCCGTCCCTTGCGCGGCAGGAAGCCTTCGAAGCTGAACCTGTCGGTGGGGAGGCCGGAGACGGCGAGCGCGGTGATCACCGCGGAGGGCCCGGGGATGGCGGTCACGGCGACCCCCGCCGCCGCCGCCGCGGCGACGATCGGGTAGCCCGGATCGCTGATCCCCGGCATTCCGGCGTCGCTGAGCACCAGCAGATCAGAGTCCCGGGCCGATTCTACGAGCTCGGCCGCCTTCGCCACCTCGTTGTGCTCGTGCAGCGCGATCAGCCGCGGCCGGTTCTCGACGCCGAGCGCGCGCATCAGGTGGATGGCGGTTCTGGTGTCCTCAGCGGCGATCGCCTCGGCGTTCTCCAGTGCCTCGATCAGGCGGCGGGAGGCATCGCCGAGGTTGCCGATCGGCGTCGCGGCGAGGATGATCACCGCCCCATCCTCCCATCCGGCCTTCCCGGGTGCTGGCTAGCATTGCTCCCGTGACCGCCCGCGCCGACGCCGACTTCGACGCCCTGCTCTCGGCACCGCGAGAAGCCGCTGCGGAGGACGGACGGAACGCGGTCGGCGCGGCGCGGCGCGAGCGCCCGGCCGAGGCCGGCCTCCGGCATCCGTCCTCGGCGGCAGCGAGCGCGGCAGAAGCACCCGCAGGCGAAAGCGCGGCAGAAGCACCCGCAGGCGAAAGCGCGGCAGAAGCACCCGCAGCCGAAAGCGCGGCGAGAGCACCCGCAGCCGAAAGCGCGGCAGAAGCGCCCGCGACCCGAGGCCCGGCCGCGGGAGCCCCCGCAGCAGGAGAGCCGGCGACGCTCACCCGCATCGATGCGTGGTGGGGCCGGATGCTGGCCTCCCCCCGGCGCCAGAGGCTCTGGTACTGGGGCGGCCCGCTCGCGGTGACCCTGCTCGGGGCCGTCCTGCGGCTCTGGAACCTGGGGCATCCGAGCACGCTGGTCTTCGACGAGACCTACTACGTCAAGGACGCCTGGACCCTGATGCACCTCGGCTACGAGGCGAGCTGGCCGGCCGATCCGGATGCCGCGTTCAACGCCGGGCAGACCGACGGCTACTTCCAGGATGGCTCCTTCGTCGTCCACCCGCCCCTCGGCAAGTGGATCATCGCCGCGGGGCTCGCGGTATTCGGAGCCGGCGACCCCGTCGGCTGGCGCATCAGCACCGCCGTGGTGGGCATCCTCGCGATCTTCGTCATCGCGATGATCGCCCGCACCCTGACCCGGTCGACGATCCTCGCGACCATCGCCGGCGGCCTGTTCGCCATCGACGGCCACGCGATCACCATGTCCCGCACCGCGCTGCTCGACAACTCGGTGATGCTGATCTGCCTGCTCGGCTTCTGGGCGGTGCTGCTCGACCGCGGGCACAGCGCGAACAGGCTCGCCGCCTGGATGGCCAGGCGCAGGGCGGCCGGGCGCCCGACCGACTGGGGACCGGCGCTCTGGTGGCGACCATGGCTGCTGGTCGCTGGCCTCGCCTTCGGCCTGGCCAGCGCGGTCAAGTGGAGCGGCCTCTACTTCCTCGCCGTCTTCGCGGTCTACACCCTGGTGGTGGACGCCATCGCCCGCCGCCGCGCCGGCGTCGCCTTCTGGGCCAGCGGGACGGTGTTCAAGCAGGCGCCGACCAGCTTCCTGCTCACGGTCCCGATCGCGCTGGTCGCCTACCTGGTCACCTGGACCGGCTGGTTCGTCACCGGAGACGGGTACTACCGCCACTACGCCGACGCCGAGTTCTACCAGGCCAAGGGCTTCTTCTCGTGGGTGCCGCACGTCATCCAGAGCTTCTGGCACTACCAGCTGAGCGTCTACCAGTTCCACGTCGGGGAGAACTCGCCCCACGCCTATGCCGCGAACCCGCTGACCTGGCTGCTGATGATCCGGCCGACCGCGTTCTACTACGTGGGCCAGCAGCAGGGGCAGCACGGCTGCGATCTCGCCGGCGGCTGCGCCGAGTACATCACCTCGATCGCGAACCCGATCATCTGGTGGGCCGCGGTCGCCGCATGCTGCTACCTGCTCTACCGGCTGATCCGGCGGCGGGAGTGGCAGGTCGGGCTGGTGCTCACCGGCATCGCCGCCGGCTATCTGCCCTGGCTCATGTACACCGGGCGCACGGTGTTCCAGTTCTACACGATCGCCTTCGAGCCCTACCTCATCCTCGGGCTGGTGATCGCGATCGGGCTCATCCTGGGCAGACGCACCGATCCACCGTGGCGGCGGCTCGGCGGCATCCGGCTGGTCGCGGTCTTCCTCGGCTTCTGCGTGCTGGTGAGCGCCTTCTTCTACCCGGTCTGGACGGGGATGCAGGTGCCGGTGCTGTTCGCCCAGCTGCACTACTGGCTGCCGAGCTGGCGCTGACCGGCACCGTGCGCCCGCGCGCGGCGCACCGCTCCGCAAGATAGCGCAACACGCACGGCGGGCGCCTCCGGGAGTCGATACCCTGATCGGATGGCTGACAGAGGCAATCCTTCCGACCACAACTGGGGCTTCAAGACCCGCGCCATCCACGCCGGGAACATCCCCGACCAGGTGACCGGCTCCCGCGCCCTGCCCATCTACCAGAGCACGGCGTTCGTCTTCGACGACACGGCGGATGCCGCCGCCCGCTTCGCCCTGCAGAAGTACGGCAACATCTACAGCCGGCTGGCAAACCCGACCGTCGCCAGCTTCGAGGAGCGCATCGCCTCGCTCGAGGGCGGGATTGGCGCCGTGGCCACCGCTTCCGGGCTGAGCGCCGAGTTCATCACCTTCGCCTCACTGGCCGGGGCCGGCGACCACATCGTCTCGAGCGCAAGCCTCTACGGCGGATCGGTGACGCAGCTCGACGTCACGCTGCGCCGCTTCGGCGTCGACACCACCTTCGTGAGCTCCTCCGACCCGGCGGAGTACGAGAAGGTCATCACCGACAAGACCAAGCTGATCTTCGCCGAGACCATCGCCAACCCGTCAGGCGAGATCGCCGACCTCGAGGGCCTGGCCGAGGTCGCGCACGCGCACCACCTGCCGCTCATCATCGACTCGACGGTGGCGACCCCCTACCTCAACCGGCCGATCGAGTGGGGAGCCGACGTGGTCATCCACTCGGCCACCAAGTTCCTCGGCGGACACGGCACCACCCTCGGCGGCGTCGTGGTCGAGTCCGGCCGGTTCCACTGGGCGAACGAGCGCTTCCCGAAGTTCGACGAGCCGGTTCCGACCTACGGCGGCCTCAACTGGCACGGCAACTTCGGCGAGTACGCCTTCCTCACCCGGCTGCGCGCCGAGCAGCTGCGCGACATCGGCCCGACCCTTGCCCCGCACTCCGCCTGGCTGCTCGCCCAGGGCGTGGAGACCCTGCCGTACCGCATCCAGGCGCACGTCGACAACGCGAGGATCGTCGCCGAATGGCTGGACGCCGACCCGCGCATCGAGGAGGTCTTCTGGGCAGGGCTCCCCGGTCATCCGCACTTCGACCGCGCGCAGAAGTACCTGCCGAAGGGGCCTGGCGCGGTCTTCTCCTTCGTGGTCAAGGGCGGCCGCGAGGCAGGGCAGAGGTTCATCGAGTCGGTCAACCTGGCCAGCCATCTGGCCAACATCGGCGACGCGAAGACGCTGGTCATCCACCCCGCCTCGACCACGCACTCCCAGCTGACCGAGCAGCAGCTGCTCGACGCAGGCGTGCTGCCGGGCCTGGTGCGGATCAGCGTCGGAATAGAAGACGCCGACGACATTGTTTACGATCTCGATCAGGCACTCGCTGCCTCGACGAAGGGCTGACACCATGAGCACTGCAGTTGCCGAGAACGACACCTATCAGCTCGCCAACGGCCTGAGCTGCGAGCTGCCGGCCGACTCCCCGCTGGCCAAGCTGCTGAAGTCCCAGCGCACCTGGCTCGGCCCGACCGCGCAGGAGCGCCTCGCCATCCTGCGCAGAGCGAAGTCGGTGGCGATCGTCGGCGCCTCGCCGAACTCGGCCCGCTCCAGCTATTTCGTCGGGACCTACCTGCTGCAGTCCAGCGACTACCGGGTCTACTTCGTCAACCCGAACGCCGACACGATCCTCGGTCAGCCGGCGTACAAGTCGCTCGCCGACCTGCCGGAGGTTCCGGACATCGTTGACGTCTTCCGCAAGGGCAGCGACATCCCGGCGGTGATCGACGAGGTGCTCGCCATCGGCGCGAAGACGATCTGGGTGCAGCTCGGCATCTGGAACCAGGACGCCGCGATCTACGGCGAGAGCAAGGGCCTGACCGTGGTCATGGACCGCTGCATCAAGATCGAGCACGCCCGCTTCCACGGCGGCCTGCACCTGCTCGGCTTCGACACCGGCGTCATCACCGCGCGCAAGACGGTCCGCTGACCCGGCCGGGGCTGCCTCCGGCGACCGGTGATTACGCCAGGTTTCCCGGGACCGTACCCCACGGTCTGATGCGATGACTACGGTGGTCGGCATGAGCAGCATCGATCTCGGCTCCCCCCTCGTCTCGACGCAGTGGCTGGCCGACCATCTCGGAACCGACGACCTGGTCGTGCTCGACGCGACGGTCCTGCCGAGCTCGGGTCCGGGCGGCGGCTTCGTGAGCGGGCACGAGCACTACATCCTCACCGGTCACATTCCCGGCGCCCTGTTCGCCGACCTGCTCGAGGAGTTCTCCGACCCGGACGGCCGGTATCCCTTCACCCGACCGAACGCCGAGCGATTCGCCGCGGCAGCCGGTGCGCTGGGGATCGACAACTCCACCGCGGTCGTCGTCTACGACTCGGCGGTCGGACAGTGGGCGTCCCGCATCTGGTGGCTGTTCCGCGCCTTCGGCTACGACGACGTCGCGGTGCTGGACGGCGGGCTGAAGAAGTGGATCGACGAGGGCAGGGAGTCCGACATCGGCCACCGCGAGCCCGCTCCCGCGGCCTTCACCGCCGTGGAGCGTCCGGAGCTCTGGGCCGACAAGGCCTTCGTGGAGAGCGTGGTGCGCGGGGAGGCCGAGGCCGCGCTGGTCTGCGGCGTCCCCCCGAAGGAGTTCAGCGGCGAGGCGAAGACCCGGCAGCGAGCCGGCCACATCCCCGGCAGCATCAGCGTTCCGGCTGGCCGGCTGGTCGATCGCGAGTCGAACGCCTATCTGGACGAGCCGGCGCTGCGCGCCGCCTTCGCCCCCGCGCTGACCGGCACCCGCATCGTCACCTACTGCGGCGGCGGCATCGCCGCGGCATCGGACGCGCTGGCGCTCACCCTGCTGGGGGAGCTGAACGTGGCGGTCTACGATGGCTCGCTCAACGAGTGGGCGGCGGACCCGGAGGCCGCGCTGTCAGTCGGCGCGTAGTACCGCCCCGCACGGCCCGTGAAGTGCCCGTTCCGGCTCGTGGTGGCCGGCGCAACCGGCGTGCGAGCCGGAACGGGCACTATCGGGAGGGTGCCAGCGCAGCGGCCAGCTCGGCCGGATCGGTGATCGGCAGCCGGCAGACGAAGTCGCGGCACAGGTAGGCCGCCTCGGCCGATCTGCCGTCGAAGAGCTCGAACCCGGCGGCCGCGAGCTCGGCGGCCTGGGCGGGGCTCGCGGTGGCGACCACCGATGCCGCCGCCCGCCTCGCCTGGTCCGCGAGCCCCGGGCCGACCACCACGAGCTGGGTGACCGGCGAGGCGAGCGCCGACATCAGCTCGAGCGAGGTGCCGAAGGATATCGGCCGCGGCGTGGCGAGCTCGACGACGGCCTCCATGGCCGAGACCGCGGCCTCGCGGTACGGCGCACGCGCGGTGAGCAGGTACAGCTCGTGGGCGGCGGTCGCGATGGCGCTCATCCCCGACGGGGAGGCGCCCTCCGACGGATCGAGCGGCAGGGCGAGGCCCATGCCAGCGAGCACCGGATCCGGTCCCCCGGGCACGGCGAAGCCCCCGCCGGCCAGGCAGGAGTCGACCAGCTCGCGCGCGGCCACCGCGTAGCGCGCCTCCCCGGTGACCTCGGCGAGCCGCAGCAGGCCCGAGGCGAACAGCCCGTAGTCCTCCAGGGTGGCGACGGCGTCCGAGACCCGCTCGCCGATCGAGGCCCTGGCCAGGGTGCCGTCCGCGCGGCGATGCCTGACCAGCAGGTCGTCGGCGGCCGCGGCGGCGGCCGCGACCCACTCCTCGCGGGCGAACCTGAAGCCCGCCTCGGCGAGCGCGGAGACGGCGAGCCCGTTCCAGCCGGTGATCACCTTGGCGTCGACCGACGGCGGGGTCTGCGCGGCGCGGCCCGCGGCGTCCAGTGCGTAGTAGCCGCCCTCGACCCGCGTGCCGTCGACCACGCTCTCGCTGTCCTGCGCCGAGGCGAAGGTCCCGTTGCCGGTGCGCAGGACTCCCAGCAGGAAGCCGGCGATGCCCTCGGCCACCTCCGCCATCCCGGCGCGGCTGTACGCGCTGAGCAGCAGGGCGTTGTCGTAGAGCATCCGCTCGTAGTGCGGCTCGGTCCAGTCCGCGCGAGTGGAGTAGCGGAAGAAGCCGCCGTCGACCGGGTCGCGCAGCGCGGATGCCGGCATCGCCGACAGCGTGCGCTCGGCCAGACCCCGCGCATCCTCGTCACCGGCCGCCGC